>Ga0184628_10001539_pt1 | contig 11354 bp, 13 predicted proteins | sample PLM4_5_b1_FD_133149 | JGI IMG/M metagenome (GOLD analysis project Ga0184628, IMG submission 133149) | Groundwater sediment microbial communities from an aquifer in East River, Colorado, USA - PLM4_5_b1 | ecosystem: Environmental > Terrestrial > Soil > Riparian zone | place: USA: East River...
GCCTTCTCGCGTCGCAGATAGTTCTTGAGCCACGGTGTCAGCACGGCGCGGGCGGGCAGGCCCGCCACGCTCATGAAGGTCACGATATCTTCCGGTTGCGCCTCGACCAGCACTTTCTTGAAATTCGGATGGGCGTCGCCTTCCTCGGACACCGCGAAAGGCGTGCCGATCTGGACCGCTGCCGCTCCCAGCCCGAGCAGCGCACGGACTTTCTCGTGGCTGTTGATGCCGCCGGCAGGGATCAGCGGGATACGCTCACGCTCGATTCCCAGATCCCGAAAGGTCTGAAAAACGGCGGATAGCACCGGCTCGAAATCGTAGCGCGGGTCGTCGATCTCTTCGGGGCGTGTCGCTCCAAGATGCCCACCGGCGTAGCGCGGGTGCTCGATCACGATCGCGTCCGGCAGGCGGTTCTTGCGCAGCCATTTCTTCACCACGATGCCGATGCCGCGTGCATCCGACAGAATCGGGATCAATGCGACTTCCGGAAAATCTTTCGTCATGTCCGGTAAGTCGAGCGGAAGTCCCGCGCCCATCACGATGGCGTGTGCGCCGCTTTCACAGGATTGCCGTACGTACTGGGCATGCGCCGAAACCGCCTTCATGACGTTCACTGCGATCGCGCCGCGGCCTCCCGCCGCCTCGATCGCCATGCGAATTTCCCGGTCGAGCGCGGTCAGGTTCAAGCCGTCCAGGACGTCCTGGTCCCGGCAAATCTGCGCACGCTCCATGAGATCAGGATGGTGGTGGCGCAGCTCCACGCTGGAAATGGTGCCAAGCGCGCCTGCATTTGCCACGGCACCGGCAAGGCGGTGTGCTGAAATCCCGATGCCCATCCCGCCCTGCACCACGGGGAGCAGTTGCCGGCCTCGCAACGTCCAGCGCGGAAGGGGGAATTCGGCAATGGCGGAAATGTTCGGACTCGAAGGGTAAATAGCCGCATGAATTGGCGGCAATTCGGAAATTATGCCCCGCGAATCGGGGTGTGCTGTTTGATATGGATCAATGGATGATGGCTGCGATTCAGCCTCAAGTCCGGCTTGATCCAAGTCAAGAGGAGTCTCTCGTGCGTCGGTACTATGAAGCTGCTACTCAGCCCACTTAACTCAGGAGATTGATCGTGGAACACGTCACAGCCGAAAAACTCTCGAAGGACATGCACGCCGTCGTTGTCGACGCGGAGGAGCTTCTGAAAGCCACGGCCGGCCAGACGGGAGATCGGATCGAGAAGATTCGTGCAAGAGCCGAACAGTCATTGCGCTCCGCCCGCCACCGGTTGCAGGAGACCGGCGAGGCGGTGCAGGCAAAGGCCCGCGCAGCGGCGCTGAGCGTCGATGATCAGGTGCACAAGAGTCCCTGGAGCGCAGTCGGCGTAGCCGCCGGCGTGGGACTGCTAGTGGGCATCCTGATTGGACGACGATAATAAATTGTTATTATTCAATAAGATACTGTAGCCTCTCGATCACCGGCTGCCACATCCCGCGCTCGGGTAGTCGTGTGCCGTCGACGGCGACGGCTGCCTCGATTTCTGCCGGTGTGAGCGGCTCGCGCGTTGCGATCTGGCGCTCGAGCACCGCGAGGTTTGCCTCCGAGGCGTCGTCTCCACGCGCAAGGCGCGCGGCGACGCGCGCGCGCAGCACATCCAGCGGCGCGTGGAAATCCAGGATGAAGAACGGCACGCCGGCCGCATCCGCGACGGCGCGGAAGGCCTCGCGCTCCGCGCGCGCCGGAAACGCGGCATCCACGACAACGGAATAGCCGAAGCCCAGCACCGAGCGGGCAATGGAACGGAGCCTGCCATAGGTGGCGGCCGTGGAATCGGGACGATAAATGCCAGCACCGGGCTCGAAATGACTTGCAGCCAGCGGGGCCATGCCGTGCATGCGCTTGCGCTCGACATCCGACCGGAGCCTGACGGCCGCCAGTTGTTCTGCAATCCGTTGCGTTACTGTCGTCTTGCCGCTTCCGGGAAGGCCGTGCGTGATCACGAGGGCCTGGGTCGGCGTCGCGGAGTAGTTCCGGGCGAGGCGCAAGTAGCCGTGAAACGTCCGCGCCAGCCGCAGTTTCTCGCCGCGCTCGAGGTGCGGCTGGAGCGAGCGCATGAGATGGACCTTTGCGCGGACCAGCGCGCGATACACGAGGAAGAAGCGCAACACCTCGACGCCTCCATAGTCACCGGTTGCTTCCAGGTAACGGTTTAGCAGCCGCCAGGCGAGATCGCCGCGCGAGCGATCCTCCAAATCCATCATGAGAAACGCGATCTCGCTGATGACATCGATCCAGCGCAGTTCCTCGTTGAACTCCAGGCAATCGAACGGTACGGGCTTCCCATCCAGCATGACAATGTTGCCCAGATGCATATCACCGTGACATTCCCGCACGAAGCCGGCCGACTGGCGTGACTGAATCGTGTCGCGGCAGCGGGCGTGCTCGCGCAGGGTCCAAAGGCGCAGCGCGCGCAATGTAAGTTCGGCGCGTGCGCCCGGACCGATTTCGTGGATCTGTTCGAAGTTCTGAAGCGCCGCGTACAGCACCCGTTCGGGACTTCCCAGGGCGCTGCCGCCGGCCGCCGCGGGAGCTTCGGCATGAAAGCGCGCGATAGTCTCCGCAAGGAGGTCGATCTCGCGGGCGCCAAACGAACCGTTGTCGAGCGCCTGGCCGGCGAGCGCTTCCTGGGGGAATTCGCGCATCTTCACCGCATAGTCGAGTACCGGCCCGTCGCCGCCGATGCGAGCCGAATGCGCATTTCCTGTTATCGGGACCACTTCAAGGTAGAGCGCCGGGGCCAGACGCCGGTTCAGGCGCAGTTCCTCCTCGCAATAGCGGCGTCGCTTCTCCAGCGTGGAAAAGTCCGCGAATCCGAGGTTGACCGGTTTCTTGACCTTGTACGCGTACGGTCCGGTTAGTGCCACCCAGGAGATGTGGGTCTCGATTACGAGCAGGGACGGGGCCGGATGGGAATAGCATTCCGGGCGCTTGAGCGCGGCCAGCAGGGGGTTTTCAACGGCGGAACGTCGCTCTGAAGGCAGGGTCATGAGAATATTGGCCTTTCCTGGGCATTACACTCCCGGCAGGCTTCGGCGTTCTTGATCTGAATCAATCGCGCGGCAGGACGGACGAATACCATTCTTCCATACGGAAGACGTCCGGAAACAGAGGCTGTGCACATATGGGGCAACTCACAAAAGACCAAGTATTGCGGCTCGCTGCCGTGCTCAAGGAGCGCCAGCGCAGGCTGCGCTCGGAGATCCGCGAAGGCCTGATGCGCTCCGTGAATGAGCGCTACAAGGACATGGCGGGCGTGGTATCGGACTCCGGCGACGAAGCGGTAGCCGATACGCTCGCTGATCTCGGGATTGCGGAGATCGATCGCGACGTGCAGGAACTGCGCGAAGTCGAAAGCGCTCTCGCGCGCGTCGGCACCGCCGAGTTCGGCATATGCGCGGACTGCGGCGAGGCGATCGCCTTCGAACGCATGGAGGCGCAGCCGTCGGCCGCGCGCTGTCTGACCTGCCAGGGCAGGCACGAGCGCGGCTACGCGCACCCGAAGGCAAGTACTCTTTAGCGACGTGCTCTCCCAGGAAGCCAAACCGGCCGGCGCCACGCCGGATCCCGCGCGCCGCCGTTGGCTCGTGCGGGGAATTGCCGCGGTGATCGCGCTCTCAACGCTGGGCTTCGTCCTGCGCAACGTCATTTTCGGCAAGCCGGTCGCGGCGGTGCGCGCAGAGCGTGGCGACATCGTGCAGACCGTGGTGGCGAGCGGCCGCATCATGTCTCCCCAGCGAGTTTCCGTCGGCGCGGTGATTACCGGCCGGGTCGCGCGTATTCCCGTGCGCGAAGGCCAGACCGTGGTGAGCGGTGACGTCCTGATGGCTCTTGACGACAACGACGAGCGGGCCGCGGTGGCGCAGGCGAGTGCGGCCGTCGCGCAGGCGGAAGCAAAATTGCGTCAATTGCGGGAACTGGGGCTGCCGGCGGCGCAGCAGTCCCTGGTGCAGGCCCAGGCGAACGTCACTCAGTTGCAGCGGCAATTCGAAAGGACGCGTGAGCTAAAGGCAAAGGGCTTCATAAGCCAGGCCGCGCTCGACGAAGCGCAGCGCAACCTAGACGTCGCGGAGAGCCAGTTGCGCTCGGCGAAGCTGCAAGTCCAGAGCAATAGCCCGGCCGGCAGCGATTCCGCGCTGGCGCAGACCGCGCTCGCGCAGGCGCGCGCGAGCCTCGGAGCCGCGCAGGCGAAACTGGACGACACGGTGATCCGCGCCCCGGTGGACGGCACGCTGATTGCCCGCGCGGTGGAGCCGGGCAACGTCGTGCAACCGGGCAAGGAGCTCATGGCCCTCGCGCCGGTGGGCGAGACCCAGGTGGTGGTGCAGATCGACGAGAAGAACTTGGCTCAGTTGAAGATCGGACAGAAGGCGCTGGGCTCGGCCGATGCGTTCCCGCGCGAGCGTTTTCCGGCCGAACTGGTGTACATCAATCCCGGCATCGATGCATTGCGCGGATCGATCGAAGTCAAGCTGCGAGTGCCGAATCCGCCCGCCTACCTTCGTCAGGACATGACGGTATCGGTGGATATGGAAGTCGCGCGCCGCGCCAACGCCGTCGTGGTGCCGGCGGACGCCGTGCACGATGCGAATGGCGCGAGCCCCTGGGTGCTGGTTGTGGACGGCGGGCGCGCCCGGCGGCGCCCGGTCGAGCTCGGGCTCAAAGGAACCGGGCGCGTGGAAATTACCAAGGGTGTTGCGCCTGGCGACAACCTCGTTCCGGCTTCGCAGCAGGGCGTCAGCGACGGCCAGCGAGTGCGCGTGGTCGCGGCGGGCGGATCGTGAAGCGCTTCGCCTTCTTCGAGCTGATCGTCGCGTTTCGCTTCATGCGCGACGGCCTGACGCAGACCCTGCTCATCATCCTCGGCGTCGGCCTCGGCGGGGGCGTCATCATCTTCATGTCCGCCGTCCTCGCGGGGCTGGAGAGCAACGTCGTGCGCCGCACGCTCAATTTCCTCGCGCCCATCGTGATCCTGCCGCCCGAGCAGGTGGCGCGGCCGCTGCGCCAGGCCGGGCCGGCCGGGGTGGCGGCGCAAGTGCAGCCGCGTTCCCAGCAACTGCGCTCGATCGATCAATGGCAGAAAATACGAGACCAGGTCGAGCGCACGCACGGCGTGATCGCGGTGGCGCCGGTCGTATCCGGGCCGGGCTTCGCCCTGCGCGGCGACGCGAGCCGCTCCGTGACGATTACCGGCATCGAACCCGAGACCTACTTCCGCGTCATCTCCCTTGACCAGAAGATCGTGGCCGGGCGCATCACGGCCGGGCCGACGGACATCACCGTTGGTACGGAGTTGGCGAAGGATCTCGGGGCGGAGATCGGGGACAAGCTGAGGCTGACCACTGCGTCCGGCGCCAACACCACCTTCACGGTGACCGGCATCTACGATTTCGGCAACAAGGGAGTGAACGCGCGCAACGTTTACGTGCCGCTGCGCTCGGCACAAAGCCTGCTCGACCTGACCGGGGGCGTGTCGTCCATGGAGGTGCGGGTGAGCGATCCCTTCGCCGCCGAGCGCGTCGCGGAGAGCATACGCGCCAGCGCCGATCTCCAGGTCGACAGCTGGATCCGGACCAACGCGGAGTTTTTCACGGCGATGGCGGCGCAGATCATGACCAACACTCTGATCCGCGTGTTCGTGGGACTGACTGTGGCGCTCGGCATCGCCAGCGTACTCGTGGTTTCGGTCATCCAGAAATCGAGAGAGATCGGCATCCTGCGCGCCATGGGAACGTCACGCGCGCAGATACTGCGCGTGTTCCTGATACAAGGCGGCTTCATGGGACTGGCCGGCTCCGTCCTTGGCTCAATTCTCGCCCTGGGCTTCCTGCTGCTGTGGCGCAGCGTCGCGAAGAATGCGGACGGCACGCCGATGTTCATCATCGAGATGGAGCCGTGGCTCTTTATGACCGCGGCGATCGCTGCGCTGCTGGTGGGATTGCTGGCGGCAGTCGTGCCGGCGCGACGCGCGGCGCGGCTTGACCCGGTGGTTGCGATTCGAAGCTGAGCATGCCGGTGGCGGAAACATTACGCCTCGACGGGGTGCGCAAGTCCTACGCCGTGGGCACGCCCGTTGAATCCGAGGTGCTCCACGGCATCGACCTGGTGCTGGAGCGCGGGGAATTCGCAGCGCTGATCGGCCCTTCGGGCTCCGGCAAGAGCACGTTGCTCAACGTCATCGGGCTCCTCGACCAGCCTAGCGCCGGGCACGTCTATATCGAGGGACAGGACGCGGGATCGCTCGACGACGATGTGCTCACGCGCCTGCGTGGCCGCTCGATCGGCTTCGTGTTCCAGCATCATTACCTGCTGCCGGAGTTTACGGCACTCGAGAACGTGATGATGCCCGCGCTCGCTGCGAAGGGGAGAGAAGACGAAGCGATGCGCGCGACCGCGGCGGGACTGCTCGATCGGGTCGGACTGACGCCGTGGCTCAACAGCAAGGCCACGCACATCTCCGGCGGGCAGCAGCAGCGCGTCGCCATTGCAAGGGCGCTCGCGATGAGCCCGGCGCTGGTCCTTGCGGACGAGCCGACCGGCAATCTCGACACGAAATCGGCGGACAGCGTGTTCGACGCCCTGCGCGACATCAACGAGGCGAGCGACACGACATTTCTCATCGTCACGCACGATCCGCGGCTCGCGCAGCGCTGCGACCGCATCGTCGAGCTGGTGGACGGGCGCATTGTGTCCGATCGGCCGAACACAAACGTGGTGAGACGCAGCTAGCGGCCGGTTGTCGGACCTCGCTATGACACGGCGCGCCGCCTGTCAGTGGACCTGGGCGGTGTGCTCTCAGATCTTGTCCGCTACAGGCATCGCCGGGCCGAGCTAGGTCCCCTGGCGAAAGGGGGCCGAGTCGGCGGCGCTTGATCCACATCAAGGCGAGCGTCGGTAGCCGGCCCAAAATGATTCCGGCAATCCAATCCGCATCGAGGAGAGAAAGAGGATGTTCTACCAGCTCGCGGTCCTGGGACCCATTGTCACCCGAGGTCTTGGCGTGGGGCGACAATGCCTGAACTGCTACCGCGCCCGGGGACGGCATGCGGATGAGCCGCCTTGCGCGGGATTCGGCGCCGGATGTCTCGGCTATCGGCCTGTCACCTACGATATCTCGGCCGATATCGCAGGCGATCGCGTCAAACCCAAAACGTAAATTCGTATTTCTGTAGTCCAAACCGCAAAACAATCGGAAAACATGATCATGGTTGCGCAATTGCAGATTACGGTACGCGATATGCTGCATTCGGCGGTGCTCGAGTCGCGGATCCGCCAGAAGCTGGCCGCACTGGAAAGAATCCATTCGAGGATCACGGCGTTCCACGTTACGCTGGAGGCGCCGCCCAATCATCATCGCAATGGCGGGCATTTCCGCGTCAAGCTGGATATCAAGGTGCGGGGATCCGGAATCGTGGTTACCCGCGACCACAACGAGGATATCTACGTTGCGCTGCGCGAAGCATGTCAAGCGGCAAGACGGCAACTGGTCGAGAACTCCGAGCGTGAGCAGGGCGCCGACAAGTCCTGCAGACCTGGACATCCGGACATCGCCCTCGAAGGGGCGCCCAGCAATGATTAGGACGTGCATCGTGGTTGCTGACGCCGGAGCCGCGCGTTTCTACGACATCGAGGAAATCGGAACTCCGCGTCAGAACACGAAGCTCGTCGAACGGGCAGTGCTGACCAATGATGTGGATCTCAAGTCCCGCGGGGAAAGCGTTACCGGAAGAGTGCGCACGGAAACCAATACCGACCGCGGGTCCGGCCCGGTCCATCCGATGGGCGCGCGGCGGGAGCGGTATCGCGTCGAGCTCGATAGGCGCTTCGGCGCCGAGATCGTTCGCCAGACCGGGGAATGCACCAGGGGATGGAAGCAGGGTGCCGTCATTCTCGTGGCGGAGCCGCAGATGCTGGGCCTCCTGCGTGAGCCGATGCGCAAGTCGCTACACGAGGGCATCGCGCTCAAGGAGCTCGCAAAGGACTACACGCACCTGAGCGTCTCCGACCTGCAGGATCGTCTCGCTTTGAGCCGCCTGGTTGCCGCTCGCTGAAGGCGGGCGACCCACATCGCGCGGCCGAACGGCGCCGCATTTGTCCCTATGAACGGGGCGTTCGGTATACTGACAGCGTGCCAGCACGCAAACGACCGCGCGCGGCGCGCGCGCGCGGCGCGCGCCGCAAGTACGAATTTCCACTGGACGGAATCGTCGAGTCGGCGATGGATGCCATCATCACCGTCGACCGGAATCAGACGATCGTATTGTTCAACAAGGCGGCCGAAAAGATATTCCGTTGTCCGGCAGCGACGGCAATCGGGGGCCCGCTCGATCGATTCATTCCCGAGCGGTTCCGCCGGGCGCATCGCGGGCACCTCAAGCGTTTCGGTGCGACCGGCACGACAACGCGCATGATGGGCGCGCGCCTGCACCTGTTCGGCCTGCGCGCTGATGGTGAAGAGTTCCCGATTGACGCATCGATCTCGCAGGTCACCGCCGGCGGAAACAAGTTCTATACAGTGATACTGCGCGACATCACGGATCGGCGGCGTGCCCAGGAGGACCTGGAACGCTCCTATCAGGAGCTGCGCGACCTGTCGAGCGCAATGCACGAGGTGCGCGAGGCCGAGCGCCTGCGCATCGCGCGCGAGCTGCACGACGAGCTGGCGCAGTGGCTCACGGCGCTCAAGATGGACGTCTCGTGGCTGTCGTCGCGCCTGCCGCGCGATCAGGCACCGCTTGTCGACAAGGTTGAGAAAATGAAGGGGCTGGTGGACACGACCGTGGCGTCGGTGCGGCGTATTGCGGCGGACCTGCGGCCGGTCATGCTCGACGACCTGGGGCTGACCCCGGCCCTGGAGCACCTGCTGCACGATCTGTCGCAGCGCAGCGGCATCGTTGTCGGCCTGGACGTGGACGATTCGCTGCCTGATTTTCGCGAGCCGCTGGCCAGCGCGCTCTACCGGATGGCGCAGGAGGCGCTGACCAACGTGGTGCGCCACGCCGAGGCATCCGAAGCGCGTGTCGAAATGCGCTTCAAGGGCGACGATCTCATACTGACCGTACGCGACAACGGCAAGGGATTCGACCCGGAAGCTGCAGAGAAGAAGAAATCGTACGGCGTTATGGGAATACGCGAGCGTGCCCATACGCTGGGCGGCCGCGCCAGCGTTGCGCGCCTCGAAGGTGGCGGGACCCTGGTCGAGGTCGTGGTTCCCGCGGCTCGATATCGCAAGGAGGGCGCTGCATGATACGGGTGCTGCTTGCCGACGATCACGCGATCGTCAGGGCGGGTCTCAAGGAGATACTGGCCGACACCGGCGATATCGTCGTCGCCGGAGAAGCGACCAACGGACAGGAGGTGCTGTCCATGGTCAGGGAAAACGAATACGACCTCGCGGTGCTCGACATGTCGATGCCCGGCCGCAATGGCATCGAACTGATCAAGCTGGTCAAGGAGGAGAAGCCGAACCTCAGGATACTGGTGCTCAGCATGCACAGCGAGAAACAGTACGCGGTGCGGGCCATCCGGGCGGGTGCGTCGGGCTACCTCGGCAAGGATAGCGCGACTGACCAAATGGTCGTAGCGATACGTCGCATCGCGGGCGGGGGCGCGTACGTCAGCCCGGAAACGGCGGAGCTCCTGGTGCACGACTCCTCACCGCGCGCCGCCGCCGCGCAGCACACGCTGTTATCGGACCGGGAGTTCCAGGTGTTCCAGTTGATCGCGGCCGGAACCTCGATCACGCAAATCGCGCAGCAGCTTTCTCTCAGCGTAAAGACCGTCAGCACGCACAAGTCGCGCATCATGGACAAGATGAAGCTCGCCAACCAGGCGGAGCTCATTCGCTACGCTATAGAAAATAAGTTAATATAATCAAATAGTTATAGTAGTTTCGCGCGGATTCATTCGCGCGCCGCGGTGTAGGACGATTCCGACACTGCTTCCGTTCCTCCTACACCGCAATTCAGCAATGCGCCGATAGTGCGCCCCTGCGGTGCTCCACATACTGCCGGCCATGATCTCAATCAACCTGGCGGGCTCCGATATGAAGGTGTTCGTGGTCGAGGACTCCGCCGCGGTGCGGGAGCGCCTGGTCGAAATGATCCGGGAGGTTGACGACGTCGAAGTAGTGGGAGAAGCCGCGACATACGGTACGGCGATAGCGGGAATTGCCGGCACCGCACCAGACGTGGCGATCCTCGACATCAAACTCGCCGATGACGGAGGAAGCGGGATCGATGTGCTCAACGAAATCAGGAGAAGGATGCCCGCGATCCGGGCAATCGTCATGAGCAATTACATCACGCCGCAGCACGCAAAGGCGAGCGCCGATGCGGGCGCCGAGTACTTTCTGGACAAGTCCGCGGATTTCGATCGCATTCCGGAAATCCTCCGGCAGATGAACAGCAGCAAGAACGCAGGTTGACGGGCACATTTTCTTGGCAGTTCATTCAAGGGAGACGATCATGTTGCAGAGCGCTGTGTTATACCAACCCATACCAATCATTCGCGCCAGGGCGCGCGCAGCCACGGTGACCCCGATCGCGCCACAGGCGAAGTCCGCGGTAGCTTGCTCGTCTTGCTGCCTCAAGGGCGTGTGCCTGCCATGCGAGCTCGGCCGGGCGGAACTGGACCGCTTCGTCGAGATCACTGCGGCCAAGCGGCGGGTCTTGCGCGGTGCATCGCTCTACCACAGCGGCGACAATTTCGAATCGCTCTACGCCGTCCACAGCGGGGCCTTCAAGACGGTGGGCGCTTCGCGCGAAGGCGATGAAAAGATCACGGGATTCCACCTCGCCGGCGAATTGCTGGGGCTGGAGGCCATCAGCACTGGTCATCACTCCTACAGCGCAGTAGCACTCGAGGATAGCGAAGTCTGCGTCATTCCGTTCGCCCAACTCGAGAAGATGGCGATGTCGGTTCCGGCGTTGCAGCATCAGCTGCTGCGCGCGCTGTCCAGCGATATCTCGCGCGACCAGGGATTGATGCAGTTGCTGGGCAGCATGACCGCGGAGCAGCGTCTCGCGGCCTTCCTGCTGTCAGTGTCCCGGCGCCATCAGCGCCTGGGATTCTCGGCGAGCCGTTTCGTCCTGCGCATGACGCGCGAAGAGATCGGCAATTACCTCGGGTTGACCCTGGAGACAGTAAGCCGGTTGATGTCGCGGTTCCAGCGCGAGGGGTTCATCGCCGTGCAGCAGCGCGACGTCGAATTGAAGGACGCCGACCGCCTGAGGAATATGGTGGGTCACTGGTAGCAGACAGCTGATGGCTGACAGCCGACAGCTTTCGTTCAGCGGCAGATCAGAACC
>Ga0184628_10001540_pt1 | contig 11351 bp, 10 predicted proteins | sample PLM4_5_b1_FD_133149 | JGI IMG/M metagenome (GOLD analysis project Ga0184628, IMG submission 133149) | Groundwater sediment microbial communities from an aquifer in East River, Colorado, USA - PLM4_5_b1 | ecosystem: Environmental > Terrestrial > Soil > Riparian zone | place: USA: East River...
AGCGTGACCAGATGCGAGGTCGCGCCGGGGCCGCTGATAGCGATCTTCTTGCCGCGCAGATCTTCTTTCTTCTTAATGTCGGGACGCACGTTAACCCGGTAGTCCAGCTTCTGTACGAAGTTCGCAACGCCGATCACATCGGCGCCGCTCGCACCCGCGTTAACCAAATGGCCCGGCCCGATCACCGCCACATCGATTTCATTGGCCAGCAACGCCGCGACCGCCAGCGGCGAGCGCGGCATGAGAATATACTGGGTCTCAAGGCCATATTTTTTGAAAAAGCCCATATGTCTGGCGACCCAGACGGAGGCCATGCTCTCGCTGGTAATGCTGGAGGCGAAGTTAGAACGAACTTGGCCAGACAGCTCGGCTGGCAAAAACGCGAGCGCTACGAGCAGAGAAAACAAGCCACGGCGCATTACTCAGTCCTCCGGTAACTTCAATCCATGATGCTAGCGCAAACAGTTCAAACCGTTTTGGTAAGTTCCCATGGTTTGAACGGAACGCAGCGGTGCAACGGTTTGAACTAGCTTTTTACTTCTTCCGGTCGCCGACCAGTTCGTAATCGAGAAACCCATGCTCGGAGATATCGAAAAAGTTTCCGTCGATATCGGAGCAACGGGTTTCCGCGTAGGGACGGTCGTTCGGGCGCTGTTTGGGCAATTTATTGGGGTTGATCTTTTGCAATCGCTCGACGATCTTCTCGCCGCTTTCGACCTCGAAGCCGAAGTGATAAAGCCCGTTGGGCGAGTTCTGCTCCTTGTTGGGCAGAATAGCGAGATTGAAATAACCGTCGGTCAAATAAATCACACCGCCTTCGTCTCGCTCTTTGTGCAGTATCTGCATCTCAAAAACATCCATGTAAAATTTCGCTAACTTCCCGGTATCTTCTGTTCGAATCGCCAAATGGCGTAGCTTAGGCATGAGAACCTCCTTAGAGAATCGATTCCTCCACCAGTAATGCGGCAGGCAGGGCGATGTCAAGCGAAGGCGTTTTGCTCGTTAGCGAAATTTTCTCCAGCCAAAAACGCCAGCGGGCAAAATCATCGGTCGATGAAATCGATCTTCTGCCGTTAATTTCCCGCTTGCTGAATCACTTCATGCATCTCAAACACATTCGGCCCGGCGAAAATTTCCGCCGGCGGGCGCTTGTTGTGAGCTTCTTTAAACTCCGGGCTGTCGGTCCAGGCGCGAAACGAAACTTCGTCTCGCCAGTGAGTCAGGACGATGTAGTAATCGCTTTTTATCGGCCGAAGAATTTCCAAGCGGATAAATCCCGCCATGTTCTCCACCAGGCGGGCGCGGCCCTCGAAGCGCTTTTCAAAATCCGCTTCATGACCCTTGGCTACTTGAAGGCGATTGGATACGACGATCACGCTACACTTCCTTTCGTTGAAAGCATCGGCAATAGGCTATCTATTGGCCCAACTCTGTTCCGACACCACCATTGGTTGCCCTCAGGATCTCTGAGTTTTATCGCTCCGGCGGAACCTTCGGCAAATTCGACACCGGCAGCGCGCAGTGACGATCACTAAAAACACGAAGGTTCGCAATAGTAAAGCACCGGACTGCTATAGCTGCAAGTTTGCGCGGTTTGCGCAAATTTTAGCGGCTTCGACAGTAGCTGCCGCAGGGGCACAAGAAGTGTTCACCACGAAGTGAATCATGATCTTACGCACGCCCACGGATAATGAAAATGGATGGGATCTTCTCCATAGGCGGTCTGCTTGACGCGTCAATTCCCGCGCACGCGGGTATGACGGAATCCAGGTGACATCTTCATTGTGGAGACCCTACCCTTACCTGTATGTTCTAAGGAGGCACGGAGAGCACGAAGGATGAGACTTAACTTCCGAACCTTCGTGTCCTTCGTGCCGTCGTAATGAGCTGTCCTGTGTGAATTCTGCTTTCTTTGCACCCCTTGCGTTCTTTGCGGCCATTCTTCAATTCCGTTGCTGCTGTGCCGCGCTTGGTCCTTCGTGGTGAGACCTTCTGGTTGATCGAAAATCGGCTGACATGTCACACTGCCGCATCTAAGCGATAAAACCGCGCCACATTATCGTGCAACATTTTCTTTTTCACACCGTCGGACAGATCGGTACGCTTGCGGATGCCTTTCACGGTATGCGGCCAGTCGCCGTCCCAATGGGGATAGTCGGAGGAATAGAGGATCGTGTCTTCCAAGCCCCAGCGCATGGCATCGGGAATCGTCTTCTCTTCGCATTCTACGCCGAAGTAGATCCGCCCGCTCTTCACATATTCGCTCGGCAGCTTGGTCAAGTAGGGCGCTTCATCGGCGCCGCGCTTTTCCACCTCTTCGTCGAGCCGGTCGATCATATACGGCACCCAGCCGATACCCGACTCGAGATAAGCGATGCTGAGCTTGGCAAAGCGCTCGAACACGCCGCCGACGATGGTTGCGATCAGCGCCATCATCTGCTCGGCCGGATGATCGATGGTATGGGCCGAGAGAAACTTGCGAAAGCGCTGGCCGCCGAGTGAATCTGCGGAAGTTCCGGTGTGAAAACCGAGACCCACACCGAGACTCTCAGCGGCGGCGTAAATCGGATCATAAAAACTATCGCCGAAGTCCGGCATCTGCGGCAGGTAGGTCGGCAATACGCCGGCCACCGCGCCGCGCTCTGTCACCGCGCGCCGCAATTCCTCAGCGGCGGCGTTGGGGTCCTGGGGCGCCAATAACGCGACGAACTTAAGCCGCGCCGCATCGGTCTTGCAAAAATAATAGAGCCAGTCGTTATAGGCCTGGGTTACCGCCGTGGCGTAATCTTTTTCGTGCAGCGCCGAGACATGTAACCCGGCCGTCGGGTACATCACCATGACGTCGATGCCGTCTTCGTCCATGGCCGCCAGCTGATCTTTGGGGCCTTCAGGCTTCTGCCCGAGCTTGCCGCGCAGGTCGCGATCCCACTCGTCGTTGGGAAAAAGGTTGCGGCGCTGCCAGCGCGGTGGCAGAAACTCGCGCATGCCGGCATTCGATTCGCGCACATGACCATCGGCATCGATGACATTATAGTTTGCCATATTGACTCCTTGTTATTCGGTAATAGTCCGCCGTGACCACAAACGACGCGATGGTGCAGCCATAACACCGCGTAAAAGAGCATGTCAATGCGCCACATCGTCGCAAATAAAGAGAATAACGAAATCGACTCTACATGCCCTGGAAGACAAGCGGCGAATATCATGGCTTGAAGGACACCGCAGCGCAGGTCATTGACCGTTGCTCAAATTTCCGACAGCCCGGCCTGCTGTTTATTGCCCGTTGCCTATGACCTTCCTCCAAGTTGACACCTTGGCAAAATTTCTAATACTGTCAGGTAAATCTTGTCGTTGCGCGACCACCCGCAGGACAAATCGCCATTAGGAGTCCACCGTCATGCTCAGCCACGAAGACAACGACTTTTTCTGCCGGGTCGGTCCCGGCACTCCCGCCGGGCAATTATTGCGGCGCTATTGGCATGTCGTCGGCGCCGCCGCCGAGTTGAACGATGCCAAGCCGAAAAAGCGCGTCCGCCTGCTCGGTGAGAACTTGCTATTATACAAGGACCGCTCCGGCGGTTACGGCCTGGTGGCGGAGAATTGTTCACACCGCGGCGTGTCGCTTTACTATGGCTTTGTCGAGAAGGACGGCATCCGCTGCCCCTATCATGGTTGGAAATACGATGCCGGCGGCCGCTGCATCGACCAGCCTTTCGAAAGCCCGGAAGCCGGCTTCAAAGCCAAGATTCAACATCCCGCCTACCCGGTGGAAAAACTCGCCGGCCTGCTGTTCGCCTACATGGGCCCGCCGGAGAGGAAACCGCTGTTGCCGAAATGGGACCTATTGGTGCGCAACGATGGCAAGAAACAAGTCGACATCTGCGAAACCCTGCGCTGCAATTGGCTGCAAGCGATGGAGAATTCCGTCGACCCGACGCACACGTATTATCTCCATTCGCACACCCTCAAACTCAAGGGCGATCCCGATCATGTACCGTATCACTACCGCATGCTCACCAAATTCGATTTTGAATTCGTCAATTATCCGACCTGGGCGGGTATCCAGAAACAGCGCATCTTTGAAGGCGACGAAGCCCCCGTCGAAACGCCCCATCCGTTGATCTTCCCCAACATACTTTTCGTTCCAGTGCGGATCGGCTACGCCATGCATTTCCGCACGCCCATCGACGACACCAACACGCAGGTCTATCAATTCCGTTTTAGCCCAAGCAAAGAAGGCAGCACGGTCGAACAGCCGGAGAACACGCCGATAGAATATGTCGGAACCACTGACGAAGCCGGCGAATTTCACATGGACAATTTCACCAGCCAAGACCATATGGCCTGGGAGACCCAAGGCCCCCTCGCCGACCGTTCTAAGGAACATCTTGGCGAAGGCGACCGCGGCGTCGTCATGTTTCGCAAGTTATTGCGGGAACAGATTCAGTCGGTGCAAAACGGCGCCGACCCCATCGGCGTCAACTTCGATCCGGCCAAGGATGAGGTCATCAAGTTGATTCACGAGGACGGCTACGACGCCTTCTCGTTCGCCGCGGCGCGAGCAAGCTGAGCGCTAGCATGAGTGAAGTCAAGCCAGCTGCAATGGTCAACGATCCGCTGACGCCGATTCCAATCCCCGAACAGGCTCCGGCGACGCAGGGGATCGCCGAACTTGCCGGCACCCGTCTCGGCTACTGGGATACCGGCGGTAATGGCACGCCGGTAATTTTTTTACATCCGGCATCGGGCAGCGCGTTGATCTGGTTGTACCAGCAGCCGGTCTTCGCCCAGGCGGGTTATCGCGTCATCGGCTACTCCCGGCGCAACTACTACAACTCCGAGCTCGCACCGGCAAATAATCCCGGCATCGCTTCCGAAGATTTACACAATCTGAGCGAAGTTCTCGGCGTGAAAAGATTCCATGCGGTGAGTTCCGCCGCCGGTGGCAGCGTTGCGGTCGACTACGCTTTTTCGCACCCCGAACGGCTATTGAGCTTAACCGTGTCGAGCAACAATCTCGCCGCCCGCGACGGTTACATCGCCGACGCCGCGGCGCGGATCAAGTTGCACGCATTGGAAGCGCTGCCGCGCTGGTGTTGGGAACTCGGCGCCTCCTACCGCGCGGCGAATGCCGAGGGGACGGAGAAGTGGCGGGAGATCAATGAACAATCGGAAACCGGCAAAGGCGCGCGCCAGTCCCTCGCCAATATCGTCACGCCGGCAAAGCTGGAAACTTTGCGCGTGCCGACGCTGCTCATGAGCGGCGCCGCCGATCCGTCGACGCCGCCATCGATCACACGCATGATCGCGCGTCATATTCCCAACAACGAGGTGGTGATTTTTTCCGAATCCGGCCACTCGCCCTATTGGGAGCAACCCGAAGTTTTCAATCGCACGGTGCTCGACTTTATCGGACGCCATTCGGCGTAATCCGAATCGAGCAATGGCCAATCAACGAGCGCCCCGGCGAGGGGTGAGCCCGGAGCAGTGAAGCCACCCGACTGTGCAGTCGCAAAGTCTTATTTCAACCGGAGCTCGAAGCGATCGCATAACTGCCGGGTAAACCGGACGCATCCTCGGCCAATCAGAACTCAGAGGTAGAGGGCCATTGGCTTCACTGCGGAGGGCTTGCCCCTCGCCGCGCCGTCAACTTCTGATTCAGACAACGGATTCAGAGATTATCCTGCTTAAGCAATACCAAACAGCGCTCTGGCGTTGTCGCGGGTAGTTTTTTGCACCGTAGCAGCGGGCAAAGACTCTATCTGCGCGGCGATCGCTGCTTGCGAATTGGGCCAGGTGCTGGCGGGATGGGGATAGTCGGAACCGAACATCACTTTGTCGGCGTCGAGCACGTTACCGACCATTTTCACGCCCAACGGATCGTCGACGAAGCTAATCCAGATCTGCCGGTGAAAATATTCTCTCGGTAACAGTTTCGGCAGGGAGATCGGCTTTTCACCGGTCAGCCGGCGGCCGTCGCGGGTGCGCTGATACCAGATATCGAGGCCTTGAATCATGCTCGGCACCCAAGCGAGCCCGGCTTCGGCCATGACGATTTTTAATCTCGGATGGCGATCGAGCACGCCTTCAAAAATCAGTCCCGTCATCGGTTCGAGCAACTGCATGCCGGGCGGCTCTTGGGCGAATTGCGCAGCCACGGAGACGACCAAGTTCGCCGCAGCGCGCTTGGATTCATCGAGCCGGCTCTTTTTCACGACAACGGCAAGATGAAACCCGACGGGAACATCTATTTCTTCGGCCAGCGCCCAGAACGGCTCCCAGGCGTCATCGTACACCGGCGGACTGGCGCGGGACGCGAGAATGTTGACATGGCGCAGCCCGCCGCGCTTGGCCAAACGCGCCAGCTCGTCGCGCGCCGCCACCGGATCTTCCATCGATAACTGCGGCACGCCGAACAGTCGCTCCGGCCGCGCCGCGCAGAACTCGCTCAACCAATCGTTGTAAGCTTGGTAGCATAACCGGCGCAGCTCCGGGTCGGCGATCGCCATCGGGTCGGTGGGGCCGTACATAATCGAAGCCTCGGCGCCGTCGCGGTCCATGTCGCTCAAGCGCAGCTCTGCCGTGGTCGGCCGCAACTCACCCGGACGCATGACACCGCCGCGCTCGATCGCCCACATGGCGCCGCTCCCCTGCGCCGCGGTGTAGTAGCCATGGGGACTGAAGGTTTGACCTTCCCAACTCCAGTATGCGCCGCGGTCATCCTCGATCACCCGCGGGCCGCGCTCGCGCAGCCGCGCCGGCAATCTTTCGCTCCACAGATCCTGCGGCAGCCAACGCAGATCGATGTGATCGTCGGCGGAGATAAATCGGTGCGTCATGTTACTTGCCATAAACGCTGGCGATGAAGCCGCTCGCTTCGATTTCTTTGACAATCGACAAGTCGACAAAGTCGCGCGGGTCGGCGTCCTTCGCCTTGGGCAAATCTTTCGCCAGCGCATCTAAAGTATCTTTGATCGCCCGCGTCGACGGATACGGCGCCTTGAGGAAATAGGGTTTGATATAGCGATAACTCTGCTGCAAAACTTCACGGTCGGAAATCCTCGTGTGCTTGGCCAATACCCGCAGGGAGAACTCTTCGTCGGTGCTGAGGATTTTCGCGCCTTCGATCATCGCCATGACGAACTGTTTCGCTTCCAGCCGGTTCGCCACGAGCCAGGTCTTCTTGACGCCCAGACCGGAGGAAACATAGTCGACGCCCAAGCTGGTCATGTCGAACAACATCTTGAATCCCGCCTTCTGCGCGACGAAGGACGACGGCGGCGACAGCGTGCCGGCGTGGACCAATTTGGCGCGCAGCGCCGCCACGGTCTCCGGCACGCCGCCGACGCCGCGAATCATGACATCTTTATCGGGCACCAGCCCGGCTTCGCGCAGCGCCACCCGGGTGGCGAAATCGGTGCTGCCACCGAGGCCGGAAACGCCGATGATTTTGCCCCTTAGATCCTGTAGCGAATTGATCTCCGGCGCGCTGTGCATGGTGAATAAAAACTTGTCGCTGAAGTTGGCGATCAACACCGCATCGAATCCGGCCAGCACCGCCGAGGGCACGGTTCGACTCGAAACTCCCTGGGCGAAATTGACCGAGCCGCCGATCAACGCCTGGATGCTCCGCGCTCCGGTAACGATGTAGCGAACCTCCATGCCGTACTTCTTGAACGCGCCGCTTTCGATGGCGGCAAACAGCGGCGACTGCAATAACGACACCGCCGGCAGCGAAACGTCGACCACCTTCAGTGGCGTTTCCGCCGCAAAAGCCCCAGGTAACAACGCCAGCAAGCCGATCGAAATAGTGACACCACATACCCAGCGCATTATCCGTCGCATCTTCGCTCCTAGGGTTAAACTAGCTATGCGCGGTTTACTCCAAGCGCAGTGCAATGTCCATGAATTTGTCATCGCCCCGCCGTTTTACCAACTCGCCAACGACTCGACCCAGATCAACTCGCAGGCGCCCGCGCCGGTGTCGCTGCGGGACAGCGAGCTATTCCAGCGAAAACCGTCCTTGCTCGTGGCTTCCACCAGGTACCCTTTGATGTGTACGAGATTTCCCGCGCGGGTCGATTTCAGCCGGCGCTCGATGTCGCCGTCCGCCGGAATCATGTGCATGTTGGCACTATGGCTTTCGATGACACTGCGGGGAAGCGGAAATTTCTGCGTCCACCAGCGATAGTAGCGTCCGCCTTGGGAGAAGCTAATCTGTTTCAAAATATCGCTGTTGGACATCGGCCCCCAACCCAAAGCGAGGTCCACCGGCGATAGCGCCGCGCCGCGATCAAACCGATATCTTTCGACAGCGATGACCCGTGCTCTGATATCGAAGCTGGCGAGGAGCGCGATCTGGAAGCCATTCTTCTCGCGCAACCGCGACGTGTACACCTGGCGCTGGACTGGTTCTTCCGGCACCAGTACGCCTCCTGGGCGGGCAATCTCTCGACCGCTCAAAAAATACACGCCGAAAAGCAGCGCGCCGATGAACCAGAACTCTTTCATTGCAATCGATCTGCGCTGACAGTTTAACCAAACCCGGCAGGCCAGAGAAGCCAAAATATTGAGCCGCTAGTTTAGTGCCGGTTAAAGGAAGGCGCTTAAGCTTCGACATCATCATTCAGCTCTCGAACACGGAATGGTTCATCACCGTGGCACAGATATCCTAGCGCGGCTCCGCCACGATCAAATGGCAAAGAGTTTCTCACCACGAAGGACACGAAGGGCACGAAGGAAGAGTCTTAACTTCCGAACCTTCGTGTCCTTCGTGCCTTCGTGGTGAACACTTCTTGTGCCCATGCAGCAGCCACCGTCGAAGACGCTAAAAACGGACTTTTGCGAATTAGGACACAATCTCACAGGGGGGACCGGCAGCGCGACCACTGGTTTCACTTGAAGGTCTTCAACCGTTCTCGCATCTCTTTGGCGCTGATCTCCTGGCCGTACAATGGTCCGCCTTGGGCGAACAGCCGCGAGCGTTCGAGGTTGCCGACCAACACCGGCTCGAAACCGGCGTCGCGCACCAGCTTGGTCGCAACTTTAATCGCTTCCGAATCGTCGCCGGCAATCGGGATTGCCATCGCTTCCCCGGGCCGCTGGGAATTGGATGCCAACCGGCCCGCCCCCATGATGTTGAGCGCCCGCACGATGCGCGCTCCAGCGAGATATTTGGCCGTGGTAAGACCGACACCGGCCTCGCGCGCTTCTTTGCCGATCTCGCCGTCCCGCGCCAACACGGCGTTGCCGGCATCGAGAACGATCTTGCCGACAAACTCCTTGGCGTAGTCCCTGCCAATCTGCCCATAAGCGCCATAGGGCACCGCCAGCAGCATGACCTCGGCGAAATCCAACGCCTGTTTCACCGTGCCGGCGCGGGCGAGCGGTCCGAGCCGGTCGACCAGTGGCTTCAACTCTTCGGGATGACGCGACGAGAACATCACCTGGTGGCCGGCCTTTATCCACATCGTACCCACCGCACTGCCGATATTTCCCGCGCCGATGATGCCGATCTTCATGGTCGCGGCGCCGCTCGTGGGCTGGCCCAACGCCAGCGGCGCAAGCAGTCCAAGCCCAGCTATTGTCAGAAGACACGCGAATATGTAATGACGGAACGGTAACGGTTTAACAGCAATCTTCATGAGTTTTCCTTACTACCATTAGATGGAGAATTTCGCCGCCAAGCCAACCTAACACAGTTCCGGCTAAAAGTTTGCGCAATGCCAATGTTGTCAACCGTCGATGCGGACACATCGATGTAACCAATGGCTACACCCGCTGTATACGAAAGTTACCGAAGACCGATGACGATTTCTAAATGCGCGACAACATCGTAAGATTTTCGCCACGATTGGCGCGTTTTCCACATACTTAGTTAACGGATAATTTGGCATCGCGGTTGCTGTAAGCGATACCAGCGAACCGACAGACAGGTGATAAACATAGAACTAGATCGATAAAGGAGGATGACTCACATGACAAAGTATGCGCTTTGTATCGGTATCAATAATTATCCCGGAACCGGCAGCGACCTTTCGGGATGTGTCAACGACGCCAACGATTGGGCGGCGGTGCTCACGAAACGGGGCTTCGCAACAACCAAGATGTTCGACAAGAAGGCCAGCGGGAAGAATATGCGTGCCGCCATCGACGCAGTGATCGGCCGAGCCGGCGCGGGCGATCTGGTAGTCATCCAGTATTCGGGACATGGCTCCTATGTGCCGGATGACAACGGCGATGAGCCTGACGGTAAGGACGAATGTCTGTGCCCCTACGACATCAATGCCAATGGACCGATCACCGACGACGAACTCTTCGATATGTACAGCGCCAAGAAAACCGGCGTAAAGTTGTTGGTGATTTCCGACTCCTGCCATTCCGGCAGCAACGCGCGATTTGCCCCGATCACCACCCCGCCAACGATCAAAGGGCGCAAGGCGCCCCAGCGCAAAGTGCGATTCTTACCACCCGCGGTGTTCCTATCGAAACGGGAATTGGCCAAGTTAGGTTCCAGCCGCGCCATCCGCCGCTCCAACCCGCCGGGGCGTCACGCCGGGCTGCTGATGGCCGGGTGCCAAGACAGCGAATATAGCTACGATGCTTCTTTTCAAGGCCGCCCCAATGGCGCGTTTAGTTTCGTCGCACTGCGCGAGCTAGCCAAGCTGCCGGCCAGCGCCAACTATCAACGCTGGCACGACGCGATCCGCAAAGCGCTGCCGTCGCAACAGTATCCACAGACGCCCGATCTGTACGGCACCAAGAGCATGAAAGCCTGGAAGGTTTTTGTCTAACCGTCCGGGTCTATTTGCGGTAAAAGCGCGACAAGTCGCAAACCATCGGGATTCCCCGCCGAGTCGCACAGCGGCCGCGGCGAGCATTTCCGCGTTGCTTCCTAGTCTCTGCCGCGCCGCGACTAATAAGAACCACACGGCATCGGTAAATCTGAGCGCGCGGCGGATCTTAGAAAGACCAACCAGCGGTGACAATCTAGTCAGGAGAACAACATGGCACAATCCAAAACATCGTCAATGGCTGCGCGCGGGGCTGCGCTGTTACTCAAGGAAGGCTCCACCGGCCCGGCCGTAATCAGGCTGCAAATCAAGCTGAAAAAAGTTGGCTTCAATCCCGGCCGCGCCGATGGCGATTTCGGCCCAGCCACCGCCGCGGCGCTGATCGGATTTCAAAAAAGCGCCGGCCTGCTCGCTGACGGCGTCGCCGGACCGCGCACGTTGGCGGCGCTAAAGTTAGCCGCCAGCGACCGCTTACCGTCGGTGATCCTAGGCGTGACGGTCACCATCGTCTCCAAGATGTTTCCGTTCACACAAGTGGACAACATTCGCGACAACCTG
>Ga0184628_10001541_pt1 | contig 11343 bp, 12 predicted proteins | sample PLM4_5_b1_FD_133149 | JGI IMG/M metagenome (GOLD analysis project Ga0184628, IMG submission 133149) | Groundwater sediment microbial communities from an aquifer in East River, Colorado, USA - PLM4_5_b1 | ecosystem: Environmental > Terrestrial > Soil > Riparian zone | place: USA: East River...
GGCAACGTGCGCAGCGAGCAGAAAGGCGGCAGTACCGGCGAGAAAAACGGACAGAAACGCGCGCATCGGCGTCTCCTGGAGATTGCCCGAGCATGCCAGCACAGTTGAGAATGACTTGCAAGTAGGCAGTCAGCCGCGCACAGAGCTTTGAAAACCGGGCTTATTTCGAGCATAGCTCGAGGGGCCAAGAAGGATCTCCGATGAAGCTCTACAATTTCCACGCCAGCAGCACGTCGTACCGCACCCGGATCGTGCTCAACCTCAAGGGTCTCGCCTACGAGTACATCCCCGTGCGCCTGGATAAGGGCGAGCACTTGAGCGACGCCTATGGCCGGATCAACCCGATGCGCGGCGTGCCGACCTTGGAGCTCGACGACGGCGTGCGGCTCTACCAATCGGGCGCCATCATCGAATATCTGGAAGAGACCCACCCCAATCCGGCGCTCCTGCCGAAGGACGCCGCGTCACGCGCTCAGGTGCGGGCGCTCGCCGCGATCGTCGGCAGCGACATGCATCCGGTCAACAATCTGCGCATCCGCAATTTCGTCCGCGACACCTACAAGCAGGATCCGGACGGCGTGGCCGCATGGATCGGCCTCTGGAACAAAGCTGGGTTCGGCGCGATCGAAACCATGCTGGTCAACGACAAGGCGCGCAAACGCGGGTTCTGTTTTGGCGCGGGACCGACCATCGCGGACGCGTTCCTGATCTCGCACGTGTTCAGCGCACAGCGGTTCAAGACGGACATGACGCCGTATCCGGAGATCATGGCGGTGGTCGAGACGTGCGGCGCGCTCACGCCGTTCGCCGACGCGCACCCGAGCAAACAACCCGACGCTAAGGGTTGATCTCCAGCGGAATGCCGGGCTCGTTCTTGGACCGCCGGATTGCGAGCGCCGTCTTCACACTGGCGACGTTCTTCGCCGAGGTCAGCTTCTCGGTGATGAAGGCCTGAAACTCGGGCAGGTCGCGGGCGACACAGCGGAGGATGAAATCCACCTCGCCCGACAGCATGTAGCAGGACCGCACCTGCGGCCAGGTCCGGACTTCATCCTCGAAAGCCTTGAGGTCGGTCTCGGCCTGACTCGAGAGTCCAACGAAAGCGAAGGCCGTCACACCGAACCCGAGCACCTCTGCGTTGAGGTCTGCGTGGTAGCCCTGGATGTATCCGGCCTTCTCGAGCGCGCGCACACGGCGCAGGCACGGCGGCGCGGTGATCTTCACCCGCCTGGCCAGTTCGACATTGGTCATCCGGCCATCGGCCTGAAGCTCAACCAGGATCTGTCGGTCTATTGCATCGAGCTTTTGTCGCGCCATGGGTTTCGCCCTTCTGGCTTCATGACAAGAGGAACGCTTTCTGCGCAATAATGTTGCAGGGGGCAACATAAAAGTCCTTCACAGGAGACCGGCTTGACCTTTATTCCGGGGTTCCCGATATCAGGTCACCAGCCTTCTCCAGGGTTTCCATGTCCAAGCTCGAGCATTCGAAGGTCGTCATTTTGGGGAGCGGACCGGCCGGTTGCACGGCTGCGATCTATGCCGCGCGCGCGATGCTTTCGCCGCTGATGATCGCGGGGCTTCAGCCCGGCGGTCAGCTGACCATCACGACCGAGGTCGAGAACTATCCCGGCTTCAAGCATGCCATCCAGGGCCCCTGGCTGATGGAAGAGATGCAAGCCCAAGCCGAGCACCTCGGCACCAAGGTGGCGTTCGATCTGATCTCCGCCGTGGACCTCGCGAAGCGCCCTTTCACCCTCACCGGCGATTCCGGAACGCGCTATTCGGCCGATACGCTCATCATCGCGACGGGCGCGCAGGCGAAGTGGCTCGGTCTTCCGAGCGAAGAGAAGCTCAAGGGCTTTGGCGTCTCGGCGTGCGCGACGTGCGACGGCTTCTTCTTCAAGGGCAAGCAGGTGGCCGTGGTCGGCGGCGGCAACACCGCGGTCGAGGAGGCGCTCTTCCTGACCAATTTCGCGAGCGACGTCGTGCTGATCCATCGCCGCGATACGCTGCGCGCCGACAAGACCAACCAGCAGCGTCTCGAACGCAATCCCAAGATTCGCGTGCTGTGGAATTCAGCGGTGGAAGAAGTGATTGGTGACGGCGAGCCGAGGGCGGTCAGCGGCGTCCGCGTGAAGAATTTGAAGACAGGCGCCACGGACATTTTGCCGCGTGACGGGCTGTTCGTCGCGATCGGCCACTCGCCGGCAACGGAGATCTTCCGCGGTCAGATCGACATGGACGACGAGGGTTACGTGCGCACGGCGCCCGATTCGACCAAAACGAGCGTGCCCGGCGTGTTTGCCGCAGGCGACGTGAAGGACAAGGTCTTCCGCCAGGCGGTCACAGCGGCTGGCATGGGCTGCATGTCGGCGCTCGAGGCGGAAAAATTCCTCGCCGCGAGTCACTAAACTTTTTTTCATCTTTCCAAACTGGAAACTGAGCGGTCACACCCCATATGGAAAGGGTGAGCCCATATCCCCCCCGAATGGGCGATCGATCGGAGGTTTCCTCCCGAAAGCTGGGCCTAGCCTAGCGACCTCCAAACAACTCGGCCGGGATGATCACTCATCCCGGCCGTTTTTTTATCCGCCGCGTTTCGCAGCGCCTACATGAACTGGCGCTCGCCTGCCCCAAGGCCGGCATAGAGATGCGCGATCTCCTCGCCATAGCCATTGTAGAGCAGGGTCGGCACGCGCTGACCGGTGCCAAGCACTTCCTCCGACGCCTGGCTCCAGCGCGGATGCGGCACCTGGGGATTCACGTTCGCCCAGAAGCCGTACTCGCTCGGGCCCAGCGCCATCCAGTAGGTATTGGGACGCACATCCGTGAAGATGAAGCGCTGGATGCCCTTGGTCGACTTGAAGCCGTATTTCCACGGCGTGGCGAGCCGGATCGGCGCGCCGTTCTGCTTCTTGAGCGGCTTGCCATAGGCGCCCGTGACCATGAAGGCCATGTCATTGGTGGCTTCCTCGATCGTCAGCCCTTCGGTGTAGGGCCATGGCACCCAGAACTCCTTCTGAGCGAAGGCGACCGTGGGATTCATGAAGGATTTCATCACCACATATTTCGCGGCCGAGGTGGGCTTCGCGAGATCGATGAGCGCCTTCATCGGAAAGCCCGACCACGGCGCCGCGAAGGACCAGGCCTCGACGCACCGATGGCGATAAAGCCGCTCTTCGATGGGCATCGCCTTTAACAGATCGTCCATATCGAGCTTGCGCGGCTCCTCGACCATGCCCTCGAAGCTGACCTCCCAGGGGCGTGTCGGAAGCACACCGGCATAGCGGGGCGGATCGTCCTTCTGCGAACCGAACTCGTAATAATTGCAGTAGTTGGTGACGATCTCTTCAGGGGTTACGGCCCTGTCGAGCGTATATGCATCGTTGTGCTTTGCCGGATAGATGCTCGCGTTGGGATCTGGCGTTTCGGGTGTCGCTTCGCCTCCGGACGAAACGGTCTGGGTGTCGGAGGCGGGGCCGCAATTGGCCAGTGCGCCTGCGAGAGCCAGTGCGCCCGCGCTCTTGAGGACGCGGCGGCGGTCGAACACGAGCTCCTCGGGAGTCGCCATGCGCTCCGGGATCTCCCAACCGCGCCTGATCTTTATCAGCATTTAGCGTGCTCCTTGAGGCGAACGAATCGCACAACCCTTCCGCCGCCTAGGTTAGGGCAGAATGGTTCACAACACGGTTCTCTGAAGCCAATATAGTCCCGCCGCCCATTCGGACCAAGCCCGACGTCGAGGGAACAACTCACGCGAAGGCCCGGATTTTCAATCAATTTGGAGGCATCGGAGCCCACGGGTGCGAGTGCGGGAACCGCCTACGAAACTGGAGACCCGCCAATGCCATACAGCCGCGCCAACGGCACCGACATCTGGTTCGAGGTGAAGGGCGATGGCCCTGCCCTCGTCTTGATCCACGCCAACCCCTTCGATCACGATTTGTGGCTTTACCAGAGCGCGCATTTCTCGACCTGGTTCAAGATCGTGGCCGTCGACATCCGCGGCTATGGCCGCTCGGCCAAGACGAGTGCGCCGTTCTCGCTCAAGGACCTATGCGACGACGTGCTGGGCGTGATGGACGATCTCCACATTGCGCGGGCGATCGTCATGGGGTGCAGCGTGGGATCGGGTATCGCCATCGGCTTGGGTCTGGACCACCCCGACCGGTTCGAGGCCCTCGTCCTCGTCGGCGGCAACAGCGGCGCCAGCGACCGCTACATGAAGCGCGTGGAAGGCTATCGCGCGAATCTCGCGGACTACCACATCAAGCATATGCGCGAGCTCGTGGCGCCCGCGTTCGCCGAGTCGCGTCTCGGGCGTCATCTGCTCTCGATGTTCGTCGAGCGCGAACCGCGGCTTGACGGCGAAGCGATTGCGCACGTGTTCCGCGCCGGCAACAGCACGGACCGCACGCCGAGACTGCCTGAGATGAAAGTGCCGACCTTGGTGATCAACGGCGAGTTCGACCACTCGCTCGCGGCCGGACGGCGCACCGCGAGTCTCGTGCCTGGCGCCGAGCACCGGATACTCGAAGGCACAGGACATGCCTGCTGCATCGAGGATCCCGCCGGCTTCGACAGTCTCGTCATCGCGTTCCTGCGCTCGCGCGGATTGATGCCGCCGATCGCCTGACGCGTCAGGACTGAAGACGAACGAGAATCTCATCGGCGGCGCGCCGACCGTCGACCTTCTCGCGCGCGCCGTGCAGCCTGACGGCCCTCAGGAATAGCCCGGGATGCGAAAGAACAATCGCGAGCCTCTGCAAATGGCCTGCCTTCTCGCGTCCGCCTATCGCTTCGATCGTGTGACGGACGGCGCGATTGAGCAGCGGCTTCGGCTTTCGCATGCCGTAACTGAATTTGAGCTTTGAGACTTCCGCCAGACAGCGCAGCGACGCCATGTTCCACCGGGTCAAATGGTGCGGCGGCAAATTCATGATGTCGGAGCGAAGATATTCGCGCGAAGTCGGCGAGTAGGGAACCGAGAACATGATCTCGCCCCCGTGATGAAGCAGCCGCTTGCAGCTTTCGATCACGAAGAGCGGACTTTCGACATGCTCGAGCACATGGGTCATGACGATCATGTCGAAGCGCTCGTTGCTGCCGAAGATGTCGTTGATCGCAGCCAGGCGTGCCTTCAATCCAAGAGCGCGGGCGCGCGCGATGCTGGCGTCGGAGACGTCGATACCCGTCGCTTCGACATGCTTCAGGTCGGCCAGGGAGGCGAGGAATCGTCCGTCGCCGCAGCCGAGCTCGAGAAGCTGCACGGATTTCCGCTGCTCGAGCATGTGGTGCATGGCTCCCCACTCCCAGCGGGATTCCGCATGGTAGGCAGGGAAGCTCGACACCCATTCGTAGAACGGAACATCGCCCGGGCGCATCGGATCGGCGAACACGAGCGTACAGCGCTCGCATTCCAGCATCTCGTAGTCGGCGAGCGAGACGCAAGCCGGTGGCGCCTCGCCGAAATCCTCGGCGAGCAACAGGCGTATCCGCTCTGCACAGTACGTTGCGTGCAACCGACTGCTGCCGGCGCAAACCGGGCAAAGCCGCATGTTCCCCCTTTCCCAAAAAGGAACGCGACCACCTTACCACGGTTACGCGGATGGCGGGTATGATTACTGTTAACGCTGCCTTTGGTTGTGGCTGTTGCGGCTAGGTTTCGCCGGCGTTTTCGAGATGGCTCCGCAGCATCCAGGCAGCCTTGTCGCTCGCCTCCATGCGGCCGATCAGTAAGTCCATCGTGGCCTGGTCGCCGCCGGCTTCGGCGACCTTGAACGCCCCCCGAAGGGTGCGTCCGAGGGCTTCATGGCCCATGACGAGGTTGGCGATCATGTTCATCGCGGCCGGCACCTCGTCGTTGTCCTCCTTGATCGAGGCGAGCCTCGAAAACGATGCGTAGCTGCCCGGCGCGAACCGGCCCAAGGCGCGGATACGCTCGGCCAGCGTATCCGCGGCATCGTGCAATTCGTTGTACTGCGTCTCGAAGAGGGTATGGAGCGAAGCGAAATACGGCCCGGTGACGTTCCAATGATAGGCGTGCGTCTTGAGATACAGGACGTAGGTGTCGGCCAGAACTTGCGACAGACCTTTCGAGATCGTCTCGCGATGGGCTTTTGTAATGCCGATATCGATATCCATGCCCGTCTCCATAGCCGGCGGGCCGGATGTGATACCGGCCGCCGGATATACTTATAGCGCTTCCAAGTCAGTCAAGGTCTTCAGGCTGCCGATTTCCGCTCGGCCACCACAGTCTCGGCGAGCTTTCCAGTGAGCTCGGCCAGATGGTGGAATTTCTGCTCGTAGGTCCCCACTCCCTGGGTGAGGGAGCGAAGCTCGACGATCAGATCATGCAGCTCGGATTGCGGGATTTCCGCCTCGACCGTATCCCAACCCTGCCAGCCCTGGCGTGAGTCGAAGCCCAGGATCTTGCCGCGCCGGGTCGAAATCACACCGTTGACGCTGGCGGTCGAATCCGAGGGCACGTGGATCTTCACGTGCATGATCGGTTCGAGCAGCACCGGTGCGCAGTTCGCCATGCCTTCCGTCATCCCGATGCGCGCGGCCGTCTGGAACGCGGCATCCGACGAGTCGACGGAGTGATACGAGCCGTCGACCAGCGCCACCGCGAGATCGACGACCGGAAAACCCAGCGGACCTTCCTTGAGGTAATCGACGATCCCTTTCTCGACGGACGGGATGAAATTGCGCGGTACGACCCCGCCGCTGATCTTGTCTTCGAAGACGAAACCCGACCCTCTCGGCAAAGGCCTGATCTCGATGACGACGTCGCCGAACTGACCGTGGCCTCCGGTCTGACGCTTGTGGCGGCCGCGCTGGCTGGTGCTTTTCTTGATGGTTTCCTTGTACGGCACCTGCGAACGATGGGTCTGAAGCTTCAATCCGTACTTGGACGCCAATCGGTCGACCGCGACGCGCAGGTGCATCTCGCCCTGGCCGAGCAGCGCCATCTGATGCAGCTCGGGATTCTGTTCGAACTGCAGCGAAGGATCTTCCTCGCGCAATTTGGCGATCGCGGTGCTGAGCTTCACTTCGTCCTTGCGGTCCGCGGCGGTCACCGCGAGCCCGTAGACCGGCGTGAGCGTCTCGGCCTTACCTTTCAGTTTCGCGCCGCTCTTCGACGCCGTCAGCGTTTCGCCAGTCCCGATCTCTTCGAGACGGCCCAAGGCCACCGTGTCGCCGGGCCCGGCTTCGTTGAGCTTGATCTGCTCCAGGCCCCTGAGCGCGAACATGCCGCCCACGCGCGTATCGGCTCCGGTGTTGCTGTAGAGCGTGGCGCCATCCTTGACCTGTCCGGACAGAACGCGGCCCAGACTGAGCTTGCCGCCATGCATCGTGTGATAGGTCTTCAAGATCTGGATGACCGGCTCATTGCTTGCAGCGAGACCCAGTCGCTTCACGCATACCGAGATATCGGGCACGTCGTGCCGGAACATCTTCAGCAGCCGGCGAACGCCGTTGTCGCCGAGCGCTGATCCAAACATCACCGGGATGATGAGCCCCTGCTGAAGGTCGCGCTGCAAACCTTCGAACACTTCATCGCGCGGCGGCGCCACATCCGACAGCAGCTCTTCCATCAGATGCTCGTCGTAGTCGGCGAGCTTCTCCAACATCTGGAAGCGCGCTTCGCTCTCGCGCGTCTTGACCTCGTCGGACATGTCGATGAGCTCGGAGGCCGCGTGCTCGCGATAGACGTAAGCCCGCTCGAGCGCGAGATCGACAAATCCGTTGACGATGCCGTTGTTCCAGATCGGAATCTGGCGCAGCACGAGGGGCTTCGGTGAAACTTCCTGCAGGATGGCGAGGACTTCGCGCAGCGAGCCGCTGGCCTTGTCGATCTTGTTGACGAACAGCGCGTGCGGAATGCCGGCGTCGGAAAGGCGTTTGAGGTAGGGCTGCAGCATCGCTGCCTTGTGGGCGTCGGGTTCGCAGACGACGATCGCGGCGTCCACGCCGGGCAGCACGTTCAGCGCTTCCTGGAGAAATTCGATCGAGCCGGGGCAGTCGAGGACGGTGAAGGATTCGTCCATATAGCGCGTTGTCGCGCAATTGGTCTCGACGCTCATCTGGCGGTTCCGGGCTTCGGGCGAGCCGTCACCGACCGTATTCTTCGTGGGCACCGATCCCTTGCGTTGGATCGCGCCGGTGATCCAGAGAATGCTTTCGAGCAGGGTGGTTTTCCCTGTTCCATAAGGTCCTACCAGGGCCACGCAACGTGGCCCGTACCCTCCATTCTTCCTTGGCATGATGACCTCCCACGTTTCTTATTGGGCCCCATGCTCGCGCCGCTGGCGATGGAAGGCAAGCCAGATCGGCTGTCGGAAACGCCCCGGTGCGCGGGGGGCAAACGCAAATTGGCGCGATTGGAGGACTTTGCGTTAGTCTCGCTGCGGGAGACTTCTGATGACACGGACATTGCCGCTTCTTGCCGCGGTTTTAATTTGCCTCGGGCCTCGCGGGATATCGGCGCAGACGCAAACGCCCGCGCCGACCGAATGGCAGGTCTTCCCGGCGGACGACGGGCAGTTCGAAGCGATGTTCCCTGAAATGCCGAAGACCTACACCGACAGCCGCGTTCGAAACGGCGTGACGGCGACCAGCCGTGTCATGGCGGCGGGCACACCGGCCTTCTATTGCATCGCCGGGTATACGGAGTATTCCGCGAACATCGCCCGCCCCAACCGCTCCGAGCTCGAAGCGGCGCGTGACGATTACATCAATTCGACGTTCGCAACCCTGCTCGAGAGCCGCAACGTGACGATATTGCGCCCGCCTGGAACCGAGCTCCAGGCGGTGCGCTTCATCGCGATCGCCGACACGCGGCGCTACACGTCGATCATGGCGGTCGAAGGATCGCGGTTCTATCACGTGGTGGCATCGAGCCAGCGCTTCGGCTTCAGTCCGGGCGACGTAGCGCGCTGCCTCTCGGGGTTCAAGCTGCTCCCGAGTTCCTAGGCGGCTTTGCCGACGGGCGATGCTTCGAGCGGAAGTCCCGCCTCCACCCAATCCTGCTTGCCTTCGACATACTCGGCGACGTTGGTGTAGCCGAGGGCGTCAAGCGTGCGCGCGGCGATCGCCGAGTTCGGGCATGGCGTGTTCGCGCAATAGACGACGATGAACGCCGACTTGTCGGGCAACAGTGTAGGCGCACGCTCACGCACCTTGTCATGCGGGAGGTTCAGAGCGCCGGGGAGATGACCCTGGGCGTGGTACCTCTCCGGCAGGGCCTCGACGAGTGTGACCGGCGTCTTCGACGCCAGAAGAAGCTGAATTTCTTCGCGTTTGATCGAACGGAACATGGCGGTCTCCTTTTGCATCGAATCTAGTTGCATATACAACTATTGTCTTCGTAACACGGAGCGGATAATGTTGCAAGTGCAACTATAGTGGAAAATGAGATGGACGAGAAACCGAGCGAGACGGCGGTCACGGCATGGGCCCGCCTGCTGCGAGCGCAGCAGGTGCTGCTCGAGCGCGTCGAAGCCGAACTCAAGCAGGCTGACCTGCCGCCGCTCGAGTGGTACGACATTCTCTTGGAGCTGAAGCGCGAAGAGAGCGGACGGCTGAGGCAATTCGAGCTCGCCGGCAAGGTGCTGTTGAGCAAATACAATCTCTCGCGCCTGCTCGATCGGCTAGAAGATTCGGGCCTGGTGAAGCGCCAACCCTGCAAGGAAGACGCGCGCGGCTCTGATGTGACGATCACCACCGCAGGGCGTGCGCTACAAAAGAAGATGTGGCCGGTATATCAGAACGCCATCGGACGGCATTTCGCGCGGCACCTGTCGGCGGCGGACGCCGAGCAGCTTGCCGAGCTCATGCAACGGATGATCGCAATACCGGCCTAGCGAAGGTTCCCGCAGAAGCGCTGGATGCGGTGGCAGGCGTCTTCCAGCACCTTGTCCGACGTCGCGTACGAGATGCGGAAGAACGGCGACAAGCCGAATGCCGCGCCGTGTACGACCGCCACGCCCTCGGTGTCGAGCAACTCGTTGGCGAAATCTTCGTCGGTCTTGATCGTCGTGCCGCTCGGCGCGCGCATGCCGATCAGCTTGCGGATCGAGGGGTAGACGTAGAACGCGCCTTCGGGCACTGGACACTCGATGCCGTTCGATTGGTTCAGCATCGAGACGACGAGATCGCGGCGGCCTTCGAACACGCGCTGGAAGCGCGGCAGGAAATCCTGGGGGCCGTCGAGCGCCTCGACCGCCGCCCATTGCGAGATCGACGTTGCGTTGGTCGCCGATTGCGACTGCAATTTCGCCATCGCAGCGATCAGCGGCTGCGGCCCGGCGCAATAGCCGATGCGCCAGCCCGTCATGCAGTAGGCTTTCGATACTCCGTTCATGGTGAGCGTGCGCTCGTAGAGCTTCGGCTCGACTTCGGCGACCGTGTGGAACTTGAAGCCGCCGAAGATCAGGTGCTCGTACATGTCGTCCGACAGGATCCACACCTGCGGATGCTTGAGCAGCACATCGGTCAGCGCCTTCAACTGTTCACGCGTGTAGCACGCACCGGTCGGGTTCGACGGCTGATTGAAGATGATCCACTTTGTGTTCTTGGTGATCGCCCGATCGAGCGCTTCGGGCGTCAGACGGAAGCCGTCCTCCAGTCGCGTCTCGACGACCACCGGTTTCGCGCCTGCAAGCAGTACGATGTCGGGATAGCTCACCCAATAGGGCGCGACGACGATGACCTCATCGCCTTCGTTCAACGTCGCCATCATCGCGTTGTAAATGACACTCTTGCCGCCCGGTCCGACGAAGCATTGCGCCGGCGTGTACTCGAGATGGTTCTCGCGCTTGAACTTGCGCGCGACGGCGGCGCGCAGCTCCGGGATGCCCTCGATGTTCGTGTACTTGGTCTCGCCGCGTTTGATCGCCGCGATCGCCGCGTCCTTGATGTTGTCGGGCGTGTCGAAGTCCGGTTCACCGGCCGCAAGCCCGATGACGTCGCGTCCCGCCGCTTTCAGCTCGCGGGACTTCTGCGTCATCGCCAGGGTCGGCGAGGGCTTGATGCGGTTGAGCGAGCGAGCGGTAAAACCCGCCGGTAACGCAGACATGGATCGACTCCGGTGGTCAAAAAATGGGCGCGGAGACCTAGCAATGCGGGGGGACCGGCGCAAGGCGGATCGCCGACGTCGGCGGGAATAACCCTTCGGAAAGCAATCTGGAGCATGCTTAAGGCGTGAAAACCATGCCGGACCGGAACATGGGAACAATTCCGCGCCGAATGGCCGCCATAGCAGCCCTGCTCTGCCTCGGCCTTTCCGCCTGCGCCGATTCGCGCCCGCCGACAGGACGCTGGGAAGGTCTCTACGAA
>Ga0184628_10001542_pt1 | contig 11339 bp, 9 predicted proteins | sample PLM4_5_b1_FD_133149 | JGI IMG/M metagenome (GOLD analysis project Ga0184628, IMG submission 133149) | Groundwater sediment microbial communities from an aquifer in East River, Colorado, USA - PLM4_5_b1 | ecosystem: Environmental > Terrestrial > Soil > Riparian zone | place: USA: East River...
CGCCGATGAAAAGACAACAATCGCCGCACGCCTTCTAGCGGAGGAACCCCCGGGACGCAGCGATCTGTGGACGGCGTTGATCGACCCACGAGTCATCGCGCTCGGTCTCGCCAACTTTTGTTTCCAGGCCGGCGCCTACGGTCTCGCGTTATGGCTCCCGCAGATCGTGCAGGCTATGGGCTTCTCCAATCGCGCAACCGGCTTTGTCGTGGCACTGATCTTTGCGGCGGGCGCAGGCGCTATGATTCTTGGTGGGCGCTCAAGCTCATCGAGAAATGAGCGCATCTGGCACGCGTCACTGCCGTGGTTGTTGGCCGGCCTTGCGTTCGCCGCCGCAAGCGCAGTTCAGTCCAATGAGCTCGTGCTCGCAGCACTCACTTTTGGATCGACTGCCGTGTTTGCAGCTTACGGGGCATTTTTCAGTCTTCCGTCATCGTTCTTGCGCGGCACTGCGGCCGCCGGCGGTATCGGCCTGTTCAACATGTTTGGAAATTTTGGCGCATTTTTCGGGCCGACTCTTGTCGGCGTTTTGACAAACAGGAGCGGCGATTACGCAGCTGGGTTGACGGCGGTTGCCATCTGGTTCGTTCTCGCAGCACTCATCATCATTGTGGTGGGCCGAGCGATTGCAGTGCGTGTGCTCAGCGCCAAGCAGACGGCGTAACCGGCAATGCCGCGGAATGTATCGAAACCGGTCCAGATCGCCGCCGTCGTGATCGGAAACGCGCTGGAATGGTACGACTACATCGTCTTCGGTTTTTTCACCGTCATCATATCCCGGCTGTTCTTCCCGACAGACAGTCAATATGCGTCGTTGTTGCTGACCATGGCCACGTTCGGCGCGGGCTATCTGATGCGGCCGATCGGCGGCATCGTGCTCGGGCTCTACGCGGATCGGTGGGGCCGCAAGCCGGCGCTGCTGCTGATCATCGTCCTAATGACCGTCGCAATCTCCATGATCGGGTTTGCGCCGACCTATGCGGCGATCGGAAGCGCCGCGCCGCTGATCATCCTGCTCGCGCGTCTTCTGCAGGGCTTTGCCGCCGGCGGAGAGTTCGGCAGCGCGACCAGCATCCTGATCGAAAGCGCCCCGCCTGCCCGCCGCGGGTTTTACGGCTCATGGCAAATGGTGGGGCAGTCGCTGGCGTTGCTGGGCGGCGCATCCGTGGGCGCGATCTTGACGACGACGCTGTCAGCCGATGCGCTCGATGACTGGGGCTGGAGGATCCCCTTCCTCCTGGGACTCGTCATAGGTCCCGTCGGCCTCTACATCCGCCGCCACCTCGATGAGACCGAGGTCTATCTTCTGGAGCGCGAATCCGCACCCGCCAAGCAAGGCCTCAGCGCCGTTCTCGCCACCCATATTCGCGAAGTGCTTGTGTGCGGCGGCATCATCGCGTGCGGCACAACCTCGTTCTACGTGATCCTCCTCTACATGCCCACCTTCGCGCGTATCCAACTGGGCCTGCCGCTGGATCAGGCGTTCATCGCACAATCCCTCAGTCTCGCGTGCATGACCGTGCTGATCCCGGTGTCCGGAGCATGGTCGGACCGCATCGGATGCAAGCCGATCATGATCGGCGCGCTCGTGCTCAGCCTCGTCCTCACCTATCCTATGTTCCAATGGGTGGTTGCGAGTCCCTCGTTCACCACGCTCGTAACCATGCAGCTCGTGCTCTGCAGCCTGCTCGGCGTGTACTATGGCCCGATGTCGACGGCGGTTGCGGCTCAGTTTCCCGTTCTCGCGCGCTCGACGGGTTTGGCCTTCGGCTACAATTTCGCGGTCATGATTTTCGGCGGCTTCGCCCAGTTCTTTGTAACATGGCTCATCGAAACGACGGGGTCATCCATCGCGCCGGCGTTCTATCTCATGTTCGGGGCGGTCATCGGCCTTGTCGCGACAATCTTCCTTGCCGATTATGCGCACGATGCTCGTCTTCCTGCGCCGCGAGCAGTGCCAGGAGAAGCCTGAATGTCGCGCGGCAGCGGACCTGTGACACGAAGCAGAAATCTACTCTGACCCCAATTCGTCGTCTTCTTGTCGCGGGAGTATTCGGGATCAGATCGCCTGCACCACCTTGAAAGTCTTGAACGGCACCTCGCGCGGCCACGTAAGTCGAATGATGTGTGCCCTTCGATCGTTTGAGGCCACCAGTTCAGATGGGCGGTACATCCAGCTCTCCGCGGTGAGAGTTGACGCCCTCTTTGCGTCGAATAGCACTACAAACTGCCGGCCACGTAGGACGAATAGAGCGCCCGCAACTCTCTTTTCATCTGTATGAAGGATGGGGCCAACACTTAATGAATGATCGGCCGTCAGAACTTTTCCTAAACCGCCTCGCACATACATGCCTGCGCCTCGCTCAAATAGGCCCCGAGTGAGCGCGCCGAAGGCTAGCTGCTCATCAAACTCGTGTTCGTCAATGAGGCGTTCACCGGCATCGCGACCTATACGCGAGTAGAAGATTCCACATGCGACTTTGACCATCCACATTTCGAGCGTGAGGCCGCTGAACAAATGTATATTGCCCCTGCCCGACAATCGCGTGCTAACCGCCAAGTCGTTGTCTATCGCCACTGCCGCGCGGAAAAATCAGCCAGCTTCGGCATCGAACGATGACAAAGCGGTGTTGTGCCTTACACAGAGAATATTCGCAGCCAAGCCGTTGATCGGGAGCACCCGACTTTCTCCCGGCTGAAACCAAGGCATCCCGGTCACTCGCACATTGCCGTCAGTTTCAAATATCTCAAGCGCGCTGCGGGAAATGTAGTGTTCCTTGGAAATCGTGCTACAGCAGTCGGAAAGCCGTCTGAGGTAACAACCATTGTTTGAGTAACCGGTAGGCGGTGGAGGTGGTGTCGCGTGCTCCGGTTCCTTCCACAACCGTCCATCAGGCAGCATGCAACAATCCGCCAATGGTTTTGCGGAGGTTTCACAGGGGCAATGATCAGTGGGCGACAGCTTCGGTCGCCGTATCCGATCTTGCGGGGGGATCTGGATCATTTGGTTGGCTTCATCAAGCTGTTGCCTGCACCATGCTGGTCAAATTGCGCGCCAATCTTCTAGACCTCAGTCTCGAACGCCTTCTTGAACGGAGAGAAGTTGTCCGGGCCGTACCCCGCATTGAAGATGGCAAAGGCGATCACAGACAAGCGGTGTGACCGTCGCCCGATCTCTTCACGGTATAGCTTCGCAACCGTGGATGCCGGATTTTGGAAAGCTCCACAGCCGAAGGCGCCAAGAACAGCGTGTCGAACGCCTTGGCCGATGAGCGTATCGAGTTGCGCGGCGATTCGGCGACGAGCGTCCTCGACGCTGAAGGGACTACCGTCACGGAGGTCCTGAGCGGCAGCTCTGAGCTCGTAGAACGGAAATACATCTGCGTCGGCCAGCCAAAAGTAGCCCAGATCGTCCCTGGTTCGGTCTTCCGGCCCTCGAATGCAAACGCGAGGTTCATTCGTATCAAGGTATACGGCACCGGCATGTGCAGAGAGCAGCTTGACCATGCGATCGGTATACGTCCGCCCATCGTTCGTAAGGTGGTCTGAGCGAACCTTGAAGTGGCAATCTGTCCGTCTGAACATGTTCTCTTCCTGGGCGACAGCCCCTTCGCCATATGCGCCGCCCGGGTAGTAGGCATTCGCCATATTGAGAACGGCAAAGCACGTGCCGAACTGCCGAGTGACAGCGGCCGTGACTTCGCCCCAGTCGCCTGGCAATACGGGCGTATAGGGTTCAGTGGCTGGGGCTTCCGCTCCAAGCTTCCAGCGCGCGAGATTGGATCGTGCAAGCTCTTGATAGCGGTCGGACGGCGAGGAGCGCTCAAAGGCAAGCAACGTCTCTCGCAGCACTTTTCGGCGGCGTTGCGATTGAGGCCCAACGAACCCTCGAGCTTCCGACTCGCTATCCGTAGGCAGACGAGCGATTGGCATTGGACCGCGTAACCCTGATTGCCATCGGAGCGCTGGCGTGGCGTGGACATGACTGAGGTCCGCCACCAATGGACCGTAGGACGCCTCGTAACCACAGCTATATTAGATGCGGGCTTGCGGGATTTCAGCAGCGCAAGGTCGTCGAGGCGATGACTGCCATGTCCGGTTAGGCCGGTCGGTGAGGTTGGGAATGTCCGCTTTCCCCGAAACCTGCATGCGTGAAGGCCCCACGGTCCGACTGCCCAATCCATGGCGACTTAGGTATTGTGGGGGTGCCACCTGTTGCTCCCATCAGAGATGAGGTCGGCATGACGAGAATTTTCAAGCACGTCTTCATCGGCGTCGTCGCGTTGTCGGCGTTCTCGGCGATCGCGCACGCGCAATGGTCGATCGGGAAGGCGGGCACGCGCGAGGCGCGCCAAGGCCAGGACCGCTACGTCTATCTCGTGATGTCCGATCCGCTGCCGGGCCGGGAATTCGATTTCAACGACGGCTATCAGAACATGCACATGGGCGATCTGGTGCAGCTTCCGAACTGGACCGGCGCTCAGCGCTTCCGCCTGGCGCCGGTCACGCCGCGCACGACCCAGCAGCTTTACCGTCGCGGCAACCTCATCATCTGGGATCAGGAGGGCGACGATCTCGGCAAAATCCAAAGCGCGTCGAAGGCCGCCATCGCCGGCGGGAAAAGCCGGCTCATCCCGGGCTTCGATTATTCCCCCGACGGTCCGGTCAGCACGACCTATCGGGTGATCGGCCCGCGCGTGACACGCCCCGACGGGAAGAAGCCGTTCATCCCCGATGCCGACGACAACAAGACGCCGCGGCCCAATCGCTATGTGCAACTCGACTTTGTCGAACCCGCGGCCGGCGTGAGCGATGCCGATTTCGAGAAGGCGCTCTCGCAGGAGATCAACGACTTGCTGGCCCTGCCCGGGTGGATGGCCGCGCAGCGCTTCCGCCTCGCGGCCACACCCGCGACCTCGCCGCCGCCGCGCCTGGCCTTCACGAAATATCTCGTGATCTGGGAAACCGAAGGCGCCGCGGCGCAAGCGCTGCACGATGCGCGCGTCGCGGCGGTGACGTCCGGCCGGATCGCACCGTTGGCCGCCGATTCAAAGACCGCGCAATACAGCTGGTGGGTGACGACGTCCCCGTTCATCGACAAGGACGATTTCCAGCGTTGATTCAGAAATCGGGTTTGCTCGCGAGCGGCATGTCGTAAAGCTTGCCCGTGGCGGCATCGATGTTGTTCTCGGAGCAGATCGTTTCGAGCCAGGGTTCGTCGTCTTTCTGGTAGGTCACGAGCGCCGACCATTTCGTCGTAAACGCGCCCGGATCGTCGACTTCGATGGTGACGTCGAGAGTCTTCGCATCGCGCTGGCGGTAGCGTTCCACGACGTGCAATTTGTCCGTATGCGGCGTCGCGAAAACGTCGACCCAGGTTCTCGCGTCGAGACCGACGGTGTCGACGATGAGCGTGTCGCCCTCCCAACGCGCCACCGAATCGCCAAACCAGCTCGGCTTCACGGTTGCGGGGTGGCTCGCATTCAGCCGCGCGATGCGCCGCTGATTGTGGCGCTCATAGAGAAAGACGATCTGTTTGCCGTCGTCGATGATCTGGGTGTGGAAATTCAGTTGCAGAATGTGAGGCACGCCCATGGGCCAGCAGGTTTCCTGGGGCGTGTGCAGAGCCGTGCTTTGGGCGAGCACGCGATCGGTCTGGCGGCGGACCACCTCGGCGGCCCAAGGAAGGAGGATCGGCGAATTATAGTCGCCGGCTTGGCGCGGCACCGTCTGCCCCGGCAGCTTGAGCGTCATCACCGGGCCGGTCCCCGACGGCGGTGCGCGGAATAGCGTGTTGGCGGCGCCGCCGCGCGTCCACAGGCCGGAAATGTCCGGGCGTTGTTGCGCGGAGGTCGACGTGGAAAGACACACAAGAGTTGCCAAAGCGAGGGCGCAGCGTGAGCGGTTCATGGGTTCCTCTGCCCGATCGATGTGTTTGCATCATAGCACCTGGAACGGAAACCGCAGAAGGTTCGCGGGCGACCGCAGGCTAGTCGGGCCGGCTGCCGCCTTTGCGCGAATTCGGTCTCGCACCGGGCCTGCCGTATCCAACGCCCTTGGTCGTGAAGCTCTGTGCTCCGCGCTTGTCGACGCCGCGCTTGCGGTCGGTGACGGCGGATTGCGACGCGGGCACAAGCTGATCTTTCCCTGAGCCGATCAGATCCGCGCGGCCCATGGTCTTGAGCGCTTCGCGTAAGACCGGCCAGTTCTCGGGATCGTGGTAGCGCAGGAACGCCTTGTGCAAGCGGCGCTGCTTGAGGCCTTTGACCGCGGCGACCGCTTCCGAGCCGCCGCGCCGGACGCCTTTCAACGGGTTCTTGCCCGAATGGTACATGGCGGTGGCCAGCGCCATCGGCGACGGCAGGAACGTCTGCACCTGATCGGCGCGGTATCTGTTCTTCTTGAGCCACAATGCGAGGTGCAGCATGTCCTCGTCAGTCGTGCCGGGATGGGCGGCAATGAAGTACGGGATCAGATAATATTGCTTGCCCGCCTCTTTCGCGGCTTTGTCGAACAGAGCCTTGAAGCTCTCATAGGCGCCGATGCCGGGCTTCATCATCTTGGAGAGCGGCCCCGCCTCCGTGTGCTCGGGCGCGATCTTCAAGTAGCCGCCGACATGGTGCGTGACCAATTCCTTCACGTAAGCGGGGCTCTCGACCGCCAGGTCGTAGCGCACACCCGAGGCGATATGGACTTTTCTGACCCCTTTGACCTCGCGCGCCTTGCGATAGAGACCGATCAGCGCGTCGTGCGAGGTGTTGAGGTTGGGGCAGATCCCCGGGTGGACGCAGGACAGGCGGCGGCAACTGCGTTCGATCTCTGGATCCTTGCAGGCCATGCGATACATGTTGGCCGTGGGCCCGCCAATATCGGAGATGATGCCGGTGAACCCCGGCGTCCCATCGCGGATGATCTCGATCTCTTTCACAACCGAGTCTTCCGAGCGGTTCTGGATGATGCGGCCTTCATGTTCGGTGATCGAGCAGAAGGTGCAGCCGCCGAAACAACCGCGCATGATGGTGACGGAGAATTTGATCATGTCCCAGGCGGGAATTTTCGCCTGCCCGTAAGACGGATGCGGCGCGCGCGCGTAAGCGAGCTCGTAAACGCCGTCCATCTCGGCGGTCGTGAGCGGGATCGGCGGCGGCGTCAGCCATAGCTCGCGATTGCCGTGACGCTGCACCAGCGCGCGCGCGTTGCCGGGATTGCTTTCGCGATGCAGAACGCGGGAGGCCCGCGCATAGAGCTCCGGATCCTCCTGCACCTGCTCAAACGAGGGAAGCCGCACCACGGCTTGCGCGCCGCGCACAATGCGCGCGCCTTCGTCCGCGCTCTCGATGTCATCGGCCAAGAGCTCGATCCAGCCCTCCGGCACGGCCGATTTCATGACCGCGACACCGCGGATGTCGTCGATCTTGGACGCGCTGTCGCCGTTGGCGATCCGATGAGCGACGTCAACCGCCGCACGCTCGGCGTTGCCGAAGAGGAGGATGTCGGCTTTGGCATCGGCGAGGACCGAACGGCGGACCTTGTCGGACCAGTAATCATAGTGCGCGATGCGCCGCAGCGAGCTTTCGATGCCACCGAGCACGATCGGCACATGCGGGAACGCTTCGCGGCAGCGCTGCGCATAGACGATGACGGAGCGATCGGGGCGCTTTCCACCGACGCCGTCGGGCGTGTAGCTGTCGTTGTGGCGCAGCCGCCGGTCGGAGGTGTAGCGGTTCACCATCGAATCCATGTTGCCGCCGGTGATGCCCAAGAAGAGATTGGGCACGCCCAGAGCCTTGAACGGCTCGGCGCTCTGCCAATCGGGCTGCGAGATGATGCCGACGCGGAATCCCTGCGCCTCGAGCAGGCGGCCGATGATGGCCATGCCGAAACTCGGATGATCGACATAGGCATCGCCGGTGACGAGGACGATGTCGCAAGCGTCCCAGTGAAGCGCGTCCATCTCGGCGCGCGACATCGGCAGGAACGGCGCCGGCGACCGGAATGAGCGGTAGGGCTTGTGCGAAAAAAGCGATGGCGGATGCGGTTGCACGTCAGCCGAAGCTTGGGCAGTCGCAGTGGGAGCGTGGCCGGACGTCATGCGAGGAGCCCAAAAAATGCGCGTCGCAAGCCGCGCCACGCCAATTTTGGGAAACTATCGGGTCGATACCGGGGGCGCAATCCGGGGCCCGCTCACCGCACCTTGAGTACCCAGAGGGTGAGCGCGCCCAGGGTGGGGATGTATCGGACTCTAATGTCTGCAGGGATCGCGTGGATCGGCGTATCGTGCACCTCCGCATGAAAGACGATGGAGGCTGTCATGGAAACGCTCATCAATGGTCTGATCGGACAGTACGAGGCGGGCGCGCTGTCGCGGCGCGAGCTGGTGGGCGCGCTTGCCGTGCTCAGTGTGACGGCGAACGCGGCCTTCGCCGCTGACGCGGGCTTGCAGAGCGCCGGCATCAACCACGTGTCGATCACCGCGAGCAATCTCGAGCGCACCGTCGATTTCTATTCGCGTGTGTTCAATCTCGCGCGTCAGCCCGGGCAGAACGCGAACCTCGTGCAGCTTCAAGTCGGCAAGGATGCGCATCTTTCGATACGGCAGGGCGCGAACCCGCGCTTCGATCACTTCGCCATCGGGGTGCAAGGGTTCAACAAGGACCGCGTCATCGCGAACCTAAGAGCGCGGGGTGCGACGCCGATCGACGGCGGCGACGGCGCGGGGCTGCATGTGGCGGACCCCGACGGGCTCTTCGTGCAGGTGATCGCGAGCGGCGGCGCGGGGTAGCCGGTCCTTACCACCCCCCTCCGCCGTGCGGGGGAGGAAAGATGAGGACGCATCTCCTCAAGAGGCGGCGCGGTGCGGCGGACAGAGCACCGCGCGGGCTGCGGCAACGTGTGTAATCAACCTGACCGCGCAGGCCGCTCGCGCCGTGCTAGTCGATACCCCAGGCATCCCGGGGGGCAGATATGGACTACCGCTTCAAAGCGGACGAGTGGAGGAACCTGACTTCGGCGGAGAGATCCCGGCGGTGCCGGTTGATGGCGCAAGAAGCACAAGACCTTGCCAAGAGTGCGCCGGCCCCCATGGCGGAGACGTACCTTCGGATTGCCGGCGATTGGCTGGCGCTCGCGGCGGAGATCGAAAGCTTCGTCAAGAAGTCCCCAGCCTGACCGGTTGCGCGGCCGAACGCATAGGCGTGCGCCGCGACGGTTGGCCTTTGGATCATGCAAATGAAAAGAGCTCCGCAAGCGGGCAGGACCGCCATGTTCGACTCCTTGTGACGGGTACGACTTGCAATTTGTACCAAACCGTACAGAATCAAGTCATCGCTGGCTTTACCCTAATGGGCGCCGGCGACTGAGAGACCTCAGCGACACGGAAATGGACGTGCCCGCGCTCCCGCCCCGACAGGAGCCAGGCATGCCTATCAACTTCACTCTGCTCGCAGCAGTGTCGGTACAAGCCGCAAGGCTCGCCCTCGGTGAACAGGCCGGGTTGCTGACCGAACAAGATCAAATCAACAAGTGCCGTGAGCTCGAGGCCGAAGCCCGCGCCTTCGCGTCCAGCGAAAGGACAGAAAAGCGGGAGGACTACCTGCGCACGGCAGATGGATGGGCCAGTCTCGCGACGGAATTGGAGCGCGACTATTGCCTGTTGGATCACCCTTCGTCATCGCATCGGCGTTGAGCCTGCGCTCCATCTCCGGCTCGCGAAAAAGGTGCGCTAACGAAGGCTCCACCGTGCGGGTTCGAACGGTCTTTCCAATAGGGGTTTGAACGTCCGGGGTGTATGAACCACCCATCATCCGCAATCCCTCAGGGCGCGGATGGCTGAGAGACCTACACATGTGCTCTTGCCCCAATTTGGGAGAAGAGCCATGGCTCGATCGCCCCCGCACAAGCCGTCCACCAATCATCTCCTGTCGGCGCTTTCCGAGGCCGACTTCCTGCTGCTGGAGGCGCATCTCAGCCCGATTCGGCTCGAGCTTCGCCTCTCGCTGGAAGACGCCAACAAGCCGATCCGGCATGTCTATTTCCCGGAGGCAGGGATCGTCTCCGTCGTCGCCGCAGGTACGCGCGACCGCCAAAGCGAAGTGGGGCTCATCGGCCGTGAAGGCATGACCGGAATCAATGTCGTCATGGGCGACGACCGCTCGCCGCACCTGTCCTATATCCAGGTCGCCGGCCGAGGCCTGCGCATGAAGGCGGACGACCTTCGCCATGCGATGCAGAAAAGCGGATCGATCCGGAACTGCTTCCTGCATTTCGCGCAGGCCTTCATGGTCCAGACGGCGCACACGGCCGTCGCCAACGGCCGCGCGAACATCCAAGAGCGTTTGGCCCGCTGGCTGCTGATGGCGCACGACCGGCTGGACGGAAACGAGTTGCCGCTCACGCACGAATTCATCGCGCTGATGCTGAACGTCAGGCGCGCGGGCGTGACCGTCGCGCTGCAGGCGCTGGCCGGCAAACGACTCATCACCGCGAAACGCGGGCAGATCATGGTGACCAATCGGGCCGGATTGCTCGCGGCGGCGAACGGTCTCTACGGAATTCCGGAAGCCGAGTATCGGCGCCTGACCGGCTGGCGGTCCAAGCACTAGCGCCGGGCCGCGGGCCGGGCGCACGTAAGGGGGGACTTTGGGGTGGGGTTCGGTTACCCTTCCTTGGGGGGACGGAGTTAAGATCAGCGCGAACCCTGGCGTGGCGGTCTCATGAACGCTTCCCTTACGTGGCGGCAACGCCAGCTCTCCAAGCCGATCCTCAATTGGTACCGCAAGCTGTTGCCGCCGATCTCGGCGACCGAGCGCGACGCCATCGCCGCGGGCACCGTCTGGTGGGACGCCGATCTGTTTTCGGGCAAGCCGGACTGGTCGAAGCTGAGGGGCTTCGAGAAACCCGCGCTGACGGCCGAGGAGCAGGCGTTCCTGGACGGACCTGTCGAGACGCTGTGCGGCATGCTCGACGACTGGGAGATCCGGCGCGCCGGCGACCTGTCCGAGGCGGTATGGAGTTACATCCGCGAGCAGGGCTTCATGGGGATGATCATCCCGAAGGAGCATCAAGGGCTCGGATTCTCCGCGCTGATGCACAGCCAGGTGGTGATGAAGGTGGCATCCCGCAGTCCGGCCGCGGCCGTGACCGTGATGGTGCCGAACTCGCTCGGCCCCGCCGAGCTGCTGATGCGGTACGGGACGGACACCCAGCGCAATTATTATCTGCCGCGTCTCGCCAAGGGGCAGGAGATCCCGTGCTTCGCGCTGACCGCGCCGGAAGCGGGATCGGACGCGGCCTCGATCCCGGATAAGGGCGTCGTGTGTTACGGCGATCACATGGGCAAG
>Ga0184628_10001545_pt1 | contig 11333 bp, 13 predicted proteins | sample PLM4_5_b1_FD_133149 | JGI IMG/M metagenome (GOLD analysis project Ga0184628, IMG submission 133149) | Groundwater sediment microbial communities from an aquifer in East River, Colorado, USA - PLM4_5_b1 | ecosystem: Environmental > Terrestrial > Soil > Riparian zone | place: USA: East River...
AGTATCTGATCGCGCTGGACGTCGCGACGGGAAAGCCGGTGGCCGCATTCGGTGAGGGCGGGCGCGTCGACCTCAAGCCCGGTCTCGGCCCACGAGGCACTGGCTATGTCTGGACCGGCGTGCCGCAGATCTGCCGGGACGTGGTCATCGTCGGCGTCGGCACCGGCGGCTCCATGTCGGATCGAGCGACGCAGCGGCAGGGCGTGCCCGGTGTGGTTCAGGCCTTCGACGTCCGCACCGGAAAGCCGCGATGGAAGTTCAACCCGATTCCGCGACCGGGCGAAGTCGGCAGCGAAACATGGGAGGAAGACTCCTGGTCGTACAGCGGCGACGCCAACCTGTGGTCGCTCATCAGCGCGGACGAAGAAGAGGGGCTGGCGTACCTGCCGATGACGTCGCCGACGAGCGACATGTACGGCGGACATCGGCTCGGCAACAATCTATTCGGCAACACACTCGTGTGCGTCCGGTGCGCGACGGGCGAGCGGGTCTGGCATTACCAGATCGTCCATCACGACCTCTGGGATTACGATTTGCCGGCCGCGCCGATTCTCGCCAACATCAGGGTCGACGGCAAACCGATCAAGGCGGTCGTCCAGCTCACGAAGCAGGCCTTCGCGTTCGTCTTCGATCGCCTGACCGGCAGGCCGGTGTGGCCGATTGAAGAACGGCGCGTTCCAACCTCCGACGTTCCGGGCGAACGCACATCGCCCACGCAGCCATTTCCGACGAAGCCTCCGGCTTTCGATCGGCAAGGCCTGAGCGTGGACGATCTCATCGATTTCACGCCGGAGCTGCGCGCCGAGGCGCTCGCGCTGCTCAAGTCCTACCGCGTCGGCCCGCTGTTCACCCCGCCGTCGGTACGAGCAGAGGGACCGGACGGGCATCGTGGGACCATTCAGCTGCCCGGCTCGGTCGGAGGCGCCGACTGGCAGAGCGGCGCGTTCGATCCCGAGACCGGCATCCTGTACGTGCAGTCCATCACGACCCCGTTCACGGCAGACATCCTCAAGCCTTCCGGGAAATCCGATCTCAATTACGTGTCCGGCACTCGTGCCTGGACTCCCGGCCCGCAGGGGCTGCCCCTTTTCAAGCCGCCCTACGGGCGCATCACCGCCATCGACTTGAACAAGGGCGAGCTGCTCTGGGTGACGGCGAACGGCGACGGTCCGCGGGACCACCCGCTTCTGAAGCCGCTCAACCTGCCGCCGCTCGGGAACCCGGGCCGGAGCTCTCCGCTCGTGACGAAGACGCTCGTGTTTCTGGGCGAAGGGGACCCGGTCATGGCGGCGCTCGGCTCGCGGCTACGGCCCGAGATGCCGCGGACGCTCGCGCCGGGCTGGGGCGGCAGGAAGTTCCGGGCGTTCGACAAGGCGACCGGCCGCATCCTGTGGGAGACGGACCTGCCCTCCGGCGTCACAGGCGCGCCGATGACCTACATGTTCGACGGCAAGCAATACATCGTCGCCGCGATCGGCAACACCGAGGGGGAGCGCGCCGGATTCGTGGCCCTCAGCCTGCCGTAAGGTCCTTACTTCCCGCCGGCTCTCACCGTGCGAAAGAACTCGCGCACGTCGGTGACGAAAAGCTGCGGCTGCTCGAAAGCGGCGAAGTGTCCGCCCTTTGGCATCTCGGTCAGCCGCACCAGGTTATAGCGCGACTCCAATGAGCTGCGCGATGCCGCGATGATCTCCTTCGGGAAGTCGGCGCAGGCGGTCGGCACCTCGATCTTCTTGTTGTTGACCGGACTGGTCGGGTGCCTCGACTCGTAGTAGAGCCGCGCCGACGACGCCGCCGTTTCGGTGATCCAGTACAACGTGATGTTCGTGAGCAGCTCGTCTTTCGTGAGGATCGTTTCGGGATTCCCGTCGCAGTCGCACCACGTGCGGAACTTCTCCACGATCCAGGCGGCAAGGCCGACGGGCGAGTCGTTCAAGCCAAAGCCGAGCGTTTGCGGCTTGGTGCCCTGTATCGCCTGATAGCCGGTTTCCTCGGCACCGAACACCACCCGTTGTTTCTGACGGGCGAGCTCTCGTTCTGAGGGCTTCGCATTCGGATCGGGCGGGCCTCCAATGCACATGTTGAGGTGCAGTCCGGCCATGTGGGCCGAATCGATCAGCGCGAGCTGTGTGTTGATGATCGCGCCCCAGTCGCCTCCTTGGGCGCCGTAGCGCTGATAGCCGAGGCGCGCCATCAACTTCGATTCCATCAACGCAACCCGCGCCGGGTCGTAGCCGGGCGTGGTCGGCTTGTCCGAGAAGCCATAGCCGGGAATCGACGGAATGACGAGATCGAAGGCGTCGGCCGCGAGCCCGCCGTGGGCGGTCGGATCGGACAGCGGGCCGATGACCTTGGTGAACTCGACGAACGATCCCGGCCAGCCATGCGTGATGAGCAGCGGGAAGGCGTTCGGGTGCTTCGACTTCTGATGGATGAAGTGAATTTTCAGTCCGTCGATGGTGGTCGTGAAATGGTTGAACTGGTTCAGCTTCCGTTCCTGTGCCCGCCAGTCGAACTTGTCGCGCCAGTACGTCACCAGGTTCTTGAGATAGGTGATGTCAGTGCCATAGGTCCAGCCGTCCTGAAGAGGCGGCGGAAACCGCGGACGGGCGAGCCTCGCCTTGAGGTCGGCGAGCACCGCGTCGGGAACCCGGATCGTGAACGGGACGATCCGTTCGTCCGCCGCCTGACCGGCGACCGACTCGGACGCCACAAATGCGAGACCAATCGCGACGATCAACCCTGCGAGGAGGAGCCGGAACGATGAGGATCGTTTGAGCATTTTCTGACGCCTTTCCCGGTTTGAAATGATCACAATCGGCGGCGACACGCGAATCAGCGTCCGTAGCCCATCACGGCAGCGCCGAGCTTCTCGATGTCGGTTATGTCGGTATACGCCTGCGCGCAGAATCGGATCCAGACGCGATTCACGCGGGCGTGCACCTGCACTTCGATGTTGTGCTCGAACAGCAGATGGTCGCGTAAGCGTAATGCGTCGGCCTTCGTCGTGCCACATCGTTCCGCGGTAACGACCGCAACCATCGACCCGACGGACGACTCCGGCATGTCGGCCGTCGTCCCCCACTGCTCGGTCAACATCCTGGCGCCGGTCCATGCCAGATCGTGTGTGTAACGGCGCCACGCCGTGGGATTCAACGCCTCCACGAAGCGGATGCCGTCCGGCGCGGTAAGCCACGGCGTCACATCCCGCGTGCCGACCCAGTCGAACTCCGACGTATACCCGGTGCCGTAGCCCCACGACACCACGGGCGGATGGAGATCCTGCTGGAATGCCGGCGACGCGACCATGAACGCCGAGCTGCGCGGAGCCATCGCCCACTTGTGCAGGTTGGCCACGTAGACGTCTGCGCCGATCGCCGCGACGTTCAACTCGAGGTGGCCTGGAACGTGCGCGCCGTCGACGAGTACCGGCACCCCGCGATCGTGGCAGGCACGAACGATCGCCTCGATCGGCTGAATGAGCGCCGTCTCGGCCGCGATGTGCTCGGCGATCACCAGCCGCGTCCGCGGCGTGATCGCGTCGCCGATCCGGGCGACCGCTGCCGCCGGATCGAATTTCGGATACGGCAGCTCCGCCACTCGCACGGACGCGCCGGCCCGCGCCGCCCAATGCCGGACCGGTGCAACGATGCCGCCGTAGGCCTGATCCGAGACGACCACGTCGTCACCCGCGGACAGGCGGAGCGACTGCATCACCGCGTTCACGCCGGCGGTCGTGTTGTCGATGAAGACGAGGTCGTCAGCGTTCGCGCCCACGAATGCGGCGACATCGGCCGCGGCCCGCCGCATCAGGATCGGCTCCGAAGGCGCCTCACCCGCGAAGGTCCAGAGCTCGCGCAGCAGAAACCTCGCCGGATGCTGTTCGATGTGATCGCGCAGCCGCTGCTGCGCGTCCAGCACCCGGCGCGGTGTGACGCCGACGGTGCCGTGATTGAGATAGGTCGCGTGTGGATCGAGCGGCCAGAGCGGGAGCAACGCGCGCCCGAACGTCACTGCGCACGCAATCGGTGCTCGAGAATCAGCACCTGGCCTTTGCCGGCACTGGACGAACCTGCCGGACTTTCTTCGACCGCCCCCACGGCGACCAGGACCAATGTATTCGTAGCGGCGACCGCATGCGCGGGCATCGTCGTCTTGAATTCCCCGATGATTCTCGGCTTGGCTGGCATTTCCAGGTCGACGACCTGAAGTCCCGACGCGCCGTCCGCCACGAAAGCCAGCCTGCCTTGGAGAGCGGCATCCTGAGCGCGCGCACCAGGAGTGCGGAGTGTGGCGGCTTTGGCTGGTGCCGCGGGATCTGCGATGTCATAGATCTGAAGCGACCCGCCGCCGAGCAGGACGGCTACCTTCAGACCCGATGCGGCGTTGGGATCCGACATCTTGACGCTGCCGGGACGATCGGCTGATTGTCGGATAGCGACCGGCTCCCGCTTGCCGGGTTTCGAAAAGTCGAACACATAGAGCCCTGTCGGCGTGTCGACTGCGGCGGCAATCGGTCCACGAGCAGCCACGGCGCGTGCATAACCGTCGAGGAAGAAATCGTCCAGGAAGACGGGTTTCGCCGGATCGGACACATCGACGAAATTCACGCCGCTCATATGGTCGGCGACCATCGCCATGGAACCAGTCAGCGCGATGCTCTTGCTCTGGCCAGGGGTTTTGAGCGAGCCGCGCAACTGTGGTGCGGACGCGTTCGAGACGTCAACGATGCCAAGGCCAAACTTGTCGACCGCCGCATACACCAGCGAGCCAACGACTTCGATACCCCAAATCTTGTCGGGGAAGGTGTATTCCCCTTCCCGCTTCGGCGTTCCCGGGTTCGAGATATCGAAGATCGCGAGAGTTCTACCGGTCACCAAATACGCATGGTCACCGCTCACTTCGACCTTCTCAGCCGCCGCGGGAATCACGCCGACCTGAACGAGCTGCGCCGATTGTGCGGATCCAGAAGCGTTCGACAGGAGACATACACCGCACGCCAGCATCCACAGTCCGGGCGCCAGCCTTTCTCGGCAAGTCATCTCGGGCTACCTCCGCGCGATTCTGTAGAGTTTGGATTGCGTGCGCAGTATGACGCTGCCCCTCGCGACGGCCGGCGTCGCCAACGACATCTCGTCGAGCGAATTCTTTCCGAGCAGTTTGAACTCGGGTCCGGCCTGCACCACGAACGTATCGCCATCCTCACTCAGGAGAAAAATCTTTCCGTTGTACGCCCACGGTGACGCAGTAAACCCTCCCGCCTCGCGTGAAATGCGCTGACGACCATAGATCTCCTTGCCGGTTCGAGCATCGTGACAGAGCAGGAAGCCGCGGTCGAGCAGTGTGTAGTAGTAGTCCCCGTAGACCAGAGCCGAGGTCTGATACGTACCAAGCGTCGGCTGGTACCACGCGATGTAATCGTTACTCGTCGCGTCAGGCTTCAGCGAGATATCACCCGTTGCGCCGGGCCGGACGGCGTAAACGGGACGCGGGGACGCCCCCGGATAACCCGAGCTGAAATACAGCAGTCCGTGCCTGGCGAATGGTGACGGCGCGGTGAGAAAGGTCATGCCCGACAACTGCCAGAGCAGGCGGCCGTCGAGATCGTAGGAGCGGACCTGGCCGCTCGCCGAGACAATCAACTCGGTGCGACGGTCGTTCTCCCAGATGAACGGCGTGGACCAGGTCGCGGCCGTCTTGTCTTCGTCGCGTTTGACCTTCCAGATCTGTGCGCCAGTCCGCTTGTCGAACGCCGCCATGAACGAATCGGAATGATTGTCATGAACGATGTAGACGCGGTCCTTGTAGAGGACCGGTGAGCTGGCCGTACCCATATCAAAATAGGTTTCGTGTGCGGGCACTTGCTGCGTCCAGACGGTCTGGCCCGTGAGATCCAGCGCCGCGACCAGGCCAATCGCCCCGAAATAGACGTAGATGCGCTCGCCATCGATGACAGGCGTCTCGGATGCGAAGCTATTCTTGACATGCCGTCCGGTCGGCGGCACTTTTTGAGCCAGCTCGCGCGACCAGCGAATCTTTCCTGTCTCGAAGTCGATGTCGTAGACCATCCACCGGTTGAGGGACGTGGACCGTGTCTTGCCGTGCTGGTCTCCGGGATCGTAGAGACCCTTCTCCGGAGTCGCCTCCTGGCCAGCACTAATCGCGGACGTCACGATGATGTGATCGTCCCAGACAACCGGAGAGCTCCAGGATAGGCCGGGGAGGTCCGCCTTCCAGACGATGTTCTCCGTCGAACTCCAGGTGTCTGGCAGGTTCGCGTCATCGGCGACGACGCCAGCATCGGGCCCCCGGAAGCTGGGCCACTGATCCGTCGCCGACGTCCTCGCAGCCGCCAGGACCAATCCGACGATGACGATCACGGCACGCCTCATGGGCTGCTACTCCCTCGTGTCAGTAGTTCAAGGTGAACTGTACGTTTCGCCCAAGCATAAACGGAAGCGTTTCCATATTCCCACCGGGAGTGAGGGCTTGACCGAACGTCCGTCCAGACCGCATGTTCACCGACGTGACCGTATTGACGTTCGTCAGATTGAAAATGTCAACACCGAGCGCCAGCGCGAAGGCAAATCCAAGGCGAAACCCGGATCCAACTCCGCGCGACGAAGCAGGACTAGCGTGTCGAGAGATTGCAGGCGGGCACCAACATTTCGACCAGCGCTTGCTGACGAGTGACGCGCTGGGCGGCCGGGACGACCTCGAACGAAAACGAGAGCGGACCACGTCGTTTCATGCAGGGGCCGAGCCCATTCAGATGGCTAAACAAGCTCTGCCGGATATCGTGGCTTTCACCAACATATAGCCATCGCTGCGAGGTGTAGATGGTGTACACACCAGACGCGTTCGGTGCCTTCTCTCGAACGGCCAGGTACCCAAACGCATAGGTGTCGCTACCCTGGTACGCCACCGCTACCTTCCCGGACTGGTCAAATCCGTTCGGCAAAGACCATGTCCCGAATCTGTCGGACCATCCGACCCGGCGTAGCGTCGGCGAACATTCGATTGTGGACAAACCCTTCACGAAGACTGGCGGGCCCTGCCCAGCCTCTCACCGCCCTCGTCTGGTGCCTGTGCGTCACGTTGACATGAAGCCGCCCGTCGCCGATCTCAAAAAAGACGACGTGACAACGGTTTGTCAGAGAGCGGTCTGTCGCGAATCGTCCGACCGCTGTCTCCAATGCCTGAACGTCTGCCGTCCATGAATCGGTGAGAAGTTTATGCGTGGTCGTAACCATTTCCGCACTCCTGACGCGCAAAGCACGTCCGTAACTCCCGTTGGCCCCTCAGCCGCCCTTCGTGCCTCGCCCGATGTTCCGGAATCCCGAATCTGGCCACGAGGATGGCCAAACCGCCGGGCGCTCTGCAGCCGCGACGCTGAGCGGCCTCACGTCGATCGCCGGGAAACTGGCAACGACCAGTGGATGGATGGTGTTTCTGCCAGCGAGATTCGCCGCCAAGGCGAGCCCGCTGCTGAGGAGCAGCAGGCCGGTCGCCACCGTCGGCGACGGCGCCAGCATGACGACGAGCGCGCACGCCAGCAGCCATCCGGAAACGACCACTGTGCGCGTGATGACGATAGCCATGCGCCTACGCTACTACCAGTGGGGGAACGGGCGTGTGCACAACAGCACAACCGCTCGGTGCCAGCCTTGTCGCACCTCGTCAGACGCCAGGCGTCCCGACGGTCACGAGGATGACATTCAAACGGTAGTACAACGCCGCCCCGAACCGGCCGCGCGACACGTCGTGAAAGAGCGGGCTGGTTGTCGTCGCGATGGTCTGGGTGAACGGCCGGGCGGCGTCGAGCCATCTAACCAATCGTTCCTGGTCCTCCCCGCTCAGCTCGCCGACGTCCTCCAGGATGACTCCGCCGATTTCACCTGATGTCATTTCGCAGGAGGCTCCGCCGCGTATGAACAGAATCGGTGCCGTCATGTGAGGCGTCAGCAGGGCGATTGCTGCCTGCGTCGCGTGACGCGGTCCTTCGAGCAGTACGCTGGCACGGGATGTGGCGATGGCGTTCCACTCGCTCGCATAGCCAGGAGCGAGTACGTCCAGTTGCGCGAGTTCGCCTTCCAGAGCCGCAAGCATATGCATATTCACTCCGACCGCTGCCGGCCCCAGACGTGCGTACTTAGACGAAACATCGACATTACGAGAGTCGTCGATCGCAGGCTGTCTCATCTTGCACACGCGCTTGGAGCGCTGTGCAATGCGAGACATCGCTTGTCGAGGGATCGCGAGACACTCGAGGTTGGGGTGTCAGAGGATGTTCAAGCTGATTGCCACGATGAGACGCGGAAACGCCACGAACCTGTCGGCGGCGTGGTCGCGCTACCCGACGCTCGAGTCAGCCAGGCTGGGCACGACGACGCTCCTGCACGACGATCGCATCGTTCGCGTTATGATCGTCCGCAACGAAATTCCGCCCGCGTTCGTCGAGTGGGTGGAACGATGAGACACGCGACCTACGCCGAGGAGACCGTGGCACGACTCCAGCACGCCGCCGCAAGCGGCCTGCCCTTGCAGATTCCTGGCGCCCGCGAGATCCGGGAGCATCATCCGCCGACTGAGCCGATGCCGAGTGATCGCACGGCGGGCGCGCAGCTCTCTACCGAGACGCGGCTCGAATACGAGCGGGCCGGGGGCGGGGCCGCTCACCAGCGACACGGCGTTCGGCACCGGAGGAGGCTCGCGCGTTTCTGGCGTTACCTGTTTCACCCAAGCCGATCAGTCATCGGCTTGCAGCCGTCACCACACAACCAACACATCGGCGTTTAACGCGAAGGAGCCACGATGGCCACTCTGAACGGCACAGTCAAGCGTCTGGTTAGCGGCAAGGGATTCGGTTTCATCTTGGCGGATGATGGGGCCGAGTACTTCTTTCACAATTCGGCTTGTACGCAGGTCACCTTCGACGAGCTTCAGGAGGGACAGGCGGTGACCTTCGAGCGCGGTCAGGGACCCAAAGGGCCGCGCGGCGAGAACGTCAGGCTCGCGTAACGGACGCGGTTGGCCAGCCGCATCCGCTTCGGTTTACAGAGGGCGGCCCGTCAAGACCGGGATCAGCAGGTATTCGGACAGCGCGTCGGCGTTCGTGAACACCTGCCCCGTACTCTGCTGTTTGATGCGCAGCATGTCGTCAGCCACGCTGATGAAGGTGCAGTCGAACCGATCTTCACGCGGCGGCATGCCGTTGGTCGAGATGAACCGATACTCGCAACTGATCGAGGCCTTGGGCAAGTGCGGCGTGACCGTGAGAATTGCCGTGGGGCTTCGTGGCTTGCGAACCACGAAGCCTTCCCCACCCTGAACCGCCTCAAAGATGATCTCGCGGGGCGAATCACCCGGAAACTCCCTGCGGAACGCGTCGATGTCACGCACGAGGGTGGTGCGGAGGTCGTCGAACAACCGTTGCCCGTGAGCGCGCACGAGCTCGGCCTTCCGAGCCTCGACGTCGGCAGCGCGCGAGCGCACCTCGTCGCGCTTTCGCTCGTCCTCGGCCAGCCGGATGATCCACGCACCGGTCATGCGAACCGTCTCAGTAATACCTTGTTCCATCTGGGTCGCAGCTCCCTGAACATTTCCCGCGCCATACGTGGCGTCTCTTGTACGTTACAGCTGGCCGGAGACTGGCGGTGTGCACAAGAGAACAGACCGCTTTTCGAGGCTCACCGTCGGAACGCTGTCGCATGCGTGTGCGTTCGGGAACAGCGCGGTTCAGCGCCGGCGCGTACTCTTCTGGCCAGGAGGCACGCCGATGACCGATCAGGCTGTGATCGTCGCCGACCCCGAAGCCGCACTCCGGTGGCGGAATTGGCAGACGCGAGGGGCTGAAAGCGACCGGCGGACGGCGATCAGGATGCGCGGGCTGATGATTCTCATCGCCGCGGCGTTTTTCGTGTGGTTGGTCGTTCGACTCGCATAAGTGAGGTAGCTCTCGCCGACGTCGACAATCCTCCGATTCCTCTCGACGGCCGACCGCACATCCACCCGAACGTTCGCCACTGGGCGTTCAGTTTCGTCTGAACTGAAGCGCCGGCTCCGGACTTCGCCAAAAGTTCTGTGTTATCGTGGCGCCGATTTCGAATCGATCGAAGCGGTTCAAGGAGGATTGTGTGGCGTCGATGCATCGAAGACATCTGGTTCGGGCGCTGACCATCGTCGGCGTCCTGTGCTTGAATACCGGCGGCGGCGTTCCCGCGGCGGCGCAGTCCGGGGATCAGATGCCCGTGTTCGAGGTAGACACGGCCTGGCCGCCGAAGCTGCCCTACAACTGGATCATGGGCCACGTCGCGTCGGTCGCCGTCGACTCGCGCGACCATGTCTTCCTGCTGCATCGCCCGAATACGATTCCACCCGAGGACCGTGCGCGATCGGCTCCCCCGGTCGTCGAACTCGACGCCGACGGCAAGTTCGTCACCGCGTGGGGCGGCCCGGGGATCGCCGGGTTCGACTGGCCCGATAGCGAACACGGGATCGCCATCGACTTCAGGGACAACGTCTGGATCGGGGGCAGCGCGCCGGTCGCGCCCTCGCTGCGCAAGCTCGACGATGACATGCTCTTGAAGTTCGACAAGCACGGGAAGTTCCTGTTGCAGATCGGCGGGCGCAGCGCCAGCAAGGGCAACAAGGACGTCAAGAGCGTGCATCAATCCGCCGACGTCTTCGTCTGGCCGAAGACCAACGAAGCCTTCGTCGCCGACGGCTACGGAAACCGCCGGGTGATCGTGTTCGACGCGGACACCGGCGCGTTCAAACGCATGTGGGGCGCTTTCGGCAACGAGCCGATCGACGCGGCGAGCTCGACGGGATTCGCGCCGGGCGCGGGTCGTGGCCGCGGCGCGGCGCCGGCGCTCGATACCGAAGGCGACGGCTCGCCGCAATTCGGTGGGCCTGTCCACGGTGTCAAGGTGTCGAATGACGGTCTCGTCTACGTCGCCGACCGTTCGAACCGAAGGGTGCAGGTGTTCTCGCCCGACGGCAAGTACGTGACGCAGGTGTTCATCAACCGGGCTGGGCCGTCGCCCGGGTCGGCCGCCGGGGTGGCCCTGTCGCCCGACTCGGCCCAGCGCTTCATGTACGTCGCCGACTACGGCAACTCACATATCGCGGTGGTCGAACGGAAGTCGCTGCGCGTCCTTTATCAGTTCGGTCAGCGCAGCCCCAAGCTCGGCGACTTCCAGGGGCTCCACCACATCGCCGTCGATTCGAAGGGGAACATCTACTCGGGTGAAGTCGCGCAGGGCGCGCGTGCTCAACGCTGCCGGTTCAAGGGGCTTTCGTCGACGCCGCCCGCCAACGCGTTGACGGCC
>Ga0184628_10001546_pt1 | contig 11331 bp, 9 predicted proteins | sample PLM4_5_b1_FD_133149 | JGI IMG/M metagenome (GOLD analysis project Ga0184628, IMG submission 133149) | Groundwater sediment microbial communities from an aquifer in East River, Colorado, USA - PLM4_5_b1 | ecosystem: Environmental > Terrestrial > Soil > Riparian zone | place: USA: East River...
GCGTTGATGACGGCCTCAACTTGTTCGAAGTAGGTATGGCGCGCACTGACGACCACGGCATTGATCGAATGCTCGTGCAACGCGTGGATCAATTCCGGCAACGGAATGTTGTTAAGATCAAGGTGGGCCACGGCGACAACATTCATCTCCGGATGCGCCTGAATCTGCGCCCGGATGCGCTGCCATTCCTCCGGTGGCCCGACCAGCAGCAATCGCCGCTGATATTGCTTCTGTCCAATCTTGCCGCGATAGATCAGGCGGAAGATTTCCTCTTTAATCCAAACCAAGCCGAAGCTGATGAATCCGAACATGATCATCAACCCGCGCGCGGCAGGGAACTTCCGGAAGAACAACACGAAGACCAAGCCCAAGGTGAGATAGGAACAACCCCGCAGCAGCGGCCAAAGGGTCGCCCGTCGCGGACCGAGCATGGGTCGGCTGTAAAACCCCTGGGATTCCAGCACGAGAGGTGCGGCGGGAATCAACAGCACGTAAAACCAGACGTACTCCGCAAACGGCTGGACGGGAATCTTGAAAAACCCCTTGACGAAATAGAACTCCCTGACGAACTCGCTGGCGCGAAGTTCATACGCCAGCCAGAACGCCGCGGCAAAGAGACACGCGTCCATCAGCTGATGGATTTGCATCCGGATCTGTCGGGTGCGACGAAGCATACGCTACAAAGCGAATCCGATCTTCCGCCGGCCCAATGATTGGGCCAGGCTTGGACAACGTTTCTCGAATAGTGTCACCATCACTGCTTTACGGATTGGCGGACAAATCCACTGCGGCGGGCTTCGGCGTCGTTTGAAATTCCGGGACTGACGCGGCCAAAAACTTTTTCATGCGCTCGAAGGTGGCGTCCTCCTGGCCGGGCAGGCATACCGAAAAGCAGGAGACATAAGCCCAGCGCTGCAACTCCCCGGTCTGCAAAAGATTCTTTGCCATCCACCACATGCGCTCGCGACCGGATTTCTCACCGCTTAACGCGTCGTCCGCCACGAACCAATAAACGTAGAGGCCGCGATAAGTCCTCGCTTCCCCATTTGCACTCTGAAACGTCTGCGAGGCAATCAACTTGATGACCGGCAAGTCATAAGGTTGCGGTTGCGACACGGGAATCTTGGTTTCGGACGAAGCAGTATTGTCAATTCTCCAGCCCATGCCTTCGAGGCAATACTGTGGCTTGTGCATGCTGGTGCGATCCGCACCCATGAGCACCACATTTATCAATAGCCAATCGTTGGTGTCGCTCTTATCAGTGTAAAGCCTCTGCCCGTAGCTCGTGTCACGGGGGAGAGTGTTGGTTACGATGGCCGGTTGTACAATCTCTTTGGACTCGTAACTCAACACTCGCTCCGGCAATACAACGTGCAGATTCTTGCCGCCGGGAAGCGGTTCGGTTTTCACAGCCGGGGCACCGAGGCGTTGGTTCGCCTTTAAGTGCACAAGCACACCCGCACCGCCGCCGATCATCGCCAGCGCCACAACCAATAAAATGATTTTCTGTTTGCTCATGTTGGTTTCAAATCGCCACCGCTAGGCGGCTCGACTTTGGCGGCCTTGTTCTGCCGGTTTTCGAGCCAGCGCCCCAGCAGCATCAATCCGATGATCGCTGGCACATACGGCAACAAACTCCAAAAGGCACTCTCATGCGCCCGGTTGCCGGCGCTTTGTCCGCCAAATTCTGCTGCAAGTACAATGACCATCATGCGAAAGGTATTGCCGATGACCGCTAGTGGAATTGCTGCCGCCAGCATGACGGCCCGCATCCGCCAACTACGAAAAACCATGAACGCGTAAATGATCGCGATAGCTGCAATCGCCACCAGACTCCGAATCCCACTGCACGCAGCGGCGACTTCATATTGGAAACCACTCGGAAAACGAACGAGGTTCGTGCCCGAACTCCTGACATCAATCGCGAGAACGTTCTGACAGATGAACGCCACGATTTTGCTCACCATCAGCCGCAACGGAAACGTCACTGGCTCCGTCAACGAACCCAAGGGTACCATGAACAACAGCAGGAAGAATGGAAAGAACGACGCTTTCAACCACTTCACGCCCCAAGCCATTCCCATCAATCCATAGATACCGACGAACAACGCCATGATGCAGACACGCGGCTGTTGCACGAGATAGCCGACCATGTGCATCACAATGGCAAAGCCCAAAAGAAGAATGCCCGGCCACCAGGTCGTCAGCGGTTGCGCGAGCAGTTCCTTTCGCTTCCACCAAAACAGCCCGAGCACTACGAATGGAATCAAATTGCCATGCCCGTCATCCGCCGTCGGGCTTTTGCTGTTGTAGGCATTGTACATCCAATGAAACAGCGACGGGGTATCCACGTAGCCGAACGTCGAATTGCCAAGAAAGTGAAAGAACAATAACCACGCGCCAAGAAGTGGGAAGAAAAGCTCCTTGTTCGGCAAACGCTGCCAACAGGCGACAAAACCGTCACCACCAGTGCTGTTTTCCGTCGTTGCTGCGTTAGAGCTGCTCATCTGCGTGTTCAATCCAGAATAGTTGATACCGGAACGGCAGATTTCGCTCAATCAAATTCGCAACGCCATTCAAAGCCAGCTCCAACTCACCGGCTCTTCGCATCCCGCTTGATCTCGTCGTAAATCCACGCGTACGTCCTTTCCATTCCGTCACGCAGCCGCGTACCCGGTTCCCAGCCAAAATGCTTTTTGATGAGCGTGTTGTCGCTATTACGCCCGTTCACGCCCTTCGGCGCTTTCAAATTGTAACTGCGATTTAGCTTCACGCCCGCAATGCTCTCGACCATGTCCGCAAGCTGATTGATGCTCACCAATTCGTTGCTGCCGAGATTCAACGCTTCGACGACGTCGCCATGCAAAAACATCTGCGTGCCTTTCAGGCAATCGTCAATGTACATAAAGCTCCGCGTCTGATGGCCGTCGCCCCAGATTTCGATTTCCAATTTCCCGGAGAGCTTCGCCTGAATCACTTTGCGACACATCGCCGCGGGCGCTTTCTCCCGACCGCCGTCCCACGTGCCGTGCGGACCATAGACATTGTGATATCGCGCCATGCGCGTTTGAATCCCGAAGTCCTCGCGGAAATGGCGGCACATCCGTTCGCTGAAAAGCTTTTCCCAACCGTATCCATCTTCCGGCATTGCGGGATAAGCGTCCTCTTCTTTGAGCGCAGTCACATTCTCGTCGCGCTGTTTGTCGGCGTTATAGACGCATGCCGACGACGCATAAAAATACCGCTGCACACCAAACTTTTTCGCCGCCATCAGAAGATGCGTGTTGATGAGCACCGACAACATGCAAAGGCAGCGATTGTTTTCGATGAAGCCCATGCCGCCCATGTCCGCCGCGAGATTATAGACGTGTGCTGCGCCCTCGCTGGCTTTCTCGCAGGCGTCTTTGTCCTGCAAATCGAGTTGAAGATTCTCGACCTCGGGAAATTTTTGATACCACTCGTCGAACGGCTTGATGTCCACCGACCGGATGTCCTTGTGCCCCTGTTTCAACAAATCGGCGACCAGATGTCCGCCGATGAAACCGCCACCACCACAAACCACGATTTTTCCTGCGCTCATAATGTCACTTTGATGATTTAAGGAACGCGCAAGGTAGTCACACTGAAGGCGAAAACAAGCCGATACTTCCCGCTGCCATTGACAGAATCACCCCACACAAAAGCCCGGAGATGCGCGGAAAAACTCATGGAAATACAATCCGCGTCAGGCGCTCAACCACTCGCGCAGTGTGGCAAAATCTTTCCGGAACGATTCCGCGAAAACCTTCTTGTCCTTGCCTTCGCCATATTCCACGTGAACTGAAATCGGCCCATTGAAACCGCTCGCCTTCAACATCCCTGCATACTTTTTGTCCACCACGCCCCTGCCGAGCGGAACGCTTTTCACTTTCCCGCTCTCCCAGACGAAGTCCTTGAAATACGCCACGCCGATGTGCGACTTGACCAACTGAAACTGAACCGGCCATGACAATCCGGCCTCAACGGTCGCGTGTCGGATGTCGAACGCCAGCCCGAGTTCTTTCGGGTCGCAGTCCTTGATCACTTCGTAGATGTCCCACACACCCGCGCCCACGCGATTGTAGCCCGCGTGATTCTGATATAGCCCTGTAATTCCCACGGCGCGATTGAGTGCCGCGAGCTCCTTCGCCACCGGACGCAGCGCCTCGACCTGCGGCCAGATCGGCTTCTTCAAATCGTACGACCACCAGTCAGTTCGATAAAATTTGATCCCCAACTTCGCCGCCGTGCGCAAAACTTTCTCGGCGTTCGGCTGATCCGCACGCCCGATGCCGGAAGTTAGAACAGTAATCCCCAGCCCGTGCTTCTTCAGCGCCTCCACGAACTTCGGCAAATCCTCTTCCACACGTTCCGGCAAAACGTGACCACCCGGTCGGACTGCTGCCTCAATGCCGTCAAAGCCCAGTTCCGCAAATAGCTCCGCCGTGTCGTCGTAATTCAAAAACATCACCGGCTTCTCGAACGCGCAGAATTTCCACGGCAACTTCTTTGCCGCCGCTGGCGCGCCGAAGGAGGTTGTCGCCGGCAACGCAGCCGCAGTCAGCGCAGTCAATGAAGTTTGCTTGAGGAAGTCCCGGCGATTGAGAACGGGTTCAGTCTTCATAAAAGAATCAGGATTAATCTTGCGTTGCCATTTAACCAAACACGGCTGCCACGAAGCAACCTGAACAAACCGCCGACCGGGGGACATCGGTCCTCTTCATCCTCACCGTCCCATTTGCAAAATACGATTCTGCCAGCCATCATTCCCTTCGATGACTTTGCCGCTCCACGAATTTCACGCCTGCCTCGGCGCCCGCTTCAAGACCGTGAACGATGCCGAGGCTGTGACCGATTACGGCAACGCCCTCGCAGAATACGCCGCCCTGCGCGAGACCGCCGCAGTTCTCGATCTCAGTTTTCGCAGCCGCGTTTGTTTGCTCGGCACCGACCGTTCGCGATTTCTCCACGGTCAGATCACGAACGATGTGAAAAAACTGCGCGCAGGCGAGGGTTGCTATGCGGCGCTCGTCAGCGCCAAAGGTAAAATGATCAGCGACCTGAACATCTTCGCGCTCGCCGACGAACTCCTCCTCGATTTCGAGCCGGGCCTCACGCGCACCGTCATCGATCGCTTGGAGAAATACATCGTCGCCGACGACGTACAAGCGATGGATGTTGCGCCCGATTACGGTTTGTTGGGCGTGCAAGGGCCAAAAGCGGAAACCGTCGTCCGCGCATTGGGGTTGTTCACTGAGTTGCCGGCCAAACAACTCGCCTCCGTCAAAATCTCGGATGCGACGTTGGGCGACATTTACCTGATGAACAATGCGCGAATCGGCTCCGGCGGTTTCGATTTCTTTGTTCCCACGAATGCGCTAGCCGCCATGGCGGACAAACTCATCGCCTCCGCGAAATCCGCCGGCGGACGCGCGTGCGGTTGGACCGCCTTTGAGATCGCGCGCATCGAAGCCGGCATCCCGCGTTTCGGCGTGGACATGGACGAGACAAACATTCCGCTGGAATGCGGAATCGAGGCGCGCGCCGTGAGCTACAGCAAAGGCTGCTACATCGGCCAGGAAGTCATCAATCGCATCCACAGCATTGGCCACGTGAACCGCGAACTCGTTGGCCTGCGCCTCGCCGATGATTCGAAAACGTTGCCCGCGCACGGCGACAAACTTTGCAAGGTTGGCAAAGAAGTCGGTCACGTCACGAGCGCAACCAAATCACCGGCCCTCAACGCCAACATCGCCCTCGGCTACGCGCGACGGGAAGTAAACCAGCTCGGGAACGAACTGACGCTGCGCAGTGGGAATGGAGAATCCATCGCGAAGCTCGTGGAGTTGCCGTTTGTAAAATGACCTATCCTCAACTCGGGATCACCGCGCCGCCGTCCCGCGTCTTACCCAGCGCACATTCTTGATCGTGTAAGCCACTTTCTCCCCATCGGAGTTACAGCCGATTCGCACGGTTCGGATTTTCTCCAAGTCGAGTTGCCCATTGTCGTCCGCGTTGGACCATCCTTCGCCGTGCAATGCTGATTCAAAGAGCACCAAAGCTTCGACGGTCTCGCCCACTTTCGGCTGCGGATAGAACGGCGCGAAATACGCACTGCGATTCTCCTCTTCGAAAATCACGCGAAAGTTCCCCGAACCTTCGAGCACCGTCACTGTGGCGGCCAAGGCGATGCAGTTCGTGGCCGGGTGTTCCTCCGCGTTCAGCGCGAGAATTGGAAAGGCCCAGCGATCACCCGTTCCAAACCGGGCGCGGAATGTAACCCCATCGTCGGCTTTCGAGATTTTGATTTCGCTGCCCGGTGAAGCGAACGGCTGCCAGCGCCCGGGCTCTTCCGCGCCGCGAATTGCCAATCCCGGCTCTTTGAGCATGGTGAACGGTTGAGGTGCCAATCGAAACGACAGCACCGCTTCGCCCGCAGAACCAAAATTCCCGCGGAGACGGATGGTGTCGGATGGCGTTGTCGTTCCGCCGCGAGTATCCACGGTCACCGCCAATTCCTTGCGTTCTCCCGGCGACAACTCGACGCGAGCCGGAACGCCGATGCTCCAACCTTCCGGCGCGTGAGCCGTCAATTCGCCAGCGACTTTTTCGCGCCCGAAGTTGTAGGCGAACACGGAAATGGATTCAGGCTTCGCCGAAGAACAATTGTACGCCGACAAACTCATCACAACCTTGTCCTCCGGCATGACGACTTGCAGAACCACCGGCGAAGGTTTGTCAGATTTCAACGCCGGCTTCGGGGGAGGCGGCTGCAATGGGACCGCACGCAGGGAATCCTTTTTGCAAACGATAAAAACCGGCGCGGTTGAAAGTTTCACCGAAGCCGTCGTGTTGGTTTGCGCGCGACCGAGATGATCGAAGATCGCCAGCGGCATCACGGGAAAATCCACATTGGCCGCGCCGCCAATCGTCCACGCTACGATGACATCGCGCTCCTCGCCATCCGGCCGGGAGCGAAAAGCGAAAGCGCGCAATGCATCACCACTTCGCAACCGGCCCAATGGCCGGGCGTCGGCAAGAATCCTTCCGACGGCGGCCAGCGCCACAAAAGCCGGACGCGGAGTCAGGTCCTTGTGCAACAGGCCAAACTGCAGCTGCCCTTCGCTGTAATGCGAGAGCAGGAAGTAAAACGCGGCCGCGGGATTTTCGTGAAGCGCCGAAGCGAACAATTGCGCCACGCGCTCGGCCTGCACGCGAAGGTCAGCGTCCGAAGGTTCTTGCTCCTTGTCGTCCCCGCTCCATTGCACGGGCAGATTGAATTCCGTGACCCACAGCGGCTTTCCTGCTGACGCCGCGCGAAACGCGGCATAGACGCCGCCGTATTCGTCCGTTGGAACGTAATGATGAAAATTGAACGTGTCGAAATATGGCCAGACGGCGTTCGCGGTGAAATCCGCCAGCACGTTCGGATGCGGACTGGCAAAAACATTCTGGCAAACGATCACGCCCGGGTTGCCCGCTTTCAGCCCGAGATAACACGCCTTCTGATACGCAGACAACTCCGTGCCAATGTGTCCGCCGAAGTTCGGTGTGTCCGCTTCGTTCCACGGTTCAAACGCCGCCACCTTGCCGCGCCAACGGGACGCCATCGTCTGCATGAACCGGTAAGCGTCGCGCAAGTCGGCCGGCAGCCGCTTCGGATTCTTGCCCGCCCATGGCGGCGCATCACAATGGACCTGCAACACCTGCAATCCGGCTCGTGCCTGCGCGCGCGCTGAGTCGTCGGCCAACGAGGTTTCGATGAAGCGGCCCTTCTCCGGTTCCATCTCGCGCCAATAAAACCGGTCACGTACCCAGTTCACGCCGGCCAATGCGCACAGGTTCGCCACAGCGTCCTGTTGCGCGACGCCATGAAACTGCGCCATCGCCACATCCACACCGATGGGAGAAGTTCTCGGCGTCGGTGAGCGCAGCGGAGACAGTACGGCCAGCGTAATGCGCGGCTTCTCGACGCGTCCATCTCGCAGCGGTTGCAGTTCGAAGTAGCCGACCGGCAGTTTGCCGAGCGAGAAAATTGCGTTTGTCGCGCTCACTCGTGTGACCACGTTGCTTTCGTAATTGACCAATTGCCACGATTGTTCTGCTGGCTGAGATCGCAACGCGACGACAATGTCTTCGCCTGCCAGAAATACATTGCCCGGATGATTGGTCAGCGGTTTCGAAATCGAATGCGGTTCTTCCGCTGCTATGGCGACCAGCGGCAGGAGAAATCCAAGTGACAACGAGATCAAGAGCTTTTGTTTTGGGGTCACCTTTGGAGGGGACTATCCCACCACCGCAACGACGTCAAGCGCGACGACAAGCTTTTCAAAAACGGTAAAGAAGTCGGCCACATCACGAGCGCCGTTTTTCCCCGGCGCCTCGGCTACGTGCGGCGAGAAGCAAACGCAATTGGAACGGAACTGAATCTGTACGACGCGCTAGCAGAAGTTAAGATCGAAGTCATTGAACACTCTTTCATTCACGAAGTCCATTGATGCACGTAGCTGAAGTAACGCATTAAAATGCTCTTGTGGACGCGCATTTCGTATCCATGACCACCCAAATGGCCGAAACCGTAGGCAAACTGAATGTTTCCCGTGGGTTGGCCGCGAATGTCGCGAGTTGAAAACACGATTACCCCAGAGTCTTCGTAATCTACGCGTCTACCCTCAGGAGCTGGCTTAAATCCGCACTTCAAAAACACGGTGTCAGGTATTCCCAAGTCGTTCCGGAAATAGATTTGCTTTTTCTTCCGCATGAACGCTGTCTCTTCAAGGTGACGATAACCTTTGCCTGTTATCACCCGGCGATCATTGATCAGTGCGGTAATTGCGTGCGACACTGCTTTTTCTTTGTCTCTGGCATTCAATTCCAATGGCAGCGGCACAAAGAGAAAACCTCCGAGTAGCAGACCAAGAATGGCGAGAATTAGTCGCCTTCTGCGATTCTTCACGCAATTAATTCTTTCAATGCGGGCTTTCAAAACTTGCGGGTGATTCAAGTCGGCACAATTTCTCGAAACACTCCTTAACTTCCGACTTTAAGACTTCCCGATCCGACGCACTCAATCCCAGCGGATCGAAACGATAGCGGTAGTGCAGTCGCAAAATCTCCTGCAACGGCGCGCACAATTCCGTCAAGCCCGGCGTTGCGGCCACGCGCGTGAGCCATTCGTTGAGTGGTTCGCTTGCGCCGCGCACCACGCCGCGTTCGGCGAGTTTCCTTTCGAGTTGATAAAAATCCGAGTCCAGCCCAGGCCAGTCAAAGATTTCGATTTGCTTTCCGTCGCCGGCCTTTTTCCGACGCCGGCCACGGCGGAAGACGATCTGGTAAAGCAACACGGCCAGACCCGGCACGATGCCGATCAGCAGATATAGCCGCAGATTGCTTTGGCCCCATCGCAGTTTCGCGAACTCGAAGCCGAGCCGCGTCCACGCGTCCTGCAACCATTGAAACGCTGATGCGTGTTTCGCCTCTTCCCCGACCCACGAAGCGGGCGTCGTATCGAAGTCTTCCCAGATTTTCTTTTCCGGATTCCAGACGAGACACCACGCGTGGGCGTCGCGCAATCGCACCACGTAGCCGCTGCCGGAAGTCTCATGCACCGCGTAGCCCACGGCGTAACGCGTCGGAATGTCGAGTCGGCGCAACAACAGCGTCGAGGCCGTGGCAAAATATTCGCAGTGACCGGCGCGGGTCTTGAGTAGGAAGCGATTCAATGCCGTTTCGTTTGTGCCGAGCCTCCCCGGCGGTTGCCACGTGCGGTAAGTGAACTTGTCGGCAAAAAATCCAGCCAGTTTGTGCAGCGTTTCACCACGCGGCAAGCCGCGGAGTTTCAGTTCGTCAATCACGCGATCGAGCGCGTCAATTTCACGATCATGAATCTGGAGGTCTTCGTTCGTGACAGCGGACGTGTTTTTCTGGACCGCTGCCGCGGTCGCTTCGGCACTCGTTGGCCCGCCGGTTGACGGCGGCAGGCGATTCACGCTCGCGGTGCCCGTGCCCGGCGGCGAATCGAGCGTTCCACCCGAACCGTAAAACGCGTCAAAGATCAAAAGTCCGTGACCTTCCGCGAGTACCGCGCCGGCGGTATTGTAAGAGAGCACGTAAGCCTGAAGTTTTTCCATCCGCCCAACGCCCGCGGGTAGTGGCAGCAAGCCCGCTGGCGAACGGCCTTTCATGCCGTCGAGATAGCACGAGATGTTGACGGCCTGTCTGTTTGTACGACCAGCGAGTAAAGTCCAGTTGGAGCTGTTGGCCGGCGGCTCTTCACCGACGCTTTGCGATTCATTGCGTGAACTACCCGCGTCCCATTTTGTGCCTTTGTATGTGCGATAGCTCGCCTCACGAAGATAGGTCGGTACGGGACTGCCGTTCCTCGGCTGGACGCGGATGACGATGCGGCCGGAAGTCTTGATGTTGCCGACGTGCCCGAGCGCGGTGCTGGTTTGTTCGGGGTTCACATTGCGTCGCATGAAACGCGAGAGCCATTCGGCATTCATGCCCTCGATGTAGCGCTGCAAAACGCCGTAGCCGCGCTGGCCCGCAAACCCGAACGCCACTGCCACCACGAGCGTCGCCGCCCAGATCACGAGCGCAAATCGCCGGGAGCGTTGCGACCACAACGACCACGCAAGCAGCACCGCCAGTCCCCAAAAGAAACTTGTGTCATCCGAGGGATGCACGCTGGCGGCGAGCACTGTGCCTACGAAAAACGGCCACGCGATGTTGACGTTGCGGCTCGGCGGAACGGGCCGGCCTTCTTTGCGCGCCTTGCGCTGACGCCGCCGCACGAGCAGTGAAATCGTGGAGAGCGGAATGATCTCGCGCGTGCTGAAGAGTTGCGCGGCGAGAAACGGGAAGAAGATCATCGGCATCCAGCGGAAAATCGCTGCTCCCGTCCGCGCGGCGGAAAGTCCGGCGGCGCCCTGCGTGCGAAAGCCGGGATTTTGAAACCAACTGCCAAAATTTTCCGGGCCGCCGCTGTTCGTGAACGCAAAAACTCCCGCCCCGAGAAACAGCAGCGAGCAAAACGTCCACACTCGGCTGAAGTCTTCGTCGGAAAATTCCCAGCGTGCGTGTACGATTCGCGCGCTCTCAGCGATCACACCCATCAGCACCCCGGGAATCAGCAAGCCCGATTGCCAACCCCAGAAGGCGAGCGCCGCGCCGAGCAATAACGGAGGAGGTTTCATCTCATCCTCGCCAATTGTTGCTCGACCTTCCCGACTTCCAACGCGATTAGCCGTTCCGGCGCGTCACGCATCGGACCGGGATCGAGAGGTTCGGTTTTTCCGGCGGGCCGGATGA
>Ga0184628_10001547_pt1 | contig 11331 bp, 10 predicted proteins | sample PLM4_5_b1_FD_133149 | JGI IMG/M metagenome (GOLD analysis project Ga0184628, IMG submission 133149) | Groundwater sediment microbial communities from an aquifer in East River, Colorado, USA - PLM4_5_b1 | ecosystem: Environmental > Terrestrial > Soil > Riparian zone | place: USA: East River...
CCGCGAGATGCTCCCTTCATGAAGTCCGAGCAGGCTGGCCACGTCGCGCTGGCTGAGGCGGTAGCGCCAGCGGAGGCCGAGGAGCAGGCGCTCGTCGTCGTCGATGCCGCCGAGCCAGTCGCGGGCAGCGAGCACGAACGACTCGTGCCAGCGGGCGGCGCCGTTCGACTTCGGCCCCGCGTCGAGCGGCATCGCAATGTCGTCGTCGGGTAGTGCGGTCGCGCCGTGATGCTGCCGGAGTTTCGAGAGGTGCCAGTTCTGGAAGACGCGGATGAGCCACGGGGCGAGCGGCCGCTGGCCGTCGAACCGGGCGAGGATCGGCATTACCCCCTCCGCCTCCGGCACGATCAGGTTGCTCCAGAACTCGGTGACGGCAGTGTCCTGCTTCTCGTCGTCGCGGGGATAGAGCCGCCCGGCGCGGGCTCGGAGGGCATCGACGAGCAGGCAGTCGCTGCGGCCGGTGCGGGCGTTGAACAGCGCGTCCCATGCGGGGTTCAACCCCTCGAGGCAGCCGATGCACACGAACCAGTCCAGCGCGTACAAGCCTTCCAGGTACGAAGGCCACGTGACGCCGGGCGACTTGGGCAGGAACAGTTGAAGGGTGCGGTCCAGATGTTCCCGGAAGCGCGGTTCGGGAACGACGATGTCGGGGAACTGAAGCCGCGTGAACTGGAAGAGGAGTTCGACCCGGAGGCGGTCCGCGTTCGTTTGGGGAATGGGTTCCGCCACGGCGTGCACGGCTCGGCCGGAGCCTCGCCCTCCCGAACATCAAAACATCACGGCGTGAAAAGCAGCACCTGCAGGTTGGACGCGGGAAGCGGTTCTTTCTCCACCACGGGCGAGGGGTTCATGCCCATGCCGACCGGGGTCATCTTCCGCCGCGTCGTCCATCCTAGTTTATGGACGCCGTGCGACTTCAGGTATTCGACCACGACCTCGCTCTGCTTCTTCGTGAGTTCCAGCGCCGAGGCCCCCGTCTGATCCGAGTCGGACGGGTCGCAGTAGCTGACCACGACGACATCGGCCTTGTCCGAATGCCCGCCGCGGAGCCAGATGACGACGGCTTCGAGGTGGGCGCGGCCGGCCTCACTCAGAAATGCCGTCTTTCCCGCGAACAGGTCCGCCGTGTTGTACGTCAACCGCTCGCGGTGCTGGGCCGGGCGAATCAGCAGGCCGTTCGAGTCCGACACGTAACTGCGGATGAGCGGCATCTTCGCCACCGCGTCCGTGCTCTGCTTCACGGAGCGCAGCGTGTCGCGGCCGTCCGCTACGAACCCCTTCAGGTTCGCCATCTCGGTTTCCACCGTGCCGACGGCCTTGTCGGTGCGCTTCACCAGGGTCCTGGTGTCCGCGGTGATGTCCTTGAGGTCGCGGTAGAGTTCGTCGTCCTTCACGAGTTTGGCGAAGGTGCCGTCCGACTCGCGGACTTCCTTGATGAGCCCGCGGGCCTCGGCGGAGGTGGCCTTGACGTCGCCGGCGAGGCGTTTCACTTCCTGGGCGGTGTCCCGGAGTTCGGCGACGGCGTCGTTCATGTCGAAGGGTTTGACGCCGCGAAGGCGGCCGGAGGCGAGTTTGCCGGCGGCGGGGGTGCCGGGGTTCACGGCGATCACCTTCGCGCCGAAGACGCCGGCCGAATGGACCTCCGCCGTCGCGTCCGCATAGAGGCGCGGGGCGTACTTCGCATCGAGCTTCATACGGACCGTGACCTCGGCGCCGGGACCGTCCGTATCCGGGTAATCCACGCCGACGACCTGGCCGGCCTCGACGCCGCGGATGCGGACCGGCGTGCCCGGCGCGATGTCATGCGCGTCCGGAAACCCGACGGCGACTTCCACGGAGTCCGACCAGTAGCCCTGCTTGTCCGCGATGCGGGCGAGGCCGTACCCGCCGAAGAGGAGCGCGGCCAGCACCGCGAGGCCAAGGAGGATCGACTGGCGACGAGTGAGCGACTGCGACACGGTGAACCCTCGCATCCGGGAATGCCGAATTATACCGGCCCGCGGAGTTCAACGTGAGTTCTTCGAGGGAAATCCACGCGTACAAACGACGCTGACCTACCTGTTCGTGTCAGGGACGAACGCCGGCCGTTCTCTTGGCTTTTTCCGCTCGGAGCGCCTCGATGAGTGTCTCGAAGCCATCGGGACTGCCGGCGACCCATTTGCTCGCGGACTCCAATCGCAGGATCTCGGCGGTACGTTCATCCTTGCCGTCCATGGCCAGCATCAGCTGCGTGAAGCGAGCCGCTCGGGTCTTGTCAAAGTCCTTGGCGGCCGTGAACACGCAGTGGCTGAAGGAAGGCGACGTCCACACTGCCAGCAAACCTTCCACCTCCGGAGCTTTGCGAGCCGCCAACTCGTCCCAGAGACGCTCATCGACGATGCCGGCGTCGGCCCGTCCGGCGCGCAGGGCTTTCAACACGTGACGCGGGCTGGAACACGGGTCGCCCCGCAGGTCCAGTTCTTCGTCCAGATTCAGAACATTGACCTTGTCCAGTTTCACTCCCTCGCCTTTCAGATAGTGGAGGGGAAGTACGGTCGCCTCGGCCGCCTCGCGGCTTCCGAGCGCGAGCATCTTACCCTCCAGACCTGACACGCCCTTGATCCCCGACTCCTTGCGAACGAGCAACTTGCAGCGGAAATCACAATCGACATCGCGCATCACCAGCGTCTGACTCTTCCCGTCGCAGGACAGGTGGTATCGGGCATGGGCCAAAGGGGTGTTCCACGCGATGTCCACATGACCCTTTTTCAGCGCGTCCCCGAGGGAGTCGTAGTTCGAGTACAACACATAATCGACCGGCAGATCGGTCCTGGCGAAGTAACGGCGGAGGCTCTCGAAAACCGTCACCGCGCTCGGGCCGTATGCGACCGCGCCGATGCGCAGCACGCGCGGCGGACTTCCCTTTTCGCCCCCGGCGGGGAGAACACGCTTGTCGTCCGCGAGCGCGGCACGGGCGAGTGTCAGTGCGATGACGACCGTACCGATGCATTGGACGCGCGACATGAAAAACCTCCGTGGGAGATGGAGTGGCCCGCCTCGCATCTGTGCGCTGATCTTATCCCGGCAACGAGACGGCGTCGATTGGCGTTGAACCGCGCGGCCCTCAGCTGGAAGTGCTTCCGTGAAGGTTCTTTCGCACGAGACGCCGCCATTCGTCGGACACCATCCCGGCCACCACGCTACGGTATCCCGCGACCGGGACACTGCGCACCCCGCCGGCTCATCACGTTCGAGTTCCCGGGGAGAGAACGCCCCGACGCCAGCAAGGCACTCAGGAAGGTGAACGGCCCTCGTTGGTTTCGGTGACGGAACCGACGAAGCGGAACGTTCGTGCCTTCCCTACTGTGTACGACGAGTCTCCAGCCGGGTCTTCGCCGCCACACCGTCGAGCCAGCGGAGGTCGGCCAACAACTCCTTCTTTGCCCAACGCTCGGTCGCATTGCGGAATAGAGGGAAGTCGGGCCAGGGCTTGTTTGGCTTCGGCGAGGTAGTAGAATTTGATAAAGGCTCGGTGAACTTTCTTCCTGTCACTGCGTGGTGTCGGTGAATCACGAGCACACCGACCGCCACAGCAGGGTATCGGGTGTCAGAGCCTTATATTGGACCTTGGGAGATTGAGTACAAAAGGCTAAATTCACTAACGAAGCACCCATAGCTCAACTGGATAGAGCATCGGTCTACGGAACCGAAGGTTGCAGGTTCGACTCCTGCTGGGTGTACTCTCAAAAAGCCCTTAGCCGAAGCACTTTGCTTACCTCCCGAGCGTTCGGGAGCGCGGCCTTCAGATGCCTCTTTCTGCGGGAATTCCCGCATTTAGAAGGTGATCAGAATGTCGCGAGCCAGAAACCCCATCCCGACTCCCCGCTGTCACAAAGGCTCCGCCGTCGTGGATGTGTACCACGGCAACAAGCGCCGTACGGTCACGCTCGGGCCTTGGGGCTCGCCCGAAGCGGAGAAGGAGTTCGCCCGGCTTTTGGCCGAACGGAGTGCGGCGCCTGCTGCTCCCTCCCTCAGTCCGGGAGGGATCTCCGTCGCCGAGCTCCTGCTTGCCTACCTCAGGTTCGCCGCCAGCTATTACGTGGCCCCGGACGGAAAGCCGACCAAAGAACTCGAATGCATGAAGTCGGCGATCAGGCCCGTGCGTGAGCTCTACGCTGCTCTGCCCGCAAAGGAGTTCGGACCTCTCGCGCTTCGATCCGTTCGACAGCGCATGGTCGATGCCGGCCTATGCCGCGGGCTCGTGAATCGGCGCACCGATCGCGTCAAGCGTGTGTTCAAGTGGGCCGTCGCAGAGGAACTGGTCCCGATCGCAACCGTCGCTGCGAAGATTGGATGAGGGTTGCTGGGTCGTGGAACCTTACGCCAGGCCACGAATGAGACAGGCGTCGATCCGTCCGCAACCACCGGATCGACAGTCCCCAGATTGCTGATTGCATCTCTCGGCGGGGCACGGGCCTTACGCCGAATGCCGTCGCCGGGTGTAGTGCAGAGACAAACCAAGAGGGCACAGCGGATCCCGATCTGGCTCGCATCAGCGCCGCGTGGCCGACGCTGCCAGAACCGATCCGCCGGGCGATGTTGGCACTGAGCTTCACGTAGCGCTCGATGGGCTGACCGTCCAACCCTTCCGCTTCGGCAATCAACTTCGCGCGTTCGGCGAACGGCCGGGACAGGTCGCGGCGGGCAAGATCAAGCCGCAAACAGCGGGATAATAGCGGGGAAGCATCGTCGTAATCTTCGAAGAGCGATTCCTGCCCTTCCGTCGTCGTGGTGAACACGACCGCGACATGAGCCGGCAGACGTTCGAGCATAACGAGCAACTGCCGGATGACGGGTTTCCGTAGCGCCTGCGCTTCGTTCACGAGGTAGGCGCGGCCCGTCTTCACTCCCAACCCATAGACCTGCATTTCGCGTTCGAGATCCAGGAGTTCGCCGACGGAGAGCGCGGCCGCATCGAGTTCCGCCACGTTGAACGGGTCGGCCACGTCGGCCGCGATGAGCTTCGCCAGCGTCGTCTTCCCGGTCCCGCTCTGGCCAGAGAGCCAGTAAGCGCGGCCCGCGAGTCCGCCACGGGCCGCCAGCGCCCGCAGGCGGGTTACAATCTTCCCTTGCCCGACGACATCGGCCCAGGAGCGCGGGCGATACTTCTCTGCAAGTTGCACGGCTGTTTCCCCCTTGTTGTGTTGTCGTTTCAATGCTGTGTGAGATATGCCTCATACACTAATACGCGATATAACGATAATTGATTCCACGATTCTGCATTATTCCCGAAATAGTTACTGATGATATTGATATACGATAAGCCGCGAAATGCGGGCAATACAGCAGTGGGCCAGGGGTGGGAGGCCCCCAACGCGGCATTTCCATTGGTAACGTTCACCGCGAGCGATTTTTCTGAGTTTCGAAATGCACATTTAGCGCGAGGCGCCTGTCGCTTGAGGTGTCCTGATGTACTGCAAGCAACTGATCCTGTAGAATACTCAGCAGTTCCCATGCAACTGCCGAAGGCCGAAAGGGGCGCGGGAAGTGACTGCGAGCAAATCCACTCTCGACATCGCGGTTGCCGAGGGCAACCTTGAAGCGATTAGATCGCTACTGGATGCCGGAGCCGATGTCCGCTACGTGCGGCCGCGCGGCTACACCGTGATGATCGACGTAATGCATGGCCGATCGATCGCGGATGACGAGATGCTCATTCCGATCTTGCGACTCCTGATTGATCACGGTGCGGACATCAACGCGGTCAGCGACTACGGGGAGTCGGCGCTGAGCGTCGCATCCAACATGGGTCGGTTCGATGCAGTTGGGTTGCTTCTCGATGCCGGAGCCGACCCGTCCCCGCTTGAATGGACACCGCTTATGAGAGCGGTGGCCCTGGGCACGGTCGCAGACGTTTGCTCGCAGATCGAGAACGGCGATAATGTGGCGGCTCGGGATCGTTGGGAGCGCACTCCGTGGCTGTTGAGCTTACAGACCGGCGATGTGGCCAAGGCGGAGGCACTACTCGCCACTGGGGCAGGAAATGCCGAATGCGGTCGCTGCGGCAAAACGCCGCTAATGTACCCGATCGGCAACCGTCATATCGAGATGGTGCGGTGGCTGCTCGCCCATGGGGCCGATCCGAACCAGACGGACGACTACGGTGGGACTGCTTTGATCGAGGCAGCCAGTGGAGGGGCAACGGACTGCGTACGCGCTCTCTTGGATGCCGGTGCCGATTTGCACCAATGCAGCAGCTTTCACTCGCCCATCGGGGCTGCAAGCACCTTGGCGGTCGTCCGCACGCTGGTGGAGGCCACACTGCCTCATCTTCCGCATCATGTTCGTGTCATGGTCGAACTCCTGTTCCATACCGGCATGCGGCCGGCGGAGGTCTGTGGCTTGCGGCTCAAGTTCATCGACCGGACCGGACCGACCTGGGTGTATCGCCCGGAGGAGCACAAGACGGCGTATGCCGGGAAGAGCCGGCTCATCCCTTTCGGTCCGAAGGCTCGTCAGATTCTGGAGTCTTTCCTCCAGGGCCGTTCGCTGCACGACGACGAACACGTCTTCTCGCCGAGGCGCGCTCGCGAGGAGCGTTTCGAACGCATGCGGACGGGTCGAAAGAGCAAGGTGCAACCCTCCCAGGTGAATCGGAAGAAGAAGCGACCGCGGAAGACTCCAGGTGAACAATACGGACCGACCGCGCTTTGCCGCGCGGTCGCCGCAGCCTGCAAGCGCGCGGGCATTCCGCACTGGCACCCTTACCAACTTAGGCACTCGTTCGCGACACGCGTGCGGAAGCACCACGGTCTTGAAGCCGCCCAGGTTCTTCTCGGTCATGCGCGGGCGGACGTCACACAAATGTACGCCAAACGCGATCTCGATCTCGCCATGAGCGTCGCGGCCGCAGTCGGATGACGCGATCGCTTCATCGCATGCGGTCGAGCCTCGGCGCGCAACCTCTCCCCTTCGCATCGCGGTTGCGAACGCGATCATCTCTTCATGCAAGGGAGGGTGGACGCGGCGTTCACGTCAAGAGGCGGCTCGGAGGCGCACGAGCTCTTGCTGTGCGGCAGGATGCCGACCTATCGATGCGTTGCACGTTGAGGGCGTGATCGACCGGAGTTTTATTTAGCTTCCCGCACGAGGCAGGAAACCGAAGATCCTGAGTCGCGAACGGATGCGGCCTTCTTCTCGAAGTCCTTGGCCGGAAGTCCGTTGTTCCTTCGGTGCTCGACGGCTGGCAGGTCAGCCCAGCTTCGTGCGGCACGATACTTGCTAAAGTGCGCGCGGGCGGAGCCGCAGCGGTCTGGCTCGTGTCCCGTGTAGTGTCTGCTTCGTCCGTGGTCTCCGCCATCAAGGAGGTTTTCTTGAGGCAGTATCGCTGGTACGCCTTCTCCATGATGTGGCTTAGCTTGGGCTCGGTCATGGCCTCGAGTCCCAGTTTCGTAGTGATTGCCGCGGTCCTGTTGTGGATCGCGGTGATGTCGGTGTGTGGGTAGCAGGGCCCCAGGGCGTTGAGCCATCCGGCGGTTATGTGCTTCGCCGCCTCGTCCGGGTTGTCGGTGAGGGCTTCCTGGAGTGCGTCTTCAAGTGCAGCCCAGGCGTCCTCGTTGATCGTTTTGTGGAGCGTATCTCCTTCCTTCTTGAGCCGAAGCCCGAGCCAGTCGATTTCCTGTCCGGTCTTCAGGTTCTTGATGGTGGGGGGCGGATCTTGCTTCAGGGTGAGGCCTGCTTCCTGAAGCATGGTCTCGATCGCGTTCCGGATCGTCTCTGCTTCTTCCTCCGTTTTGCACGGTATGCCCACGTCGTCGACCCATCGGAGACAGGGTATTCCGGGGAACTTCGCGGTGAGCGGCTTGTCCAGCGTGGCGTCCAGATACATGTTCAAGAGCAGCATCGACAGCGCGCCGCCCTGCACCACCCCGACGGCGCCGCGGCTCCGGACGATCTGTTCGATGAGGTCCGTGATCGCGGTTGCGCCGAGGTGCAGGCGGACAATCGAGATCAGGGGGTCGTGCGGAATCGAGTCGAACGCCTTCTTCACATCGCACGTCAGCCACCACCACCGGTTTTCCGTCGTGGTGTAGTGGTCGGCGCGTGCGAACATCTCGGCGAGCGACCTCCTTGGACGGCCACCGAGTGTGTTGGAATCGAATAGCGGGTCGATGAACGGTTGCAGAACCTGAACGATCGCCCGCTCCAGGACACGATCGGCGATCGTGAGGATCGAGATTGGTCGCGTCCCGATCTTCTTCTTCTTCTGGAATGTCTCCACCGGGCCCGGTCGATAATCGCCAGCCAGCACAGCGCGGCGGATCTCGCGGACAAGCTGGGTCGCATCGCGTTGTTCGAGATCGCGCGGCCCGATGCCATCGGTGCCGCGGGCGGGGCCGCCTTCACGAAGAATGTGCTCGTACGCCAGCAGGAGATTCCGGCTGTCGATCGCGCGATGAAGGAGTTGCCGGCAAAAGTGATCCCGCTCGGCGCCGGTCATCGTCGCGGCACGGCGGGCTTCGGCCTCGTGCCCTCTTAGGAAGTCAATACGGGTCCCCTCGTGCGCATCCACGGGGGGCCGGCGTCGTGACCTTCCAAAGCAGGAATACACTCTAGTTCACCGTTTGCTCGGTCAGCCAACCTCAATGGTGCACGCGAACAGACTCCACATCCGTCGCTCTTCGCCGGGATGCAGCCGCTCCCAGTCGGGGAGGAACCCGAAGGCCGGGATGTGCCAGTGGCGGAGCAGACGGTAGTCCCGCGGTGGGTGCGGGTCGTCGTAGTCGATCGGCCGACCGTCAATTCGGCGAAGCACACGGGCATCGGGAACGATAACAAGATCGAAGTCGAAGTCGGAGCAGTGGTCCAGCATCTGGAGGCTGGTGACGACCACAAGGGGATGGCGACTGCCCCGCCACTCCTTCGATGTCAGCACGGGCCGAGCAAGTCCGGCTCGATTGAGGTCTCGAGTCCATCCGCGAATTTGGTCGCGGGAGGGGACGGCGACGACTGCCCGCACGCGGGGATAGGCCCGGAGCAGATCGGGCACCATTGCAAACGGGTGGGCACTCCGAGCGAATCGGATCAGTGCGCCACAACGGGAATATGGATCGCGAAAGAGTTGGCTGACCGCTGTGGTCATGCCATTGACTGTCGGCTCGTCTGGTCGCGTCATGCGTGGCCATGGTGGGACCACCATCTGCACACGGCAGCCACTCGCCGCCAGCTTCTTCTGCATGGAGATCGCCATTTTCGCGGCCACTCGCAGATCGCCGTTCTCCTCGGGCCACCCCAGAGAGAAGACCTGGCGGCGCCCCAGAATACCATTGGGGCCGCTCGAGAAGATGATTGCGGAATCCTTCAGCACAGGCCCAACCAGCGGGACGTCGCGCCGCTGAATGAACGCATCCATGCCGTCCAGGCGGATTGAAAGGTGAGACGTCGGTCGACGAGTCCAGCTTGCCATCGTATTCTGTCAGATTATCGATAATATATTCTGCTAGGATATCGTGCTGAGCATTCCTGAGCAATAGCCAAGGAGTGGAAAGATGGGACGAAATCGGAAAACGCCACAGGGCAAGACACGAACGACGCTGCTGCGATTATTCCAGATCGAGCAGATGGATGACGCCGCGGAGCGACTCGGTTGCGACTTCTCCGATGTGATTCGCGCCTCGCTGGACATGTTGTTCCCGCCGGATCCCGAGGATATTCGTCTCCGCACTCTGGCGGCAATTGAGAGGAATCAGCGTCGTCTGCGTCAGTTTTCTTCGGATTTCATCCCCGTACTGATCAGTGGCTGGATCGGGGAGGAGATGATGCTGCCGTGGGAACTTGCGAAACAGCCGGTTGCCTCGGGACTAATCGAGGAGACGGCGCGAATGCTTCGACGAATGGAACCAATCCCACCTGGAACCAGGAATCGGCCATGCAGATTGCCTTCTTCGGTGCTCCACGATGTGGTCGTTGAGCTGCTCGCCGTGCTCGCGTCGCCGGCGGTTCGCGTCATCAAGTTCTCGAGAAACGAGCCGGCCGTCTTCCTGATTGCTTCGGTTGTTTGTCCGCAGTTCAAGAAACACGACGGGCAGCGAAGTTCGGAAGTAGTCCCAACTTCCGAATCGGGCCCTCCCGAGGCTCAGTATCAGGAACCGCATGCCGCACTTTCGGAGTTGATCAAGCATGAACAAATCATGGATGTTTCCGCCGAGTATCTCGGCCACGTGAAGAACGTACTTCGATGTTCCGCGTTTCGAATCGACTGGAAGCGTTGTCGCGTTCGGGCTGAGTGAAGAGGAATGATCTGCAGGGATGCCTCATCGACAGGAGGAAAACGATCGAATCGAGCGATCTGGGCTACCCGGTATCGCATTACGTGAAGCGTGTTCCTGGAAGCCGGGGAGCAAGTCGGCTCCATCCGGCGACGATCACGCGGTGGATTCTCAAGGGTGTGAACACTCCGATCGGGCGCATCCGGCTAGAAGCAAAGAAGGTCGGTGTGCGCTGGATGATCACGGAGGCGGACTTCGCGGAATTTTTGGCGAAGCTGACCGCAGCCACCCTGCCCGACCCTCCGGTGGGCGAACCATCCGTTTCCCCGGCCAGACGCCGGAAGGAAATCGACGCCGCCTCCAGGAAACTCGACGAGCTGCTGAAATCGCGAAAGTAATCGTTCTTCCCGGTGGGGCTCGGTCCTGATTGCGAGCAAGTCAGATGCTGCTGGGCGAGCACAATGACTTGTCGCGGAACCTGAGCCACGGGAAGCGGACTTCGACCAATCTGCATGACTTCCGACGGCGGCGCGGTCGTGATGACCACGCCGCCGTTCCCTTTCTCCAGTCGATCGGCGCGACACGTCTAAGTCCCGACGGCTCTTCATCCGCAACGACCGACGGCTCCCACCTCGCGGGACCGGACGGATTTCTACGCATCAGCTATTGCTCCGACGCGCCGTCCTGAAGCAGTAGGCCCGAACAGGTCCCGTCCGGTTCTGGATAGCCGGCTATCACATTAGCACTTGTCTAGGCACAGCATTCCTCGCCGGGCAAAGGCGTTCGAGAAGATCCTGGTGTCCGTGGTTGTGCCGGTATTCGCACTCGGCCAGATACAGCCCGAGGCTCTCCGCCGCTACACCGCGAGCCTGAAGCCGGATTAGCGTGACCACCTGCCGCCGAAACGCTTCCACTGGCGTCAACCCTCGGCCTTCACCTTGGCGAGCCTTCCCTCCTGCGCCTCGGGTCAGATCCCGGACAATCGTGAGTTTGTCCGCCGCGACGATCAGGCCGGGCAGGTTACGCGCCCGCAGAGCATTCGCGATCGCCTCGGCATCCGCCGGCGCCTCCAGAATGCACACCC
>Ga0184628_10001551_pt1 | contig 11318 bp, 9 predicted proteins | sample PLM4_5_b1_FD_133149 | JGI IMG/M metagenome (GOLD analysis project Ga0184628, IMG submission 133149) | Groundwater sediment microbial communities from an aquifer in East River, Colorado, USA - PLM4_5_b1 | ecosystem: Environmental > Terrestrial > Soil > Riparian zone | place: USA: East River...
ACCGTCTGCGCGCCCTGCGGGCGTTCATGAGCGACGAGAACGTCGTGGATCGGGGACGCGACAACTACTCGGAGCAAGGCAAGTGGGACTTCCACGGTGACGCGAGCGGGTCCCTCGGCTTCTTTTCAGCGAGTGCCGATACGAACGCTCGAGGCAGCCATAGCGGCTCGAGCGCGAGCGACTATCTGCGCGAGCATCGCGCGCATGCGGAGATGTCGGACAACCAGTCGGTGGAAGCCACGCGCCGGGCGCATTCGGTGAGCATCGGCGAAGTGTCGTCGCGGACGCACACGCAGGGTGAAAGCGAAGACCACTTCGAGGCGTCGTCGCGCGAGTTCACCAACCATAACCAGTGCCACGCCGTGACGTTCCTCTTCTATCGCATCAACAAGACAGAGACGATCAAGTTCGAGCTCGTCTCGGTTGACCGGCGGGTGCTCGATGCGGCGGCGCCGATGCCCGTGCCGGCGAATCCCTTCCGCCCGTTGGGCCAGCTGGCGACCATCCCCCAGGAGTTGCCGGCGACGAACCTACAGCGTGTCGCAACGCTGGACCGCTCCATCGAAAGCGACAGGAAGGTCCAGGTGCAGGCGCTCGCGCAGCTGCCGCGCGGCAGCGACGCTGTTGGCGTCCTCGCCTCGGTGCGTACCGCCGCCGTCGCCGCGCCAGGCGACCAGGCTCCCCTGGCGGATGCACTGCGCGAAAAGGCCCTGACCTTCGTCGACGAACAGCTCGTCAAGCAAGGTCTCCTCGACAAGGTGGGCGGCGTCGCAAGCCCCAAAGTGAAGGCCGAAGTGGGGTACGAGCGACGGACGTCGATCCCCACCGCTGGAGTGGTCGTCAAGGCCTGTTTGGACGACTGCAGCGCATGCGAGCCCGAACTCGAGAAGAAGATCGGGCTCGAGCTGCAGCGGTTGGATCTGCAGAACAAGCTGCTGGCGAAGCAGATCGAGCTGCTCGAGAAGTCCCAGGAGTACCGCTGCTGTCCTGTCGCTGAAGCGGAGGACAACTAGCCAGCAGCGGCGGTGAACCGCTGCACGGCCTGCCAGCACGATGATCGATTGGCAACCGCAGGTCCGGGGACGGAGTGAATCTGTCCCCGGCCAAGAGCGCCTTTCAGTTCGACGGGCCACAGAGTCACAGAGACACAGAGCCAAAAACAATTGAAAATTCTCTGTGACTCCGTGTCTCTGTGGCTTCTATGTGGAAAAGAAATCCGCGTTCGTTAGTCAGTCAGCGGGGACGGCACGCTTGGCGGCTTCTGAATAATCTCGCGCGCGCGCTGGATCTCCAACTCTTCGAAAATCAGGTTCGGGACGATGACCGACACTGCGTCATTCACGGTGGGGCGGAAGCTATAGAGGGTTCGCTCGCGCGAGGCGTCGAGGAGATCTCTGAACACCGCCGGTGCAATTGCGCCGAAACGCAGCCCCCGAACGGCCACTTCCCGCCCGTCGAGCGACACCCGCACGATCGAGAAAATCATCGGGCCGGTCCCTGGGCCGCCGCCGGGCGCCTCGGCCGGCGTGGCGACGCCGCGCACGATGTACCCGAAATCCTTGCCCTGCGCCTTCAGCAGATCGAGGTACCTCTGTTTCAATTCCGCCGCGGGGACTGCTTCCGAGCTCTGCATCGAGATGACGCCGGCCTGCACATCGCCGCTGCGGGTGTGGCCATTCGACTGGAGCAGCCCGCGAAGTGGCGCGCGCCCGGCAATCAGCGTCACCAATCTCCCCTTTTCGACAAGCGTGACGTTTTTGGGACGAATGCCGAAGTCGTCGACCTGGTACGAGCCCGCCACTGGCCGGCCGTCGAATTCGGTTAAAGACGCCATGTCGCTCAGCGAGAACGCATCGGTCAACACGCGCAGGCCGATGCGCGACAGAAACGGCGTGACCTGACCGCCGCCTCCACCGCGACCTCCACCGCGGCCGCCAGCGGTCTCGGGCGGACGCCGCGCCAGTACCGCCTGCACCAGCGTCTGGGCCACGATCTCCGCGCTCGCTTGTCCTTCAAGCAGCACCGGCCCGGTGTATTCCTCGCCGATCGGCGCCACGCGTGCGGCGCTCAATCGCGCCACCATCTCCTGCGTGCGATTGAGGATGTCGGGCATGGCCGGCAGATCCTCCAGACGCTTCTCGACAAGCGTGAAGCTTTCCCGCACCGCCATTCCATCGTCAGCCCGCGCGTCGGCGGACACGTGAATCGACGCGACCTGAATCGGCGCGACCACCTTGAACCCTTCGCTGTTCAAGTAGTAGCGGGTGCCGCGCGTGTCGGCCTCCGATACCTCGGAGTTGTCGATCGCCTTCATCGCGGGCCCAAGGAAGACGGCGGAGATGGCTTTCGCCCGCTCGGGCCAGGCGCGATTCACAACGATCGGCGTCAGCCCTGGCAACAGCGTCTCCACAGGCTGCTCGCGTGAGAAGTCGGGAAGCTCCTCGCCGGCGGCGCGATTCTGGAACGCGGCCTTTTTTCGCGCGAACACGCCGACCGCACGTTTGTACGCGGTGTCGGTGGCCAGCCACATCTGACGGCGCATCGAGCCGTAGCTGTCGTCGAGCGGCAGGGCCGTGCTGCCGTCAGCCGACAGTTGCAGCACGCCCGACCCCGCGATAGGCGCGTTGAACAGCGAACTGTCGAAGGCATAGTCGCCGACACGCACCGCCACACGGAGCGTCCGGTTATGGAGGTTCAGGTCCTCGACAAGCGCGCCCAGCCGCGCGGTCACGCGCGTCGCCACCCGATCTCGCACTTCGTACTCGATGTAATACGGCGACGGCTGATCCGCGAGGCGGAGATCGCGCATCGATCGCGCCATCTCGTCTTGCATCGCGGTGAAGATCGGCGAGTCCTGGGCTTGCGGCGGTTGCGCCAATGGGAGAATGAGCACGAGGACGGCAGCGACTGCCAGCGTCCGCCCAGATCCTCGGCGAAGGCCGGGCGTCGACATCAGAACGTCCTCCCGCCGCCCGCGGTCTGCCGGGGAGACGGCAGAATCGGAAGTGTCTCCTGCGACTGCAACTTTTTCTGCACCTCAACCTCGCTGATCAGCAGTTCTGGAGACGAGGCCGACACGGGCACGCTGCCGCTCTCGGCGCCGCACACCCCGTTGAACACGTCCACCTTGTCGCTCGCCGCGATGAACTTCCCGAAGGCCGCCAGCGGCGTGCCGATGAGATCCACCCCCCGTACGAGTTCCGGTGCCCGGTTATCGGTGTACACGCGATACACGACGTTCGGCATCACGTTGAACGCGTTCGGATTGTTCCGGCCTGTCACCGTAAAGCCGCCTTCGATGTTATCGAAGAGCAGGCCGAACGGCTTGCCCTGCCTGCGAGCCTCGTCCTTCAACATCGTCAGGAGTGCGGCCGACGTCACTGTGCGGCTCGCCTGCACGACCAGGTTCGATTGGCGTGAGACCGGCACGAACCCCGACTCGGCGCGACCGTGACCATTCGACTGCGGAAACGCCGGTAGAGGCGCGCGTCCCAGCAGAAACGTTTTCAGGATGCCGCGGTCGACGACGGTGACGCGTCGCCCCGGGACGCCCTCGTCGTCGTACTGATAGTGGCCCATGAGCTCGATGTTCCCGCGGGTCTTCAGCGTGGGATCGAACACCACGCTGAGGAACGTCGGGAGGACGGCCTCGTTTACTTTGCTCCCGAACGTCTGGCCGTCGTCGGCGTTACGCTGCCGATGACCCTCGACCCGGTGGCCGAAGATTTCGTGGAAGAAGACGCCGGCCGCTCGGCCCGAGAGGATTGCCGGCCCCGAATACGGGTCGACGATCGGCGCCTGCCGCAGCGCCGCGAACAACGTCATCATCTCGCGAACATCCGCGATGAGTTTCTTTTCGTTTGGCAGTCCGTCGATCGTGCGCGAGAAGTAGCTCGCGTAGAGCGGCAGTTCCATCCCGTCGTCGGCCTTCGTCATCGCCTGGATGAACAGACGACACTGCAGCTCGCCGGTGGCCAGATTGGTCCCCTCGCTGTTGACGTAGTAGCGGTTGTCGACCTCGACCGAGAGCGACACGCTGCTGCGAAAGATCAACGGGTCTTCTGCAAACGGCGCAGATAGGCGCCTCAGACGCGCTTCCCACTCTTTCGTGTCGAGCGTGTAGTCAGCCGGATCGCCCGCATACGTCTGTGGTTGCTCGCGTGAAAAGTCTGCGGCGGGAAATTCGTCCTTGACTTTCGCCGCGACGTTCGTGGTCACGCGCGTGAGCTGTTCGGTCGCCTGCTTGAACGCGCGATCGGTGGCACGCCAGAGTGCGAGCTGAATCGGCTTGTCGTCGTCGGTGAGCGGAAGCGAGATGCGGCCGGTCCGCGGATTCACGCCCCCGCCGTCGCCTCGAAGCGGATGGGTGTTGTCGAGCGCGTACTCGCCCACGCGCACTTCCACGGTGGCGAATCGGCCGCGACTCTCGTCGGTCCGCTCCAGGGCTCCCAATGACGCGATGAGGGTGGACGATCGCTCGTCGTGCACCGTATAACCCAGGAAATAGGCGGGCGTCTGTTCCTTGTTGAGGACGGAGAAATTGCGACGCAGCTCGGTTTGCAGGATACCGACGACAGGGCTCGCCGCCTGGATCGGCTGTACCAATGATCGGGGAATGAGGCACAATCCCGCGGCGACGACGGCCAGCTTCATTGATTTCATAGAGCCTCGACGAGATCCACAGGTCGTCCAACCAAGGCGGCCTGTTCCGCCTGCAACGCTTCGGCGCATTGTGGCACAGCTTGCGCGTGCGATTTAGGTGGCTCGGACGGGGGGCAACGAGCCGACCCACCTATAGCCGTTGACATGCCGAAGGCCGAGGGCCGATTATCCGCGTGTCGTTCGTGAGTGCTGCCAGCGGGGCGAAGGGTTCCAGCGGTCTGGAGGAGGGATATATGCGGCTCCGGTTCCTGATTCTTCTCGTACTGGCGACGCCCGTATGCCTTGTTTGCCCATCCGATAGCAGCGCCCAGGCTTCAGCTCCTGTGGCCATCCCACGCACCGCCGACGGCAAGCCGGACTTGTCTGGAATCTGGCAGGTGATGAACACGGCGTCGTGGGACATCCAGGCCCACGCGGCGCAGAAAGGTGTGCCCGGCGGTCCTGGGGTCGTCGAAGGCAACGAGATTCCATATCAGCCGTGGGCACTGGCCAAGAAGAAAGAGAACTACGAAAAGCGCGCCACGCTCGACCCCGAGGCGAAGTGCTACCTGCCGGGCGTTCCGCGCCTCAACTACATGCCATTTCCGTTTCAGATCGTTCAGACACCCGATGAAATCATCATGATGTACGAGTACGTGCATGCCGTTCGCTACACCTTCATGACGGGTGCGCATCCGAAGGGTCCCATCGACTGGTGGCTCGGAGACTCGCGCGGCCGCTGGGAGGGTGACACGCTTGTCGCCGATATCGTCCACTTCAACGATCAGACCTGGTTCGACAGGGCCGGCAACTTCCACAGCGATGCGCTGCACCTTGTCGAGCGCTATACGCCGATCGGCCCCGATCACATCCAGTACGATGTGAGGGTCGAGGATTCGAACGTGTTCACGCGGCCCTGGAACATGAGCATGATCCTGTATCGCCACAAGGAGAAGGCGTTCCAGTTGTTCGACTACGAATGCTACGGCTTCGACCTGCAGAGCCTCTATCCCTATCCTTCAATGAGGGTGCCGCGATGAGAACCGAATGCACGATCGCGTCTCTCGGGGTCGCCGTACTCCTGTCGATGACGGCGCCTGTTCATGGCCAGGCACGCGAGGAGTCGGGGAAGAACCCGGCGCCGCTCGGCCGTCTGTCGGATGGGCAGCCGAACGTCCAGGGCATCTGGGGCGCCGTTCTGGCCGGGTCTGTGTCTCTGACCAATCCGATAAGCCAGGCGCAGGACTTCGAAAAACAGAATGTGCGTCAGCCCAGCCGGATTATCGATCCTCCCGACGGCCTGGTGCCGTACCAGCCGTGGGCGGCGGCGTTACGGAATCAGCAGGCGCTCGATTACGACCGGCCGACCAAGCCCGAACACATCGATACCCAGCACCGGTGCCTGCTCTCGGGCGTGCCGCGGCTGTACACGATCGTCCCGACATACAAGATCGTGCAGACTCCCGGACAGATCATGTTCATCTGGTCGGAGTATCACGCGTACCGGGTGATTCCGCTCGACGGCCGTCCGCATGTCGCGTCGAACGTCAAGCTCTGGATGGGCGACGGGCGCGGCCGCTGGGAGGGGAATACACTGGTCGTCGACACCACCAATATCATCGGCGCGCGCCTCACCTATACCGGCGACTTCTTCAGCGATAACGCGCACATCGTCGAACGCTTCTCGTTCCCCAGCGCTGATCGGATGATCTACGAGGCGACGGTAGACGATCCGACCGTCTTCACGCGGCCCTGGACGATGCGTGCCGAACAAAGCCGGAGGCCGAATGAAGAGGTGTGGGAATCGGCGTGTTACGAGGGGGTCGTCAATCCCGACGAGTTTTTGATAAAACCCAATCCGCGACGGCCATAGCGCGCCGCTCCATTTGGCTGCGTCAGGCTATAGCCGAACCACGCGGCCGCCGGGAATCGACCTGTAATCCTACGGCTTGTACGGCTTCTGCGCCTCCGTGAGAATCTGGCTGAACACCGGAATCTGGTCGACGGGCGGCGCGTGGCTCTTGAACGTCCTGATGTACGCGTAGATGTCCTTTGCCTGCGCGTCGGGCAACGTCGCCGCCGAGTAGTTCGGCATGCGGGTCGAGGGCTGCGTCGGCGCCAGGTTCGCGCGCGCCCGCAGGAAGGCGATGAAGCTCGACTCGGTCGCCAGGTTCGCGCTCCGGTTCGAGACAAACGCCCGCGCGCCGGTCTCACCATTGAACCCGTGACACCCGTAGCACGAGTACGCTTCGTAGAGCCTCTTACCGTTCGCTGGATTCCCGGTCACTGGACTGGCGGGCGCCTGGGCACGCGTCGGAACGATCTGCAACGCGAGCAACACCATTGCAGCCGCAAGCATGAACGCGATCCGAGTCCTGCTTCTCACGTGTGCTCTCCTATACCCAAGTGAGCTCCGATTTGGGTGCCCATTATCGTGGCTGCGTGATTACGTCAATCAGGTACGGCTGACCGCGCTTCGCCGACGCGAGGCCGCGTTTCAACGCCGCACCCAGCTTTGTCGGGTCGGTAATCGGCCCCTCGCCCGCCATACCGTACCCGGCGGCCATCATCCGGTAATCGATATGGGGGTCGCGCAGCGTCGTGCCGATGTGGCCGCGATCGCCGCCGCGCCCGCGTACGCCGCACATGTATTCCACGAACATCAGCTCCTGGTGCCACGCGCGGTTGTTGTGCATGACGGTCAACATCGGGAGCTCATGATGCACCGCGGTCCACAGCACGCCGGGCGCGTAATTGAGGTCGCCGTCGGTCTGGACGTTGATCACGATCTGGCCGCGGCTCTTTGCGGCCAGCGCTGCGCCCACCGACGCCGGTGCGCCGTACCCCATCCCGCCGGCGCCCTGTCCGCCCAGATAGCTGTACGGCTTGTTGTGATCCCAGAGCTGCGCGTTGTGGCCGCCGGAAAAACTGCTGGGCGACGACAGGATCCAATCCTCGTCAGCGATGAGCGGCCACAGCTCCGCGTAGATCCGCGCGGTGCTGATCGGGCTGGCGTCCCACCCGGCACGCTTCTGCTCGAGCGCGCTCCGCAATTCCTCCATGCGCGCCTGCTCGTTGGCGGCCCTGTGCTTCGTGGCGCGCTCCTGAATCAGTCTCCGCCTCTCCGGTGTCATCTGGCGGCGAGTCTCCTCGACGAGGACGGGCAGGCTGGCTTCGGCGTCGATCTCAATCGTGCGCCCACGAGGCGTGCCGCCGGCGCCCGCGCGGCTCACACCCGGCGCGATTCCACCGAACCCGATGTTCGTCGTGTCCCGGCTCAAGAGAGTGGAAAGGGTGGGACCGGCCAACGACACCTGCGCGGCGGGCGCTTCGAGGCCGAGGGTGTAGTCGTACGCCGTGCTCGCGCCGGGGCCGCAGAGCGGATGCCGCTGCGGGAAACTCATGGGTCCCTGCGTCGCGCTCGTACTGGTTGACGCGCCGACAAGCTCCGCAAGCTGTACGGCGAGCTGTACGCCGTCAGGCGTCCGCAGGCGGCCGACCGCAATCCGAGGATTCTGCGCGTCGAGAAGCGCCTTCGCGATCTCGCGCGCCTGGTTTGCATCGACGCCCGGCACCTTGGGTGCGGTGTACGCCGGGACTCTCAGCTCCCGAGCCTCCTCCTTCTGCAACTCGATATCGATAACGACCAGAGTCGGACCGCACGGCGGCGTGATCGACTCGTTGTAGGCGCGCTGGATGGCGGTGAGCGATTCGGCGAGCGTCCTGGGCTGGGCGTCCCATTTCGTGAAGCTGCGCACCATGCCGGCCATATCGTTCGCGCTGTGTGCCGCGATGAACCCAAGATCGCGGCCGGCGAGAAGCAGCGCCGGCGTGCGGTCGTAGTACGCCTGGTAGATCGACATCGCAGCGTGCTGCACACCAATCGTGCCGTGGAGCAGGGCGCACATCGGCCTGGCCGTCGCCTTGCCATACCCATGCGCCATCGTCACCGCCGACTCCTCGTGAAGCGCGGTGATGAATTCCGGCATCCTGTTGGGCGGGTTGCCGTAGTTGATGATCGATTCCTGCAGCCCTTCGAAGCTCGACCCGGGATTTCCTGCGATGTACTCGATGCCGAGATCTCGGAGGACCTGGACCATCAGATCCGACCCGGGACGGACGACGGCGCGCTCGCCGGGCGGAAGCGCCACGGGCGGACGCACGTTGCCGGCGTCGCGCTCGACCTGCCCGGGTGAAGGCGGGGGAGCCGAATCCAGTGCGGCGCTGCCACCCTGCCCTGCGCCCGCACTCGTGACGGCAACGTTGGTCAGCGCCGCAGCGCCTGCGGCGGCGGTTGCCGCTCCCTTCAGGAAACCACGGCGTGTAACGGGGCTATCCGTCTTCTTCGACTTCGCCATATTCGAGCCTCCTGAGAACATCAGCCCGAGCGGTGCCAAAAGGGTGCCCGATTATCGCCAGTCTTGGCCGTCAGGACAATCGCTTCCGCGATGCCTCCCACGGACGCCGTCGGCTTGACAGGGCCGGGTGCTGCGACGAAGATGCATGCCGAAATCACTCGGACACACGACGAATATACATGTAGTCCGCCTTCGCCCTTCGGGCTTTGGCGCGACGGGTCCATTGGAGGATGTCGATGAGAACGCAGCCCTTTGTGGCAGTCGGCATCGGTCTGTTGCTGGCTGTCGTTCCGGTTGTCGCGCACCACTCCTTCTCGGCGGAGTTTGACGCCAACAAGACATTCAAACTCACCGGCGTGGTCACGAAGGTCGAGTGGCAGAACCCGCACACCTTGTTCTATCTCGACATCACGGATGACGCCACGAAGAAGGTGACGAACTGGGCCTTCGAGATGGGCAGCCCCAACGGGCTGATGCGCAATGGATGGACGCGCAACACGCTGAAGATCGGCGACGTAGTCACTGTCGAAGGCAGCCTCGCCAGGGACCGCACACCTTACGGCAACGCGCGTTCGGTCGTTCTCGCCAGCAACGGTAAGCGGCTGTTCGCGAACTCGAGCCAGGGAGAGACGCCGTGACTCGCGTTGGCCACCTTGGTGGCCAAATGATGACCAACACTGCGCGCGCCGCGATCATCGCGACCTTGGTGATCGTGGCGTTCTGGATCGCGAGGGCTCAGGGCCCTGCCGGGTCGCGTCCCACTGAAACCACACCGCGTCTCGCGGACGGGACGCCGAACCTCGGCCGCGTGTCCGGCGAGAAGGGTGTGTGGAACGTTCCGTACATCCAGAACATGGGCATGCGCATTCCGGGCTCGGACGGAACGACGGCGGTGCAACGCGCGGCGGCGGCGCGCGCCGCGGGGGCTGGCGCGCGTGGCGCGGCAGGCGGTCCGCTCGGCGGTGGGGAGGGCGCAACAGGCGGTGCGCGCGCCGGCTCGAAGGCCGAACCCGACGTACCGTTCCAGCCGTGGTCACGTGCCATCTACGACTACAACTCGCAGAACAACTCGAAGTACGACCCCGAGGGCTACTGCCTGCCTCCAGGCGGGCCGCGCATGATGGCCACACCGTATCCGATGGAGATCATCCAGCAGCCGGATCACAAGCGCATCCTCATGATCTTCGAGGGTGCGACGCACATCTGGCGCGAGATCTACATGGATGGACGTCCGCACCCGCAGGGTGACGAGCTGAACCCGACCTACCTCGGTCATTCCGTCGGCCGCTGGGAGGGGGACACGCTCGTCGTCGACGTCGTCGGCTTCAACGAGAACAGCTGGCTCGATTACTACGGCCACCCGCACACAGACATGCTGCACGTCGTGGAGAAGTTCACGCGGCCGAACAAGGCGACGCTGCACTACGAGGCCTCGATTGACGATCCCGGCGCGTATTTGAAGCCGTGGACCGTGACATGGGACATTCCGTGGCGGCCGAACGCGGAGCTGACGGAATACATCTGCCAGGAGAACAACAGGTACCAGCGGCGGCTGACCGACGATTTCGGCCAGCCTGTCTTCGGGTCGCGCTAATTCAGGACCAGCCTGAATTCGCCCTTCTGGCCGTTTTGCGTCCAGGTGCCGCTGAGCACGCGGCGGTAGGCGCCGATGTTCTCGAGCTTGCCGTCGATGACGGCTTGACTCGGCTTGGCGGCGCCCTCTTTCCTCTCGGCTTCGAGATGCACCATCCAGGTCGCCGAGTCGAGCGTCGCTTTCGTCAACGGTAGAGCGTTCGGCCCCGGGTTGATGGCGCCGGTGATCGCCTTGCCGTCCCATTGCATCTGTAGCAGGACCCGAGTGCGTTGCTCCTTGTTGGGCCCCCAATCGCCGCTCCACGAACCTTTGAGCGGGTGGCCGAACTGCGCCGGCGCATTTGACGCCGCGACCAGACAGGCCAGGCAGACTAGTGCGCGGAATAGCTGGAGTCGCATCGATCCTCCTTCGGCGTCGAATCCAACGGGCCATCACTGTATACCCGCGAGTGACGGCTAATTGCGCGCGCCGCCAATCTCGCTTCTTTGGTATCAACAACTTACCGCGACTCGTGGGTTCCAGCGTGCAAGCCCGATAGTCTTCCACCTCACTTGGAAGTCCCGGACTCCTTCGTCCGAACAAGAATTTCCGCCGTCCCCGGCGACGCTGACGGCTTCCCGTGACCTACTACGTCAGGGTTGTACCTCAAGATCAGCGGTGGACATGCACCGGCGCTGTTCGATCCGAAACCTGTATGAGTGCCAGCCTACGGTGCGAGTATCCTG
>Ga0184628_10001552_pt1 | contig 11316 bp, 14 predicted proteins | sample PLM4_5_b1_FD_133149 | JGI IMG/M metagenome (GOLD analysis project Ga0184628, IMG submission 133149) | Groundwater sediment microbial communities from an aquifer in East River, Colorado, USA - PLM4_5_b1 | ecosystem: Environmental > Terrestrial > Soil > Riparian zone | place: USA: East River...
ACCGCTGGTGCTGCCCACAAATACAACCTCGAGCACACGATCAAGCTCATCGATAAGGATGAACTGCTTGCCGCTCGCGTCGCCATCGTCGCTGGTGAGCACCGCAAACTTGTTCAGGAGATTGCAGCCTACCAAGTCGCCGTAGCGCGCGGCACGGACAAGACGATCGACATTAGCGATGCGTTCAAGGAAACCGGGGAATCGATCGATGCGGCCAACCAAAAACTCAACACGATTAAAAACATCTCGCTGCCTTCTTATGTCCAAGAGGCAAACAAGGCGATCAAGCCGAACAACGATCTCAATGAAGCCCTGAAGCGCTTGGGTATCACGTCCACCAGCACGTACCAGCAACTCGCTACCGAAGCCGCTGCCGCCCGTGATGTGGTCCTTGGCAGCAATATTGCCTCCGACTTTGAGAAGAAGACGGCGATTTACAAGGCGCTCAAAGCCCAGGTTGAGTATGCGAAGGTTGCCGGGATTGAAGTAACCGACGCGCAGAAGCAACTACTAGAAAACCTCGGCAAAGAACTCGCCGGCAAGGATGGCCTGAGCGGTCTAGAGAAGCGCTGGCACGACTTCGGCACGCAGGTCTCTACCGTAATCACCAACTTCGCCCAGGACATCAGCAAGTCTCTCTGGGAAGGCGATCTATCGTGGGGCGAGAAAGGCAAGGAGCTTCTTAAGAGCTTAGGGAAAGCAGTATCCAGCACGTTCATCGAGCCAGCCACCAAAGCGCTCACCGACTTCGTTACTGGGGCGCTAGCCGATCTCATCGGCGGCAAGGGCTTTGGCGGAATCTTCGCTCGCGTCAAGGATATCGGCGACACGGTTGCCGGCATCTTCGGCGCGGGTGGCTCTGCCGCCTCTACTGCGGCGAATGCTGGTGGCGCAGCGGCGAATGCCGGCGGCAGCGCCGCCAGCACAGCCGGGAGCGCAGCAAGCGCTGCTGTTGGTAGCGTGACGCAGCTCGTATCGGCGATCTCCAGCGTGGCGACAGCGGTCTCTTCGATCATCGGAAACTTCCAGATGGCGGGGATGAATAAGAGTCTCGACCTGATCGAGAAGGCGACCCGCTTCTCCGAGAGCCACCTGCTCACCATCGTTGATAAGGGCGTGAATCTCTTCCTCGCCGAGCTGCCAGTTATCCGCGATCTCCAGGTTCAGTTTCTCAGCGACCACGCTTGGCGGATCCACGACGTTTGGGATCGGCTGGGCACGCTGATCGACATTGCTCGCCTCGAGACCACTCCAATCCTCTCGCGCATAGAAACAGCTTTAGCCGGCGGTGGTGGAATCACGATCAACATCAACGGCAACGCCACCCAGTCTACGATTGATTACGCCATCGCCCAGATCCGCCGTGCGTAGCAATGGCAAAGCCAATTCTCACGATTGCTGCGGTGGATCGCACCGGCAAAACGAAGGTCAACACGGTCTCGATCAACCGCCGGCTCAATGACAGATCCCGTATGACTTGCGAGCTTATGGAAGTATCCGGCGTCTACCGGCCGGTGGCGCGGCAGCGGATCACCATCGACCACAACGGCTCGAGGCGCTTCAACGGCTACATCGAAAAGATCAGCGAGCGCGCCGTACCTGGCACCACCGCCCTCGAGTACAAGCTCGACTGCGCAGATCGGACAAGGCTACTCGACTGGCGGCTCTATGCTGGCTCATTCGATGCCGGGACTGCATTCGATGCCGTTATCGAAGCCATCTTCGATCGTTGCGGATTCTCAGCGGACGGCGTCACGCTTGGCACGATTCCAAGTTCCCCGGCGCTCGGTGCTCGTATGCAGGACGGGCTTCGGCCCGTGATGGAGTGGTTTCGCAAGTTGGCCACCGAGACCGGCTATCAGTTCCGCATCGATGAAAACGACGTGCTGCAATTCGGCCCGCTGGCCACGTCCAACCCTGCGCCCTTCTCGCTCTCCTGGACTTCGCAGAATTGGTTTGACCTCGACATCGAGCGACAGATCGGCGACTACCGTAACCGGCAGTACGTCCGCACCGAGTACACAACCTCAGGTGAGATCACCACGAACTTTACGGGCAACGGATCCCAGCGGGATTTCTTCCAGGATGACGGCCCATTCCAAGGCACACCGGAAGTGGCACTGAATTCCACTCCGCTGGACGTTGGCATCTTCGGCGTGGATACGCCGGCATCGTTCGACGTGATGTATGACCCCGAGGGCTGGGGATTGCACTTTGTTTCGCCGCAATCCGCTCCTAGTCCCGGTGCCGACATCGAGGTGACATACCGTGTGCGCTTCCAGAACTCGACCATGGTTGAGGACACGGCTGAGATCTCCGCTCAAGCGGCGATTGGTGGTGATAGCGGCGTGATCGAGTCCATCTACGAGGACCGCTACATCGACACGGCCGCCGGCCTTATCTCGAGGGCAGATGCTCTTAAGCGGCAATATGGCGAGATGCCGACTCGAGTATCTTTCGGCACCGACTCGAGCAACGAGCCGAATTCAAACGACCTAGATCCTGGCATGGAAATCGCTATCGATCTCACTAGTGGGCCAAGCGACGTTGACGATGCTTTCCTGATCGAAGCCATCTCTGCTGATTGGGTTGCTTCTTCGGGCGATGACCTGTGGAAGTATCGCGTCGAGTGCACCAATCAAGAGCCATACGGAGAGCCGGTTGTCTCCACAATCGAGCGGCTCAATGAGATATCGCGCATCGGTCCCGATCTCACCACGGTAGCCGAAGAATCACCAATCCCACCTCCGATTGGCTTCACTATGGTGACTGAGCAGGATTTGCTCTCGAGCGGCTCGAACACGATCACAACCGTCACCGCGCCATCAACCAGCAAGCTGCTGGTTAAAGAGATTACGCAGAACGGTAGCGCCGATGGCGTCATCACGGCTTGGAGCGCGGACTTTGCTTCCTCCACACCAAAGAACATTGCTGCCGTGGCAGGAGCGATAACGCGCATCACGTTCGCTACGATTGGCCCGGTTTGGACGCCCATCGGGCAGATAGACATCCAATGAGACCGCTTCTCATCCTCATTCCATCGCTGCTATTTGCGCAGAGCTACACGCAGACGCCGCACACAGTGCAGAATAAAGTGGGCGCGGCAGCGGAGTTGTGTCTGCAATACACAGACGCCACGCTCAAGTGCGTGGATGCTTCTACGAGTGGATGGGTTCCCAAGGTCACGGCCACTATTGACCTCGGCCTCACGGGCACGCGATTCCGTGACGGCTGGTTCTCGCGTAACCTGACGGTTGGTAGCGCACTCACGGTGGCAGGAGCCACGACACTCAGCGGCACCACATCAATGGGTGGCACCCTCACCTTTGCATCCGACAACACCTACAACATCGGCGGGACTTCCACTGGCCGTCCAGCGAACGTCAACGCAGTCTCTTCCATCAACCTCTACCACACCACAAGCTCATCGGTTCTTCGCACCGCTATTACCACGGCCTCGACGGTCTGGTACAACTCCTCCGGCACCCTGAAGGCATCCGTAAACACCACAAGCGGTGCAATCTGGGGCGAAGGTGGTTTATACGTAGGTTCCGGCGTAGCACAGGTTGTCGATTCGTCGGCGCAGTGGGTGAGCCACCTCGTCCCATCCGCAGACAACGCGGCAGACATAGGCGCATCGGCCGGGAACCACTGGCGCGACGGATACCTCGACGGCGATCTCTTCGCGGATGAATTAGGCTCCTCCTCAGCGCGCATTACTAAGCTTTGGGTGACCAACATCGACTGCTCGGGCACTTGCCCCGGTGGAGGTAGCTCCTTGCCGGCCGTCGACACCACCAGCATAGCCGAGGGCTCGTCTGATGCTACCAAGGAAGTGCGCTTCGAAGTCGACGGACTCACCACTGCAACCGTGCGCGTGATGACGGTGCCAGACGTGGATCAAATCCTCGCCGGCCGCGACATCGACAACTCATTCACGGCCGCCCAAAACAGTACCGTTGGTTTCAAGTCCGCAAACGCTGGCGGCACGGGATACGTTGCTGGCAATAAAATTGAGATCCACCAGCAAAACACGGGCAATCACTTTGACATAAAAACGACGGGCACCAATGCCTTTAATATCGTCACGCCGAGCAACACGCTCGTGCAGGCTTGGGACTTCTCCACGGGCACGCCCAGCTCCACCCTTGCGGCTGATTTTCTGCCAAGTGGCGCGATGGATCTTGGCTCTTCTTCTTTCCCGTGGACGGAAAGCTGGGTTACTCAAACCGTCACGCAGAATCTCTGGCCAATCGCCAGCGGCTACATTGGCCTCCAAGGGAATCTACTTCCAGGGGCGAACGTCACCTACAACCTTGGGGATGGATCTCATGCTTTTGCAAATGTGTTTTCGAACGTATATTACGCCAACGCTATATCTACATTTAGCACTGACATCGTGTGGTATGGCAATATGCTGATGGGTGCGGACAACACCTACACTCTTGGAGGTGCATCGACTCGCGCATCCGCCGTCTACGCCTTCGATGGAGTTTTCGCCGATGACGTAACCGTTGGTGATGCACTCACTGTGACCGGCGCAGCCACGCATAGCAGCACAACATCACTCGCCGGCAACGTCACTTTTGCATCGGACAACGCCTACAACATAGGCACAACTTCCGGTGGACGACCTGCTAATATTGGCGCCGTCTCGAGCATTATTCTCTACAACACCACCAGCTCCTCAACCGCTCGCATTTACATGGACACGGCCGGTCAGACATGGAACAACTCATCAGGCACGCAGAAAGCCTCTGTTAACAACACCTCCGGGGCAATGTGGGCAACCGGCGGCTTCTACGCTGGATCAGGCGTGATACAGGTGGTCGATTCAAATGCTAGATGGGTTGGTGCGGATCTATTCTTCCCGTCTGATAACACCTACAACATCGGAAACGCCGGGAGCGGATCACGCCCTGCGAATATCTCGGCCGCGTCCACTATCAATCTGTACAATAACAGCACATCAACCCTACGCACACAAATAACCACGTCCTCGACGACGTGGAAAAACGCCAGCGGAACCAATACCGCCTCGGTCAATACCACATCCGGTGCCATCTGGGGCACTTCGTTCTTCGTTGGCGCTGGTGTGACGGCTGGATCTTCGGTAACCTTCACCGTCCGAGATGCTGGCGGCGGCGGGGACTGCACGATCGTCGTCACATCCGGCATAGTGACTGGTGGATCGTGTTAATCACAAGCTTGGTTATCGCAGCAGAATCATACTGATACGTATCTTTTTTGGGCAGAACGCGCCATCGTTTGTACTATCATTGACATGAAAGCTTTACTCCTCGCCACTCTCGCCGCATTTTCAGCAAACGCTGAAACCGCTGGCACAATCGAGTTCAAAACCACCGTTATGCCGCTGGCTGTTTCGCCAGGTGTCGCGCAGTTCCTTCGCCCGCTCGGCCCGCAGCAGGATGGCGTCATCGTATACGTATTCGCCGCCAACGAAGGCATCATAGCCGACATGATCGAAGTCACGATCACTTACCAGCAGGGCGGTAAAACTTGGACTCGCACGCAGCAAACTCCATTCGTAAAGGGTGGATGCTGGCCGGCCCCGTGCCGCTCCGGTGGCTCAATCTTCGTGGTGGGCTCGGTTGATATGGCCACGGTCAAGGCCACAGTGAAGCCTATCGTATGGGAATCTAAGGAGATAATCATCGAATGAAGTTGTCCGCTATCCTGCTCGTTGCGGCTCTTGCTTTTGCTGCGGAGCCGCCGAAGCTCACCGAAGCACAGAAGCTCGAGCTATCCACGGCAACCACTGCCGCTCTCCGCGCCGAGGTGGCAATCCACAGGCTCAAGGAAGAGTACGAGAAAGAGAATACGAAGCGCATCGAAGCCGCGCAGAAGGCTGCTCAGTTGTACACCGACGTTGTGAAGCGGCTATCGAAGATAGCCCCAGACTACCAACTCAACGAGGCCGGCGAGTTTGTCGCCAAGCCTAAGCCCGAAGCCTCCTCGAAGTAACCCCTCCCCTCAATTCCATCAAAGCAAAACACCGCTCCGAGCGGAAGGAAAACCACATATGTACGTAAACTACACCATCTACGACTACAACGCCGACGGGTCCATCGCCTCTAAACGCGAAGTGCCTGTCGATACCGAAGTCCTCGACAACCGCCAGAAGTGGGATTGGATTGGCGTACAGATCGGGGCCATTTCGTGGTCCCCTCAGTTCGTCAGCGCCTACACCGACTCGATCGTCATTCAGTACAAGATGCCCCCCGAGGTCGTGAACACGAATCTCGTAACCGGGCAGATCGGGGCGGATGCCTGCAGCTCGATCGAGCATCCTCGTTCGTGTGCTATTGATGTCGCGTTCCAGCTCGGGAACGTCATCCTTCCACCGGAGTACATCGACCCGGATACCGGCAATCCTTCGACCCCGGACTGGGAAGTGGCCGGCTCGCCGATCGGCCCTCCGTTCGAAGATCCGATCAAAAAACTGTATCAGTTCAAGTACACCAAGCACAAGGAAGGGGACAAGTACACCGGAGCTAGCGGGACTGTGTACCAGCTCATGCTGATCGCCCCTACTCCATGGAGCCGCATGTACGCGTGGAAGGCGCTATAAGGCCAATGGCCGATATCAACCTATCCGCATCGCTGCCCTTCGAGGGCCTCGCCATCGCCACGATGAACATGATCTCAAAGATCATCGAATACGCAATGGTCGAGCGCAACACGATGGACCCGGCGCTACTCGCTCGCAAGGACGCCGTGACCGTGAAGGCACTGGAGCGGGGAGAGCGGTTCCTTGAGCTTTTCGATAGCAAGCTTCCGAAAGAGCCACCACCGAAAGGGTAACCCATGTCAAGAAACGTCAGCATGTTCCTGCACCTCGCCGCAATGGCGTTGGGGCAAGTGGCCAGCGGCAGCATGCTGGCAACCGCCGCGAGGGCTTTCGGCTGGAGCGAGGACTACAAGGATCTGCTTATGCAGGTTTGCTTCCTCATCCAAGGCATCCTTCAAGCGCTTGTGAACTACATTTCGCAAGCGTACAACGTCGATGGGACGAAGCCGGGGACGGTAACAGTAAGCACCACTCCGAAGCCCGCCCCGGAGACCGTGGTTACCATCGTCGAGAACAAGAAAGCAGAGTGACCCATGTCAGGCAAAGATCTTCTCTCAAAGTTGAATCCAGCCAATATTGGCGCGGCGATCGAGGCTAAAGTGCTCGAGGCTCTTGCGGCAAAGGCGAAGGTGGCCGTTGCCGCCGCGCTAACCGAAGTGCCGATGCTGGACGATCTGCTCGATGGGGTTCCGGTCAGTCTGTCCGTGGGGCCGATCACTATCCAGTCGTTCGATGTACCGATCCAACTGAGGCGGGGGTAACCGTGCCCACGTTTGAGTGGGTGAAGGAGCACGGGTGGCTATCGCTGCCAGCGCTTCTCATTGCAGGCGCAGCACGGGCTTTGCTGAAGCGGGTGCCCAACGGCGACAAGGTGATCGAGGCTGGCTTGGCACGCGAGCAGGCTGGCGATAAAGAGCGTGGCGACTTCATCGCCTACCTAATGCGCAGGATCACGAACCTCGAAGGCGAGAATACGACGCTGCATAAGATCCTCGAAGACACACGCAACGAGTTGGCGCAGGTACGAATGCGCGTCACGCAACTCGAAGCGCTCCAGGCACAAAAATGAAAGCGGATAAACCAGCCCTCAAACTCATCCGCGAGTTTGAGAGCTTTCGCCCATCGGCGTATCTCTGCCCTGCGCGCATTCCAACCATCGGCTACGGCCACACTGGACCGGGAGTGCATCTGCGGATGGCCCCGATCACGCTAGCTGAAGCGGAAAGCCTGCTTGCCGCCGATGTAGACTTCTTCGCCAAGCTGGTGAGCGCTGCTGTCAAAGTGCGCCTGAATCAGAACCAGTTCGACGCGATGACAAGCCTCTTATTCAACGTGGGACCTGGGCGGCCGGCAAAGGTTGGTGATCCAGGGCGCGACGGCATCATCACTCTGGCCAACGGTCAGCCCTCCACGCTGCTGAAGCTGCTCAATGCTGGAGACTACCGCGGTGCGGCTGGTCAATTCGGCCGTTGGTGCCACGGCACGGACGAGCAGGGGCGGCTCGTGAAGCTGGGTGGGCTCGTGCGCAGGCGCGAGGCCGAGATGAACCTATTCCTTACTCCGGCGGGCGCGTGAAGCAGAAGGTTCACAGTCAGCAGTGTCCAATCTGCGGGGCATTGACGAAGATCTGGGAGGATCGCTGGCAAGTCATCAACTGGAGCGGCTGCCTGCATGTCGAGAATCTCGTAAACATCGAGGGAACAATGCAACTGGAGTTCACAATACCGAGGCAAGCATGACGCCGATCCGCTCGTGGAAGCGGATTGCGGCCATCGGCTGTACGCATGGCGACCACGTCAATTGGGACGTATTCAAACACTGCGTAGCCTTCATGGATCGCTACAAAGCCGAGTACAGGGTGCATCTCGGTGACGTGCTGGATACCGCGGCGTTTCGCAGCGGAGCCAAGGGGACCAAGGACGAATCGAGACCCATAGCCCCCGACTATAACGCCGGCATTCGCGCGTTGCAGTTGATGCGGCCTACGCATATCACATGGGGTAACCACGACGTTCGCCTGCTCGATCTCATGGATCATCCGAGCGCGATCCTGTCACACGCCGCTGGGAGCCTCTGGAATGAGTTGCAGGCGCTCGCTAAGAAGCTCGGCGCAAAGACGCGCGATTACGATATCGACGATGGCTGGTTTACCTTCGGTGATACCGACTGGGGCCACGGCTACGCCTTTGGCTTGCAGTGCCTAAGGGATACGGCTAATGACCGCCGCCGGAATATAGTGCAGGCGCATAGCCATCGCGCCGAGCAATACAAGAAGAGCTTTTCCGTGGGACTGCAAGCTAACCCAAGACTTCTGGCATACGCGCGCCGCCGCCTAGCCACAAGGAAATGGAGTCATGGCTGCGTGTTTGGAGAAGTGGCAGAGACCAAAACAGGAGGAGCCTCGAATCTATGGCTAAGCTCAAGCGAGCCGGGATCGCTACCGCCATTTCCGCTGTGAGTACCGATGTGATGGCGGCCCTCGCTGCCATCGACGAGTACCTCGCTTCCGGCATCGGCGAGTTGGTGCCCCCAGGATGGCACAGTATTCAGCAGTTAGCCGACGCGCGCGGGTGCAGCTACACCAGGCAATCGCAGATCATGCGCCCTCTGGTGACGGCTGGCGTATTCGAGATGCGGAAGTTTCGAATAAAGCAGAACCAGATTCTTAGACCAGTGAATCATTACCGGCCAGTGAAACAGAATGGCAAAACTGATTCTGCAGCCTGAAGGCTCCTCGCTCTGTGGTCAATGCTGTGTAGCAATGGCTGCCGGTATATCGTTGCGGCGAGCTATTGAGGTAATGGGTCACGACGGCGAAACGCAAACGTCGGATGTTGTGGTCGCTCTCCGGCTGCTCGGCCTAGGCTGCGCTCCTAGGCTTAGAAGGATCGCGCGCGCAAAGCCGGTTATTCCGGCGCGAGCAATTGTGGTGATCCACCGGCCATCCGGCGAGTCTCGTAGCGAGCGGGCGCATTGGATGTACCACCACCGCGGCGAGATTCTAGACCCCGGCGGCCGCTGGCCCAGCGGCTACGCCAATTGGCGAATGACGAGCTATCTGGAGATCTACGAGTGACCCGCGAAGAGCTTACTTCTCTCAAAGAAGGCGACTCCGTCTCGTTAACAATCACCGGAAAGGTTACGGGCGTGAGCGGCGGCCACGGTGCGCCATTCGCCTTTGTGTACCTGCCGCAAGAGTTAACCCTCAGCGCTTGGACCGGGATAATCTCTTTGTCCTCCGTTGCTGCATGGGAAAAGGCTGGCCTAATGCAACCGGGAATGAATACCGGCAAGGGCAACCGCCCAGCGAGAATCTGCAAAGTAAATAGCACTCCGCGCAAGCGGTGAATGGGAGTTCGAATCTCCCGGCCAGTTACCAATTTCACCCACCGCCACTAACCCCAAATCCACAGGAGCCATACGAAAATGAAACACGCCATCTTGGCGGCGGTGCTTTGCGCCTCCGCATTCGCACAAATTCCGAAGCCCGGTGGTGGAGCTGGTGGAGGTGGAGGCGGTACCGGCGTCGCCAATCCATACGCCACTACCGCGGGTTCGTCCACGAGCGTGAGCGTAGATATCACGACACTCAACCTCTCTTCGATCGAACCAGCGATGACCGAGTGCTACTCGGGAACCACGACGAAGACTCCACTCGCGTTCACATACACGCTCACTGGCTCGGCTCCAATCACGGCAGTGAACTTCGCGTACTCGAGCACGGCTAATGTGACGTGTAAGGTGAATGCAACCGGTGCGACTGGTGCAACCGGAGCTACCGGAGCCGCTGGTGCGACTGGTGCAACCGGTGCGACTGGTGCAACCGGAGCCACCGGTGCCGCGGGTGCGACCGGTGCGGATGGCGCGACCGGTCCCGCTGGCGTGGATGGTGTGGGCGTTCCGTTCACCAACAGCCCCTCAAACCCGACCGGAGTCTGCGAGACCCCATCGCTGCATGTGAACACGGCCAACGACCGATTCTTCACCTGCAATAACGCTACCTGGTCCGAACTTCCGCAATACGCCCGCGGCGTGGGCGCACCTCCTGGCACATGCGATTCCACTTACGTTGGAATGCTCTACGTGCGCACCGACGCGGAGGCACCGAGTATCTCGCTGTACGTGTGCGCCCTGACCGGCGTAGCCACGTATGCATGGGAATTGTCGGGCAGCGCTTCCATCACAAGCACCACGGTTAGCTTCTCGGCCACGCCAACCTTTACGCGCAGCACGCAGATCCAGCACTTCTACATCACCCTCACGGGCAACGTCACCTCGTCCACGCTGAGCGGAGCGGCCGCCGGCGATATCCTCACCTTCCACATCACACAGGACTCGTCAGCCAGAACCTTCGCGTGGCCAACCGGATTCACTCGCGCCGGCACCATCTCAACCGAAGTAAGCACCGTCTGCGATCAGCCATTTGTATGGACCGGATCCGCAGCCCTGCCGCTCGCCGGCATGAATTGCACTGGTGCCCCCGGCATTTCGATCCCCGGCTCTACCAGCGGCGAGACGCTCGTTAAGGCTACGGCGGTAGCCTCCGGCACGATCACCTTCCCCGCAGCGACTGGCACCGTGGCGCTCACCACGGGCAGCAACGTTGCCACGGCCACAGCGCTCGCGGCCAACGGAGCCAACTGCTCGGCTGGCCAATTCCCTCTCGGCGTTGACGCTTCCGGCGCTGTAGAAACCTGCACGGCATTGCCCACCACTATCGCTGG
>Ga0184628_10001553_pt1 | contig 11309 bp, 10 predicted proteins | sample PLM4_5_b1_FD_133149 | JGI IMG/M metagenome (GOLD analysis project Ga0184628, IMG submission 133149) | Groundwater sediment microbial communities from an aquifer in East River, Colorado, USA - PLM4_5_b1 | ecosystem: Environmental > Terrestrial > Soil > Riparian zone | place: USA: East River...
ACCCGATAAGATAGACCACAAGATTGTTTATCGAGCCAGCCGCAGCAACTTCGGTAGGCTGCTGCTCGGAGGCGTTCAAATCTTCGAATATCTGCCCGCGCTTATGCACGCTAAAACCATGGTTGTGGATGGAATTTGGGCAACCATCGGCAGCACCAACTTTGATAATCGATCCTTCGCGCTGAACGAAGAACTGAATCTGACAGTTTACGACAGCGCTTTCGCTCATCGTCTCGACGAGATTTTTGCTAACGACCTCAAGCATGCCAAAAAAATAACCTACCAAGAGTGGGACTCGCGCGGATTTAAGGAAAAGTTCTTCGAGCTTTTCTCTTTTCCCATCAGAGAGTGGCTGTGATTCCAAACTGGCCGCGGGCCTGGAGTCTTCAATGGGTCGATGTCCGTTGCCACAAGGGCAGCGAGCGATCAAAATCAAGTCCAGCCCGAAAAGAATAGACTTCTCGCCGACCAGGTTGATCAATAACCCCAGCCGACAAAAGGATCGGCCAGAATACGAGAGCAGGTCCTGGGCGGACGGCGTATCGAACCCCAGCGAGGCGCTATGGTTACAAATCCTCTACTTTCTTTTGGATTAATCCCGATACACTAAAGGCATCACTGGTGACTTGGTAGCGCTTGCTTCTTGGTCCAGTGCTTATAATAATTGATGGAGGAGCATCCGCACCCGATGCATTGTTCACGCCTCATCGTTTTCGCTTTTACGCTTTTAGCTGCCACGGCGACCCTCGCCGGCATCACACCGCAGCTATCCCCACCGATGCACGTCACCGCCACTGCACTGATACCCCTCACCAGCTCGCGGAAGGAATTCAAGATCATCGACGGCAAGGACGAGGGACGATTAGTTCCGGTGACATTCCAGGCTGATCCTACGGATGATAAAAGATGGAAGCTCAGCTTCGGCGACTACGGGCGCATCTCTCTGCGCAGCAGTTCGGGCGCCCTGTTTATGGATCGGCTCGACCTGTTGAAGAGCAAGAGCTACGTCATCTATGAACCGGCTCTGCGGGTGCTGCCAGCCGAGATCGAATCCGCCGTCGCCGTTGTGCGCGAAACCTCTTACAAAATGTACAACGTCGACACCGGCAGGCTCAAACGGTCCGGCCGTGTCACCCATTTAGTAAAACAGATTTCACGATCCCGGTTTAGCACGCCAGCCGGCCTCATCGACGGTTATCACATCGAGATCGAGCACAAGATGGATATGGAATATCGCAGCCAACTCCTGTTGACGGTTAGCCTGGGCTGCCGGCTAGATGACGGATTGGTATACGGATCATCGCATTACAGGCTCAGCAAGTTGGGCGGTCTCCTAACGGAAACGAAAACCAGCTCCGCGGCGCTCTCCAAGGGGTCGATTGAGCCCAATTCCTGAGATGGCTATCTCACTTGAACTCTGTTGCCGGAGCGAAGGATTCTTTTTCCCGTTCAGTCGAATTTAGCGTCTGAGGTCCTCCTCCTTTTGACACTTCGCCCGCTCTCACCGCTTGAGGCCACCCTTGCTCGGGAGCATTGAATTTTACACTTTCCCTCGCCAAACTCAAAAGAGTTTAGTCGGCTTGGCGTGAACTTAGGGGACTATTCCCTAATGGTTCTAGACAATGGGAGCGTCTCGTCTCGCCTTCATTGGCCTGGGGTCTATCATACCAATCTTTTCAATTCGCGCTCCGAACCATTTACAGATATACCTCCTCAGGCATATTGAACTTCGCGCCTTCCTTGGCCAACTGTTCCTGAAACATCTTGCGAATATAGGGGTCCTCGTCACGGTACTCGATGGTGCTGCCGCCCTCTTTGACGTCGAGATTCAAACCGCGCCAATCGACACCGGGCACACCCATGACTCGCCTGGGAAAGCCGCCGAGAAACGCCAGCACACGCAAAGGGTCTTTCGATGCGCCATAGTGGCCGTGGAACCAGCCTGAGTCGCCGGGGGCGGCACTGACGATGCCGCCGTGTTTGTAGTCCTGCCGCTGCACCAACTTGCCCTTGCCGTCTTTCCAAGGCGTGGTCCCCGCCTCGCCGGGCCAGGTGATCGTGTAGCCCTTGCCGCCTAAGCACAGGAGAACCGGGCCGGCTTCATGGTTGTGACAGCGGGAGTAGCGGCCGGGCGCGTATTGGGCAATGAAGCCCTGAAAACTATTGCCCGACAGATTCCAAAAGAAAGTCCGGTGGCCCACGCCGCGCTGGCCATCGAGCGGTAGCTCGACTCGATCGGCGTCCGCGATCAGGTTGCCATAGTTGCGCGCCCGGCCGTGGCGCGGATCCTTGGCAAGCTCCGTATGCGCCTTGAAATAATCCCCGCTGCCATCGTAGCGATCCTTGAACTGGTACGGATTATTGAACAGCGCGTCATGACTCCTATACATATGAAAAATTGGCGGCGCATTGGTTACGCCGAGGAGCAACGCCGGGTTTGAGGTGGCGTTGACGATGCGATGCCAGGTATTCAGCGGTGGAGAAAAGAGGCTACCCTGCTGCCACTCGAAGGTCTGCTTCTTGTTACTATCGCTATCGTTCCAGATCTCCGTCGTGCCGCGCCCCTCAAGCACATAGAAGATCTCCTCGTACATGTGTTTTTCCGGAGTAATCACGCCGGCACTAGGCACCTCGATAACACACATCCCCTGGAGCCCGCCGCAGCCGTTAAGCTCGATGAACGCGCCTTGTGCGCCCATGCGCTTCCATGGCGCCAAAGTCAGATCGCGCACGTCGTAAAAGCCCACCGTACCGCGATGGATCGGCAGATTTTGCTCGTCCATGTAAAGCTCATAGGGAGTGGGTGGCCGTATCCAGCGTTTTGTACCGACAAAGTCTTCCGCCATGCTTCATTGCCTCCGTTGATTATTCAGCTTGGTTCACTCAGAATCGGCACGGTGAAAGCGTTTATATCTCAAGAATCGGGAACTCCGACTATACAATACGGATATGCCACCACTGACCAGTAGCATGCAAGCAAACGATTCAGGTTTAGAAAAAAATCTCGCCGACGATCGTCAGCTAGCGATGCGACAGATTAGCTGGAAATTTCGCCACCAAAAATGCATAAAGGAGTGAATTCACCCGATGGTGGGAGGCATGTTAACCGACGCCTTAGCGAAGCTGCTTCAGAATAGGCAGCTGGGTTACCGTGCTTTTGTCCGTGAAGTTGTGGGAGAGTAGGTTACAGAGACAGTTCGACGGCCATGCCACGCCGGATTACCACTGCCAAAACATCGTCCGCGTCACGGTGGCCATCTATGAATCGGCGTAACGCCGCCACATCGTCCGTAGTAAACGAACTTCGGCAATTGTCTAGGAGCGCGCTCCAGGCGGCAGCGTCCAGCTGTCCGTAAACAATATTGTCATCGACCCGGATGAACTCGCGATCGTAAACAGAGCGAGCGTCGAGGCCGCTTACGACCTGACGATAAAGTTGCACGAACAAATCGATTTTCTGGTCGGACATAGGCTCTGCCGGCGTCCAGGGAAAATGCAGTTTCATTTCCTTGCGCAGCGAGTTTTCCTGTATGTCGAGAGTCGACTTCCCCGGTACCAGTCGGCCCGGAACCCATTCAAATCGCAGTGGCTCCTGAATAGTCGACCGAACCCGCCGAAGTAAGACCGTCTGCCTGCCGTCGGTAACCTCAATATAGCCGGAGGCCATGGGATCAGAACTCGGCCCGTCCATGAAATAGCTCTGCCCGGTGGCCTCAAAGGGTTCAAGCCGATGGCCGGCATGCCGGGCCATGAAGTCATGCCAATCGTTGGCCACCGTTTCGCTGGCTTCGCCGGACGATATGGAATAGTGAGACGCTGAATCGAACGCTGTCACATGATGCACAGCGTCACAGTTGCGGCAGTGGATAAACTTCGGGTTACGCATATTTTCGCTGTTGCGCAGCCAGCGGCGCGGCCAGCGCCGCCTGGGACGGGAAACTCATGAGGACTCGGGTCCCAACGTTGGGATTACTGGTGATACTTAGTTTGCCACCGATGAGGTCAGCCATGCGGCGCGCCACCGTGAGGCCGATACCTAAACCGGAGAAAGCGCGCCGCGACGAATTGTCCGCCTGATGAAACGGTTCGAAGATCGTGGCGATTTTGTCCTGCTCGATACCGACCCCGGTATCGATGATTTCAAAATCCATAAAGGCGCGGTCAGCCGACGCGCTGACATTGATCGTTATTTCGCCTGCCGCGGTGAACTTGACCGAGTTATTAAAAATATTCTGAAAAACCCGTTCGACTTTGGCGCGGTCGTTAACCATCGATAAATCGCCGTCGGCGAACTGCACTTTGAGTTGCAAGCCCTTATCGCGGATCATCTTTTCGTGCCGATCGACCGATTCCTTGACGAGATCGCGGGCATCGAACTTCTCGACACTGGCGCTGGCATCGCCGGCGTTGAGGGAAGTCATCCACAGCACGTTATCGATCAATTCCAGGAGCTCTTCCGAATTGCGGTACACGGTTTCGAGAACCTTCTGCTGTTCCTCGCTGAGCTTGCCGATGACCTGGTTGAGCAGTAGATAGACGAAGCCGACGACCACGCTAAGGGGCGTGCGTAGTTCATGGGAAACGTTAGAGAGAAAATCGGACTTGACCTGGCGCAGCTTGGCCTTGGCGGTACGCCGTTCCAAACCGCGCCGGACCAGCGACAAGATGTGATTCACGTCGAAGGGCTTAGAGATATAATCGAACGCGCCCAAACGTAAACCTTCGATGGCCGTGTCGAGCGAGCCATAGCCGGTGATGATGATCGCCTCGATGTCGGGATCATGGGCTTTGACCTTCTCCAACACGTTGATGCCGGTCAATCCCGGCATCTTGAGATCCAAGGTCACCAGGTCCACCGAATGCCGCTTGAGCATCTCTATCGCCTGGGCGCCCCGGTCGGCGACAAGTACATTGTAGTAGGGGTTGAGAATCATCTTGAGCGATTCTCTCGGTCCCATCTCGTCATCGACGACTAATATGTTGGGTTTGCTGGCATCCATGGCGAAGCTATTTCAGCAAGTCGCATGCCACCAGGGTTTTTGGGTAAGGGATTGAATTTAGAGGGAGTTGTTCCGCAAGAAGGGACCGTTAAGGAAGCTGAAGGCAACAAAAATGTCCAATTATGACGATAATTTCACCTCGTCATCGTCATCCTCATCGTTAGGATTGTGGATCTTCAGCTTCTCAATGCGGTACTTGAGGATGCGCCGGCTAGTATTGAGAATCAATGCGGCCTTGGTCTGATTGAAGCCGGTGCGCTGCAAGGCTTTGACGATCAGTTCGCGCTCAAACTCGTCGACCGCGTCGCTCAGGGGCCGTGAACCGCTCAAGACGTCTTCCTTGAGCGTGGCGGTTTGATCCGTCGAACGCAAGCTCGGCGGCAAATCGCGCAGCGTCACGGTTTCTTGCGGCGTCAAAATCGTCAGGCGTTCGATCAAATTCTCCAGCTCGCGAATGTTACCCGGCCAAGGATAAGACGAGAAAAAGTCGACAACCTCAGGAGACAGCGTCTTGGCGACGATCGAATGTTCTTGGGATTTGAGGCGCAAGAAATGGTCTAGCAGCAAGACAATATCTTCACGGCGTTCGCGTAGCGGCGGTAAGAATAACGAAATCACATTGAGCCGGTAGAACAGATCCGGCCTGAACTCGGCGTTTTTCGCCATTTGCTCCAGATCGCGGTTACTCGCCGCGATGATCCGCACGTCCACTTTGATTTCGTCCGTTCCGCCGAGACGGCTGAACGTCTCCTGCTCGATGGCGCGGAGAAACTTCGCTTGAACGCCGATATCGAGTTCGCCGATCTCATCGAGGAAAAACGTGCCGCCATGGGCGAGTTCGAAGCGGCCGATCTTCTTTTGCGACGCATTAGTAAAAGCGCCGCGCTCATAACCGAACAGCTCGCTCTCCATCAAATTTTCCGGCAAGGCGGCGCAGTTTACCACCACAAAAGGTTTCGAGCGACGGTCACTATTGTAATGGATCGCCCTGGCGATGAGCTCCTTGCCGGTGCCGCTTTCACCGGTAATCAGCACCGTGCTCTTTTTCGCCGCCACCATGCTGACCGCTTTGAAGACGTCGGTAATTTGCTTGGACTTGCCGATGATAAAGTCAATGCCGTACTTGCGGCCGACCTCCTCCTTCAAGCGCTCCAATTCCCGCGAAAGCTGGACTTTTTCCAGCGCATGCTCGACGCGCAGACGCAGTTCTTCCACGTCAAATGGCTTAGTTACATAATCGAAAGCGCCAGTTCCCTTGGCGGTAAACGCTGTTCTAGCGGTATTGATACCTGTGAGCATGATCACCTGGCAGTCGGGGTGGATGGATTTGATTTGCTTGAGCACACCGAGGCCGTCAGCGCCGGGCATCATGACGTCCAAAAGCACAGCGTCGGGCCTATCCTCGCTAACCTTTTGCATCGCTTCATCGGCGGACGAGGCTTCCAAGACCCGGTAAATCTTGTTGAACACCATTTGCAGCGATTGACGTACGCCGGCTTCGTCGTCCACCACCAATAACGAGGGCTGACTCATGTCAGTTTTTCTTTCTGTACTCAACAATCGGGAACTCCATTTCTGACCATGGCTTTTTCCGTGTTGGATCGGTCCGCGAAAGAGCGGCCTCCGCTTTTTTCCACCAGATGCTTGGTTAACAGCGCACAAAGCGGCAAAACGGCTATCCTCGTGCCGGACGCGATGGTTGTCCAAGTAATCGGCAACCGACCCCATGCCGGCGCCCTCAGGGATCGAGGTAATGACCAACGCGACGGGCTGGCCGATCAACATGTCGTGGTACTCTTTAGTGCCCATCAGCAACCTATAGGCCAACGGGGAGCGTCTATTTTTCAAACAGTTAGCTTAGGGACAGTAACATTGACGCTGTCAACGTTGGGCAAAAAGTGACAAGAATGACAATCGAACAAGGATCGGTCGATGCTTGCCAGCTGTTTCTTGTCCGGGCGGATTGGTCTGACGCGTCCGTTTTTCTTCCGATCAAACGGGGTTACCGTTTTATGCATTAGGCGTGAATCTCGCCGTCGAAGATACTGGTCTTTTCCTCGACCGCAATCGCACTTTGACGCGACCGGATGACTGCCGTCGTTTCGCGAACGACCGCAGACTCGTCAATGTCCAAGATCCGCATTATTAGTGAAAGCCATACCGCTCGTGAGTGGAAGCCATACCGCTCACAGCGGCCCGTACCGGAGCGCTAACAGGCAAATGGACAAAAAACCCGGTTCCCTGTCCTACCTTACTCTCCACGGTGAGAAAACCGCCATGTTCCTCGACGATCTGATGAGACACGGCCAACCCCAAGCCGCTGCCTTCTTCCTTCCCGCTGGTAAAGAACGGATCGAAAATGTGCTCCAGGTTATCGTCCGGAATACCGACACCGGTATCGCGAACCTCCACCTGGACAAACTGCCCCGCCGGCGCCGTGCCTCGGCGCGTAACCTCCCGGCTCGAGATTGTAATGGAACCCTCTCCGTCCATGGCTTGGATCGCATTGAGTATGAGGTTCATAAATACCTGCTTCATCTGTTCTCTGTCAATCCAAGCCTTGGGAACCTCAGTAGCGAAGTCGCGAACGATGACAACGCCTTTTTCCTTGGCCTGAGCCTCCAAAATTCGCGCGATGTTATCGACCACATCGTTGATATTTTCCGGCGCGACATTGGGCTTAGACGGGCGCGCGAAACTGAGTAGATCGTTAATCAAACCACAAATACGGTCAACCTCTTTGAGCGCCAACCCCTGAAACCCATCGCGGAATTCCGCGTCATTGTAGCGCTCTGGCAAGAGTTGTGTAAAGGTGCGAATCGCCACCAAGGGATTGCGAATCTCATGGGCCAGCCCGGCGGTCAATAAACCTAACGAAGAAAGCCGATCGGCTCGTCGCAAAGTCACTTGGGATTGTTTGAGATTTTCATACAGCCGGGCGTTTTCGATGGCGATCGCCGCCTGATTTCCAAGGGTCGAAAGCAACTCCAAATCTTCATCCGAGTAAAGCGATTTGTCTTCTTTGTGGCCCAAATTCAAGATACCGATGAGCTTTTCCTTCGAGATGATCGGCAAACTAATCTCGGCGCCGAGCTTGTCCATCGTCTCGATCGTCTGCAGCGTTTCGGGCCCCACCGGCACCCACTCTAGCTCTTCCTTGACGATCGGCTCTTTGCGGCTCTGCAAGATTTTGATCAAGGGTCCATCGCGCGACAAGAGTATTCGTTCAGGATGGTCGAAATCGAGACCAACGCTCGCTTCCACATTGTAGCTGCCCTTCCCTTCGTTGCTGAGCAAAAGCGAAACTTTGTCAATCCGCAGCGACTTGCCGATAGTATCAACGAGTTTTACGGATAGCGCTTTAAGATCGACAATGGTGACCATGTCTTGGCTGAAGCGGAGAAGAGTCTCGCGATAGTCCACTCGCTTTTTGAATAGTACTCTTTCAAGTGCCTCTTCGGTTCTAAATCTCAGTTTCGGAAAGTAAAAACCAACAAGGACAAATAAACCGACCGCAACTGCGGAAAACGAATAATCAATGGTGCCAAAAGTGATTCTCTGAGCAAGGATCACAACCGTCACGCAGGGGAGTAAAAGTATAGCGAGAAGTGAGGCATATATGACGCTCTGCTTTATAATGACATCAACATCTAACAGACGATAGGCGACGATGGCATACGCAAAAACAGCGATGTAAACACCAATCAAAACGCAGCCAATGGGTAATACTGGAAGGTCATACCACAAATAATAATTCGTGGAACCACCCACGTAAGCGATACTTATTGTAGTGAATAGGAGCCTAATATGAATTCGGCGACGACCCGTAGAACGTTTCAGCGCATCATACAGCTCGATTATCGAACCTAATGCGAATACTACGAACATAAGTAAATGAAAGTGAAAAGCAATTCCGGGATTCGGCCAAAACTCAAAAACCAGTTTGGGCGATACCGACTCAACCATGAAAGAGGTAAAAACTGTGGCTAGCAATGCGATCGAGGACAAATAACCGAGCCTGACAATCTTGTCTCGCCCACTACTGGAAATCTCAAGCAGCTGAATAACATGATGGTAACCGGTCACGGGCAAAAACACAGCCCCTGCCATCAATAGTCGCGACCAAAATAATGCCTGGCCAACTTGACTAGAACTAAGCCACAGAAAATATGCGAGTCCCCAAACAAAAAGACTTAAGCAAAACAACCCGTAAGTTCTATAACGAGGGTCGGCAGGATTACGTGTAAAAATGAATAGGCCGAGAGCCCCAGCCATGACCGCGTTAAATAGCCCACTCAAAGGATAAAACAGATATGGCATGAAAACTTATAAACTCGGCTTTTCCGCGACTGCAACGTTGGCCTGATCGCCGAAAGATCGAAAGGATACTATTCTGTGACATCCGATTTTTTGAAGCAAATCCGTAAGTTGGAATTCGGAAAAGAATTGGTAGAAACCCTCTGCCTCTTTGTGTTTGATCAGTCCGGCGTTACTCAAAACCATCCGAGCTTGCCTAATCTCCTCTGTAGTACGACTGACTGAAGCATAGTTTCGGTAAATCCGTGATAGGTCGGCATTAGGTTTCAAAGTGGTAATGACGATGCGGCCTCCAACTTTCAACGTTCTGCACAATTCACTAAGTGTAAACTCTGGATCTTTGACATAGGACAGAACTAGATTTGATATAATTTTATCGAAGCACTGACTCTTAAATGGTAGTTCACAATTCAAGTCTACGACTGAATAAGAAAAATCGACCAGGGATGTACCGCGTAGAGCCCACTCAATTCTCGGACCAAACTCTTCATGTAACTGCTGATGAACGGCCTTTGCTTGTATGAGAGAGTCATGAACAAAATCGATTCCTACATACTGGGCCCAAGATTTGCGGCGCAGCGATGCGGTATTAAGTTGCAAGGCTTGGTACAAATGGCGGACCAAGAGAAATGTACCGAAGTTTCCGATTCCACAACCGGCATCTAGTATCCTTTCCCCCCTCTTCCAAGCACCTAAGCAGCTTCCAATAGACTCCAGAAGATTCCAGTAGTCTTGTAGTTTTACAATATAAGAATATTTTTCGAGATATTCCGTCCAGAAGAGCTTCTCTTCAGCGGTCTTCATATCCTTAGAACGTGCGCGCTTCTCGATCCGAGATTGCGCCACCAGTGAATTTTCCGGGGGAACTCGAATCAGTTCTTGACCAGCATTATCACCGTGAAATGAACTCTGCACAGCCTTTACAATATCACAACAAGTGTCTGCAGCGATAATGGGGTTTTCATACAGTTCGTGCATAACCCCTGGGAGTAGATACTTTTTTTTCCTAGTAGTTCCCAGGCTAGCAAAAACTCTGCGAACCGACTCCTGGTCGACCCAAGGGTCGTTCTCTGCAACAAAAAAATAAGTTGGGAGCTGCGAATTAGCCGCATCGCGTTCAGCACTTTCAATTGAGTGAAATCCATTGTGACATGCGTCAAGTACAAAACGATCCGAATCCACCTGAAAACCCATGATATCTCGAATTCCAAGGTCAACGCCGTGCATCTTCTCGACAAAGCCATCTTCACCGTAAATCGTTCTAAGGGTGTCTTGAACGTCAAAAACACCGATCAAACTTGCGAAAAAACCAACACGGCGATCATAAGAAGCAACTTTTAATGCCGCCCTTGCCCCAAGGCTCTCTGCTACTACACCAATCTGCGCAGCCGTCAGTTTCTGAGCCACAAAATCGATAACAGCCTCCAGGTCAGCGGCCATTTGACTCAGTGTGGTGAGGAGTATAGGGCCATCGCTTTCGCCGATGTGATTTGAATGATCATATCTGATCACTCTGAATCCATTATAAGCGAGGTAGTAGCCCAATCGGAGATGACTTGACTTCGTTTTCCCATAACCAGAGACGAGAATTACGACGGGAGCACTTGTTTTAGTAGTTGACTGCTGATCCAGTACCGCAGCTAATCTATTTCTTGAACGATTAAGGAGCACCAGGGACGTACTGAATATCGATTCAAATCCCTCGTCAAGCTCCAATCCTGACCGATCATCGGTGCGGGGGGAATCTTGCATATTGATTCAAGAAGTCGGCGCTACATGTGTACAATTTAAGGTAACACCGAACTCTAGCTAATCATGTTCAGTCATATTCGAATTTTTCAATAGCCAGGCATCGAGCATAGTCTGCTTGAATCGCCATTGGTTACCGACTTTGAAAGCTGGAATCTTTTTCTTGGTCACCAAACGGTAGACCGTGAATTTGTCCACTTTCAGATAGTGAGCGACCTGCTCGGCCGTTAGTAAATTTTCTTG
>Ga0184628_10001555_pt1 | contig 11304 bp, 15 predicted proteins | sample PLM4_5_b1_FD_133149 | JGI IMG/M metagenome (GOLD analysis project Ga0184628, IMG submission 133149) | Groundwater sediment microbial communities from an aquifer in East River, Colorado, USA - PLM4_5_b1 | ecosystem: Environmental > Terrestrial > Soil > Riparian zone | place: USA: East River...
TCTACCCCTCTCATCCGAAAAAAATTTTATGACTCCCTGCGACATTTGCCATACGGTTCACGGCCCACATCAGGCGCACTCGTTTCCCAAGACGGTTGATGATGTTCGTAACCAGATCGTAACCAAGCCTGTAACCACTCCCGTAACCAAAGATGTGGTTACTGTAACCATCTGTAACCAGTGTGTAACCAAGGATGCTGAGATAGCTAGGTTACGTAACCAGAATGAATTATTGCGCGAACAGATTGAATTGAGGGACAGGGAAACGATGAAACCGCCGAAACGAGACCGAGCGGCTTACATGAAAGTCTATCGGGCTAAGGGCCGCGCATGAGAGTCGTTGAGAGCATGACCAGTTGGGCGGGTGCTTACTACAGGGTGAGGATCTGGGGCAAGGAAGGTGTACCAACTGATACGTTTGTGGAGGCTCTTGAGGCCTTGGACGACAAGAGCTTCAACTCTGAGGTTACCCCATTGGTAGCTGACTACGTAGCCTGCCTGGACGCTCTGGAAGGCATTTCGGCCTACGAGGTGACAGACTTTGAAGGCCAGGGGGTGTGTATTTACCCTGAGTGGCCGTGATTCACTCTGCTGAGTTTGATGATGGGAAGTGGTATTTTGCTAGAGTCCCGGGAACGATTTACTGGACTCGGGGCAAGAGCAAGGGGGAGGTTTTAAGGAACATTGAGTGGTTTACCTTGCACCCGAGGTAAGAAGCGGGTTGGGGGAAGACACCTTCTGGACGTGGTTTAACCGGGAATTCGAGTCGAGCTTTAAGGTTCCTGCTGCACTGCGGGATGAGGACTGGCTCCTTCAATACGGGACTCTTGGGGAACCGAGGGTTAAAGGGGGAAGGACTTTGGGGCTTCTGTGGGAGCTTTACCCTGAGATGCAAGCCTTTGGGTGTGGGGGTTCCGACAAGATCCTACAGATGAAAGCTTGTGAGAAGTCGTGTGATGCTTCCACCGTTTCTACCCGGTTCATGCTGGACTACTTCAAAGCGGTTGTTTTACCTATCGGGGTTGACACCGACTTGTTTTGTGAAAAAGACCGCGAAGAGATGAGGAAGAAGCACAAGCTTTCTGGAAGGGTTGGTTTCTGGAGTGGCACTAACCACCCGATGAAGGGCAGAGACAGGTTAGAAGCCTACAAGAAGGACAATCCCGATGTTAAGTGGATCGAGGTTGAGAAAAAGTCTAAAACCCCTCAAAAAGTCCTTTCAGAACTGATGAGCTGTGCAGATTTTGCCCTTTTCACTGGAAGATTAAGACCTTATTACATGGTCGAGTGGGAAGTGATGGCTTGCAATGTACCAATAATAGACATTTCCGGAGTTGAGCGGGAATTCACTCCGAGTTCCTACCCTAGAAACGATGTTATGGATCAGGGCTGGTCACGACACCAAACAAAAGAAAGTTGGGCCAAATTCCTCGCTTCCTGAACTTAGGCTGTGGCCCCTACAAGATCGAGGGCTACATCAATATAGACCAGAACTCAAGACAGAAGCCGGATTTGGTAAGAGACGTTAGGAAAGGCCTTCCCTTTGATGACGAGAGTGTCGACGGGATCACAGCCAGTCACTTCCTTGAACATCTTGACCACATGGAGATGCTGGACCTGCTGGAAGAGTGCTGGAGGGTCTTGAAACCCAAGTCCCAGATGAAAATAGTGGTCCCGATAATGGATTTTTCCTCTCTTGACCACAAGCAGTATTTGTCTGAAGACGCTTTCGACATCTTTGGTCGGGATGCGGCTGAGTACTACGATAGAAAGTTCGCCTGGACGATTTCAGACAAGGCAGTCAGAACCAACTCCGCTAGAAGGCAAAACCTGCACCTGGTTCTGGAAAAGTGATCTCGATTTGCAGCCTGATCTACAAGTCGAGAAAGTACGCCAAGGCTGTTTGGGAGTCGGCACACGAATTCACTCCCCATTTAAAAGACGGTAGGGCAAGGTTTTTCTTCGTTGCGAACGACCCGGTTATAGAAATTGACTATCCCCACGTCGTTCAGAGAAACGAAGTTTTGTCTGAGGCAAAGCTCATAGCTTTAGGCTTCAGACCTCCCGAGTACATCAGACGGGTGTACCAGGGCTGGAATAGAGCGATTCAAGAGTCCGAAGAGCAGATGGTTCTCGTTAACAGCGATAACCTCTTTTCTCCTGGCTGGCTGGATGGTCTTTTACAGCACTACTCAGAGAACACGGTCGTTTGTTCAAAACTGATTGAACGCTACCATCCTAAACATGGACGGTTTGTCGCCTCTCTCCCTGGAGACTTCGGGGACAATCCAGACTCATTTGATAAACCCGCTTTCCTTGAGTACGCCATTAGATCCAAGTTCAACAAGACCGAAGAAGGTGGCGCTTTCATGCCTCTTTTAATGTCGAGGGCCAAAGCTTTAGAAGCTGGGGGTTACCCGGAAGGTAACCGAACCAACGGAGCCGCTGGAGACAAAGCCTTCTTTTCCAGCCTTGCAAAACTCGGAGTAAGGCACATAACCGCTCTGGATTCGCTCGTTTACCACTTCAAAGAGGGTGAGATGGATGAATGAGTTTTCAGGTCTCAAAGCGGTCTGGCACATTGACAAGATCAAAGACCTGAGAGAAGGCAAAAAGATTGTACCTACGCACGTCCAGTTGATCCTCTCGGACCTTTGTAATCAAAACTGCCACTTCTGTGCTTATAGGATGGAAGGGGGTTTTACCTCTAAGTACTTTGGGGGCAATCCGAACCGCTTCATCCCTACAGAAAAAGCCCTGGAGATACTGGACGACTGTAAAGAGGCTGGGGTTAAAGCAATAGAGTTTACCGGCGGTGGTGAACCCACGGTACACAAGCACTGGGTTCAGATCATCGAGCATGCCCAGATGTTAGGTCTACAGACCGGGTTAGTCACAAACGGGGTTCGCCTTAAAGACCACCCGATTTTAGAGAAACTGACTTGGCTCAGAATCAGTTTGGACGCCGGAACCCCGGAGACTTACGAGCGGATCAGACAAAGTAAGTCTTGGCCACAAGTCATGAAGAACCTGGAGATGGTGGGTAAGCTTAAAGGCCCACTGGTTGGGGTTGGGTTCGTAGTCACACTGGAAAACTTCAAGGAACTGTCCGACGCCTGCGCTTTGGTCAAGTCTTTCGGGATTCCTTACGTCCGGGTCTCGGCCATGTTCTCCGAAGGCGGGGCTGATTATTACCAGGGGTTTTTGAACGAGATCGACCAGGAACGAGGCTGGGCGCATGGGATGGAGGACGACTCGTTCAAACTCATCGACTTCTTCGACAACCGGATTGACGACTTAAAGCAAGCCGCTCCTGACTACTCCTTCTGCGGTTATCAGCAGTTCGTAACTTATATCGGTGGGGATCAGAAGGTCTACACCTGCTGTACGAATGCGTACACGCCTCATGGCTTAATCGGGGATCTGACAAACCAACGCTTTAAAGATTGGCTGAAAGAGACACGGACTTTTGATGCTAAGTCCTGCCACCACTGCCAGTACAACGGCGTTAACAAAACGGTTAACTACATGCTGAGTGAACCCGCGCACGTCTCTTTCGTGTGATTTCACTCATCCTGCCCTACTGGAACCGCCAGAAAGCCGCAAACGAAGCTTTAGCACTGCTGGACAGGCACTACCGAGAGATGGATCTGGAGATCATCGTTATAGACGATGGTTCAACTCCACCTTTCGAGCACGACTTCGTAAAAATCATCCGACTCCCTGAAAAGAAGGACGCGCAAGCTACGTGCGTTCCTATAAACCGTGGGGTTGAAGCTTCCAAAGGCGACATCATCGCTTTGTCTGGGGTGGAAATGCTCCACAAGAAGCCAGTGTTGCAGGAAATGCTCAAGACTTTGAAGGAAGGCACTGAAAACACGTACGTTTCAGCCGCCGTCTGGTGTCCAGAGCAAAATCGCTGGCACGCGCACAGTTCCATTAGAAAGTACCCGCTTCACTTCATGACCATGATGAACCGGTCTCTATGGGACCGGGCCGGGGGGTTCGATGAGGACTACAGAGAAGGCGTTTGTTTCGATGACGACGACTTCGTTAGACGGCTTTTACGGGCCGGAATGAATTACGTCTTTAGAGACGACTTAGTAGTAACGCATCCCAGACGCAACGCTAAAGGAATCAACGTGCCATGGCGACTGGAACGAAACCGCAAACTCTTTGAGAAAAAGTGGCCCAGCTAACTCCGCAGCAAATCAAATTATTCGAGAGTTGGTATTTAGACCCCGATAAATTTGATCGGGACATGTGGCCCGGTAAGACAGAACAACCTGAGAAGTGGCAGACAGAAGCATCCCGTTTAGTCGTCAGAAACGACAGAACAGCGATTAGATCAGGCCACGGCGTAGGCAAGACCTGTTGGTTAGCCAGAAGAATCATCTGGTGGGGTCTCACTAGAAACCCCTGGAAAGTCGGCTGTACCGCTCCATCCTCCGGGCAGATGTTCGACGCTTTGTGGTCTGAACTCGCCAAGTGGCACGCCAAGATGCCGCCCGAGTTCAGGCAGTTTTTTGAGTGGAAAGCTGAACGGTTTGAGTGGATTCAGGCTCCGGCTGTTTCTTATGCGGTTGCTAAGACTGCAAGACGGGAAACCCCGGAAGCTTTAGCAGGCCTCCACTCCGACCACATGCTATTCATCATTGATGAGTGTTCTGGAGTTGATGACATCATCTTTGAGACCGCTCGCGGTGCCATGAGCACCAAAGGCGCTAAAACGATTATGACCGGCAACCCCACAAGGTTGTCTGGTTACTTCTTCGACGCTTTTCATAAGAACAGATCCTATTGGGCAACCCTTAAAGTCGCTGCCCATGAGTCCACACGTTGCAACTTGAAAGAGCTGGAGCAGTGGAAAGAAGAGTACGGGGAAGAAAGTAACTTCTTTAGAGTCCGTGCTTTAGGTGAATTTCCGAATGCAGAGGATGACGTAATCATCCCTCTGCACGTAGTTGAATCAGCAGTCACCCGAGACGTAGCCCAAGTCGAGAGTGAAGAAATCTGGGGGCTGGACGTTTCCAGAGGCGGTGCTGACCTGTGTGCTTTAGCTAAAAGACGCGGGAACGTCATGCCGGAAGCGGTAAAGACCTGGAGATCGGACGATGCGATGGTCTCCGTTGGGAAAGTAGCCCAAGAGTACAGGGATGCAAAGACCAAGCCCGCCATGATCTGTGTAGATGCTATAGGTCTTGGAGCACCTTGTGCCGACCGCCTTGCAGAACAAGGTCTTCCTATTATGTGCGTCAACGTCTCGGAGTCTCACTCCAGCAACGACAGGTACTTACGGTTGAGAGACGAGATGTGGGAACGAGCGAGGACTTGGTTCTTCAACCGCGACGTAAAGATCGTGGATGACTCCGCGTTCATAGGGGAAATCAGTTCTGTTCGCTGGCAACCGACGAGCAATGGAAAGATGAAGGTTGTGACCAAAGCGGATATGAAACTCCCTCCCCCGAGAGGGTTGGGTAAAAGCCCAGACCGTTCGGAAGCGTTTTGTTTCACCTTCATGGCGACCGCAGGAACAGTCAAGAAAGCACGTCCGTTTACTTATCCCAATTTGGGACTTGCGTGACGGACGAAGAGTTAGCGGTGGCTTGGAAAATGGCCGAGTACAACCCGCCAGCTCCGTTTTTGCCAATAGAAGTGCGCGACATGATACGGCGTCTTGTAAGTGAGATTGAGCGGTTAAAAGAACTACCTGACTACGACAAAAGGACATAGAGATGGCAATTTTTGGCGGCAAAGGGCAACCGAACGACAAGTTCATCATGGACATGGCCCGTTCCAAAGGGAACATAAAATCCCCTCCTGCAAAACCGGATGGTGGAAAAGGTAAGGCCAAACAGCATCACACCGCCGCTGCCGTGCGCAAAACGAGCGGACGGCTTCATCCCGGTGAGATTGGAACGCTCAAAAAAGGACTTCGATGAGCATCTGGGCAGACCAGCAGATTTTGGCGCTACAGAACAGGGTCAAGGAATTGGAAGAACGTCTGTCCGTCCTTGAGAAACCCGTTCGCTGGGCGCCGGAGTCTGTCGAATTGGGCGGGACTCACAAGATCGACAAGCGCTCGAAAGAGTATCGCCAAAGCATAGGCCGATAGTGGAAGAACGCGAACTCGTTAGCCTGATAGAGACTGAAGTCTCGAACTCAATAGGTCAGGCAGGGGGCCAGCTCGCCAATGAAAGGGCGATGGAGCTTGACTACTACAACAGTCAGCCTCTCGGGAATGAGCGGGTTGGTGAGTCACAAGTCGTTTCCTCTGACGTGTTTGATGCCGTCGAAGGGATGTTACCCCACCTTCTAAAGACATTTACAGCCTCAGATGATGCGGTCGAGTTTGAACCCGAAGGGCTGGAGGACGAGGAAGCTGCTAAACAACGGACTGACGCCTGCAATTACGTCTTTTACCGGCAGAATAACGGCTTTGTCCTCATGTATGAGTGGTTCAAAGACGCCCTCATACAGAAGAACGGCATCGTTAAATACTGGTGGGATGAGAGCGAGGAAGTAACCGAGGACGAATACGAGGGGCTGACCGAAGGCGAGTACATGAAGCTCGTCAACGATGAGTCTGTGGAAGTCTTAGCCCACACGGCGTATGACGATCCAGACGCCTTGGAACAAAAGAAGGATGTGGCTCAACGGTTGAGCCAGCAAGGTGCTCCCCCTGAAATGTTGGCGCAACTTGAAGCGGCTCCTTTTCCTCAGTTGCACGACCTAGAGATCAAGACCACTAAAGACACATCCAAAATCTGCATTGAAGCGATTCCCCCGGAAGAGTTCGGGATTTCTTCAAAGCACAAGTGCATTTCGATACAGCAGACCCCGTTTTGCTACCACAAGACGAAGATGACCATCTCTGCTTTAAGAGCTATGGGGTGTCCCGAGAAGATCCTTGAAGAACTTGGGAGTCCAGACGATGACATTGGCAGGCCCGAGGTCTTAGCGAGAGACCGCTTTACTGACGATAACTCCAATAGCGACACGATAGACGACTCCACGAAGGAAGTGGACGTTACCGACTGCTTCATCCGAATTGACTACGACGGTGATGGGGTTGCTGAACTTCGCCACATCATCATGCCGGGACGCAAGATCTGGATCAACGAGAAGTCGAGTCACATCAACTACGCGGCTATAACCCCCATCATCATGCCGCACCGCTGGGTTGGTAAATCCATAGCGGAAATCGTGATGGACGTTCAGTTCACGACCTCTGTGTTGTGGAGGCAGATGCTGAACAACCTGTATCTGACGAACAACCCTCAAAAGGTCGTTCTGGGTTCCGCAGGCGGGGTTATACAGGCAGATTTGGACAGGCTGATGACATCCAGAGTCGGGGGGATTTTGGTCGAGTATCAACCCAATGCCATTAGAAATCAGGAAGTGCCATTCGTAGCCGGGGCGTCCTTCCCGATGATCGAATACATGCAGGGGGTTAAAGAAAACCGGACAGGTAACACCCGCTACAACCAAGGGACAGATGCTGACAGCCTGAACAAGACTGCCCGAGGCATTGCGATGATCCAATCCGCTGCCCAGCAGAAGTTGGACTTGATTGCGAGAATCTTTGCGGAAACGGGGGTGAAAGATCTCTTCAGGGGAATCGCTTACTTCCTCTCGAAGTATTCCAGTAAAGCAATGACCATCCGTTTAAGAAACAAGTGGGTGGACATAGACCCCAGATCGTGGAAAACGCAGTTTGACATGACGGTGAATGTCGGTCTGGGTACTGGAAACAAGGACGCTCAGTTAGTCCACCTGTCAAAAGTCGCTGAGATGCAGTTAGCATTGATGGAAAGCGGCAGGGGTTACATGGTTACCGATCAGAACGTCTATAACCTCTACAAAAAGACGACTGAGAACATGGGGTTCAAACACCCGGATTTGTTCATTACCGACCCTGCCCAAGTACAAAAGCCACCTCCGCAACCCAACCCGGATATGATTAAGATTCAGGCCGAAGCTCAAGAAGCTCAAGCCAAGATCAAATCGAACGAAACGATACGGCAGTTCGACGCCCAGACGCAGAAAGAAGTCGAGGGCATCAAGTCCCAGACTCTAATCGCTATAGAACAGATGAGAATTGCCGCGCAGGAGTCGTTAAAGAAGATGGAACTCCACCACCAGGAGCAACTGGCTATTTTCGAGGCCAACAACGACAAGCAAGGGCCGGTGGACGATTCCGCTTTGAAGGAGCAGCAATCCATACGAGACGCTCAAATCGAGGTGTTCAGAGCCGAACTGGATGCAGCGACCAAGAAGCAGATAGCCGACTTGGATGCAGCTACCAAGCTCCAGATAGCACAGATGACCGCAGCTCAAAAAGCGGTTTCAGAAGAAAAGAAGCCTGAAAAACCAGAAAAGCAGGACAACACTGAAGTGCTAACGGCTTTGGCGGCTATCGCTGAAAACACCGCCAAGAAGCCCAAGAAGTACGTGGTGAAAGAGACCAAGGACGGCCATGAGATTACAGTTCAATGAGTAACGTCCATATCCTGAAGTCTGAAAACAACCGTATAACAGCGGTTCTGCATAACGCTTCAGTGAGGGACTTATGCAAAATGTAGCGACGGCCAACGATATGCAGACTTTCATTGGCGAGCTCATCAAGGAATTCGACGGCAATGTGAAGTACACACCCATGTTGCAGGATCACCCCGACTGGACGAAGGAACAATGCCTCGCCTTCGCTCGCAAGTGGGATGCTGTTGCTCGTAAGCAAGGTAATACGAATCACATCCCATACGGTCGTAACATCTTCAAGGAAACTAAATGACACCACAGCAGCTCGCAACACTCAAGACCTACATCCTTGCGCAGCCGGATTTATCCTCTGAGCCGATGAATGGTGATGGGCATTTCAATATCGCGGTCAAGTTGAATATTCAAGCAACCCCAGATGCTTTCACATGGAAAAACCGTGGCGAAGTGAATCTCGGGGAAATCATGGGCAATGGTTACGTCTACGACCGTATTGATAATCTGACGGTCGGTAGGGCTAGGATTTGGGATGAGATAAAAACTGCGCTCAATCTGGGGGAGTTCACCGCCAACTCAACGAATCATCGCGCCGGTATTACTTCAGCGTTTAATCAAGCCGCTGACTCTGGCATGCGCTTGGCGATTTTCGGGCACATGCAACGCTTTGCCAGCCGCTTTGAGCGGCTTTATACCGCTTCCAATGGAGCCACAACGAATGATGCCGGTGTCGGCCCGATAGCCCTGGTTGTTCCGGGGCCGGTAACGCCGTTCGACGTGGAAAGCGCGAGGACGCTGCCCTAATGGATCAGTTCGCGGGTCACAAGTATTACGATAACTCTGCGGTTTGCCTGACGTGTGGGCACCAGCATTTACTGCCCAAGGGGGAAGGGCTGGGAACGCAGGCGTGGCTCGACTGGCTGCATAAACACGATGGACATGAAAACTTCATTGTCCCGACCAGGCTTCTGTCTCGGTTGGGTGAGCGTCAAGCGCAATTGGTTCACAACGCGGACCGCAAGATTGCGTATGCGGCGAGCGCGGCATACACGATTACGCTGACAGGACTTGCAACCTCTTCAACGCTGGTGGCTGGCCGGGAGGGTAGTTCACTTTCCAACGCCAGCAATAAGTATCTTGATGAACTCGTAGCCGGTCAGATTATGGTAGGTACAACGCCAACCGCAAGCACGAATATCGAAGTCGATATCGTGGCCGCTCTGGACGACACTCCGACTTGGCCTGACGTTTTTGACGGCACCGATAGCGCAGAGACAGTCAGCAACGTGGGTATAAAGGCGGCGATCTGTGTGCCGGTGGCGTTGATCGCAGTGCCTGCAAATACGTCTGACCTGGGCTACCCATTCGGCCCGCGCGGAATACGGCAGTTTTTCGGTGACGCGTTGCCAGTCGCGCATGTTCCATTCGTCACGCACAGCACAGCGGTCAATCTCAACGCGACCGCTGCGAATCATTTCATCAAGCATACGCCCGTTTACGAGACGATTGCTTAATGGAGCGAGTTCTAGGTTCTACTCGATTCAACGGAACAACAACTACCGTTCAGTTTGGGGACGAAGATTCAACGCAGCTCCTGACAGCGCAATCGTGTCTAGCACTGACTTACCCGATTGGTACTGGCGAAGGCGGGTTCGGCAGTATTTTCTCCAAGGATAGCGCAGGCACCAATCCTCGCGGCCCACGCTTTCTGATCGACCATAACTCAGGAACGCCGCGCTTATTTTTTGGTTGCAACAGCACTGGTGTTGGCGGCAGTCCGCAGGTCGCATCGAATACGGCGATGACGTATGGAGAATGGTGGAGCAGCGCCTATTCGTGGGATGGCACCGCTGGCTTTGCTGCTATTAAGCTGTATCAAGGAAAGAGCGGCGTACCTGTAGTTGAAACCGCTTATACGGGCGGCTCGAATGGTGCTGGTTCAGCGACTTACGGCCCGGTATTCGGTTTTAGCGTTGGCAATCGTAATGCGCAGGATAGAACGTTCAACGGGGATATCGCCTTTGTAGCCCGCTGGAACCGTGTGTTGTCGCTGGCTGAATTTAGAACGGCCCAAACCTATGGGCCACTCGCGGTTCCGGGTCTTGTATTTTGTTGGGCGAATGGCCGCGACTATGGGCCATTCAAAATCAAGCCCACCAACGTCCGCGTGATCAGCTCCGGCTTAACTCCGCCGGTCTTTGTGCCGCTTCTGTCGCGGCGAGCCTTCGCGGCTAGATCACCGGCGACCTGCGCGTTAACCGGAACTGTCACTACCGCCACCGAAACGGACATCGTAACTGGCGGCAAGACAATAATCCTGACGCTCACCAACGATACGTGGGTGGCTTCCGGTGCGACGTTTGACGCGCAGCGTCAGAACATAATAGATGGTATCGACTCAGCGCAAGCGGAGGCAGCGGGCTGGGATGCGACTGTCAAGGCGACTCAAGGTGTTGCCGGGGTCGTAAGAACAAGTAATACGGTCGTTACGATCACGCTGGATGCACAGGCGACCTACAACATTACGGCAACAGAGACTATTACCGCGACTGTGCCAGCAACGGCTTTGACGGGTGGTTCTGCGATCATTGCGACACCGACGTTCGACGTAACCCCGGTCGGTGTTACCGGCAACCCCTGGAACTATTACGCTCAACTACGAAGGATGGCCGCTTAGATGCCCGGATTTCTGAAGCAAAGCACAGCCGCGCAATCCAGAGCGTTAGGGCCGTTCATTTCTGACAGTGATTTCAAGACGGTCCAGACCGGCCTTACGATAGCGAACACTGACATCAAGCTTGTTGTCAA
>Ga0184628_10001556_pt1 | contig 11303 bp, 9 predicted proteins | sample PLM4_5_b1_FD_133149 | JGI IMG/M metagenome (GOLD analysis project Ga0184628, IMG submission 133149) | Groundwater sediment microbial communities from an aquifer in East River, Colorado, USA - PLM4_5_b1 | ecosystem: Environmental > Terrestrial > Soil > Riparian zone | place: USA: East River...
ACTGGACAAATACATCGTGGTTCCTTCCCGCTCCCGGGCGGCGGGCTGCAGCGCCGGGACGGAGGCACCCTCTTCCGCAAAAATCCAAACTTTGCTGGTGACAATATTCTGGTAATCGCTATATTCCAGAGCCTTTGAGCGACCCTATGGTCTAGCGGTTAGGACACCACCCTTTCACGGTGGGAGCCCGGGTTCGATTCCCGGTAGGGTCGCCAATTTCCTCTGGAAGCATGAAAACCCGAGCTTCCCAATTCTTTGGCGCTTTCCTCCTGCTGCCATTCCTGGGCTGCAAACCCACCTGGGAAAAAACAGCGTCATAAGCCAGGCGGACAAAATTGTGGCCGGGCTCAAGTGAGATGGGGTTCAGGCCTTCAGCCTGAGTTCACTGCCCGGTGCGGACCAGCAGGGCCCTGAAACCGTAGATGTTTTGCTTGTCGTCCGGGCCGTTGCTGTACCAGCGAAATTCGGGCCGCAGGTTTACATCGCGCCATTCATTCCACGCGGCGCCGCGCAATACCCGGTAGGGTTTGTCCGCCGGATCGAGACACCACTGCCAAAGGTTTCCCCGGGTATCATAGAGCCCCAGGCCGCTGGCCCCCAGGCTGCCCACGGGCGCTGTGCCTGAACGGTTGCCCTTTATGCTCGTCACGGAGTTGTCCAGGCTTGTGCCGCTGGCCATGTTCTCCCACTGCGCTTGAGTGGGCAGGGTGTAGGTGTAACCTTCCGGCATCATCTTCTCCTTGGCCTCGGCATCCACCAACCGGCGGCAAAAACTCAAAGCGTCATTCCAGCTCACCGAGTCCACCGGTTTTCGGTCGCCGCGGAACTGGCTCGGGTTGCCTCCGGCCACTTTTGAATAGTCCTCCTGCGTCACGAGGTACATACCGGCCCAGACCGCGTCCGTGATCTTCACCATCACCATTCCCGTGGCGTTGGTGAACCGACTGTTTTTCATCAGGTCTTCGATCGTGGGCTTGGCAAACACGCTCTGGTTTGTGCCGCCGCCGAAAACACTCTGCCCCGCGCCGGTTCGGGCAGGACCGTTAGTGGTGGACTGAGCGAAGACGTTCAACCCGGTCCCCAACGCCAGGCAGGCAGCCAATAACGTGATTCTCATAATATAAAAACCAATACCCCCCGGCGCCCAATGTCAATACAGGCGAAAGCCGGTTATTACGTAACTGCGATCGTGCAAAGTACTTATTCCCCAAAAAGACAGCAGTCCGTATGCCATGGCAAATGGCGTCCGCCGCCGGCTTCAGGTGGGACGGATTTGTCCAGCCACCTCTGCCGTAGTTACTTGCGTTTCCTGGCGGGTTTTGAGGTTTCTCAAGCGTACTATCAAATCGCCGGTCTCGGTTCGGGCCAATTGCGCCGTGTGGTCGGCCTTGAGTTCCTGGGCTCGCTTAAACTGTTTGTCGGGCTTTGCCGGCGTCAGAGTGTAATCCACCGCCAGACCGGCGAGCCGCAGGTCCTGAACCAGTCGCAGGGTTTCGGACCGCAAGTCCTCCTGGGCCACGATGCAATAAACGTCAATGCCGGCGTCGAACGCAGGCAGGAGGTTGCGCGCCTTCAGCAAGTCCAGCAGGACGACGTCGCCCATGCCGAAACCGAGGGAGGGCAGGTTCACTTTGCCTCCGCTGATGAGTTGGATCAGGTTGTCGTAACGTCCGCCACCGGCGATGGCTCGGGGGCAATCGCCTTTTTTGTCGAAAGCTTCGAAGACGGGCCCGGTGTAATAAGCCAGGCCGCGGATGACGCGGTAGTCAATTTTGATGAAATCCAGCATGCCGCGAGCGCGCAGGTTATCCTGGATGGAACGCAGGTCGGCCGTCGGCTCGGCCTTTTCGATGAAGGCGTTTACCGAGGCCAATGCGAAACCCACCACCTTTAGTTTTTCGTCGTTTTGCGCAGGTTCGGTCCGTTCCAGTTTGTCGATTACCTGGAAGAACTCGTATTCCTTCGCGGGATCGCCCTGGTTGGCGACAAAGAACTCGTGCCAGGCCTGGCGGCTGCTCAACCGGATTACAAAATCTTCGGATGTGAGCCCGAAGGACCGCAAGGTGTCGATCAGCAGCGCAATGAGTTCGGCGTCCGCCGCCGGGTCGTTTTCACCGATGATGTCGGCGTTGAATTGAAAGTGCTCGCGCAGCCGGCCCTTTTGCTGCTTCTCGTAGCGGAACAACTGGGGGATCGCAAACCACTTGACGGGCTTCTTGTAGTTGCGCTCGTGGGTAGAGATCATGCGAGCCAGGGTGGGTGTCATTTCGGGCCGCAACGCCACCGCCCGCTCCCCTTTGTCCGCGAAGTTATAGAGCTGGCCGACAATTTCCTGGCCGCTCTTGGTAGTAAACAACTCGAGGGACTCAAGCGGCGGCCCGTCGTATTCGCGGAAGCCGTAACGGCGAGCTGTGCTGCGCCATTTGTCGAAGATGTATTGGCGGGCATCGGCGCTCGCCACTTCCGCAGTGGGCACAGGCTCAGGATAAAAATCACGAAATCCGGGCAAACGTTCCATATCAGCGCCGGAAGAGTAGGGGGAAACGGCGGGAAATCAAAGCCAAACGGGCGCCACCTCTTGAGAGGAAGCGCCCGTCGAGAGAACTTCTGGCCCGTTGTTAAACGGGCGGAACCGAGGGTGCGGTTGGTGGCGCACCAGTAGCCGGCTTGGCGGCGGGCTTCAACACTGCGGGGAGCCGCAACACTTCGGCCCGCATTTCTTTGCCGGCTTTGAATTTGACCACGGAACGCTGCGGTATCGGGACATCGGTTTCCGGCGCGTTCGGGTTGCGCCCGATCCGGGCCTTGCGCACTTTCACTTCGAATACCCCGAAGTTCCGGAGTTCCACTTTGTCCCCTTTGGCGAGTGCCTCGGCGATATAATCGAGTGTCTTCTGCACCACGAACAACACCTGTTGCTGGGTGAGATGGCTTTCGCGATCACGTTCGCTTTCTTCGGCAATCCGAACCACCAGGTCGCGCTTAGTCAGAGTCATAATAGTAGCGTTTTAGTTTAGATTCGGCTGATGCTTTGTTTTATAACGTGTTTTGCCAGAGGGGTCAAGCGCAGAAAGCAAAAAAGTATTGTCTCTCCCGGACCCCTAAAATCCCATTTGCCTTCCTAATTTTATTCCTGGTTTCCTTCTTATTCCTATCTTGCGCGCGAGCACGCCGTATTTTGCCGCCAAGGCGCCTCACCGAGTTGAACCTGCCGCGCCGGCTCAGCCCTCCGCCTTGTTGATTCGCTCAGTCCCGGACTTATTTCGCCTGCGCTTCCAGTCGTCCGCGCAGGAGAAAGACGATGGCTTTGACCGCGAGTTCCATGAACAGAAACGGCTTGGCGATGTAATCGCTCCCCCCGCTGATCATCGAGTTGGCGCGGCTCTCAAGATCGGTCAGGCTGGTGACGAAAATCACCGGGGTCTTCTTGTGCGACGGTAATTCGCGCAGCCGCGCGCATAATTCAAAGCCGTTCATGCCGGGCATGTCGATGTCGAGAAAGATGAGATCGAATTTGTTTGCCAGCAGCAGATTGTAGGCAACCTGCGGATCCTCCATGTTGACGCACTTGAGCTTTGCCTTATCCAGCGCGTAGGTGATCGCACGGCGCGATATCGCCTCGTCATCCACCACCAGGATGTTGGGTGGCGGCCCCTCGGGGAGGGGAGTGGGGTTGCTCTGAAAGAGCATCCCGAGAAAATCTATCGCCGTCGCTACCGTGCGCAAGTTCGAGGTGTTGATCGACTTTGGCTTCTCGTAAAGTTCTTTCACGAGCGCCTCCAGCGCATCCGCTATCTGGGCGATCTGCGGCATGCCGGCAATCCCGGCGTTGCCGGTCAGGGCATGAATTCGGCGGTACAGATCCTGGAGGTCCTTCACCCGCGTGGCGTCCGACTCCGCCTTGACGAGCGACTTCAGGATGGTGCGCAGGGCCGCGGTGATGTTCGGGAAGCCGGCGATAAATGATTTGCGGAGCTCCGCCTGGAACTGGGCGTCGGCATCGCCGGCCCGCGCCGGCGTGGGGACCGGCGCACTTGCCGCGGGCTGCGCCGGGTGTTGGCCGTTCGCCTGCGAACTTCCCTGGCTCGCGTGCGGGTGCGCCTGCGCCCGCGTCAGCCGCGAGGTGTCGGAGGTAAGTCCGCTGCCCGTCAGTGTGCTGCGGACAGCGTCGATCACCTGGCGGGGCGAGCAGTTAGACTTCGAGAGGCACTTTGTCGCTCCCGCTTTCCACGCATCCTGCACCATGTTGGTCAGGTAGGTATTCGAAAAGACGATGATGGGCAGATGTCGGTATTCGGGCTGGGTGCGAACATTCTTCATGAGGTCCAGTCCGGTGACCTTCGGCAGCATGAGATCCAGCACGATCGCGTCCGGGTGGAAGGATTGGATTTTTTCGAGTCCCGCCTCCCCGTCCAGGGCTATTTCCACCTCGAAACCTTCCACGGCGAATTTGTTGCGATAGATATTCGCGACGATCTGATCGTCTTCGATGATTAAAACCTTGCTCATGGTCAGTGTTTTACTGGCTCTGCCGCCAGGCTGGCCATGCTATCCTCGAGAAACCGTCGAATGCGCGCGAACTCGGCGAGGCTGCCCTCGCAGAGAGATTTGGAGTTGGCAAGGTTCCCTGCTGAGCTTTCATGCTCCAGTTGGCGGAGCAGGGGAACCAGGAAGCGCATGCCGCAGGTTGCGCTTGCGCCCGCGCAACTATGGGAGATGCGCCGCACCTCCAGCGCGTCGGCATTCGCCACCGCAGCCTCCAAATGTTCGAGCTGGTCCGTTGTTTGCGTGAGATACAAGCTGGCGAGTTCCTTGAAGCTCTCGGCATCGCCCTCGGTGAACTCGTTCATGCGAGCCATGTCCACCGGGCTTTCAGGGTCGGTCTGTGCGGCAGCCAGCGCGGCCCGGGCCGGCATCCTCGCGGCTGGTTCTGACACCGCTGCGATTGCTCCCCAGCGTTCGATGATGGCGCGGAGGTCTTCCAGGCGCACGGGCTTGGCGATGTAATCGTCCATTCCTGCGTCGAGGCATTTCTCGCGGTCACCTGTCATGGCGCTGGCGGTCATTGCCACGATTATAATCGAGGTTTTGTATTTCGGAAAATCACTTCTTTGCTGCTGCCGCGATCGGATTACCCGGGTGGCTTCCAGCCCGCCCATTTCGGGCATCTGAACGTCCATGAAAACCAGGTCGTAGGACTTGCGCTCCAGGGCGTCCAGGGCTTCCACGCCGTTGGCCGCAATATCCGCGCGATAACCCATCTGCGTCAGCATCCGGGCGGCGACTTTCTGGTTCACCGCGTTGTCGTCGCATAGCAGAATATTGAGCGGCAATCGGCTCGCGAGGCCGGGGTCGAGCTTCGGCTGGTGAGTCGTTTTCACAGGTCCAGGTTTGGTTCCAGAGATCAGGCGAATTAGTGCTTCCTGCAAGTGGGTGGGTTTGATCGGCTTGCTCAGAAAGCTGCCGATCTGTGCGCCCGCAAAGTCCGGGTGGTCGGATTTGAGGCCCATGGAGGTCAGGAGCATGAGGGGCAGGGCGCCGCCGTTGGGCAGTTTGCGAATCTCCCGCGCGAGCATCAACCCGTCCATGTCCGGCATTTGCATGTCCAGAATGGCGACGTCGAAGGTCTCGCCGGAGCGGAGCAATTCCAGCGCGGCGGCTGCGCTTTGCACGCCACGGGGATTCATGCCCCACCGGGTGGTCTGCAGGGTCAGGATCCGGCAATTGGTGGCATTGTCATCCACGATCAGCAGTCGAGTGTCCGCGAGCTTGGGCTCCAGGCTGTCCAGCTTGATACCGGCCGGTTCGGGGGCGGCTGGCAGCGCCACCGTGAAGTGGAAGGTGGAACCCTTGTCTGGAACGCTCTCAACCCACATTTTACCGCCCATCAGTTCCACGAGCCGTCTGCTGATGGCCAGCCCGAGGCCGGTTCCGCCATACTGCCGGGTCGTGGAAGCGTCCGCCTGGCTGAAGGACTTGAACAGCCGCGCCAGCCGGTCCACCGGGATCCCGATGCCCGTGTCGCGCACGGTAAAGTGCAGGTGCCAGGGCGCATGTTCGGGCCGCTTCCTGCCCGGCGTGTCCAGCAAACTCACGTTGATCGCCACCTCGCCTTCGTGGGTGAATTTCACCCCGTTGCTCAGCAGGTTCACCACCACCTGCCGCAGCCGGGTCACGTCGCCCATGACGTCTACTGGCACTTCTTCGTCGATCTGATACAGAAGATCCAGTTTCTTTTCCTGCGCCCGCGCGGCCAGCAGGTCCAGGCTTTCCTCGAGGCATGTTCGCAGGCTGAACGGACGGCTTTCAAACTCGAGCTTGCCGGACTCGATTCGCGAAAAGTCGAGGATGTCGTTAATAATTGTCTCGAGCGAGTCGCTCGAGCTGTAAATGGTTTCGACGTAGCCTTTCTGCTCCTCCGTGAGGCTGGTCTCCAGCAGCAGGCCTGACATCGCGATGATTCCGTGCATTGGCGTGCGGATTTCGTGGCTCATGTTTGCCAGGAACTCGGATTTGGCTCGCGCCGCCGCTTCCGCAGCGATTCGCGCTGTCACCAGTTCGCGGTTGGTTCGCTCAAGCTCGTCCTGCAGGAACTTGTGCCGCAACACCGAGCGCACGCGCGCCCGGAGTTCGGAGGGCTCAAATGGCTTGGTGAGATAATCTACCGCGCCAAGCTCGAATCCCCGAACTTTGTCGCGAGTGCTGTTCCAGGCAGTGACGACGATCACCGGCAAAGCCTCCAGCGAGGGTTTCTGCTTCATCTCGCGGAGCAGGTCGAACCCGTTCATGTCCGGCAGGCCCAAGTCCAGCAGGATGAGGTCAAAAGTGCGCTCAGCCGATTTCTGAAGGGCTTCCGCCCCGCTCCTGGCACTCGTCACGATGATGTTGTCCCCCTCCAAAAGCTCCGCCAGCACCTCCGGGAGATGCGGATCATCCTCAACTAACAACAAATGCGATTCTGGCAATTTCATACACGGCTGCCCGCGAAAAGCGCGGCAACTGCCGTTTCTAAACGGCTCGTCAATCCATATTAAGCATGTTCAGCACCAATCTCACCAAACTCCCCCGCCTTTTTGCACGCGCCATCCGGGGTTATCCTGCTTTAACCTCTCGAATCCACCCATGTCAAGTCAGATAACCAGTTTGCTGATAGTGTTTTGGCAAGTCCACGGTCGACTCCGCCAGGCTTTTGTCCCGTTTTGAGACGGCTCCCGGCAACCCGAGCAAAGTCTTACCAAGTGGCTGTTCTGGGGATTGGAACCTCGAATGGCTATGTCGCCACGCCAAGGCCAGCCGCCTGCGCAATCGTCCGCTCTGGCGTCTCATGCAGGATGGATCGCCAGCCTTGCCGGCGCCCGCCCTCCACATTCTCCCCTCGGTCGTCAATGTACAGAATTTCGTCCCCCCGGCTGCCTGCCATCGCTTCCATCGCGTCGTAGATTTTCCGGTCCGGTTTCATCGACCGGACTTCATACGAGTAAATGTAGCCGTCAAATGCGCCATAAAACGGAAAGACTTGCCGGATGTGCTCGATCGCAATTTCATTCGTGTTCGAGAAAATGTAAGTGCGGAATCCGGCCTTCCGCACCCGCGCCTGGAACGACACCATCGGCGGGATCTCGGAAAAGATATCGCCAAAGTAGCTGGCAAATTCCTCATACGACCCCGTGAAACCGGTCGCCCGGCAGATGGCTGCAAAGAACTCCGCCGAAGTGACCAGCCCCGTTTCGTAGCGCATTAGCAGCTCGGAATGGACCGTGAAGAATTGGTAGAGGTCGCCCCGGTAGCTGGCCTTGGCCGCGATCCGGCGGGCGGCGATGGAATAGTCAAAATCCAGCAGGACTTTCCCGAGATCGAAAACGATGGCTTTGGGAGGCGACATGTTCTGGGTCTACAGGAGATCCCGGCGGCCTTCCAGCGCGCGGCTCAGCGTCACCTCATCGGCGAATTCCAGGCCGGAGCCCGCGGGCAGGCCGTGGGCGATGCGCGTGATTCGCAACCCCGCGCGAGCAAGTCGTTTGGCCAGGTAATAGCTCGTGGCGTCCCCTTCCACATCACTGCCCAGGGCGATGATGATTTCCTTGATCGGCTCCTGCGCGAGGCGCGATTCCAGATCGGCGATGCGCAAGTCCTCGGGGCCAACGCCGCCCGTGGGAGAAATGTGGCCGCCCAAAACGTGGTAGCGACCGCGAAACGTGCCGGATTTCTCTACGCTGAGGATGTCCACTGGCCGTTCGACCAGGCAGATCAGCGAGGCGTCGCGGCGAGGGTCGGTGCAGAGGGCGCAGGGGGATAATTCCGTGAGCGCGCCGCATTGGGCGCAGAATCGAATCCGGCGGCGCGCTTCAAGAACCGCCCCGGAAAGTTTTTCCGATAGTCCGGGATCCGCCTGGACGAGGTAGAGCGCAATGCGCTCCGCGGAGCGCGGACCAATTCCGGGCAGTTTGCTCAGGGCCGCGATCAGCCCGAGCATCGGTTCAGGAAGAGCCGCCACGGGAGCGAATCAACCGAGGCCAGGAAGACCTCCAAAGCCCGGCAGGCTGAGGCCGGAAGTCACTTTCCCCATTTCGGTGTTGGAGATTTCTTTGGCCTGGCTGAGAGCCTGGTTGGCCGCCAGCAGGAGCATATCCTCCAACAACTGGGCGTCCGCCGGATTCAGCGCCTGTGGATCGACCTTGATCGCAGCAATGCTGCCGTCACACTTGGCGACCACTTTGACGGCGCCGCCGCCGCTGGTGGCCTCTACGGTGCGATTGGCCAGCTGGGCCTGCACTTGTTCCATCTGTTGCTGCAGCCGTGTGGCCTGCTTCATTAATTTGCCAATACTGGACATATACTCGTAATTCTGTGCTTAATCGAAACCTTAATCCTGATCTCAGCCCGTCGTCCTTACTTCCACGATCTGGGCTTTAAAGACTTCCAGAGCCTTCTGGATCAGCGGATCATTCTTGAAATCGTCTTTGTTAAAAGGCACGGGGGTGGACTTTGGGGGCGCGGGCGTTTTCGGCGCGGAGTCCCCGCCGGCCGGGGCCGGTGCGGCCTGCGCCCTGGGCGCCGTCGCGGGTGCAGGCGGCGGCTCGGTCGGTCTCGCGACCGCTTCCGCACCGCCAGGATTCTCTGCGACCACAAACTTCGCCTGAACGTTCGGGTGGCCCAATTCGGCCAGCTTCGTCCGTAGCAGCGCATGGACCGTCGGCGTATCCACCAACCCGATCTGATCTTCCGAACTCGGATCAAAACCGATCGTCAGCGCATTCTTTCCCAGCGAAACCGGGTGCGCGCCGAGCAGATACGTGCGCGTGAAGGGGCTTGCGCGGCCAACCGCGTCAACGAGTTGCGACCACAATTGCGCCAGGTTGCCGCTGGCCGGTTGCGCCGGTGGTGCGGACTCCCGAAGTTCCGCTGCCGGACCGGGTGCCGGGGCGGGGGAAGCGGGGTGCTGCGAGCGAGGGACCGCTCGCGCGCCGGGGGAATTTGGGGCGGGCGTCTCTGCCCGGGGCGCAGCAGCCACCGATCGCACAGGTGCGGATTGCGGTGCCGGGCTTCCCGATGTGCCGGCTCGCAGGTCCTGCAGTTGTTTCAGGACGGCATCGATGCTCATCGCGGTGCGGGCCTCGATAGCCTTGAGCAGGGCGACCTCAATGAGGATCTTCTTGGACGCGGCATCCCGCAGGCGCATCTCGGCTTCGCCGAACACTTCCAGAATCCGGGTGAGCCCCTCCGGGCTCGCCAATAGCGATTGTTCCGAAAGGACCGTGGCTTCCGCCTCGGACACTTCCAGCATATTGAGGTCGCCGCCCGAAACCCGGAAAATGAGCAGGTTCCGGAAATGGTTGAGCAGGTCAGACACCAGTCGGCCGAGGTCTTTTCCCTTGCCGGCAAGGTCGTTGAGCTGGCGTAGGGCGGGCTCGACTTCGCCGGCAAGCACGGCCCGGGACAGGTCCAGGAGTTGGCTCTGCGCGGTGAGGCCGAACATGGAGAGCACGTCCGCTTCCTGGATGGTGTCGCCGCAAAAGCTGATGAGTTGGTCGAGGGTGGATTCGGCGTCGCGCATTCCGCCTTCGGCCCCGCGGGCAATCGCGTAAAGCGCCGCCGGGTCGATCTTCACTTTCTCGGTCGTGGCAATATACGTCAGGTGTTGGGAAATCAGCGCCGCCGGGATGCGCCGGAGGTCGAAGCGCTGGCACCGGGACAAAATCGTTGGCAGGACCTTCTCCGGGTCCGTGGTGGCGAACATGAATTTCACGTGGGCCGGGGGCTCCTCGAGCGTTTTCAACAGGGCGTTAAAGGCCGCCGTCGAAAGCATGTGAACTTCGTCGATGATGTAAATCTTGAACTTGGAGCTGGCTGGCGCGTATTTGCAGGTCTCGCGCAGCTCGCGCACCTGCTCGACGCCGTTGTTGCTCGCGCCGTCGATCTCCATTACGTCCAGCGAGCGCCCTTCCGTGATTTCGCTGCAGCGGGGGTCGGCGTCGTCGAAATCCACCTTCGGTCCGCCCGTGCAATTCAGGCACTTGGCGAAGATGCGAGCGATGGTGGTCTTGCCGGTGCCGCGCGGGCCGCAGAACAAGTACGCATGGGCGATGCGGCTTTGGGCGATGGCCTGCGACAGCGTGCGCGTCACATGCTCCTGCCCAACCACATCAGCGAAGCGCTGCGGACGGTATTTCCGGGCTATGACTTGATACGACATGCTTCAAAAAAACGTGCCAGGGTGACCACGGCAGACGCGGAGCAAACTGCCGTTGCTGCCTTCCGGCCCTCGCGGGGTTTGTAAGTCCGCATTCCATGGGCCCTGGCGGGGAGGAATGTGCCGCAGCCGGGGGGGATGTTCAAGGTGAAACGATGGTTGAGGCAGGTTTGCGCTTTGCCGGCCCGTTTGGTCCGTTTAATCTGTGCCGCCCGGCAGCCGGGTGGCGGCCGGCGAAAGAATGGATGCGGTTTTGATAGGCGGATGGGGCGTGATCCCCGAGACGATGCGAACGGCGACGGCTTTGCTGCCGCCGGGGACGCAGTGTCGCTTCGCACCACCGATCGACGGTTGCATCGAAGCCGCCGCAAACAGCGATTTCGTGATCGGTTGGTCCTACGGTGCATGGCAGATCCTCTCGGCTGCGGCGGACGGCGTGGTTTTCCGCGGCCGGGTGCTGCTTCTGGCTCCGTTCATAAGCTTTTGCTCCGAGTTCGACCTGGGCGGACGCTGTTCGCAGGCCCAGGTGCTTTGGCTCCACCGCTGGCTCAAGCGCGACCCGGCAGCGGCGCTTTCGGACTTTTACCTGCGCGCGGAACTGGGCCCATCGCCG
>Ga0184628_10001557_pt1 | contig 11302 bp, 12 predicted proteins | sample PLM4_5_b1_FD_133149 | JGI IMG/M metagenome (GOLD analysis project Ga0184628, IMG submission 133149) | Groundwater sediment microbial communities from an aquifer in East River, Colorado, USA - PLM4_5_b1 | ecosystem: Environmental > Terrestrial > Soil > Riparian zone | place: USA: East River...
ACCTCGAGGCGTTTCGGCGGTCGGACTTCGAGGCGATGCTGAATTACTAGAAGCGCAATTATCCGCGCGAGCCCTACGTCGAGGATCCGTCACCGGTGGTGAAGGTGAAGTGTCCGGTGCTGATGATTCACGGGTTGAAGGACACCGCGTTGCTGGCGCCGGGGTTGAACGGCAACTGGGATTTCGTCGAGAAGGATTTTACGCTGGTCACAGTCCCGGAAGCCGGTCATTTCGTGCAGCAGGATGCCCCGGACCTGGTGACCCGGAACATTCGTTCGTGGCTGGCGCGGTGACGAGCGGAGTGGTGGCGCCCCGCGGTGGTGACTTCCTTTCCGATCGGAGTGTGATAATCAAAGCCAATGAGCAACTCATCGCGTGGCGGGTGAGTGTGAGTGTGGATAGGCCGCAGGAGAGCCTCGTTCGGTCCATCCGCTGCCCTGGCGCCAAGAAACAACCAGCGTTCGCCAAGTTCTGCGGAGCAAAATTTCGAGCCGGCCACAAGTTTCATTTGTCAGAGAATAGAAGAAGAGGGAGTAAACCGGTTATGAACACGAAGGTAAGAAACACGATGCCGCGGAGAGGGGCCGGTTTGCGTGATGAAAGAGTTCCTCATCCACAGCGTATGAAACATCCAATCCAAAAGCGCCCAACGGCGAAACCGGTTCGCCGCGAAAACTCCGTGACCACCGCGAGTGCGGTTCTGCCCCTGGCGTCGAAGCGCTCGACGGAACGGATTGAACCGAAGTGGGCCTGGCACTTTCGCGCGCTGCTCAAGCTCAGGGAGCGGCTGGCGAGAGACGGCCGTGCTCAACGCGATGACGCCGCGGAGTCGCTCGAACCGCACAGCATGGACATCGCGGACTCGGCATCGGACCAGTTCGATCACGACCTTGCGCTCACCCACTTGTCGGCGGAACAGGAAGCGCTCCACGAAGTGGAGAAGGCGCTGGGCCGTATCCGCGGCGGCACCTACGGAGTCTGCGAAGCAACCGGCCTGCGCATCGGGGCGGCGCGGCTGCGCGCGATTCCGTGGACGCGCTTTTCACGCGAAGCGCAGCTTCGGATGGAGACCGAAGGCAACTCGAAGCGCGAACAGATGGGCAAGTCCGCCTCTCTGCACGAGTCTGTGAGTGAAGGTTTCGACGAAGCTGAAACGGCGGGCGAACAGAAGCCGGAGCCGGAGCCGGACGACGAGTTCCTTTCGTCCGCATCTGTACCCCGGACTCCTTTGGCGCACGCTGTAAAAAGAGCGTTGGCGAAAGGGAGGCGCCGATCCTTGCATTAACCGGGAACAACGACGAACAGGAGCGTCAGATGGCTCGACGACAAGTGTGCGGGAACGATTACGATGCGCCAATGGAGGACTGGCCCAGCGGAGAGATGCGTGCGTTTCATTGGATCGAACGCGTGCCATCTGCCGATGTTCTCAGTCTCGCGGATCGGATTCATCCAATCCGATCGGGCGCTTCGTTGGCGGAAGACTGGAGCGCGGGCGGTTGGGCATCGGCGGAAAAGCGCGCGCTCGCTAATTCTCCAGTCGTCCGGCAGGCCAACGGCACCACTCCACACCGGGGACATCGTCATCACTCAAGTCAGGCGCTGAGAAAACAGCGCCCCCACCGGGAGGTCCACGGATTATGAACGCTCCCTTTACCGACCGGCGCCACGCGGGACAACTCCTCGCGCGGAAGCTCCTGACGTATTCACGCCGCGATGATGTCAGTGTCCTCGCCCTGCCACGCGGCGGAGTGCCGGTCGCCCTGGAAGTCGCGGAATGTCTCGAAGCGCCGCTCGACATCTTTGTCGTGCGCAAGCTCGGATTGCCCGGCCACGAGGAGTTCGCGATGGGCGCCGTGGCCAGTGGCGGCATTCGTGTGCTCAACCAGGAGGTCATCCAAAAACTCAGAATCCCCGCCGCCGTCATCGAAGCCGTCACTGAAAGTGAGTTCTCCGAACTGCACCGGCGCGAACGCGTTTATGGCGCCGGCCGTCCCGTGCGCAGTTTCGCCGGTCGCGTCGTCATCATTGTGGATGACGGCATGGCCACGGGTTCATCGATGGAAGCTGCCGTGGCTGCGCTGCGAGAACATAACCCGGCCAGAATCGTCGTCGCCGTTCCGGTCACGGCCGTGGATACGTTCGCCAGGTTCTCCCGCATCGCGGACGAAATTGTGGCGGTCATCACGCCTGAACCTTTGTCCAGCGTGGGCGAATGGTACGACTCGTTTCCGCAGTTGAGCGACGAGGACGTTCATACACTACTGGCGCACGCGAAACATGCCACCTCAACCACCGGATGATTCCATGCACTCGCTCATCAAACTTGTTGACGACTGCGCTGAACCGCTGACGGGTTCACTGCGCGACTACGATTCATTGCTCGACCTGATCGGTGATGCGCGTTTTGTGCTGTTGGGCGAAGGCAGCCACGGCACGCACGAGTTTTATCGGGAGCGCGCCCAAATCACGAAGCGCCTCATCAACGAAAAAGCCTTCGATGCCGTCATCGTCGAAGCCGACTGGCCGGACGCCTATCGCGTAAACCGTTTCGTGCTGGGCCGCAGCGACGACGTGGACAGCGTCGATGCGCTCGCGGGCTTCAAGCGATTTCCGGCCTGGATGTGGCGCAATGCCGACGTGCTCGACTTCGTTGGCTGGCTGCGCACCCACAATGACGATTGCGCCAAGCCGACCGACCGCGTCGGTTTTTACGGGCTGGATCTGTACAGCCTGCACACGTCCATCAAAGCAGTCATCAGTTATCTCGAAAAGGTTGATCCTGCTTCGGTGAAACGGGCGCGCCATCGCTATGCTTGTTTCGATCAATTCGGCGGCGACACCCAGCTCTATGGCCTCGCGACTCAAGCCGGGAGAGGCCGATCCTGCGAACAGGACGCGGTCAATGAACTGGTCGAGCTGCAACTTCGCGCCGCCCGGTATTTGGAACGCGACGGGCAGATCGCTGCAGATGAACTTTTCGCCGCCGAACAGAATGCGCGCCTGGTCAGAAACGCCGAGCAGTATTACCGCGCGATGTTTCTCGGCCAGATTTCGTCCTGGAATCTGCGCGATCAACACATGGCCGAAACAGTGAAGTCGCTGGCGGTTCATATCGAAGAACAAGTGCATCGTCCCGCGAAGATCGTCGTCTGGGCGCACAACTCTCATCTCGGCGACGCGAGGGCAACGCAGATGGGAGACATGGGCGAATTGAACGTGGGCCAGCTCGCCCGCCAGATTTTTCCGAAACAGGTTTGCTCGATTGGTTTCATGACGGACCACGGAACGGTGACGGCCGCCTCCGAGTGGGATGCTCCGGCGGAGCGCAAGCACGTGCGTCCGGCGCTGGAGGGTAGCTACGAGGCGGTGTTTCACAAGACCGGCTTGGCCCGCTTCTTCCTCAATTTGCGCGACGGCGACGAACTCAAGTTCAATCTGGGCCAACCGAGACTGGAACGGGCCATCGGCGTGATTTACAAACCGGAGACCGAACGCCTCAGCCACTACTTTCGCGCGCAGCTTTCGCAGCAGTTCGACGGTGTGTTGTTCTTCGATGAAACGCGGGCGGTGGAGCCGCTGGAACGCACTTCGGAATGGGTGCAAGGCGAAGTGGCGGAGACATTTCCGAGTGGGATATGACGGTTCCTTGCTGAGTCGCGCAGGACTCCGTCTTTGCTCAGGCGCTTATGAATAGCCGCACCATTGCCTATTTCTCGATGGAGATCGCTCTCGATCCGGCGATGCCGACTTATGCGGGCGGCCTGGGGATTCTCGCGGGCGATACCATCCGCTCGGCGGCGGATGCTGCTGTGCCGATGGTGGCTGTCTCGCTCTTGCATCGTAAAGGGTTTCTCACGCAACAAATCGACACGAGCGGTTGGCAACACGAGGAGCCGTCCGAATGGGACGTCAGCCGCTTCGTTCACGAACTGCCGGCGCGTGTCTCTGTGGAAATCGAAGGACGCACGGTGCATCTGCGCGCGTGGAAGTACGAAGTCAGCGGTATCGGCGGCTATTCTGTTCCCGTCTTCCTTCTCGATTCTGATCTTCCCGAAAATCTGGAATGGGATCGTGCGCTGACTCATTTTCTTTACGGTGGCGACGCCTACTATCGAATTTGTCAGGAAGTGATTCTCGGCATCGGCGGCGTACGCATGCTGGAAGCTCTTGGCTTCAAGAATCTCCAGCACTTCCACCTGAACGAGGGACACGCCGCCTTTCTCGCGCTCGAGCTTCTTGACCAATCGGCGGCCGCGGCCAGGCGGCCCACCTTCAACCAGGCGGACATTGCAGCGGTTCGCCAGCGCTGCGTCTTCACGACGCATACCGCGGTGGCAGCAGGTCACGATGTGTTCCCGATGCCGCTCGTGAACCGGGTCCTGCGCCGGCCGGAACTGTTCGACAACCACGAAGTATTCTGCTGCGAAGGCAAGCTGAACATGACTTTCCTGGCGTTGAATCTCAGCCACTACGTGAATGGCGTCGCGAAGAAACATGCCGAGGTGTCACAACTGATGTTCGCGCGCTACAAGATCAATGCGATTACGAACGGAGTTCATGCGGCGACATGGGTTTCTGAACCGTTTCGCAAGCTCTTCGACAATTGCATACCGGGGTGGCAAGCGGACAATTTCAGCCTGCGTTTCGCGCACAGCATTCCACGCGCGGAAATCTGGACGGCTCATGTCGAAACGAAGCGGCAACTGTTCGATTATGTGAAGCAGCAGACGGACGTGGCATTGGATGAGAATGTGCTGACGCTTGGCTTCGCGCGTCGCGCCGCCGCTTACAAGCGCGCGAATCTGATTTTCCATGATCTCTCCCGGTTGAAAACGATTTGCCAGAATGTGGGCCGGCTCCAACTCATCTTCGCCGGCAAAGCACACGCGAACGATCGTGAAGGCAAGGAGCAAATTCAGCAAATTCTCCAGACGCGCGGTCTCCTCAAGAACGAAATGCCAGTCGTCTATCTGACCAACTACGACATCGCAATGGCGCGGCTCATCACCGCGGGCGTGGACGTGTGGCTGAACACGCCGCAGCCGCCGCTGGAAGCATCGGGGACGAGCGGGATGAAGGCAGCGCTCAACGGCGTTCCGAGCCTCAGCATTCTCGACGGATGGTGGATCGAGGGATGCATCGAGGGTGAAACCGGCTGGGCCATCGGGGAACGACAGAACGGCGAATCTGGAAATGACGAGCGGTCCGCCCGGGACGCCGCCGCACTCTACGACAAGCTGGAACACGCGGTGATCCCGCTCTTCTACACAAACCGGGATCGTTTCACCGATGTGATGCGCCACGCCATTTCCCTGAACGGCTCGTTCTTCAACACACAGAGGATGGTTCTGCAATACATCGTGAAGGCGTATTTCGAGTGACAGCCCCGGATGTGGCCGGGGCAAACGCTGCGAACTCTTGCGCAAAAACGGGTGAGCGATGGGTGAACTGGCGTGCGAAATAAGGTTGGAGAAAAAAGAAAGCGAGAGGTGGTTATGAAAGGCTCATTGACGACGACATTTCTGCACCCGTTCCTTAACGGCATGGACCCGCGAAACGTGCAGACATTTCTGCACGGCGCGAAGGAGGTACAGTTCCAGGCGGGAGAAATCATCCTGCACGAAGGCGAGCCGGCCACCCGGTTCTACCTGATCGAATCGGGCGAGGTGGCGTTGGAATCCACTTCCGCGGGATGTGGCATGATCCATGTGGAAACGCTGGGTGCAGGTGACGTGCTCGGATGGTCCTGGCTGTTCCCGCCGTTCGTCTGGCATTTCCAGGCGCGGGCGATTGAATCAACCCATGCACTCTGCTGCGACGGTGCCCGCCTGGTGGTGCAGGCGGAGGAGCATCCGGCGTTTGGTTACGACCTCATGAAGCGGATTGCGCAAATCCTGATCCACCGGCTTCAAAGCACACGCAACCGGCTGGTTCAGAGCGAGTCACTCCTGAGCGGAGCGGCCGGTGGCGCCAGCCGGCTGGCCTTGAAGTAAATGGGCAACCGTCCGTGCGTCCCGAAGCGCAGGATTCAAAATGAGAAAGGTGCTGTCCAGTTCCGAAATCATTCAAGATCTCGACTTGGAAGTTGAGCCGAAGGAGTTGTGCGCGGCGGCCGAAGCAGATTACGACGACCGGCAGTCAGCACTCGTCATCAAGCTTGATGCGTTCGTGCGCCAGGTTCACCACGCAGGGCCGGATGTTTGCTCGCGACCCGATTGGCTGCCGAAAGCTGAAACCCTGCGGGAACGGGTCCCTTCCGATGAAGCCAGCGACATGGCTCGCGACATATTTCAGCGCTGGACGAAAAAGGTGCGCGCCTCGGTGGAGGCGGTGAAAGCAGTGTGATCGCAAAGTCTATGACCAGTGAATCAATTCCGCCCGAGGCGAAACCGCAGACAGACATCGCGGCCTGGAAGGAGATTGTGGCCGAATTCCAGAAGCCCTCGACCCCGCTGGCGCTCTGGCAAATCGTCAACACGCTCGGCCCCTACGCCCTCCTGTGGTATTTGATGTACGTCAGCCTGTCGGTGTCCTGGTGGCTCACCGTGCCGCTCGCGGTGCTGGCGGGAGCCTTTCTCGTCCGGGTGTTCATCATTTTCCACGATTGCGGGCACGGCTCGTTTTTCAAATCCCGGCGGGCCAATGACGTGGTCGGCTTCATCGCCGGCATTCTGACCTTCACCCCTTACTACCACTGGCGTTGGGAACATGCCATTCACCATGCGAGCGCAGGCGATCTCAATAAGCGCGGGACGGGCGACATCTGGGTCATGACGGTGCAGGAATATCTGGAGTCGTCGTGCTGGAAACGATTCGCGTACCGGCTGGCGCGCAATCCCTTCGTGCTGTTCCTGATTGCGCCGCTCTACTTGTTCTTCATCCGGCAGCGCTTTTCTTCCGCGCAGGCAAATCCGCGCGAGCGCCGCTCGGTGCATTGGATGAACCTCGCCATTTTTGGCGTGGCCGCCGCGCTGAGTTGGGCTTATGGCCTCAAGGCGTATCTGCTGATCCAATTGATGGTGCTTTCCGTGGCTGGCAGCGCCGGAGTGTGGATGTTCTACGTCCAGCATCAATTCGAAGATGTTTACTGGGAACGCGGTGAGGACTGGGATTTCACCGCGGCGGCGCTGCAGGGCAGTTCGTTCTACAAGCTGCCGAAGATCCTCCAGTGGTTCTCGGGCAACATCGGCTATCATCACATTCATCATCTGAGCGCGCGGATTCCGAACTACAATCTGGAGCGATGCCATTATTCCCATCCGATGTTCCGGGATGTGAAACCGATCACGCTTTTCTCCAGTTTAAAGTCATTCACGCTCCGGCTGTGGGATGAAAAGCGAAAGAAGCTGGTCGGCTACAGTCACCTGAGAAATCTGCGAAGAGATCAGAAACGTTCGGGCCAATTCTGAACTCCATGGCGCCATCGATTGACGCCAGTTATATCTAATTCATCACCAACACCGCCGCGCCTTGCAATCGTCCGTCGCGAAGGCGCGACAGTGCTTCATTGGCTTCCGTGAGCGGAAACGTTTCCACCTCTGTTCGCAGCGGAACCGTGGACGCAATCGTCATGAACTCTTCAGCATCGCCCCGCGTCACGTTGGCCACGGACATAATCGACCGTTCTTCCCAAAGAATCCGATACGGAAACGCCGGAATGTCGCTCATGTGAATGCCGCCGCACACGACCGTTCCGCCCTTGTTGACCGCGCGCAAGGCTTGCGGAACCAATGCGCCCACGGGCGCGAAAATGATCGCCGCGTCGAGCAACTCCGGCGGCTGCTCATCCGATCCGCCGGCCCAACACGCGCCCAGACTCCTCGCAAAGTTCTGTGCTTCAACATCGCCGCGACGTGTGAAGGCAAACAGTTCGCGTCCCTGCGCCAGCGCCACTTGAGCGATGATGTGCGCCGCCGCACCGAATCCGTAAATGCCGAGCCGCTTCGCATCGCCACACTTCACGAATGACCGATAGCCAATCACTCCGGCGCAGAGGAGTGGGGCCGCTTGCGCATCGGAAAAATGGCGTGGCAACGGAACACAGAAGCGCTCGTCTACCACGACATACTCCGCGTAACCGCCGTCGAGCGTGTAGCCGTGGAACTTCGCGCGGTCGCAAAGGTTCTCGCGGCCCGAGCCGCAGAACCCACATTTGCCGCACGTCCAACCCAGCCAAAATGCACCGACCCGATCACCCGGGTGGAACCGGGTGCCGCTTTCACCCACGGCAGCGATGACGCCGACAATCTCGTGGCCGGGAATCAGCGGCAGTTTTGGATCCGGCAGTTCGCCATCTGCAACGTGCAGGTCGGTTCGGCATATGGCGCAGGCATGGATGCGAAGGAGCACTTGTCCCGTCCCGGGCTTCGGAATCTGGAGTTCGGTTTTCTGAAGTGGCGTCCTTGGTTCTTCAAGCACCATTGCCGTCATGAACCTAGTCTAAGCGACGTGACAGAATTTAGCGAGCCTGCGCTTTGTTCTTGCAGAGTCGCCGTTGTTGCACCGGGGAGCTTTCGGTGCGGCTTGGATGAGGGAGTCAAGGATGGTGTCAACCGATGGTGAACGTTCGCCAAGATTTCATTAGCCGGTTCGTTGCCGCGGGCTTTGCCTAACAATAGCCATTTTAAGGGCATCTTTATGCGACCCAAACAAACTGAAGTTTTGGTGATCGGAGCGGGACCGGTAGGCATGTTCATCGCGCTCGCACTGGCAAGGGACGGAATCAATGTTCGCATCATCGACCAGGCTTCGGGAACCAGCGAGCACAGCTACGCTTGTGCGCTTCACGGCCGCACTCTCAAATTGCTCCGGGAAGCGGGCTTGGACGGTGAGTTGGTGAAGGTCGCGCGCCGCATTGACGCGCTTGCGTTTTACGAAGCTCACGTCCGGCGCGCGGAAATCAACCTCGCACAAGTGACACCGGAGTTTCCCTGCCTGCTCACGCTTGACCAGAGCGCGTTGGAGAGCCTGCTCGAGCAAAAACTCCGTGCGGCAGGAGTTCAGATCGAATGGAATCACCGTCTGGCCGGAGTGGTCCCTTTCGGCGACAGCATCGTCGCGACCATTGACGAGTTGTGTGGCACCGTCACGGGATACGACGTGCCACGCTGGGAAACCGTGGTCAACAAGACGTTTGAGTGTTCTGCGAATTTCGTGGTCGGTGCTGACGGACATTATTCCGCGGTGCAGCGCGGCGCCGGCATTGATTACGAGTTGGTGTCGAAACCGGAGCTGTTCGTCGTGTACGAGTTTGACTCCGATGCGGCCTTGGAAAACGAAGTCCGCATCGTGCTGAACCCGGCTGACACGAACGTTCTCTGGGCGCTGCCCGACGGTCGTTGCCGATGGAGCTTCCAGTGGACCGAAACCGCTCCCGACGGCGGGTTCCCGGAGAAGAGCCGCAGCGTGTGGTGGTCTGAAGACAAGGCCATCGCGACTCGAACGAGAGAGCATCTAGAAGGGCTGCTCAAAGCTCGCGCGCCCTGGTTCACTGGCAGCATTGGAAGTATGAATTGGGCCACGGACGTGCAGTTCGAGCGCCAATTGGCCAGGAAGTTCGGCGGCGGTCGGTGCTGGCTTGCGGGCGACGCGGCCCATCAGACGGGACCGGTGGGCGTGCAGAGCATGAACGTCGGCCTGCGCGAAGGGCAAATACTGGCAACTCACCTCTCCAGCATTCTGCGCCGCGCCGCCTCTCTTGATCTGCTGGAAAGGTACGAGCAACAATTCCATCACGAATGGGAACGGCTGCTCGGCATCGGGCACCGGCTTGTCCCAGCGAGTCAGGCCAGTCCGCCGCTGCTGCAGAATCACGCTGCGCTCCTCTCCTGTCTGCCCGGCTCTGGCGAAGAAGCGGAAGCGATGCTTGCTGCCCTCGGCTTTGCGTTGAAGTGAACTTCGCGAAGAAGGCGCGGAACCAAACATGCCAACGGCGCATCGCGTGGCGTACTACAGCAACTGTTTCAAGTCCGTCACGAACGCATCAACATCTTCGAGATGCGTGTCCCAAGAGCACATCAGGCGGCAGCCGCCCTGTCCAATGAAGGTGTAGAACATCCAGCCTTTCGCCCACAGCGCTTCAATGGCTGGGCGCGGCAACTCAGCAAAGACGGCGTTGGCCTGGCGCGGGAAGAGTAACTTCACACCGGGAAGATTATGCAGCGAGGTCTCGAGATAGGCCGCCATCGTGTTTGCGTGCCTGGCGTTGCGCAGCCACACCCCATCTTTCAAGAGGCCGGCCCACGGGGCGGAGAGAAAACGCATTTTCGATGAAAGCTGCCCGGCCTGCTTGCAGCGATATTCGAACTCGGACGCCATTTCGCGATTGAAGAAAACCACAGCGTCCCCGACCGCCATCCCGTTCTTCGTGCCGCCGAAACAGAGGACGTCCACGCCCGCCTGCCAGGTGATCTCTTTCGGAGCGCAGCCAAGCGATGCAACCGCATTCGCAAAGCGAGCCCCATCCATGTGTATGCGGAGGCCAAAGGATTTTGCCTTGGCCCACACCGCTTTGATTTCGTCCGGTGTGTAAACCGTGCCGACTTCCGTCGCCTGCGTGATGCTGACGACGCGAGGTTTCGGGTAATGAATGTCGGTCCGCTTCTTGACCATGCGCTCCACGCCAGCGGGATCGATCTTGCCGTTCGTGCAGGGAACCAGCAGCACTTTGGTACCGTTCGAGAAAAACTCCGGCGCGCCGCACTCATCCGTTTCCACGTGCGCCACTTCCGAGCAAAGAATGCTGTGATACGACTGGCAGAGCGAGGCGAGGGAGAGGGAGTTCGCCGCCGTGCCGTTGAAAACGAAGAATACCTGACAGTCTGTTTCGAACACTTCACGAATCAAATCCGCAGCCTGCTCCGTCCACTTGTCGTCGCCATAGCTGCGTTCGTGGCCGGCATTGGCCTGCTCCATCGCCCGCCAGGCCTCGGGGCAAACGCCGGCGTAATTGTCGCTGGCGAACTGGCGGCGGGAATTGGTTTCAGCGCGCCCAAACTGGATGCGACTCTGAGGTTCGTCGGTGGTTGTTGGCATGAATTACTCCCGCCGCGCGGTGCTTGGTTGTCACGAACATTTCTTGTGACATGTGCCGCGCTTCTTCAGTTCCTCGCAACTGGCGGTGATTTGCAGGCGCTGTGTCTTTACGGCAAAGCCCAGCTTGTGCGTAATCTCGCTTTCGATTCGTGAAATCTGGTCGCTCTCAAACTCCACGATCCTCTCGCAATCTTCGCAGATGATGTGGTTGTGGTTCGGGTGGTCGGCGTAGTTCGGATCGTAGAACTTGCAGTCTTTGCCGAAATCC
>Ga0184628_10001559_pt1 | contig 11296 bp, 14 predicted proteins | sample PLM4_5_b1_FD_133149 | JGI IMG/M metagenome (GOLD analysis project Ga0184628, IMG submission 133149) | Groundwater sediment microbial communities from an aquifer in East River, Colorado, USA - PLM4_5_b1 | ecosystem: Environmental > Terrestrial > Soil > Riparian zone | place: USA: East River...
GTAGGGCTTGTCCTCGGTGAAATCGCCCTTCTCCTGTGTAACCAGCGACCAGGCGAGATAGCGGTCCTTAGTCTCGATCACATCTCCGGGATTCACCATCACCAGCACGCCGCCGTCGATGGGTGCCTTGAACATCTTCTTCGCCTTGATCCTGAAAACTGCTTGCGCTTGTGCCATTGCGATTTTCTCCTTTAGGAAACGGACTTGTCCTGCTCGTCCTTGGGCGCGTCGGCGAGTACCGCCTTACCTGAATTGAGAACCTCACGCCCGAGGCTCTCATCCACCTCGATCTCTTCGCCTTCGAGTACGAGGCGCCCTTCTGTCCAGAACTTCTGTACGGCTTTCACTTTCATCTTCGACTCCTTGGGTTTACTCGAGCCGGAGATCAAGCCCCAGCCCGAGGTTTCATCCAGCACGGCGATCAGGTCACCGACGTGGCCAGGGAGAACGCCCCCGGGATCCGCACGCCGACATCCACGGTATAGAGCGCGCGTACCCCGACGATGCCCGCCTGGAAGTTGGCGTAGGGGTTGACTTCGAGCTCAAGCACGCCCCACTCGCCGATCACCACCTGCCCGAAATCACCGAAGAGAAGATCGCCCGTCGGCACTTGCAGCGATGCCAGGCCGCGGTAGCCATCGACGTTGGCGTCGAGCAACTGCCCGTCCCACAGCGGCGAGGCGGTGCTGGTGTACTTCACGCGCTGCTTGAGCAGTCCTGCCACGACAGGAGTCGCGAGGTAGGCGCAACTTGGGGTGAGCGCATTGCCGGTGGCTACGTCGGTCTGGAACTCCACGATCCCGGCATAGGCGATCGAGGTACCCGTGACCCCGCCGATGCCGGCGGTGTTGATGATCCCAGTCGGCTGCCCCGAAGCGCCAGAACCGCTGAGCGCAGCGGAGTCGACCGCCAGCGCGATGATCGCAGACAGATCCGCCATCACCAGGCCTTCGGCCGAGGGGTTGGACTGCAGGAGCAGCAAGCGGCTGATCTCCTGATATCCACCCACGGTCTTGGGCGCCAGCGCGACCTGCGCGAACACCGCGTTGGTCTCGGTAACGGTCGAGGCCTCGTTCGCGAGCCAGGTCACCGTGTTGGCGGTGGTCTGTTTCGGAATCGCGACATTGCCCTGCAGCCCTGTCAGACGGCGCGCGCCCGCGAGCATGACCACCGAGCGGTTGCGCAGTAGCTCGATGAAGCCGATGTTCGTGGTCTGCACCAGGAAGCCGCCCTGGCTGCCCGTGCCAGAGGTCAGGTCGCGCTTCATCAGCGCATAGGCCACGTCCTCGATCGGCGTGCGGTTCTGCCGTTCCTGCAGCTCAAGCGGCACGAAGATGCTGTTGCGGTTGTTGTCGAGCTTGCCGATGCGCTTCGCGATCTCCTGCGAGCACTCCGCCTCGAAGCCCGCATCCTTCCAGTTCTGAGAGCCGCAGGCGTCGATCGCACGGCACAGATTGAATCGCTTGACCTCCTTCTTCGTCAGGCCGAGCTGCGCAGCGGACTGCGGATTCGTGCGGCCGCGCTCCTCCATGATCGCCAGCATCTGCTCGGCAACCAGGTCCATAGAGGCACCCGTGCCGATCCAGTGGTCGCGCGTTCCGTCCTCGATCTTGTTCGCCTTGCAGAGATTCTCGATCCCGCGCCTGCGCAACTTCTCCAACTGCACCGGGTCGAGGGCTTTCGGCTTGTCGAGCACTTCCACGTCGGCGGCGCCGCCCGCCGGGGCGTTTGTTTCTTGGGGCATTTGACGCTCCTTGAGTTTGGCGTGATCCGCCGGGTGAGAAATTGCTGCAGCAATAGGCTCGGCTTCAATTTCAAAAGCCGGTACTGATTTGAGTTCCCTGAAAAATCCCGCATTGATGTCGCCTGGTTCCGCGATAAGAGCGGCATGCGTTGGCATCCATCGCGTTGTAATGAGCGTGCCTTTGCTCACATGCGCCTTGATCCGCGCATAACCAACACTCACCGAGCGGATGATTCTGTTCATCACATCCGCTTTGTATTCGGCCGCCTCGGTCCTGGACCCGAAATGCGCTATCCCGCGCATCTTTCCGTCTTGGATTGACAGGTTGTCGATCAACCCGACGTTGACTTGGCCTTGGCGATGTGTGGCGATAATTGGCAGTGGAGCGCGCTGGAGATCGATTGCCTCTTCCGAATGCACCAGAATTTCTGGTCCATCTGGCATTTCCACAACAGCGTTGCTGGAAACGACAACCGGGATAGAATCGTCCGCAGCCCTACCTTCTATCTCGAAGGTGAACGTTCGAATCTGCGTTCTGGATCGCTCCATGTGTTACCTCGCTGGAAATGAAACGGCCCGCAAAGGCGGGCCGCTTTGGGTGGACTTGTTCTCATCGCCTGGTGGCGATTGGTCGCCTGGAGGTGAGTTGGATTTAGGCATCCCACCCTGCCCGGACTTCGTCTCCGCAACCACATACACGCTCGGCGAGGTATCGAACTCGAGCTTGAGCTGACTGGTGTCGCCGTCTGCAGGCTCGAGGCTTGGATCCATCATCACCAGTTCGCGCCGACGCTGGCGTAGCACGTCCTCGATGTCCTGGCCGCCGCCGGTCTCGGCGATTACATCGCTCACCGTCTTGAACCCGGCCTTGACTGCTTCCTTGTAGGCCGCGACCTCCTTGGTCGGGTCGATCCAGCCCCAGCCGCGCGGCTTGAATAGCACGGCCTCGAATTTCTTCGGGCTAACCGCATATTCATCGACGCGCACAGCTGGGATCGCTCCGGCGAGAACTGCGGCCTGGAGCCATTCCTTGTGGATCGGCTGGCGGAAATTCCGCAAATACCAGCCCTGCAACACACGCCACAGATCGCGATCATCGAGCAGCGAAAGGCGGCTCGAGGAGTAATTCGACTGCGAGTAATCGCGCGAGAGACTCTCGTAGCTCACGCCAACGGCCGCGGCAACCTCGCGCAGCATGTAACGCATGAACGCATCTAGCGCTGTGTTCGGCCTGTTCGGCGAATGCGTTTCCCATTTCTCGCCGGGAGCGAGGCGCAGCCCCATCCCGGCCTCGACCGCTAGCTCCTTTGAAATGTCTGCGCCCGCATCCCCCGAAGCTGGAGATTGCCCCGCAAGAGGCGAATTGTCGTCGCCCGTCTCGATGGTGAAGACCGTGGTCGCGGCCGCGCGCGCCGCCACGATTTCCGCCTCGGAATAGCCGTCCATGTCGTTCAGCTTGCGCGCCGCCGCATGCAGCCAGGGCTCACCGCGGGTCTGCGGCCAGCGGTCGACGATGCGCAGATGCACGATCTGATCGGCGGGCACACGCTCGAGCTTGTCGGTCGCTCCGGGAATGAAGCGCAGTTCTCCCGGATGCATCTGGCGAATCCAGTAGGCGAGCGGACGGCCGAACTTGTCCTGCTCTTTCCCCATCTTCAGCGTCGCATCCGGAGCCAGCGCCGCGGCGATGGTCGGAAAGCTGAATTCGTCTGCGAGGCGCTCGGCCTCGATCAACTCAATCGCGAAGGGCACTTCGGAATCTCCGAAGCGCCGCAAGTGCTTCCTGACAAACACTTCGCCGGCCTCGAAGATCTGCCCGAGAACGATTCTCTCGAAATCCGCGAAATGCAGGGTGCCGCCGGTATGACAATTCTCGGCGCAGCACCAATCCTCCCAGGCGGTCTCTATCGAATCGTTGACATCTTCGCGCAACGTATCCCGCGTGGACATTACCTGCGCCTGCATGCCGACGCCGGAGCCGACGACGTTGTTCTGCACGATCACTTTCGCGCGCTTGGCGTACCCAGAGTCGCGCACCAGGGCGCGGCTGCGGTTGCGCAGCGTCGTAAGACTCGAACTAAGTTCAGAATCCGCCGAGGTCGTCGATGTAGCCCAGCCTGATGTCAGGCGCGAGGCCTTGGCGGCCTGATACATGCGCGTGTCGTACCTGGCGCCGGCGCGGCCGGCGGGATTCGCCGCTGACTCACGCAGTGCTTTCCTCGCCGCGCGATCTAGCGGCGACATCCGCGAACGCGGAGGCGTGATCACCTTGGCGAGGCTCTTGCGCAGATTTTCAAACACGATTCAGCCTCACTCCGAAAGCACGCGGATTGCCCTGGCCGTCGGCCATCTTCTCGGCGGCGATCTCGCTGTCGACCTCGGTCTTGAAACGATCGCGCAGCACCAACAGATCGGCGATCGGCGTGCGCTTGAGGCTGCGGCTGCCGATGGCGTACTCCTCCTGGTCCTTGGTAGCGCGCCCTTCGATCACCGCTGTGATTGCGTCGTACACGCGGCGCGCGCTGGTGCGCCCATCTGAGGTAGCGAGAGAGCTCGGATCTCCCTTGAGCGTGACTAGACCGTCGTCAATCGTGATACGCGCGCCGACCTTCTCCACCCAGGCGTACCAGGTGTAGTTGCCCGCGGCGTAACCCGCGGTCGTGGACGGCGCGACCGTCACGCGGTAGCTCGTGCCGTCGGACGCTGTGGCGGCCGTGATTGATATCGGTGTCCCGGAAATGCGCGGGATCACGCGATACTTCAGCGTCCAGCCGTCAGTGGCAGGATAACCGTCGACCGATGTCGTCCAGTCCCAGGTGTCTCCGGCGACGAGCTCGTCCTGCATCAAATCCATGCGCTAGCTCCCAAGCCCGCGACCTGGCGGGGTTGTATCGTCGGACCCGAGCCGCTCGGCATCGGGTGATTCGGTCGGCTCACCTAGACGCGCGGTCTTGAGCGCCTCGGTAGATTCGCCAAGGCGGCGCGTGGACGGTGACGCACGGAAGTGCATGGGCGATTCGGACGGAAAGACGCCTGGGACCGTCCCGCTCGCGAGCAACACCGGATCCACAATCCAGGACCCCGTGTAGACAAATCTGATCGTTCGCGCAGGCTGCTGCCCCATCAAGAGCCACTGCAGCAACTCGGGTTTGTAGAGCGCACTGAATGCCGGCTGGACGAATGTCCCGATACGCCGGATCTCGGTCGCGCCCCTCGGGAACTGTCCGCCCGCGTATCGCTCCTGCTGCCACCACTGCAATCCGGCCGGCTTATAAAGCGCGTCAAATGCCGGTTGCTGAAAGTCTCCGACCTTGCGCAACTCGACCGGAATGCGCGGCGCCGTGCCGCGCGACAACCAGTCGAGTGTCTTCGGATCGAATGCCTGGGCGGCGATCGGCTGCTGAAAGACCGTCCAGTCGAACGGCGATCGCTGCGGCGCGCGACCGTAATACCGATCCTGCGACTGCCACTCGATCCGTTGCGGATCATAGAGCGAGACGAACGCCGGTTGCGCGAAATCTCCGAGAATTCTCCGCTCGCGTGGAACCTGCGGCGCTCGGCCATGCGGCGTCCACTCCAGCCGCTGTGGGTCGTAAGCGGCAGCAGTTACCTGCTGTGGATAGACGCTCCAGTCGAGCGCCGCGCGAGGAAGCGCGCGGCCGGAATACCTGTCCTGCGATTGCCAGGTAAGCAGGCGCGGATCCGCGGGCGGGATCGGATCGAGGAGCGTGTACCGCGTGAGGCTGTACTCGAGCCGATGTCCCGCATAGCGGTCCGACGCAATCCACTGCAGGCCGTCGGGCCGGTAGAGCGCCTGGAACGGCGGCTGGACGAAATCGCCAAGCCGGTTAGGCGGCAGACATCGCGCGGGCTGCCGAGCTCGCGGCAACCAGGCGAGCTTCTCGGCGATTGGCTCGCGCCAGACCGGGCCGACGAGCGGCGTGTATTGATACTGGGAGCGCTCCACACGTTCACCGCTTACCCTCGTTCACGACCTTGGCCCACGGACGGCATTCCCAGCAGCCTGCGCCGCCGCAATGCACGCCGTTGCACTTCGTGCAGAAGCCGCGCCTCTTGCCCGACCCCGGAATCACAATCCAGTGCTTTCCGCAATGCACGCACTGCAGCGTGTCGCGCTCGATCGTGGGCGCGTCAGGGTCGACGATGATGATGTAGCCCGCCGGTTGACGGGCCGTTGACGCCTCGCTCATTTAGTTCGCTGCTACTCGTCCCAGCCGATCGTGACTCCGATGTTCGGCGTGCCTCCCGAAGAGATGGAGCGCAGGCCGATGCCGTTCGCGGTGCCGACGGTGGTGCGGAATTCACGACCCGGATTCGCGATCCATGTGAAGGTCGCACGCTGGTTCAGATCGATTTCCTCGAGGAAATCCGCCTCGTATGTCGGCTCGGTCATGGTCCCGCCGCGCAGATTGCACGAGGCGGCTGGAGCCTGGGGATCTGTCGGTTTCTCGACCACGGCCGTGCCCGCGGCGCCCGCGGCCGTATGCCGGATCACGTCGAAGCGCGTCGCGATGTCAGCCGGCGTCGCGTCCGATCCGATGATGATCTGGTGGATCTTGCCCACCACCGTAGCGGACGACTCGAGCGCAAGAATCGTGAGGTTGGTTCCTGCCGGGGTGCGGTGCACTCCTTGGTACGAGGCCATGATGGCTCCTTTAAGTTGGAACGAAATCCGGCGGCGTCATTCCTGAAGCCACCACCAGCGGCTGCGAAAACACGATGTCGCGCCAGGGGCGGGACATCGCGGCCATGAGCGCGGGGTCGAAAGACGCCGCTTGCGAAGAAAGAAGGTCGCGATCGAAGAATCCGCCGGCGGCATCGGCGTCGAACCAGCCGGCGGGGATGGCTTCCTGATCGAAGACCTGCGTCGGCATGTGCTACAGGCCGACCGCGCCGCCGATCAGCGTTTTATTGTCGAGCGCGCCGACGGTGATATCGCGCGCGGCGCAAGCAGTCACCGCCGCAGTGATGATTGCCGCGTTGATCGTTGCCGCCAGGGCGCTGCGCGGCACGTCGACCGAAAAACTGTACGGACCCTGTTCGCTGGTCTGTCCGACGTAGATGTCACCGGAATAATGCACATCGGCCGCCTCGTCGGCTCCGAAGGTTATCGCGTCGGTTCGGTTCACTACGATCATGTCAGGCATCGCTGCTGCTCCTCAGTCGAGTTAATCGAGGGTAACGCTCAAATCGGGCGTGTTCGTCGCCGTGCCTATGGTAGGAATCGTGCCGGAGGCGGTTGTGAGACCCGTCAGCGCGCCGCCGCCGGTGGTAGTGAGAATTTGTCCCTGCGTCATATCGCCGGCTATCCCAGCGCAGGTGGGCTGCGTGGTCGCCAGGGCGAAGCGCGCCGCTGCCCACAGGTGCGTACCCTTCGACACAAGCTGCGCAAACGACGTGGTGTTGCGCTTCACGCCGGTGGTTGTGCCGGAGTCCACCGTTCCGGTCGCGACGATCTTCGTCAAAGTCTGCGTCGATTTGCTTGGCGCTGTGGGCGTCGAGAACAGCCCAACCTCCTTAGTGTCGGTTCCCGCGCCCGCGCCGGTGATGTGGAATTCAACGAATTTCACCGTGAGGTCCTGAACTACCCGGCCGATGTAGACGTAATACGCGGTGCCGCTGATCGTCACGAAGGTGTGGATGTTGCCGTGGGCGGACAGGTCCGAGCGGAACACGCGCTGCTGCGTGCTGCGCTCGATCGAGGTCAGAAGGCGATTGTCATTGAGCGACGGCTTGATCAGGAAAAAGCCCACGCCCTCGATGTAGATCAGGCAATACCCTGGAAGAAGCGTCTCCTTATGGATCTCCGTAATCGTCGCATTCGCGTTGTACTGAACGGTAGCGTCGGTCGATACTGATGCGTCCTTGTTGCGGATCGTTACCTGCTTCAGCGTGCGCGCTGTGCTCGACGCCGGCGCGGACAGAATATCCGTAGTGGTCGCCGTGGAAATAGCGGTATTCTGATTGCCAGCCCCCGAGGGAACTAGCGTCGCGCTCGCTGCGTCGATGTAGTTCGCCTGCACGTCAACCGTTGCAGCCGCACTCGTCACCACTTGCAGCTTGTCCGTCGTAGCGTCGAGATAGATCACGCCTGCACTCCTTCAAATTTGCCCGCCAGCATCCTTTTCGGGAAGCCGCTGAAGTTGTTTGGGGTCGGCGAGAACGCGCTGAATCCCTTGAAGACGAACAGGCCGCCTACACCTTGATCATCGAATCCAATCCCAGGATTACCTGTCGCCGGAACGACTCCCGAGGTGTCGGTGGCTGTGAAAACCAACACACCGTTGATGAACATCTCGACGACGATCCGTTTGTAGAACCAACTGTGAACCACGGTGATAACGTCTCCATCTATCAACTCAGTAATCGTCCCGCCGCCGAAAACGTTGAACGAGCCTTGATTAAAGAGCCATGTGACGATGTTCGCCACCGTCGCCGTCAGATCGTCCTCAATTGTCCAGATCCCATCAGGATTCCCGCCGGCCGCAGGAGTCGTCGTCATGAAACCGTGCAACTCGACCTCTGCAGCCCCTGGAGTCCCAGTCCTGGAAATCGTCCCCTTGACGATCTGAATGAGGCCGTAAGGTCCGTTAAACCGCGCTACCGCGTCATTTGTTCCGCTGCTACCGATTCCCTTGGCGATTCCGGGGGAACCCGCCACAGCGGTGACCGGGTTCGTCCACGTCGCCGATACGGTATTGGTTAAAGTTCCAGGCCCAGCCCCGCCGTTGGTCAGCGGGTTCTCATTGCTCGGGAATGTTAGGACGGCGCTTGTCACAACGAGACTACGTCATATTGCTTAGGCAGGTTCTGCACAGCGTGATGCACCAGCCCATCGGGATAGTTAACCACCAGTTCTCCTGGCTCAACAATGACCAGATGACCGGCGGAATTCACGAGGTGCCCCCGCGTCGATGGCTCGATGCCGCGTGCGCGCAATCCATGTGCGTGCGGATGATCGTGCGGGATCTTCTGCACCTTGCGCAGCAAAGCGGTTTCTTCCTTCGTGTTCCCAGGAATATCGTGCCCAGGCCATTGCGCTGCCTCGCATATCGGAAACACCGCAGGGCTCGTAGGCAGCTTGAAGCCAGGGTTCGCCCGCATGTGCTCGGCCATGCGCCACGGCATCGGCTCTCCGTTGTACGCTTTCGCCTGTTTGCGCCGGACCTTCATGCGTGGGCTCACTCTTTCCAGCGGGTGATAAAGTTCGACCTCGGTCTGGCCAGCTCACGCCGCCACGCCGATGCAGATGCCTGCATTGGGGCCGGATCCGCGGCAGCGACCGGCCGCGCAGCTTCGATCTCTTTTCGCCTGCGTTCTGAGAGGACCTTCCAGTTCACCTGTCCGAATGACGCGAGGGCTGCGTAGGCGTACACCCGACAGTCAAGCGGCTCGTTCCTGAGCCCTGGCCGTCTCCGGTATTCCCTGACCGGAAAACCTTTGCTGTATTTCGTGACTACCGTTTCGCAGGTCAGCCCCGAATACCAGTCGTCCTGTCTGTCGTAGGGAAAGTGGCAGTACCCAGGCCCCTGGGTCTGGAGTTTCAACCTGGAATAAACGATGTCCTTGGCGGAATCCACACCGATGACGAAGAGTTTCCCTCCGTCTTTAACCCGAGTGACGAACCGCGGCCAAACCGGCCGCCCCGATCCTGCCTGGCCCTTGATGGCGTACACCCTGCGTTTGAACCGCGCTGCGGCGAACTTGTAGACCGTCTGCGTGTGATGGCCACCTGAGTCAATGCACGTCGCCGCAGCCTTCTTGTCGAGGAGGTATTGATCCAGCTCCGCCCAAATTTTTCCGTCGCCCGGATCGCCCCAGAGAACCTTGTAATCGAGCGACCATGACTCCTCGTCGACTCCCCAACCAACGAGCTCGATCTCGAGCCGACTGTCCTGGACGTCAACTCCGACCGTGTGAAAGAGAACCGCATCGGGTCTGCCCTCCCAGCGTTCGCGGCGGGCAAGCAGTGAGCCCTCTTCCGGGTGCTCACCATCGTCCTCGTGCGACTGCCCCAATACTTGGTTGATGAACACCTTGTGCGTGTTCGGAAGTTTCTTCGCTTCCTCGGATTCCTCCGCGAGCTTCGGCCATGTAGCATTTGGAGAATACGAATACGCCGCCCAGATGTGAAACCCTGCATGTCCCCTGAAAGGCTCGGTCGCGCGCCACTCTCCTCGTTCAACCATCCAGCGCTTGTATTCGTGCCCGATACGTTCCTTGCATTCTGGGCATTCATACTTGCAAAGATCCGGCCTACCCTCTGGCCATTTCATATTCTCCCAAAGCAGCGTCTGCATAACATTGCAGCTTGGGCACGGCACGAAATAAAAACGTCGGTCGGACTGGCCGAATGAAATCTCGATCCTGGAAAACCCCTTGATCGTCGGCGTACTCCCCAGGACTATTAGGCGGTCGTCATAGGTCTCAGTCCTCCGGCTTCCCAAGGCTATCTGGTCACCCTCGACCCCAGCCCCCTTTACCGGATAGCCGTCGACCTCATCGAAAAAAACCCGCTTCACCGTTATCCGGCGAAATCCTCGAGCCGCATTCGCGCCGATCAAAATGATCTGCCCACCAGGAAACCGCTTCCGCTTGATCGTGTTGTCGGAGGTCCTCGCCTTGGCATCGGCAACCAGCGGAGTCAAGACGGGCGTATCCCGAAACATCGGCTCCAGCTCGTCCCGGCTGTAGTCCTCCGCATCCTCAATGGTCGGCTGCACGATCAGCATGGGGGCTGGATCGTGGTGGATCCCATAGCCTATGGCGTGGTCGATCATCCGCGTATAACCGACGCGCGAGGACTTCATGATCGTGACGCGCTCAACCGATGGATCGGTAAAAGCGTCCATCATCCCCACTTGATACGGGTAGGGCCTCCATCGTCCAGGCTCCGCCGAGGTCTCAGGAGACAGAATCGCGTACTTTTCCGCCCACTGGGAGAGCGTCAGGGGCGGCGGCGGCGCCCAGAACCTACGAACGTTTTCTTCGAGGCCGTGCGAGGGATTCAGCCGCTCTTTCACAGGACAATTCCTCCAGGGCTTCTCGATGCCGCCGATCAATCGACTCAAACACCTTCGCTGGAAGCTCTGGGAACTCAGCCTTCAGCCCCCGATAAACTCCCTGGAGTTTGATACTAGCGGCCTTGATCTGGCCCCCAACTACGCGCTCGAATTCCGCGTACTCGACCAGTTCTCCAGCCTCCCTCTGCGTGATTTGCTCGATCCGCTTCGTCCGGGCAAGGCTTTCACGTTCACGAGCACCCACATACCCCGGGTCCGATCCCAGCATCGCGCGCGCCCTCTGCTCCTGGTCCTTCATGCCGTAGCCTATGTCCTTGTAATACCTAGATGAATATCGGGGTCTTGGTGGCCGCTATGGAGAAGGTCCAGGAAGTACCTTTCATTTTTGTTTTGTCCTAGGTTGTTTGCGGCCCTGCTCGCGTTCGTTGCCATGCGAGGCTGACGGGCCGCGCGGCGCGCGTTTGGTGGCGCCTGCGGTGGCGTGAAGCAGTCCATGTCAATTGGTAGA
>Ga0184628_10001560_pt1 | contig 11283 bp, 11 predicted proteins | sample PLM4_5_b1_FD_133149 | JGI IMG/M metagenome (GOLD analysis project Ga0184628, IMG submission 133149) | Groundwater sediment microbial communities from an aquifer in East River, Colorado, USA - PLM4_5_b1 | ecosystem: Environmental > Terrestrial > Soil > Riparian zone | place: USA: East River...
CAAGCGCGGCAGGTCTCGCAGGCCGGCCGATAGGCGATCGACTGGCTGCGGCGAAAGCCGCCATGGGTGAGCAGGTCGTTGAGGTCGCCGGCGCGCTCGCCGACCAGATGCGTGAAAACCTTGCGCTCCTCCTGGCCCTCCAGATAAGGGCAGGGCGAGGGCGCGGTCAGATAGAATTGCGGTGTGTCGCGGGAATGCTGGGTCACTCACCCATCCGTCAGTTCAAGTGCGCCCCAAGATTTCCCCATAGCATCGCGCGCCGCAAGGGCCTCGTCAAAGCCCTTATCCGGTCGATTATCGGCTTTTTATTATTATCCGGCTCTTGCCCCGGCCAGCCCCGGGCGCAGCGCGGCGGCGCGGTGCGCATTGTTGATGACCACGGTGCCGAGCAGGATGTCGTGCAGTAGCCGCCGGCGCTCGTTGAAAAATGCCACCAGCAGAACGAACGGCGTGAAGAATGACACAGTGAACCAGAAGCCGATGGCATGCACGGCGCCGAGCACGAAATAGGCCGGCGCCCCGTACCAGGTGCGCATTTCCAGGTCCATCACGCGCATGCCGATGGTGGCCGAACTTGGTCCGCCGAGGGTGATGCCGAAATAGACGATGGCCCAGATCACCGAGGCCGGCGGCAGCAGCCAATAGAGCGCCCAGCCGAGCCCCAAAGTGACGATCCCGAACGCAAAAATGAACATGGCGCCCAGCACCACCGGGATGGCGATGATGAGAAAATCAATGGCGAAAGCCACCACCCGGCGCGCCAGAACGCCTTCGAACAGTTCCGGATTCGCTGTCGGGTCGTAGGCATGGGGCTTGACGTCGATCGACATGGGCTAATCCCCGTAGAGCGGGCATGACGCGGGCCCGCCATGGCTACCGAGATGGCGAAAGAATCGGCCTTCCGCAAGAGGGCAAGGCCGCCGTTCAGGTGGCTGGAACGAAAATCCTGATTGCGGCATGGTGCAGGCGCACGGGAGATTTGTACCTTGGGCGTCACGCTCGCCGACATCGAAGCCGCCCGCCGCGTCATCAAAGGCGCGGTGCTGCGCACGCCTATGCTGGCGGCACCAAGGCTGTCGGCGCTGACCGGCGCCGAGATTTTCGTCAAATACGAGAACTTGCAGGTCACCAATTCGTTCAAGGATCGCGGCGCGCTGGTCAAGCTCGCCTCGCTCAGCGATGCCGAGCGCAAACGCGGCGTTATCGCCATGTCGGCCGGCAATCATGCCCAGGCGGTGGCTTATCACACCGCGCGTCTCGGCATCCCTGCAACCATCGTGATGCCGGTGACGACGCCGTTCGTGAAAGTGGCGGCGACCCAATCGCATGGCGCCGAGGTGGTACTCGACGGCGAGACGGTGGCGGAAGCTGAGAAGCGCTGCGAACGGATACAAGCCGAGCGCAAGCTGGTGCTGGTGCATCCTTACGACGACGAACGCATCATGGCGGGGCAGGGCACTATCGCGCTCGAAATGCTGGAGGAGGTACCAGATCTCGATTGCATTGTGATCCCGATCGGCGGCGGCGGGCTGATCGCGGGCAATGCGATTGCGGCGCGTGCGATGAAGCCGGGCATCGAGATCGTCGGCGTCGAAGCGGCGCTTTATCCGTCGGTGTGGAATGCCCTTCATAGCGAGATCCGCCCGATCGGCGGGCCGACGCTGGCCGAGGGCATCGCGGTCAAGAATGTCGGCAAGTTGACGCTGCCGGTGATCCGTGAACTGGTCGCCGAGATCGTCCTGGCCGACGAAGCATCACTCGAGCGCGCGGTCAACGCCTACCTGACGCTGCAAAAAACCATGGCGGAAGGCGCCGCCGCCGCCGGACTTGCCGCCATGCTGGCGCAGCCCGCGCGCTTCAAGGGCAAGAAGGTCGGCCTTGTTCTGAGCGGCGGCAATATCGATCCGCGCATTCTGGCTTCGATCATGGTGCGCGAGCTTGAGCGCGAAACGCGCATCGTCTCGTTCCGCCTCACCATTCCGGACCGGCCGGGCGTGCTCGGCGTGATCGCGACGCGGTTAGGGGCGCTCGGCGCCAATATTCTCGAAGTCGACCACCGTCGCCTGTTTCTCGACGTGCCGGCCAAGGGCGCCAAGCTCGACGTGACGATTGAGACGCGCGACGCCGCCCATGCCGAGGACATCATGACGGCGCTCGGCAGTGACGGCTATCAGCCGGTGCGGCTCGAGACCAGCGCGGCGATAGACTAACGTCGCTATTTCGGCTGCATCAAGCGCCAGATGCGCTCGGATGTCGCCGGCATCTCGATATGCTTGACGCCGAATTCGGCGAGCGCGTCGACGAGCGCATTGGCAACCGCCGGCAGCGCGCCGACATTGCCGGCTTCGCCCGCGCCCTTGGTGCCCATCGGATTGGTCTTGGTCGGCACCGGATTGCTCTCGATTTCCATGTTGCACAGATTGTGGGCGTGCGGCATGGCGTAATCCATGAACGAGGCGGTGACGAGCTGGCCGCTGGCGTCGAAGTGGATGTCCTCCATCAGCACTTGCCCCGCGCCTTGCGCGACGCCGCCGTGGATCTGGCCGTGCAGCAGCAGCGGATTGAGCACGGTGCCGACGTCGTCGACGACGCTGTAGCGCACGATTTCGACCACGCCGGTTTCCTTGTCGATTTCCAGTTCGCAGATGTGACAGCCGTTCGGAAAATTCTGCACTTGCGCCTTGTAGACCGCGGTGGCGAATAGGCCCGGCTCCATCGTCGCCGGAACCTTGGCTGGGTTGGCCGCGTCGATCGCAACTTCCTTGATGGTCATGGTGCGGTTGGTTTTCGGCGACGAAAATACGCCGTCGGCGAAATTGACATCGGCGACGTCGACCTTGAGCGCGAACGCGGCGATCGCCTTGGCCTTCTCGATCACTTTATCCGTCGCCATTAAGAACGCCGCGCTCGACATCGTCGAAGTGCGCGAGCCGCCGGTGCCTTCGCCGTAGAACACCTCGTCGGTGTCGCCTTGCACGTAGCGCACTTCGTTCGGATGCAAGCCCAGCCGGTCGCAAACCAGTTGCTTGAACACGGTTTCGTGGCCCTGACCGGCGGTCACCGAGCCTGAAAACAAAGTCACGCTGCCGCCACGGTCGAAGCGCACTTCGGCGCCCTCGGTGCCGCCGGCAGCAGCCCGCTCGATAGTGTTGGAAATTCCGAAGCCGCGGAGTTTGCCTCGCTTGCGCGACTCCTCGCGCCGCCGCTTGAAGCCCTTAAAATCGGCGAGCTCTAGCGCCAGATCCATGTTCTTTTCGAATTCGCCGCTGTCGTAGGTGAAGGTCAGCCCCGTCTTGAACGGCATCTGCTTGGGCGAAATGTAGTTACGCCGGCGCAATTCGATGGGATCGAGCTTGAGCTCATCAGCGGCGAGATCGACCATGCGCTCGATGACGTAGCCTGCCTCCGGGCGGCCATTGCCGCGATAGGGGCGGACCGGATTGGTGTTGGTGAACACCCCGGTGATGTCGACATACATCGCGGGCGTGCGGTAGACGCCGGCCAGTGTGCCGGCATTGAGGATGAAGGCCGGCATGTTGTTCTGCAGATAGGCGCCGATGGCGGCGATGGTCTTGACGCGAAAGCCCAAGAACGTGCCGTCCTTGTCGAGCGCCAGCTCGGCTTCGGTGACGTTGTCGCGAGCCTGCGCATCGCTGAGGAACGCCTCGGTGCGCGTGCTCATCCATTTCACCGCGCGCCCGGTTAGCTTGGACGCAAACATCGTCAACGGCGCTTCATTGAATACCGGCGTCTTCATGCCGAAGCTGCCGCCGACATCGATGCAGATGACGCGCACTTTGCTCTCGGCAACTTTCATCACCTTCGCGATCTCGTTGCGATAAGGATGCGCGCGCTGCACCGGCGAGTGGATGATGTAGCGGTCTTCCGCCGGCAGATAGACGCCGACCGCGCCGCGCGGCTCCATCGCGGCCGCGGTGACGCGATTGATGACGAAGCGGCGCTTCACGACGTGCGCGGCCTTGGAGAAGGCCGCGTCGGTCGCCGTTTTGTCGCCGAGCAATTCGACGAAACAGATGTTGTCGGCGCAGCCGTCCCAGACTTTGGCGGCGCTGGGCTCGGTCGCCTTGCCGGTGGAGACAACCGCCGGCAGCGCCTGGTAGTCGGCTTCGATCAGTTCGGCGGCGTCCGCTGCTTGTGCCGCGCTTTCCGCGACCACGAAAGCGACCGGATCGCCGATCCAGCGTGTGCGGTCTTGCGCCAGCACCGGATAGGACGGTTTGAACATCGCCGAGCCGTCGCGGCGCTTGAGGCCGCCATGCGACGGCAATTCGCCAAGGCCCGCCTTCTTCCAGTCCGCCGCTGTAATGATGGCGAGCACGCCGGGCGCGGCCTCGGCGGCGTCGGTCTTGAGTGACAAAATTTTGGCGTGGCCGTGCGGCGAGCGCAGCACGACGCCGAAGGCCATGCCAGGATAAATCACGTCGTCGATATAGCGCCCGCCGCCGCGGACTAGCCGCGGATCTTCGAAACGCGACACGCCCTGACCGATTGCGAATTCACCCATTGAAAAAATGACCTGTCGATTTCAGGGATCACCGGACGGCGACTCGGGAGGACGGGAGACTTTGGCCTTCAGCCTTGTTTTAGTTTTTCCGCCACGCGCGGGGCGAAATAAGTCAACACGCCGTCGGCGCCGGCGCGCTTGAAGGCGGTGAGGGTTTCGATCATGGCGCGCTCGCCGTCGAGCCAGCCGTTCTGCGCGGCGGCCATGATCATCGCGTATTCGCCCGACACCTGATAGGCGAAGGTCGGCAGGCCGAAGGTGTCCTTCACGCGGGCGAGGATGTCCAGATAGGGCAGGCCGGGCTTGATCATCAGCATGTCGGCGCCTTCCTCGACGTCGAACGCGACCTCGCGCAGTGCCTCGTCGGTATTGCTGAAGTCCATTTGATAAGTGCGCTTGTCGCCGATCAGCGTCTTCGACGAGCCGACCGCGTCGCGGAACGGGCCGTAGAACACCGAGGCGTATTTCGCCGCATAGGACATGATCGACACGTCGATGAAATTTTCCGCATCGAGTCCCTTGCGGATGGCGCCGATGCGCCCGTCCATCATGTCGGACGGCGCGATGATGTCGCAGCCGGCTTGCGCCTGCACCAGCGCCTGCTTGACCAGCACGGCGACGGTCTCGTCGTTGAGGATGACGCCGTCTTGCAGCAGGCCGTCATGGCCGTGGCTGGTGAAAGGATCGAGCGCCACGTCGCAGAGCAGGCCGATCTCGGGCACTTCCTTTTTGATGGCGCGAATGGCGCGGCAGACCAGATTGTCCGGGTTGAGCGCCTCGCTGCCGGTTTCGTCGCGCAAGCTCGGATCGGTATAGGGGAACAGCGCGAGGCAGGGGATGGTGAGCTTGGCGGCGCGCTCGGCTTCGCGCACGGCCTGGTCGACCGAAAGGCGTTCGACGCCCGGCATCGAAGCGATGGGCGCGCGCGCATTCTGCCCGTCCATGATAAACAGCGGCCAGATCAGGTCGTCGGTGGTGAGCACGTTTTCGCGCACCATGCGGCGCGCCCAGTCGTTGCGCCTATTGCGGCGCATGCGGGTGGCGAGATCGAGACGGCCGGCATCAGCGAATGCCCCGGTTTCGACGGGGGTCGGCCGGGTGCGGGCTTCGATCGGGCGTCCGAATTTGATGGCCATGGGGCTCTCCAGGAGGCTCTATTTAGCCGTTTCAAACGAATGCCGCTACCCAGCGGTGAGGCTGTGATTCTTACGGCTTTGGGAGCATATTTGAAGGCTAGGCGGCCAGCACACCTGCTCCGCCAAGACCGATACGGGAGGACGACAATGGCAAGGTTATTCATCGATTGCCGCGATCACCCGAGTGACAATAATTGTACCATCTCGATTGCGGCGGATAACAAAAATGAGCTCGTCGAGGCGGCCGTGCAGCACGCTGTGGCGGTGCACGGCCATAAAGATACTAAAGAACTTCGCGACATGATCGGGAAGTCGGTCCGCGCGCAAGGCTGAATGGCCACGCAAGCTCGCACTTGCCGCTGATGTGCCCGCAGTCATAATCCGGATTGAGAGCAGGACGAGCCGGATGGACTTCGACCTCAACGACGAACAGCGGGCGTTCCAGGCCACCGCGCGGCAGTTCGCGCGCGACGAGATGATGCCGTTCGCGCGCGACTGGGACGAGGGCGAAGTGTTTCCGGTCGAGGCGCTGCGCAAGGCGGCGGCGCTCGGCTTCGGTGGCATCTACGTCAAGGAAGATATCGGCGGCTCGGCGCTCAGCCGGCTTGACGCGGCGCTGATCTTCGAGGAACTGGCGCAAGGTTGCACCTCAACCGCCGCCTATATCTCGATCCACAACATGGCGGCCTGGATGATCGACGCTTTCGGCGGCGAGGCAGTGCGCAAGAAATTTCTGCCGAAGCTCTGCTCGATGGAACATTTCGCCAGCTATTGCCTGACCGAACCGGACGCCGGCTCGGATGCCGCGAGCCTCACCACACGTGCGCGCCGCGACGGCGACACGTATGTGCTCGACGGCGCCAAGGCCTTCATCTCCGGCGGCGGCGTTTCCGACATTTATGTTGTCATGGTGCGTACCGGTGAGGGTGGCCCGCGTGGCATTTCCTGCATCGTGGTGGAGAAGGGCACGCCCGGCCTCTCGTTCGGCGCGCGCGAGAAAAAGCTCGGTTGGAAAACGCAGCCGACCGCCATGGTGAATTTCGAAAATTGCCGCGTGCCGGCGGCCAACCTCATCGGCGCCGAGGGCCAGGGCTTCAAGATCGCCATGGCCGGGCTCGACGGCGGCCGGCTCAATATCGGTGCCTGTTCGATCGGCGGCGCGCAATTCTGCCTCGACCGCACCATCGAGTACATGAAGGAGCGCAAGCAGTTCGGCTCGCGGCTCGCCGATTTCCAGGCGTTGCAATTCCGCGTCGCCGACTATGCGACCGAAATCGAATCCGCACGTCTGCTGCTGCATCGCGCCGCGGTCGCGGTCGGCGAGAGCGAGCCGGCGGCCACCCGGCTGGCGGCACAGGCCAAGCTCATTGCCACCGATGCGGGGTTTAAGGCAGTCAACGGCTGCCTGCAGTTGCACGGCGGCTATGGATACTTGCGCGATCATCCGATCGAGCGCGTCTTGCGCGACGTGCGCGTGCATCAAATACTCGAAGGCACCAACGAAATCATGCGCGTCATCATCAGCCGCGCTATGCTGGGGAATTAAAAACTAGGGAGTACGCCATGGAGCAGCTGCCGAGACTTTATTTGTCGCGCGCCGAGATGATGAAGCGCGTTGCCCGTTTCAAGGACCTCAAGGGCTCCGACGGTGGATTGCCGGACAGCAAGATGCCGGGCTGCGAGCGCACGCTGTTCAACGTCATCGGCTTTCAACCGCCCAAGGGGGAGGGCGGCGCGGTGACTTCGCCGGTCGGCGACAAGGCGGCGCGGCTCGCTGCCATCAAGATCAGCGAAGGCTTTAATCTCGGTTACTGCAAGGCCAAACCCGGTCACGGTCCCGAGATGCACAATCACGACACCAACGAGACCTTCATCCCGATGACCGGCACCTGGCGCGCCAGCTGGGAAAACGAGAAGGGCGACGTTGAATTTGTCGATCTCGGTCCTCTCGACGTGGTGTCGTTCCCGCCCGGCATGATCCGCCGCTTCGAGAACGTCACCAAGGGTGATCCCAACGCAGAATCGATTTTGATGTTCGTGATCGGCGGCGACGGTCCGCGCGCGGAATTCACCGATCAAGCCATGAAGCGTTTGGAAACGGCCGGCGTGTGGTCGCCGCAGTAACTTGATCGCGGTGGGCAGCGGCGCAGCCGAAATTCTGTTCGAGCGGCGGGGCGCCGCCGGCATCGTCACGCTCAACCGACCGAAGGCACTCAATGCCGTTACCCACGGTATGGTGCTGGATTTGCGCGACCAGTTGACCATCTGGAGTGACGATCCGGCCATCACGCGGGTGGTAATCCAGGCCGCGGGCGAGCGAGCGTTTTCCGCCGGCGGCGATATCCGCGCGCTTTACGATCTCGGCAAGGCCGGCAAGCATGCTGAAGCGCTGCAATTCTGGCGTGACGAATATCCGCTCAATGCCGCCATCAAGAATTTCCGCAAACCCTACGTCGCGTTGATCGACGGCATCGTGATGGGCGGCGGGGTCGGCGTGTCGGTGCACGGTTCACATCGCGTGGCCGGCGACCGGTTTCAGTTTGCCATGCCGGAAGTCGGCATCGGCTTCTTTCCCGATGTCGGCGCCACCTGGTTCCTGCCGCGCACGCCGGGCGAACTCGGCACTTATTGCGCGCTCACCGGCGAGCGTTTCGGTATTGCCGACGCTTGCGGCGGCAGGCTGGCCACGCACCGCATTCCGTCGGCGCGTTTTGGTGCGCTCCTCGACGGCCTGACAGGGACGGTTTCGGTCGATGCGGTGCTGTCTGCCTTCGCCGAGCCGGCCGGCGAGGGGCCGATCCTGGTGCGGCGCGGCGCGATCGACCGGCTGTTCGCTGGATCTAAAGTCGAAGGTATTCTCGAGGCGCTCGAACGCGAAGCGGCATCATCTAGCGCCGATGCCGAATTTGCGGAAAAGTCCGCCGCAACCATACGCATGAAGTCACCGCTCAGCCTGAAGTTGGCGCTGGCCCAGGTGCGGCGCGGCAAGAATTGGGATTTCGAGACGTGCATGCGGGCCGAATTCCGCATAGTGTCGCGCGTCATCCAGGGCCATGATTTTTATGAGGGCGTGCGCGCCGTGATCGTCGACAAGGACAACCAGCCGCGCTGGCAGCCTGCAACGCTCGCCGGCGTGAGCGAAACCGAGGTCGATCGCCATTTTGCGCCGCTCGGCGCCGACGAATTGCGGCTGCCATGAGCGAGCCGGCCGTACGCAACGACAGTCGAGGCCTCGAGCCGGTGCGCGAGCAATCCGGCGCGCCGCAGACCGGACGCTGGACCTGGTGGCTCGTGCTGTTCCTGCGGGTCATGGCCGCCGTGTCGATGCTCAAGGGGCTCTATCATTGGTCACGCGTGGTCGGCATCGGCGTCGAGCCAAATGAAATCTTTGAATATCACTCGATCGCCTGGCAGGCCGCCACTGTGTTCTTCGCGGTGATCGATCTGGTGGCGGCCGTCGGTCTGTGGCTCGCCGCCGCCTGGGGCGCGGTGATCTGGCTGACCGCGGTTGCCTCGATGCTGGCGGTGGAAGTATTTTTTCCGCAGGTGTTCGGCGGCGGCGTGATCACCGATTTTCTGGAAGGCGGGCTGCTGGCGCTCTACCTGTTTCTGGCTTTGAAATCTGCGCAGGAACAGCCGCCGTGATGTACTGGAAAAAGTTTTAGCAGAGCGGGAGGTCGTGATGTCGCACATTGGATTTATCGGGCTCGGCAATATGGGTCTGCCGATGGCGCAGAACCTGATCAAGGCTGGCCACCAGATCGAAGGCGTCGATGTCAATCCGGCCTCGATCGAAAAATTGAAGGCCTCCGGCGGTGTCAGCGCGGAGACCGCCAAGATCGCGGCGGCGCGCGCCGACGTCGTCATCACCATGTTGCCGTCCGGCAAGGAAGTGCGCGAGGTTTATTTGGGGCCGTCCGGCATCATCGCCAACGCCAATCCCGGCACGCTGCTAATTGACTGCTCCACCATCGACGTCGACACGGCGCGCGCGGTCGCGGGCGAGGCCGAGACGAAGGGGCTGCTGATGCTCGACGCGCCGGTGTCCGGCGGCGTCGGCGGCGCCACCGCGGCGACGCTCACCTTCATGGTCGGCGGCAGCGCGCAGGCTTTCACGCGCGCGGAATCTATTTTGCAGAAGATGGGCAAGACCATCGTCCATGCTGGCGGCGCCGGCAACGGCCAGGCGGCCAAGATTTGCAACAACATGATCCTCGGCGTGTCGATGATCGCCGTGTCGGAAGCTTTCGTGCTGGCGGAGAAGCTTGGTCTCGATCACCAGAAATTGTTCGACATCTCGTCGAAGTCGTCGGGCCAATGCTGGTCGATGACGACGTATTGCCCGGTGCCGGGACTGGTGCCGACCTCGCCGGCCAACCGCGATTATCAGGCCGGATTCACCGCTGCGATGATGCTTAAGGACTTGAAATTGTCGCAAGCGGCGGCCAAGGCGGCTGGCGCCAGGACAGAACTCGGCGCCGGCGCTGAAAGGATTTATTCGGCATATGTCGAGAGCGGGGAGGCGGGCCGGGATTTTTCCGGCATCATCCGCTTCGTTCGCGGGTGATACGCATAATTCCGAAGATGGAATCCGTTTTCGGGACAAATTTGTACGCAATTCGCCAAACCGCGGCGGTTCAAGGTGAATGAAGCGTAACGCCAATCGATTCAAATTTATGTTGAACGGGCCATTCACCGTTGCAAATAAACCTAATCTTTATGGTGTTATTTAAGCCGATTTTAGACTGCCCTTTATAGGGTGGGTCATCAGGAACGGGGAAGACAGGGCCTCGTTACCGGCGAAGTACCAAGATAATAATACGCAAGGGGCGTTGAACATGAAAGCCGTTGCCAAGACGGTCGAGTCCGCCGAAAACGAGGCGCGCTTCGACCACATCCGGCCTCAGTATCTTGAGGCCTTGACCTTGGTGGAGCGCCTGCATCGCAGGTTGCTCGACGTGATCAAGGACGAATTCGATCGGCGCGGGCGCTCCGACATCAATTCGGTGCAGGCGCTGTTGCTCTACAATATCGGCGACAAGGAATTGACGGCCGGCGAGCTGCGCACGCGGGGCTACTATCTCGGCTCCAACGTCTCCTACAATCTCAAGAAGCTGGTCGAGATGAATTTCCTCGATCATCAGCGCAGCCGCGTCGATCGCCGCTCGGTCCGCATCAAGCTGACCGACAAGGGCCGCGAAGTGCGCGACACGGTCGAGACGCTCTATCAAAAGCATGTGCGCACGGTCGAGCAGGTCGGCGGCATCAATGCCGACGAGTTCTCCACGCTCAACAAGTCGCTGCACCGCCTCGAGCGCTTCTGGACCGATCAGATCCTCTACCGCCTCTAAAACGTCAGTACGTGTGGAAAGACTTGCCCCGGCCTTGCGGCCGGGGTTTGTTTTTGCGCGCTATGACGCCTGGCAGCGGTGCCCGAGGACCCTAGATATTGCGCCTCAGCGCCTTCCACATGCCAAAGCTTGGCGGTCGGCGGCCGATATGGTATTGGCGGACGCAACCCCGGAAGAAGCCCTTCAGTCGGCGCCGCCCTCATTCCCGGCGCCAGGAGATCGTGATGTCGGCCAAGTCGACCACCCAGTCGAGCCCAAAGCCAGCCAGCGA
>Ga0184628_10001561_pt1 | contig 11281 bp, 14 predicted proteins | sample PLM4_5_b1_FD_133149 | JGI IMG/M metagenome (GOLD analysis project Ga0184628, IMG submission 133149) | Groundwater sediment microbial communities from an aquifer in East River, Colorado, USA - PLM4_5_b1 | ecosystem: Environmental > Terrestrial > Soil > Riparian zone | place: USA: East River...
AATTATTCTTCACGCAATGAAGCAAGGTGCGAAAGTTTGTATTGCAAGTCTTGAACTAAAACCAAAACGGTTATTGATGAGGTTAACTCGCCAAGCTAGTGCTCTCGCTGAACCCACAAAAGAGTATATCAGGGCAATTCATACGTGGTATGAAGATAAGCTATGGTTATTTGATCTTGTAGGCACAGCAAAATCGAAACGCTTACTTGACGTTTTTCTCTACGCTCGCCAACGGTACAATATCGATGTATTTGTAATTGATTCTTTCATGAAACTTGATATAGCCGAGGATGATTACAAGGCTCAAAAGGCATTAATTGAACAGCTATGTGATTTTAAAAATCAACACGGCTGCCATATCCATATAGTGGTTCATCCACGCAAAGGAGCTGACGAGTCACATCCTCCCGGGAAGCTGGACAACAAAGGCACGGGGGCTATTAGCGACCTTGCAGACAATTGTTTTACGATCTGGCGTAACAAACATAAAGAGCAGTTATTACAATGCCAAACTAGCGGTATAACGCTTAAACCCAAAGAATTGGAGTATTTGAAAGGAGCAGACTGTAAGTGGGGTTGTGACAAACAACGAAATGGCGATTGGGAGGGTGTTTTTGGCTTTTGGTTTCATACTGATTCATTGCAATATTTAAACAAATCTGATCAAAAGCCGGTAAGAGTTGTTGAATATTCAAGTAGAAATCCGCTCTAGTTTAGCCTGATTAATGGATTGGGTTTTCAAATGCGTTTAGTGGGGGAATAAGATCACCCACATTTACATTCAATACAAAGGCTATTTTGATCAGATTTTGTATGGATATATTTTGTTCCCCACGTTCAACGCGCCCCATATAAGTTCGCCCTAATGTAGAAGCAGCCGCAAGCCCTTCCTGAGAAAAACCTTTAGAAGTTCTTATCTCTCTGATTTGATTCCCTAATTTAATAAGGTTTGCTTGCTTCTTTATCATAAGATAAGTAGAAGCGATTGCACCTTATAAGTTCCACACCTAATAAGTGGTATTATTTGTATTTTTGGTGTATTATTGCGCCGCAGTACAAAAAGAAGGCATTTCCAATAAGCTCCTCAATAAAAACATAGCCTATTAAATATGCGTAATAAAACTCATGCATAACTCTCAATAATAATAAAAATAAACACGGACTTGTTTAGCAGGAATATCCCTGTGGGGGTGGCTGTTGTTTAAACTTTGTTAATTGAGGAAATTAAATGATTAAAAAATTAATACGTAAATTTGGTTATATATCACAAACTGATTGCTTTAAAATGATGCATGTGGATGGTAAAGGTTTTTTAGAGGCAACTAAATCAGGCCGTTGTTCGTTATTACATATGTTAATTGCTTGGCATATATTTGAAGCAGTAATTGAACTGCTAGAAGCTAATGGTGAACAATTCACAGAACAATTCACCGAAGAAAACACACCATATATTCTTTGGCGCAATCAGGGCATCATAGATCCCCCACTGGCTTTCAGTTTATTAATTGCTTACATCGTTAATCATCCTGATGAAGGCCATTTATCTTTATTTAATCTTGCCATTAGATGTGTAAAGGCTTCCGAATTTAAAAAACCAGAGTAATTACGATGATAGATTTGGAAATAAAGTGGTTCTATAGACTTGTTAAAGTGATGTATGTGTTTTTTTTAGCAATAGGGTTTATTGGTGTGCTCTGTGTGGGATGGAATTTGAAACCTCATCAATACATTAATAATGAAAAGAGCTATTTAATCTGCCCTGATGGCACGAAATATTCATTTAAGAGTTTAGACCTCTATTTTTATACAAGTTCATTCTTTTCTGACTATGAAAGGGAAACTGTAATAAAAACGTGTAATAACAATCTGATTAAAAGTACTGATCCCAAAGAATTTCATTTTGAAAACCTTATCCCAATTGATGGTGATCCTTATCCTACTCATATTGTATATAAAACCAGAAGTAGTTGGATAGAAGTCATAAAATTTTGGTTCTTTGGTTCTTTGATTGTTTTTTTAATTTTCAATGTCATCAAACAATCCCTCCTTTACATTGTATATGGCAAAAAATTTACTTTAGGTTGTAGAAAAGAATCATGAAAAATAAATTCATTTATATAGTTCTTAGCTTGATATTTGCACTATTTATAACAATGCTATGGCTTTATCAGTTCAAGCCACTTTCAACTACATATAATACATCTGTATTTTTAGGTACAAGATTTGGTATGTCTCTTTCCGAAGTTCAACGAGAATTGAAGAAAAATGATGTTGAATTGGTTGATGAGGTTACTTTTGAAAAACTTAAATCAACACCAAAAAGAGATTTGTTTTCGGGTAAATATCAAGTGCCTTTGTTCCATGATAGTGAATTTAAGAGAACACTTTGGTATATGCCATCAATCGAAATGTATAATTCTAGAGTAGTTGCAGAATTTGAATTTATTGAAGATAAGCTTGTTAGTATAGAAATTTACATTGTTCCAATTTCTAATAAAAATGTTGTCCATATCATTGAATCAATTACTGAATCACTCAAAAGAAAATATGAATCTAACGATAAAGAATTTAATCAATGGATGGAAATTATAAAAAGTCGCTATAAAACTATTAAGTTTGGCCATGCTGAGGCTAATCGACCGATAGATTTGCTTGCCGACGACCATGAACTGAATAAAAACAACCCATTAGCATATAATCTAATGTTTAAAAGCAATTTATCACGATTAAATTTGTGGCTAAATTTATCAGAACAGTACGACCCAATAATAATCATTAGGATTGCCCCAACTCAAAAAAATACATTCAACGTTAAACAAAGAGAGAAAAATGCGTTTACTTAATAGTTACTTTTATATGTTAGGTGGTTGGCATCGATTATGGATTGTGTTTAGTGGGTTAAGCCTTGCTTTCCTTCTTGCCACAACCACATTATATGTTGAGCCTATGCCAGAGAGCTATTCTTTTAGGAACGAATTTTATGATGCTCTCTCGTCAGAATCAAAAAATAAAATTCTTGAAATAAATGTATTTGATGAGCCTAAAGCCCTCTCAAATTCATTCTTAGAGTTAGTAAACCCTAAGAGTGAATGGCTTGTTACCTCAAATACAAAAGGAAAATTGAAAGACAGCATACTGGTAACTATGCCAAACAATCAAATAATTGCCTTTAAAAAAGAACAGTATGGTGATTCTATGAAAGAAGCTTGTCAAGAGTACTGGGGGATTATTGAAAAATATGCTCACAAACAGAAAAAAATTAATCCCATTTTAATTAGTATGTTATCAAATTGGCTGATTTTGTGTACTTTCTTATATGGTTTCGGAATCTCTGTTGCTTGGGTTCGCCAAGGGTTCAAAAATGATGCGTAAATTAATGTATTGGAGTGCCGGAAGACAAAACGGAGAATTGCGCAATCAGATTTTTTCCTCGGAGAGGAGACAGACTATATATCTCTTATTTAATCAATTTCATTAAGAAGAGCTTTACTTAACTGAATGGTTTGCCGTACCTTTTGTTTAAAAGCCATAGCCTCTGTCGTATTGCCGCCATGTACAAAAGCATTAGTGTTACCTAGCGGCGCTCCTGATCCTTTTGCTCCGCCATGAAGCCGGCAGCGTGACTTACCTTTGATTGCAGGGCAACGGCACGGTTTACCGTTATTTACTTTAGCTTTCGCACCACATCTTGGTGCTTGGTTAAAAGCATACATATTTTCTCGGTCTATGAGGTTGTTTTAATATTTTCATCTGAACGCCCCATACTACCTTGAATATTCCCCACAACAGCCTGACCGCCTTGATGAACATCAACCCGCTCAACAATTATTTTTTGCCCCCCAAAACCTCTTAGCTTGGCAAGCATATTTACCTGTTGGACAAAGCAATTAGCTAATTTTATTGCTGTGTTAGTGTAATATGTTTTTAACTCGAAGTTATCACTAGCATTAGCATAGACCATGGATCGTTGTTGTAATTGATGGATTGACAGCATCTGGGCTGCTAACATTGATTCAAGCCCATTCTGAGCACCAAGAGCGGCAATACCTTCTGCGCTCAGAGATTTCGCTTTTTTAAGATCAAATTTTTCATTATTAACATTATTACAAGCCAAGGCGGCATCATAGATTATGTTCCGTGTGAATTGATCTTGCTGGTTGATAGTAAGGCTGCTTTGTTCTTCTGACATAGATGTTATCGATGACTTGATTGAATAAAATCAATTATCGCAGTTATTTCACTATTCATGAAGTGGTTTTTTCGTTGCACCATGGGGCACTAGTGGGGCACTCAGTAATAACAAATGGCCAAAAATCACAACAAACAGCGATAATGATTTGCTTATAACCGTATGATTTTGTTATTTTTATCTGTTATTATTGATTGCCATTTATTGCTCGCATAGGTTTCGTAATCAATAGGTCTGCGGTTCGATTCCGCACAACGGCATAGGGTTTAAGTTGAAAATATTCTGTAATGGGGCACTGATGGGGCACTCAGTAATAACAAATTAGACTTTCATTATCATTTAGATTTTATAGATTCTAATTGAGTTTCAAGACGTGTAAATCGATCATTCATTGAGATAGCGTTATCCATCTTAGTCTTAGCTTCGAAATGTGTTAATCGGGTATTTATTGAGTTTTGAGTATCATTAGTCTTAATCATGTAAGTTATGATCCCACCTAAAATAATTATTAACAAAGTAATCAGTAGGCCAAATAACCAAGAAAATAATGAATAAGAAATTTTATTTTCTATTTTCGCATCAAGCTCTTTTCTATTACTTTCTGCTTTAGCGTCAAGCTCACGCCTAATATTATCGACTTTGGCATCAAATTCTTTTCTAATATTCTCGAGCATTGGATCAAATTGCTGGGGCTGGGTGTCTTTTGCCATTTATGGTTGACTCGCTAATTCTATTCCTTGAAAGAAATCAGTTATGTGTTTTAAATCTTGAGAATATCTTAATCCAAAAGATCCTGTCTGAAAATTAATACTAAACTCTATTTTATCGTTATCTATTAATTTTCTATCAACACCAACTAATGCATTTAGGCGGAAGCTGCTGGATTTAATTTCCTTAGGGGCTATATCAATTTTAATTAATCTAAGGTCTGTAAGAATATAAATGATAGCTCCCTCATTATCTCCATCTACGCTAGCATTTATTACTAGATGTGTATTAGGTGTATCACCATTAACAGCGGAGGTAATAAATTCCGATATTTTTTCTTGTCTTGCTTGATCTATTTTAGGGCTATCAAGCTGAAAAACTTCAGCTACAATGGCGTCTAATGTCTCTTTTTTTTTGGTCATAAACCCTACCTAGTGTTTTCTATTAAGCTAAAATATCAATGACTAAAAAGTCATCTTGAAAAATTCTCATTGAGTATATCACTTATCAACCATATTGCCTCTCTAACCAAATAACTACGAGCAAGAGATATTGGTTTAATTTTAATCAATATCGGAGGATTTTTTAAATTCACTGCCCCATAATCGCCCCATGAGCTTGATTACTTGATAAAAATATCATTTTTATCAAGTAATTAGATACTATATTCAATTGATTGATAGTCATATGTTGTCATTTGTTTTGATTTGTTGTAACCTTTGGCCAATTGTAAATCTTCTAGTGTAATATGCAATGGCAAACATCGAAAAAAGAACAGGTCAAGATGGAAAAATATCTTATCGTGTAAAAATAAGACTAAAGGGGTTTCCTGCACAAAGCGCAACGTTTGATCGACTGACTGATGCACGAAAATGGACGCAACAAACGGAATCAGCAATACGTGATGGTCGTCATTTCAAAACCAACGAATCAAAACGTCATATATTAGCTGAGGCAATAGAACGATACATCAGTGATGTCATTCCAACAAAGCCTAAAAATACTGTAGCACAGGTTGGTCAATTAAAATGGTGGAAAGATCATTTAGGTGATTATTCTCTCTCCGACATAACTCCAGCACTAATTGCACAATATCGAGATATTCTTGCTAAAAGTCCTTCACCGCGTGGAAAAACACATAGCCCCGCAACAGTTAATCGTTATCTCGCAGTATTAAGCCATTTATTTACAATGATGATTAAAGAGTGGGGCTGGGTTGAAGATAACCCTTTGCGCAAAGTTACAAAACCCAAAGAACCTCGCGGGCGTGTACGATTTTTGTCTAATGAGGAGAGAGTACATTTCTTGGAGGAGTGTAAAAAGAGTGAAAGCCAATATCTTTATGTTGCTGTTGTGCTGGCACTTTCCACGGGGGGGCGCAGGATGGAAATCTTGGGCTTAACCTGGGAATACATTGATTTTAACCGGGGTGTGATCACACTTCATGAGACGAAGAATGGAGAGCGTAGAGTTTTACCCCTTGCAGGGCATGCGTTGGAATTAATACTGCAATTAACAAAAGTCCGTCATGTTAAATGTAATCTTGTGTTTCCTGGTAAAGATCTAAAAAAACCTGTGGATCTAAGAACCCCTTTCGAAAATGCCTTAAAACGCGCAGAAATAACAGATTTTAGATGGCATGACTTACGCCATAGTTGCGCCTCTTACCTTGCGATGAACGGTGCGAGCCTCGCTGAAATAGCCGAGATCCTTGGACATAAAACGCTTCAAATGGTTAAGAGATATGCTCATTTGTCGGAGGCTCATACCAGTAAGGTAGTTACGAGAATGAATGAGGCCATATTTGGAGGTTAGGTTGTGCTCACTGAAATCAGTAATAATTGGTTAGATGAGGAGTTACAGCAATTTGATTGCAGTGAGAATCTTCAACAAGAAGCGATTCTTTTTAAGGAAAAGGTTAGGGAGGCTCTCTCAAATAGCTTACTTAAACCGAAGTGGAAATTAGAGGAGTTTCTTACACTTATAATTGCTTGTAATATGGCCGATGAATTTTGTACTACCCATAATATGCAACCTTATATAGACATAAATCGGCGTGCGTTTGGGGAGTATTATACATATCCACTAACCCAATGGAATGTGTGTGAAATTAAGCAAAGGCTTAGCCAATATTATATTCATGCGTTGGCATTATTAAAACAAAGAAATCACAATACTCCTATTGAAGCATTACCTATAGAATGGTTAGAACTGGTAGAGTCTATTGGGGAACAGTTATTTATTCCATCTGTGGAAAAGTACTTCTATAAAGTGATATGGCCAACATCACCAGAACCTGGCACATACCGTCCACCTAAAACCATAGAGCGTATTGAATCATCTAAAAGACCTCCTATTGTTACACTAATGGCAGAGTTAATTCGATTTTATCACTATGGAATTGATATTTTAATTGCCAAAAGAGGAATTTTTCCTGTATCAAGACTTAATATTGATGAAGCTGCCAAGTACTTAGGGATATCAACTAATCAAATCATTGAAAAGTGCTTCGAAGAAAAAACCCTTGGGGTCTATATAAAAGAAGGCCAATTCAATATCAAAAAATTTATAACAATAAGCAGCCAGTGCCGTTCTCGCAACTATATTGACGAAATATCAATTGCGTCATACCCACATCATTACAAAGGATTAGTGCGTCTGGTAAAAAGCTCGGAACTATATCCTGATAAAACAGTAGAAAAAATATATGAGGGATCAAATATCGAGGCTTCACAAAGAACAGAGTTCGCAAATGTCCCTCTTCAAAGTTCTACTGCTGAATATGTCCAAGGTATTACTAAAGTAATTGAGCTTCGAAGAGGGGAAAAAATAACCATTGGCGACCTAATCCTTGTGCAATCAGAACTTCAGCAATTCAAGGATAACGATGCTGAAATTGCTCACCCCCTCTTGGACACACCTAACCAATTCTTCAGAGTAGGTAATACCTATAAAATTAGCTATTTAGGAGAACAACTTTTTTATCTCCCAGATGATAAAGGATTACGCCGCATTGAATATCTTTTAAAACGCCCCAAACAATATGTCTTAGCAATCCTTTTAATGCAACTTGATTCTGAGGAAGAAATAAAGATGCAGCCTTTAGAGAATATTGAAGAACTTAGGGAATCAGGTATTAATGAAGATAGTCATTTAGCTGATAATGATCTCGTTATTCCATCAGAACAAATACAACAATATAGGAGACGAGCAGAAGTTCTGAAACAAGCTATTGAGGAAGCCCGGGAATTTGGTGAAATAGAAAAAGTTGAGCAATATAAACAAGAGCTAGATTTTTTATTAACCGAAATAAATAAAAATACAAACCATATAGGTCGCCCTCGCACATTCAATAATGAAAGCCGTACTGTTCTTAATTCATTACGAAAAAGCCTAAAAAGAAGCTACGAAAACATAAAAATACATTCCCCAGCACTATATGAGCATTTAAATAATTCTATCCAGATTGCTCATCAAACTGTCTATCACCCTCTAAATGAATGTATTTGGAATGAGGACAAATGCTGTCGCCAATAACGACAAATTTTGTCACGCGTTATCTCTATGAAACACATAATAATTTCGCTATGTGTTATTAAATCAATAGAGGTAAGAAAAAATGGCTGATAACACGCGAGTAGATATTCCCAACACACGATATATACCTGCTACAAACTGGAGTAACCATCATGAATGGCCTCCTATCGGAGGGTTGCGTAACCTTATTTTTAACAAAGACAAAAATGGTTTTGCAAAGGTTGTAAAAAAGGTAGGTAAGCGTGTCCTGATTGATGAAGCTGCATTTTTTGAATGGGTAGAAAATCAAGGGAAGGGAGCATAATACCATGACTGATAAAAATCGCCCAGACGAGCATCTGGGCAGTCCTGACAAAAAACCCTTTAATGATAATTCAATCGCTTCGCAACATGCAAAACTTTTATTGCATTTTAATAGGTGTCGTAGACTAACTACGTTACAAGCTCGAGAAGAGCTTGGAATTATGCACCCGTCTGGTAGAACAAGAGAATTAATCAAGCTAGGCCATAACATTATAACTCTGATGAAGGTAGTTGAGCCAGATATCACGGGTTTACTACATCGAGTAGGTTTATATGTTTATCTAGGTAGATGTAATGCAGAAACCATGCAAATCAAGGAACACATACAATCATCAGGGATTATTGATAGATTGAAAGCGGCCTCCAGCAGTCTATTTAAGGCCATTAAACTGGGCAATCAGGAAACAATTAAAACCTGCCAAGAAGAACTTAATCGTCTCATGAAAGTACTTGATAAGGAGGCGGATTATGTCACGCATCAGGACAATTAAACCGGAGTTTTGGACGAGCGAGCAGCTGATAGCCTGCTCGCCAATTGCAAGGCTATTGTTTATAGGGCTTTGGAATTTCTGTGATGATAATGGTGTCCATCCAGCATCGTATATTCGTCTTAAAGCGGAAGTATTTCCCGCGAATAATTTCAGCATATCGGAGATCCAACAATGGATAAATGAACTCATCAATAATGAACTCATTCGTGAATATATGATTGATGCCAAAGCATATTGGATTGTCACTGGCTGGAAAAAACATCAACGCATTGATAAGCCTACCTATAGGCACCCCTTGCCTCAATCTGATCTAAAGAAAATCGAAGCTAATTCGACGATTACTCGAGGAGAACTACCAGAACAGTCATTGATAGCTCACTATTTGGTCGATGAGCTCTCGCCCACGGAATGGAAAGGAATGGAAAGGATAGGAATGGAAAAAGAAATAGGTGAAGTTGAAACTTCACCTGTTGATGTTTCCGAATCAATTTCATTGGCCAGCACGCAAGAATTATTTAATTATTGGCAGGCAGCAATGAATCATCCACGTGCCATATTTGATGCTAAACGGAAACGTAAGGTCGTACAGGCACTCAAATTGGGTTATAGCCTAGCAGATCTTAAAAAGGCAATTGATGGCTGTTCTAAGACACCATACAACATGGGGCAAAATGATAACGGTCAAGTATATGATGATATTAGTTTAATTTTCCGTGACGCAGATCATATCGAACGTTTTATGAATAATGCCACGAGCAGTAATACGATACATGAGCCTAATAGCACGGATGATTTAATGGCGGGGGTGATTTAACATGATGATGGCAAAAGAAATATCAAAGCAACTTGCGCAGCGAGCAGAAGACATTGCTAGATATTTATTACCAAATGGCAAAAAATCTGGCTCTGAATGGCGGGTTGGCAGTATTGAAGGTGAATCTGGAGAATCGTTGGGTGTTCATCTTACTGGTGAAAAATCAGGAATTTGGTCAGACTTTGCAAATGGATCTAGCGGTGATTTATTGGATCTATGGGCTGAAACACGCCATTTAACCCTTGCAGAAGCGATTAAGGAAGCTACCCGCCACCTTGGTATAACTTCAACGCAATTTGAGGCACATAGGCCTTCAAATTACGTTAAACCAAAATTAAAAAATGATATTGAGTTAATTTTATCATCACCAGTAGTGAACTATTTGGTTAATGAAAGGAGGCTGTCTATTGAGACAATTAGAGCCTTTAAAATTAGCGAACGTTACCGTGAAATTATTTTTCCCTATTGGCGTAATGGGGAACTCATCTTTATAAAATTCCTTAAAGTAGACCGAGTAGGTAATAAAAAGCAGATGTCAGTTGAAGCAAATTGCGAACCCTGTTTGTTTGGCTGGCATTTAATCCCAGCAGATGCGCGAACTGTGGCTATATGTGAGGGTGAAATCGATGCAATGAGTCTTTATCAATATGGTTTACCCGCGCTCTCTGTTCCATTTGGGGGTGGGGGTGGTGATAAACAACGGTGGATTGAATATGAATTTGATCGGCTCGCTATTTTTGATCGAATCTATCTATGTCTTGATGCTGATAAAGAAGGGCTCGCTGCAACATGTGAATTAGTTGAAAGGCTAGGCCGTCATCGCTGCCACATTGTTAAATTGCCACACAAGGACGCTAACGAATGTTTGCAGACTAATGTTCCAATAGAAATCATGCAACAGTGTTTTAAGATAGCCAAAACACTTGATCCTGAAGAACTAAAAGCTGGCAGCGAATTTGTCGAGGAAGTCATCGATGAATTTTATCCTGCGCCAGGTGTTCATCTTGGATATGATGCCCCTTGGGAAAAAACGCAAGGAAAAATTTTATTTCGACCCGATGAACTCTCGGTTTGGACTGGGATCAATGGCCATGGTAAATCGCAATTTTTAGGTCAAATTATTCTTCACGCAATGAAGCAAGGTGCGAAAGTTTGTATTGCAAGTCTTGAACTAAAACCAAAACGGTTATTGATGAGGTTAACTCGCCAAGCTAGTGCTCTCGCTGAACCCACAAAAGA
>Ga0184628_10001567_pt1 | contig 11277 bp, 9 predicted proteins | sample PLM4_5_b1_FD_133149 | JGI IMG/M metagenome (GOLD analysis project Ga0184628, IMG submission 133149) | Groundwater sediment microbial communities from an aquifer in East River, Colorado, USA - PLM4_5_b1 | ecosystem: Environmental > Terrestrial > Soil > Riparian zone | place: USA: East River...
AGATCGCCCAGGCTTTCCGCCACCGCCAGATTTCCATTCAGGCGCTGCCCTTCGATCTGCGGATACCGCTGGATGTCGTCGAGCAGGAGTTGCGCGCGCGCGATGAACGCCCGCTCGTCATCTGACTTCCACCAGTCGCGCGACGCGCCCGTGCCGTCGTAATAACGCCCGGTGCCATCGAGGCCGTGCATGATTTCGTGTCCGATCACGGCCCCGATCGCGCCGTAGTTGGCCGCCTCGTCGGCGGCCGGATCGAAGTACGGCGGCTGCAGAATGGCGGCGGGCAGCATGATCTCGTTCTGCGCCGGCACGTAGTACGCGTTCACGCTCTGCGGCCCGTTGATCATCCACTCGCCGCGTTCGTCAGGCCGCGCCATTCTGGCCATCCGCCGCGCGTTGTCGAAGGCCTGCGCGCGCGTCAGGTTGCCGAACAGATCGTCCGGCAGAATCTCGAGGCCGCGATAGTCGCGCCAGACGTCCGGATATCCGACGCGGGTCTTGAGCAGCGACAACTTTGCCTGGGCCTCGCCTTTCGCCCCACCGCTCATCCAGTCCGCTTCGGCAATCGCCAGCCGATACGCCTTGACGATCTGCTCGACGATGCGCTCGACACGCGTTCGCGAGGTGCGCGAGAAGTACTTCGTCGCATACAACCGGCCGACAACGTCACCAAGCATGCGATTGACCAGGCCAACCGATCGCTTCCAACGGACGATCGGCGCCGCCTGGCCTGTCAGATAGCGCCCGAAGAAGTCGAAGCGCGCATCATTCAGCGCCTGGTTGGCGTAGGTCGACATGGCCGTGATGTAGCGGCCGACGAGCCACGCACGCCACGTCGCAAGCGGCCGCTCGGGAACGAGCGCTGAGAACGCGCGAAAGAACGACGGCTGCATCGCGACGACGCCCGTGATCCGATCGAGGCCCTGGGGCCGGCCCCACGCGACCCAATCAAAGCCGGGAAACGCGGAATTCATCTGCGGCAGGCTCAGGGGCGTCGCAAAGGCGTTCTTGTCCGTAGCGGCGTTCGGTGGAATGTGCGCCGCGGCCAGCTCGATCTCGAGCGCGACCACGGCCGTAGCGTCGCCCTTCGGATCCGCCCGGCCGACGATCGTGAACACGCGCTCGAGGTACTTGCGATACTCGTCGCGAATGCCCCGCGAAAGCGCGTCGTCACCAAGGTAACGCTCGCGCTCGAGAAGCAGGCCGCCCTGCGCAATGTGCACGATGCGGTCGTCAGGATTCCGGGGATCGGTGCCGACGTTTCCTGAAAACGGACCCGATGTCGTCGTGGCTGAGAGCCGGCCGGCCCGATCGGCGAGCGCGCGCGTTGAATCGATGGCGTCGATCGCTTTGAGATCGGGTTCGAGTGGCCGGATGCCGCGAGCTTCGATCGCGGCTTCGTTCATCATGCTTGCGTAGAGGTCCACGACCTGCTGCGCCGGAGAGCCCGGCCGCCGATCCGTCGAGGCCGCCAGTTCTTCGATGATCGCGCGGATGTCTTCGTTCGTCTTTTCAACGAGCTCGGTCGCCGCCGTGTGCGAGACGCGATCGTCCGGCATCGGCGTGGCCTCGAGCCAGTGCCCATTCACATATCGATAGAGGTCGTCCTGCGGCCTTACAGATCGATCGAAGGCCGTGACGTCAAACCCGGACCCGGAGGGCGTCTGCTCGGCGGATCCCGCGGTGACAAAGATCGCTCCCGCGAGGGAGACGCACAGCAAAGCGGCCCGGGCAGAAATCATTGGGATTCCGGCGGCGGAAGCAGTATCGCACGGGCCTGACGCACCCCGCGGCCAATGGTCGCGGTCACTTCGAGGCGCACGCGGTCGTACTGCACGGTGTCGCCGACGACTGGCGGCCGGCCCAGCTGCGCCAGAATCAATCCGCTCACGCTGTCTACTTCTTCATGCGTCAGGTCGAGATCGAAATGGCTGCCGAGTTCGTCGAGCCTCAGAGTTCCGGCCACCATGGCGGATCCGTCGGGCGCGCCGACGATCGGCGGCGCGTACGGGGTCCCTTCGTCGATTTCGCCGACGACTTCCTCGAAGAGATCTTCGAGACTGACGACACCCGCCGTCCCGCCATGCTCGTCGATGACGATCGCCAGGTGCGCCGCCGACTTCTGCATCGTCAAAAGCACGACGTCGAGCGTGGACGTTTCAGGCACTACCGGCATCGGACGAACCACCGCCGTGGAAATCGGATCGCCGGCCAGAATCGGCTGCAGCAGTTCCTTCACGTGGAGCATGCCTACGATGTGGTCGAGGTCACCGTCGTAAATGGGATAGCGGGTGTGGTGATGCCTGGCGACGACGTCGCGGATCTGACTGGATGTCGCGTTGAGCGGGATGCCGATCACGCGGACCCGAGGCACCATCACCTGGCCCGCGGTGAGATCGCCGAATTCCAGGAGCTCGCTCAGGATCGATCCCGCTTCGGCCCGCATTGCGCCGCCCTCGGCACTCTCCTCGACGATGATCTGCAGCTCTTCAGGCGTGTAGCCGCGATCGCTGCCGCCTTCGCGCCGTTTTATGCCAATCGCCGCAAGGCACAAGTTGCCGGCGCCGTTCAGCGCGCGGACCAATGGGTAAAACACGCCAAGGGTCGCGAGCATGGGCCAGTACAAGAGGCGTGCGGTCCGCTCGGCATGCGACAGCGCGATCGCCTTCGGCAGCATCTCGCCAATAAAGATGTGGAGGTACGTGAGACCGGCGATTGCCAGGACGCTGGCGAGCGTGTGAGCGGCGATCCACCGGTTCGTCGGCGACAGTTCGAGTCTTGGTTCGAGCCAGGCTGCGAGCGTGTGTTCGCCGTACATGCCCAGGCCGAGGCTGGCGAGCGTGATGCCGAGCTGTGCCGTCGCGATGAAGCGATCCTGGTGAACCGGCGACGTGAGCAGCGCGAGAATGCGCCGCGACAGTCGATCGCCCTGGTTCGCGCGGTGCTCGATTGCTGTACGAGACACGCCGATGATGGCGAACTCCGCGGCCACGAACACCGCGTTCGCGAGCAGCAGACCGAACGTGACGAGGGCGACGGTCACGATGAGGAGCCCTCTGCTTCAAGGAACGCCGTCAACGCGTCGTGAATCGTGACGAAGCCGAGTATCGCGCCGGCGTCGTCAACGACCGCGGCTTGATGCGCGCGTTTTTCGCGCAGGCGCGCGATGACCTGATCGCCGGGAAGTTTTGCCGGCAGCCGTACGAACGGCCGGAGCAGCGACTCGAAGGGCGCAGGCCGGCCTGCCGCCACGTACTGCTGCACGAGATCCTTCACGCGAAGAATGCCGACGATGTTGGCGGGGGAGTCGCGGTATGCGGGCAACCGGCTGAACGGGCTTTCGGCGACCTGTTCGAGCGCGTCGTCGAGCGGCGCGCTGAGGTTGATCATCTTCAGCCGATCGCACGGGACCATCAGATCGCGAGCGGTGCGGCGGCCGAGGCGCAGCGCGCGGTGAAGCCGCTTGTGCTCTTCGGGTTCGAGCAGCCCGCCGTCGCGGCTTTCGGCGATGAGCAGCGCGATTTCATCCGGCGAGTGCAGATGGCGGTGTCCGCTGAGGTTCTGGCCGAGCAATCGCAGGAGGCCTGTCGCCGATCCGTTGAGCACGTTGATCAGTGGCTTGAACGCGGCCAGCGACCAACGCATCGGCAGCACCGTCGCCAGCGCGACTTCGGTCGGGAATTGCAGCGCGATGCTCTTGGGGATCAGCTCGCTGATGAGGACCTGGACCGCGGTGAGCACGATCAGGACGACGATCGCGGCGGTGGATGCCGCCGCGCGGGCGTCGAGACCTGTCCAGTCTGCGAGATAGGGCGCGAGCGTGACGGCGACCGTCCCTTGCGCCACGGCGCCCAGGATCAGGCTCGACAGCGTGATGCCGACCTGGGAGACCGCGACGTAGCGATCGAGCTCGCCGGGATCCTGCACGAACGGCAGGAGCTTGCGCGCGAGGAAACCCCCGTCGTCGCTGAGGCGCCGGACGCGGCTGCGACGCACGCCCACCGCGCCAAACTCGCCGGCTACGTAGAAGGCGTTCGCAAGAATCAGCAACGCCAGGACGATCCAGACTGTGATGGACAACCGGACTTAGTGTAGCCGTCGCTGATAGGATTTGGGGCGCGAGTGAGTGCACGAACGAGCCACGCGAACGGAGTGGGGCAATGGGGCCCCACGAGTGAGCGTGTAGGGGGTCCGCGGGGCGAAGCCCCCGGGTAAAGCAATGTTTAAGGAGTTCAAGGCGTTCGTGAATCAAGGCAACGCGCTGGACCTCGCCGTGGGCGTCCTGATCGGCGCGGCGTTCGGGAAGATCGTCAACTCGGTCGTCAACGACCTCATCACGCCGATTCTCTCGCTCGCGCTCGGCCGCGTGGACTTCAACAACATGTATGTGCCACTGGCCGGTCAGACGGCTGCGACGCTCGAAGAGGCGAAGAAGGGCGGCGCGGTGATCGCCTACGGCGCGTTCCTCAACAACGTCATCGAATTCTTCATCGTCGCGTTCACCATCTTCATCATCGTGCGGCAGATCAACAGGTGGCGAGGAACTGCACCGAAGGCGTAGCCAGGTAACGACTGGTGACGACGGGTCACGACAGGTGACGACAGGTTTCGAATGAAAATGCTCGCGGTCGCGCTTGCCGTCGTCGCGGTGGGCGTGACCGCCAGCGCCCAGCAGAGTACTGCCCAGAGCCCCGACAAGATGATGGGCGACGAGCTGTACGCCGCCTATCTGGCTGGCGGTCCGGCCGTTCTGGCGAAGGCATTCCCGACAAACCAGCGCTTCGAGGCCTTTCGAAACGACTTCGTCGACCACGTGTTCGAGCGGTGGGGAAAGATGCCGCGCGTGTATCCGCGCGCGATGTTCATGTTCGACGTCTCGCTCGCGGCAATCCCACACGGGTACCTTTATTGGGCTGACTTTCTTCAGCTCGGGCAGACCTATCTGCGCAAACTCCGCCAGCCAATCGGCGTCGACTTGAAGTTGGATGCATTCGAACTGCAGTGGAACAAGACCGCCATGGCGCTTTTGTCCGGTCGTCGCCAACCGGACCTGGTGGATACGCTGGCCAGACCGCTGATCGCCGGCCGCATCGTTCCCGCACTGCCATCCACCGAACCCGCCCTGGTCGATCCGTGGATCGCGTTGCTCGCAGGATTCGTCGAGGAGGGCTACATCCTCGAGGAGCCGAAACGCATCGCCGACCGCGGCGATGCGGCCGTTGCGGCCTATCAAAAGGCGACGGCCTTTGAACCCACGCGCGCCGAAGCGACCGTGCGTATCGCCCGTCTGTTGCTCGATTCGAAACGGCCGTCCGACGCGCTCGCTGCTCTCGACAAGTTCGACGAGGCGTGGACCCACGAAGCCGTCGTGGTCTATTGGGCTCGTCTGCTGCGCGGCAAGACGCTCACCGCACTGGATCGGCCCGACGAGGCGGCGAGGGCCTACTTCAGCGCCCTGGAGATTGTGCCAAGCGCGCAGTCGCCCCGCATTGGAACGATGGCGATCGAAGCCAAGCGCGGACGCGCGTCGATTGCGGAGGCGATCTCGAGAGATGTCCGCACGGGGCCCGATCCTGTGAACGATCCCTGGTGGATCTACGCTCACGGAGACCTGCGGTTTTTCCCGGCGTGGGAGAAAGCGCTCCGCGAGATGGCGTCGAAGTGATGCGCCGCGCCTGCGCTGTCATCGCGCTCGCGTCGGCCGCGCTCGCCGTACCCACGGCCTCGGAGCAACAGCCGCAGTTCCGTACTGGCGTTGACGTGGTTCAGCTCAACATCGCCGTCACGGACAAGACGCGGGTCATCTCCGACCTCGTGGCCGCGGATTTCGAAGTGCTCGACAACGGCGTGCGGCAGGAAGTGGTGAGCGTTTCACGCGAGGCGCTGCCGATCGATGTGACGATGGCTCTCGATACGAGCGAGAGCGTCGTGCAATGGGTTCAGAACGCGATTGTGAGCGCGGCCAACCGCATTCGCGAACGGCTGAAGAACGAGGATCGATTCTCGCTGGTGACATTCAACCAGCGGATTCACGAGCGAAATGCGCTGCTGCCCGCGTCGCAGGCATCACCCATCAGCCTGGGACGCCCAATGGGGCAGACATCCCTGAACGACGCGATCGCCACCGTCCTGGCCGCGCGCCCTGTCGTTGATCGGCGGCAGCTGGCGATTGTGTTCAGTGATGGCTTCGACACGACAAGTGTGCTGGACGAGGACGACGTGCTCGAAGTGGCACGGAGATCTCAGACGACGATGTTCTTTGTCTCCGGGCAGCAGCCCGGGAACCGCGTCCTTAGAACCTGGTCGACGACGCCCAACGGAGGATTGTCGCTCTCAACAACCGTTGCCCCCAGGGATTCCGACCGTAGCGCGATCGACTTCATGTATCGCATCGCCGCGGCCACCGGCGGCATCGTCCAGGTCGCACAACTGTCCAACATCACGTTTCGCTCAGGTTTCCCGATGATTGGGCGAACGCAAAACAATCTGCTGGACGCACCGTTCATCAAAGCGCTTGACGATTTCAGGACGAGCTATGTGTTGAACTACCAGCTCGCAGGCGTTCCGCGTCCCGGCTGGCACGAAGTGACGGTGCGGGTGAAGAGGCCGGGTAACCAGTACGCGGTCAGAACGCGGAATGGATATACGGGCGGGTGACGCGTCGATAGCAGGACTATTTGGCGCAGGCGCTGACTTCGTTCGCGATCGCGCCTAATGAATTAACGAACCCGCCACCGCGGCCACCAAAACCTCCACCGCCACTCTGCGATCGAATGAACGTACTGGATCGATCGAGCGGAAGCGTCGAGACATTCCGGCAGAACGCGTCCCACTTGCCGTCCTGATAGAGGTACTGCTCGACGTTCGAGAGATAGAACGCGCCGACCGTGCCGCCACGCGCCTTCAGGTACTGCCCGACCGCACGAATCGCTTTCGGGCCACCGAAGTCACCGACGACAGGGACGACCAGGTTCCGGGACTGAAGATCCTTCAGCCACGCAAAGCCTTCTTCGGTCGCAAGGTAACTGCGTTCGATACCGGCAGCGTCGGTCGCCGCCATCAAGTCCTTATAGGTTGGTGACGGCCGCAGGTTGTACCCGCTGCCATAAAACGTGCGGTAGAGAAGGTCGATGGCCTCGAGGTCGCGCTGCAGCAGCGGCAGCTTTCGCGTCTTCGTCAAATGATCCTTGATTGCCACCACGTTCTTCTGGACCAGCGCGGGGCTGGACCTGATCCACTCGAACGCTGAAAAGATCCGATCCGCGGATGATGCCGTGCTGAGTCCTGGTGGACGCGGCCTCGAGAACAGCATCGAGACGAAGGCCGCTCGATCTTCGGAAAGCTCGAAGATGGCCTTGTACAAAAGCTGCATCGCCAGATTGCCGCGGCGGATGTCGAAGATGATGGCCAACTTCGGTCGCGTCGCAACCATGTAGGTGAAGTTCTGCTCCGGCCCGACGCCAAGATAGACGCGCCCGGTTCCAGCCCGGGTAATGAGATCGGGGACGACGTGCTGGTAGAGCATCTCGTTGGACGTGAGGTTCGTGATGTCCGCGTTCCTGAACTGTCCGCCCGGCTCGGATGACTCCTGGCTCAGTGCCCAGAACTCCTGATCCGTCAGGCGCTCGGGCATGTCGATCAGCAGTGCGCCCGCAGACGCGGCGCCCAAGGCGACCAGAGCCGCGAGCGCAACCCGGATCTTCAACATGGCAGAATTATCTTCTGGAGGACTCATGTCGCGCGCACTGATTTCAGCGATCGTATTTGTCGCAGCGGCTGGAGCCGGCCTCAGCAGTCAGGCCCCAGATCCGTCGTTCACGAGCCGTTTTGACGTCGAGAAGTCAGACCTCGCATCGACGGGCCGGAACCCCTGGTTCAACCTGGAGCCCGGCCACACATTGACGCTCGAGGATTCGACCACACGCCTCGTCATCACCGTCCTGAACGAAACCAAAGTCGTCGACGGCGTCGAAACGCGCATCGTCGAAGAGCGCGAGACCGAGAAAGGCGCGCTCATCGAGGTGTCGCGCAACTACTTCGCGATCAGCCGCCGGACGAACTCCGTTTTCTACTTCGGTGAAGACGTGGACATGTACAAGGACGGCAAGGTCATCAACCACGAAGGTGCGTGGCTGTCCGGAGTTGCTGGTGCGCGCTTCGGGTTGATGATGCCGGGTCTTCCATTGATGAGGGCGCGCTATTTCCAGGAAGTCGCACCCAAGGTGGCGATGGACCGCGCCGAAATCGTCAGCCTCACCGAAAGCATCAAGACGCCCGCGGGCGCGTTCACCAATGTTCTAAAGATGGAAGAGACGACACCGCTGGAGCCCAACGCAAAGGAGGCGAAGTTCTACGCCCAGGGCGTCGGCCTCATTCAGGATGGCGACCTGAAGCTGGTTTCGGTGAAGAAGTAGATCAGACCTTGTCCATCTCGAGGACGGCGGCCAGCAGCACGTTCGCGCCGTTGGCGCAGTCCTCCCACGTCGTCAGCTCACGGGGTGAGTGGCTGATCCCTGCGACGCTCGGCACGAAAATCATTCCCATGGGACCGAGCTGCGCCATCATCTGCGCATCGTGGCCGGCCCCGCTTGGCTGCCGGCGATTCGACAAGCCCAGCGATTTCGAAGCGCGTTCGATCGCGCGCTGAACATCCTCAGTCGCGAGCGCCGGCGGGTTGGTGCTCAGCTCGTTGATCTCGATCTTCGTTTTCGAGCTGGACGCGATGGCTGCCGCTCGCTGCCGGATGTCGGCAATGATTTCGTTGAGTTTCGGTGTCGAAAGGTCCCTGAGCTCGAGCGTCATCCGGACGACGCCGGGGATGACGTTCGGCGCGTTGGGCTCGACATTGAGCTGGCCGACCGTGCCGACCTGGCGTCCCGGTTTCGCGTTAACCGCTTCTCGAACCGCAAGAGTCAACTGCGATGCGGCGACCAACGCATCCTGCCGCTCGGCCATCGGTGTCGTGCCGGCGTGATTACCGAAACCCGTGACGACTGCCGTGTAGCGCTGGATGGACACGATGCCTTCGACAACACCGATTGAGACTTTGTCGCGCTCGAGAGTGCCGCCCTGCTCGATGTGCAGCTCGAGATAGGCGTGATGCGCGCCTTTCGGACGGACGGCGTCCATGATGCGATCCGGGTTGCCACCGATCTTCCGCACGCAGTCGCCCCGCGTCATGCCGTTCCAGACCGCATCCATGTCGGCCGGCTTCACGTCGCCGGCGACGATGCGGCTCGCGGCGAGACCGCGGCCGAACGCCACACCTTCCTCGGCGGACCAGACGACGATCTCGAGGGGATGGCGTGTGCGGACGCTTCCGCGATCGAGCGCTTCGATTACGCCCAGAGCGGCCAGCGAGCCGAGATCACCGTCGAAGTTGCCGCCGCTCGGCACGGAATCGATGTGGGAGCCGAAAAGAATCGGCGCCAGCGACGGCTCGGCGCCCGCGCGCTTCGCGAAGATGTTGCCCGCCGGATCGATGCGGGGTTCGAGGCCGGCTGCGCGGATCAAGTCGACGACGTATCTCCGTCCGGCAACGTCGGCATCCGAGTAGGCCACGCGGCTGACGCCATCGGCGAAGGAGCCATTCGTAGGTCGGCCGAAGATGCTCAGGGCCGCGATGCGCGCGCGTAGCGCTGCCGCATCGACCCGTATGCTTTGGAAATCAGAAGAAGCAGCACCGACGGCCAACGCGCCTGCGGACAGACCGGCGGTCGCCAGGAATTCACGTCGGGTGACCGGCATGACGCTGAGTCTACCCGACGTGAACCTGGGAAGGTACGATCATCAATCGGCGCGCGTCAGAACCTGAACACAAACCCGAGCGAGGCGCGCGTGAAGTCAATCTTGCCAGGCGCGTCCAACACATCGGTGCTGGTGTCGACGTCATCGAACGTCTTGAAATAGCGGATATCGAAGCGCATGCCATAGTTGTTGCCGAAGAACATCAGAACGCCGCCGCCGGTATTCCACGCGACGCTGTTCTCTGAGCCCTCGTCGAACACCGCCCCGAAGTCAGCGGTCGATCGCAACACACCGGCGCCCGCGAGGAAGTACGGACGAATGCCGAAGCCCTTCTGGCCGCCGAAGGGAATCGCCAGGACCAGGTTACCGACCGCGGTCGTGACGCTGCTTCCGCCGGCGTCGGCCTTGCCGAAGAAGTCCGGGCTGTACCCGAAATCCGCCTCGATACCCACCACGCCGCCGCCGAAAAACGCGGCGCTCACACCAAACGTCTGCTGCTTGGACTCGCGCGCACTTGAAAACGTCTTGCCGGCGTCGCCTGCGAAGTTGATACCGAAGAACGGCATGAGGAGCGTATCGGCATGCGCGAACGCTGGTGTGGTAGCAACCACGAGCAGTGTCGCGGCCATCGTCTGACGCAGAGACATATGGGGACCTCCGGCCGCTACGGAAGCACGTTGCGTACCGTTAGGGTCGGGCACGCCTTGCCGCAACGCGGGCGCCTGCGCGCCGTTGTCGCAGCGCGCAAGGCGCGACGGTCACGGCATGTCGTGGCTGCGAGCTACTTCTTCGCCTTGAGCACTACCTCAGCGAGAAATCCACGGTGTGCGTCGAGCCGTCGCCAAGTGTGACGACGATGCGATAGGTCGCCGGAGCCAGCCAGCCTTTCGTATTCAAGTTGTAGATGTACTGCTGGGCGGCCGCGTCGTATCGGAAGCGGTCGCTGTTCTCATTGGCCGCGCCCGCGTCTTCGGTGAGGTCGGTCGTGTCGGTGGTCCCCGTCGCGACGTTGAGAATGCGGAAGACAGCGATGGTGGCCGTTGCGGCACTGGTCAACTGACCGTTGAACCGCAACTGGAACTTCACCGGGATCGTGCGGCCGGCCTTGTTCTGCTGAATCGACGCGGAACCATCGGGCAGGAGTGGTGGACTGAAGCCTCCGAACTCGAGACCGAGTTCTGCGATGACGAAAGGCGAAAGGCTGGTTACGTTTCCGCAGACGACATTGGTCTGTTGGTTGACCGATGTCGTGATGTCCTGCCACGCGCCGTTCTCGTAGTGGAGCAGTCGGACGTTGGCTTCGTTCTGAATAGAGCCCTGGACCCACGGGAAACAGAGAGTCACTGCGCCGGTAAAGCTGGCGGTCGTTGAGACGTCGAAAAACAACGGCGGCTCGGGCAGGTTAAAACCCGACGGCACCGCTGGGCCAGAATCCGACGCGGTGACCGTTGTTGCGCCGCCCGTCGTGACCGAAGAGAAAGACACTGCAACCGGCGCGGTGAATCCGCCGGGCAACGTGGCAATAGGCGC
>Ga0184628_10001569_pt1 | contig 11271 bp, 8 predicted proteins | sample PLM4_5_b1_FD_133149 | JGI IMG/M metagenome (GOLD analysis project Ga0184628, IMG submission 133149) | Groundwater sediment microbial communities from an aquifer in East River, Colorado, USA - PLM4_5_b1 | ecosystem: Environmental > Terrestrial > Soil > Riparian zone | place: USA: East River...
ACCCGCCTCTGGGCGCTCGTGTGCCTGGGCACGCTCGGCGTAACAGTCATACTGTCGCTGCTCGGACATCTCGTCGGGCCGCGCATCTGGGGATCGTCTCCGGAAGAAACGAGGGCCGCGGGCCAATTCATGCTGCCGATTTTCTTCGGCCTGTTCCTGGTAATCGGCTTCTCTGCCTTGCCGCTCGCGGCCAACCTGTTCGTGTCCGGCCTGGAGCGCATGTGGGCAAGCGCGGGCCTGCTGGAACGACCGCTCAACGCCAGGGTCATTGCGCTGGTACACCAGTACCACGTTCATTTCGTACTGGCGGTGTGGGGAATGTTCATCGTTGGGCTCGTCATTGCGGCGCCCCACATCCTGCGCGATTGGAAGGCAGAGCAACCGTCGCCGGCCTCGGCGCCGAAGGGCGCCATGCCTCCGCTCGACTACCAGGTGCGGCACGCGAAGCAAATCCTCCTGCTGCGCACGGACATCCAGAACGGCGCAGTTCGCTACGGAATACTGGGCTTGCTCAAGCAAACACGGGCCATCATCCCGGCCAACGCGCCGGGCCTGCTGGAAATCAATACCCGGGGCTTCGAACTGCTCGGCTACAAGCCCGCGCACGACCGGCAGGTAGTGATGTTCTTCAGCGAGCCGGATTCAACTGGGCAAACGCTGTTCGAGATTCTCCTGCCGGCGGCGGACGGCTCGATGACCTGCCCCGCCTATGCCGCGCCCTACGATCCGACGATCGCCAGGACGATCACGCTGGACGAATTGCGCCAGATGGCTGCTCGGTATCAGTAAGGCGGGTTAGACTTGTACCTCTTCGGCACCGTATGAATCTCCAGCTCAGCATAGGCCTGACTTCGAACCCGAGGACGTGGCCGATCCTCGACGGCAGGGTGAAGCCAGACGGCATAACCCTCAATCCGAGCCGCGTGCATCCATCGGAACTGTTCTGGCGCCAGCTGCGGTTCGCGGATTTCGACGTCTCCGAGATGTCGTTCTCGTCGCTGCTCATGGCAAAGTCAAAAGGCGACGACCGCTGGATCGGCCTGCCGGTATTCACCACGCGAAAGTTCTACCACGCCGCGATTCTGACGCGGCGCAAGGCCGGCATCGCAGGGCCCGCCGACCTGAAAGGCAAGCGCATCGGCGTGCCGGAATACCAGCAGACCGCAGCGCTGTGGGCGCGCGGCGTGCTGCAGGAGGAATTCGGCGTCGAGCCGCGACACATGGAATTCTGGATGGAACGCGGCGCCGCCCGCAGCCACGGCGGCGCGGTGGGATTTACGCCGCCGCCCGGGGTGACGATCCACACGGTGCCGCCAGAGAAGAATCTCGGCGGCATGATGCTCGCAGGCGAGGTGGACGCCCTGCTCCACTACATCGTCGACGACAACCTGGTCGATCGAAGCACTGCCGACCTGTGGAACCATCCAGACATCGGCCGGCTCTTCCCTGATCCGTGGGCCGAAGGCATCCGCTATTACCGCAAGACCGGCATCTTCCCCATCAATCACGGCATGGTCATCAAGCGCGAGATCGCCGAGAAGCACCCATGGGCAGTGCTGAACCTGATTACCGCGTTCAATCGCGCCAATGACATCGCCGACCGCGAGCGAGTGCAGCACGCCGAGTATCACGTCGCAACCGGCCTGCTGCCGCGTGATGCCAGCGAGGCGCTGAGCACCCCGATCGTGCGCCACGGCATCCGCGCCAACCGTGTCACGCTCGAAACCGCCGCGCGTTACTCCCATCAGCAGGGGCTGACGCCGCGGGTGGTCAAGCTGGAGGAAGTATTTGCGGCGAGCGCGCTAGAGCAGTAACGAGTGATGAATAACGAGTGGGGGAGCCGATGAATTCGCTATCGAGAATCGCCATCGTAGTTGCGATACTGTTCGCGGCAGGAACGTCGTTCGCCCAGTACCCGGTGAAGCCGATCCGTCTTGTGGTGCTGATCGCGCCCGGCGGTGCTCCCGACGTCGGTGCCCGCGTCATACAACCCCCGCTATCTCAGCGCCTCGGCCAGCCGATCGTGGTCGAGAACCGGGCCGGCGCCAACGGCAATATTGCCGGCGAATTGGTGGCGCGGTCGCCCGCGGACGGCTACACGCTGCTGTTCGGCGCGGACAGCCTGTTCGTAATCAACCCGCACGTCTACTCGAAGATGACCTTCGATCCCATCAAGGACCTCGCCCCGGTCGCAACCACGGTCGTCACCCAGCTGATCCTTTCCGTGCATCCATCGTTGCCGGTGAGAAACTTCAAGGAGTTCCTCGCGTTTGCCCGCAAATCCAACCCGCCGCTGCAGTATGCCTCGGGCGGCAACGGCAGCCAGCATCATCTTTCAACCGAAATGCTGAAGCAGCGCGCCGGCATCAATCTCGTGCATGTGCCCTTCAAGAGTGGCTCGCCAGCGGTTGCCGCCGCCATCGTTGGCGACGTGCCGGTCGTGATGGCCGGCAGCTCCGCCGGCCCCCTCGTCAAGGCGGGCAAGCTGCGCGCGGTTGCGTCGACTGGCCGCGAGCGTCTCAAGCTGTTTCCAGAAGTGCCGACCATCGGCGAGTTCTTCCCTGGCTACCAGGTCAACAACTGGCTCGGTATCTGGGCGCCGGCGGGCACGCCCGAGCCGGTGCTCGCGAAGCTGCACGCCGAGATCAACCGGGTGCTGGCGATGCCCGAGGTCGGCGAGCGCATCAGCTCGGTGGGCGGCGCCCAGCCCTGGATCTCCACGCGCGAGGAATTCGCAGCGGCGATCCAGCGCGACTACGAAAAATACGGCAAGGTGGTGAAGGACATCGGCGCGCGGCTCGACTGAACCCAAGGCGGAAGTAGGAAAGCGGAAGTCAGAAGAAAGAACAATTATTCCCGCAGTGCGGGAGTCTCGTCACTCGTAACCCGTCACTCGTCACTCTTCACCGATCTCTCTTGGCGACGCGCTGCCATAGCGCCAGCCCCGCGGCCATCAGCACGATAATCAGCGCGAAGTAGGCGCGGAATCCCAAAGTCGGGCCGATCAGCCCGGCAAGGAACGGCGCCATGCCCATGCCGAAGAACTGGAACGCCGTCGCGTAGGACAAGGCGCTCGCGTCCATCCCTTTCGGCGCCTCGAGCCGGATCAGGTAAACGAGCGCCGCCTGCATGCCGGCCGAGCCAAGGCCGAACGCCACTCGCGCGAACACCAGTTGCAACGGCGTTTCAAGGAACAGCAGCGGCAAGTGCGTGACGGCCGCCGCAACACCGCAGTACACCATGACGCGCGCGGGCCCGATGTTGTCGAGCGCGCGCCCCCACAAGGGCATCGCGACCAGCATCGACAGCGACGCCGCCATGGCCGCGGCCCCCACCCAGAACGCCTCCGCGCTGACGTCGGCCGCGCCCTGGGCTTCCAGTAACTGCAGAATGAAAACGCTGATGTTGGTCACGCTGCCATGCCACATGAGCGAGTACAGGAAGCCGAGGAGGATCAACGGGCCAATGCGCGGCACCGCCAGCAGCTCGCGCAGGCTGCCGAGCCACCGCGGGCGCCACTGGCCGGGCGCGAGCTGCTTCACCTCGCGCACGAACAGGACGACCAGCAACCCGCCGCTCAGCATCAGGCCGCCGCTGATCCAGAACAGCCAGTGCTGCCGGTCGACCAGTGCGGCCAGCGCCGCGCCGGCGACGGGCCCGAGGACTTGTCCCACCATTCCGCCGGTCTGTGCGATCGTGACGGTGCTGCCGATGCGCGCAGGGGGCGTGTTGGCCACGAGAAGCGCCACGCCCGCCGGCGTAAAGCCATTGAAGATCGCGACCACCATGAGCAACAGGGCGAACCACACCGGCGTCGGCGCGAAGGGCACCAGCATCATCGTGAAGCCCATGCCCAGCATGGCCCGCAGCACCATCGGCTTGCGCCCGTAATGATCGGAGATGCTGCCCCAGAGCGGATTCACCACGAAACTGACCAGGTAGAACGCGAGCAGCATGTGGCCGATCCACGTTTCCAGGTTTTCGCGCACGCCGAGATCGCGCACCATCAGCGGCAGGAACGGCCAGGCCAAGCTGAAGCCAAGTCCGCAGACCAGGTTGGCCAGCGGCAATACGAAGCGATTGCGGCGCCAATAAGGATACTGCCGCAACTCCTCGTCGGCGGCGGGCGGGACTGGCGAACTCATTCAGATGGTGTCGATTGAAGGTGACAGGTAGTGAGTAGCGCGTCGATGGGCGGAACAGGGGCCCCGAACTTGTTCGGGGATGTGACCCCCGGTGGCGCGCATGGCGGCCGACAAGATTGTATCCATATCTTGCTACTAGATGTCGGAGGCCGCGACCAAGCTAGCCCAGCCCGCATCCCGGGAGATACACTGGCAGCGCCAAAAGGATACCCATGGACATCGGTCGAACAGCTCTTGCGTTTGCGATTCTCGCGACGGCCGCCCTGACACCGCCTGTCCTTGCGCAGCAGTATCCGAACAAGCCGATTCGCCTGCTCGTCCCTTCGCCGCCCGGCGGCGGCACCGATATTCTGGGTCGTATCCTGAAAGAAGGCCTCACCGACTTGTGGTCGCAGCCGGTAGTAGTCGACAATCGCGGCGGGGCAAGCGGTAGGATCGCCGCGGCGGCGGTCGCCAAGGCAGCACCGGATGGCTACACCTTGTTCTTTACTTACGGCGGCGTCCTGACTACGGGGCTGCCGCTGTTTCGCAAACTTCCGTATCACCCCATCAAGGATTTTGCGCCTGTCGCGATGATGGCCCATGTTCCGGGCGTGCTCGTGGCGCATCCCTCTGCCCCCGCGAAGACGGTCGCGGAACTCATCAAGCTTGCCAAAGCCAAACCCGGAGCGCTGACGCACGGCGCATCCAGCATCGGCTCCAGCAGCCATCTCAACATGGAACTGTTCAAGCAGATGGCGAAAATCGACATGTTGCTGGTTTCGTATCCCGGTGACGCACCTGCCCTCGCGGCGCTCCTGGGCGGCCACGTGCCGCTCGCGTTCAACAACGTCGTGGTGGCCTTGCCGCATATTCAATCCGGCAGGCTGAGAGCCATGGGAGTCGCCACCGCCCAGCGCGTGCCTCAACTGCCCGAGGTGCCGACCGTCGCCGAGAGCGGGCTGCCCGGCTACGAGGGCCTGCTTTTCTACCTGGTCGTGGCGCCAGCAAAAACGCCGGTGGCGATTGTAAACAGGCTGAATGAGGCCGTGATAAAAATTAAGCAAAATGCGGACGTAAAGCAACAATTCTCGCGATTGGGAGCGATTTCGCTGGACATGACGCCCGCGGAACTGGGGCTTTTCCTGCAGCGAGAGCTTGAAAAATGGACGAAAGTGATCCAGGCCGGGGGAATTCAGCCCGACTAGAAAAACTGGCTTCACGGGCAATCATTTCCTGCCGGTATTATTGCTGCTTGCGCAAACAAGAGGATGACCATGGACTTCGGAATTTTCCTGCTCCTGCAATCGCCGTCCACCCGCCCCCCACAGGAAGTCTTCGCGCGCGGCGTCGAGCAGGCCCTGGCCGCCGAAACTCTCGGCTTTCGTAACGCCTGGCTGGCCGAGCATCACTTCTCGACCTACGGCTACCTGTCACGCCCCCTGCAGCTCGCCACGCACATCGCCGCGAAGACCACGAAGCTTCGGGTGGGCACGGCGGTCGTCGTGCTCCCGCTGCACCATCCGCTCGTGATTGCCGAGGAGATCGCGACGCTCGACATTCTCTCGGGCGGGCGCCTCGACATCGGGCTCGGGCGCGGCTACCAGCGCTACGAATTCGAGCGCCTCGGTCTGCAACTCGATTCCGGCGGCCAGCGCTGGGACGAATCGATCGACATCCTGCTGAAAGCCTTCGAGGGCAAGCCTTTCACCTACGACGGCAAGATCTTCAAGATTCCCGAAACATCGATTTTCCCTCAGCCGTTGCAGAAGCCGCATCCGCCAATCTGGGTCACTGCGCAGAGCCCCTATTCTCTCGAATACGCAGCGCGGCGCGGCTTCAACGTGCTGACCGGCGGATTCGGCGTTTCGTTCGACCGGCTCGCGGAGTTTGGCCAGGTATTGAAGAAGACGTTTGCCGAAGCAAAACACGCGCGGCAGCCGACCGTCGGCGTGCAGAAGGCGTGCTACGTGACCAAGGACAAGGCCGACGCGCGCGACGCCGCCGAGCATGCCCGCTGGAACATGCGGGTGACGCTCTCCCTGCGCAACAACTACGAGCGGGTGGAGAACGGCAACGCCGTTCCCGTGCCGGGCAAGACCGAGCCCGCGCTCGAGGAACTCATCGAGAACTACCTGGTGATCGGCACGCCCGAGACGTGCATCCGGCAGATCAAGCGCATCAATGATGCCGTGGGCATTTCGTATTTCAATTGCAATTTCTGTTTCGGCGACCTAGACCAGAAGCGAGTGCTGCGCTCGATGGAATTGTTCGCGAAAGAAGTGGCGCCGGCGCTCTGATGTTAAAGCCGGGAGGTGCGCGTCACAAAACGATCAGGACGGATGCCGGCCAAGTCGCCGAATAACACAGTTCTGCCCCGACGTTCCGTCTTCATCCCCAACCCAGGCGCGTCACGTAAAAGAATACCGGCGCGGCGAATACCATCGAATCGAGACGGTCAAGCATGCCGCCGTGGCCCTCGATCAGGCTGCCCCAGTCCTTGATGCGACGCCCGCGCTTGATTGCCGACATTGTGAAACTGCCCAGTACACCCAGCGCGTTAACGGCAACCGCCATCGCGGCCGCTTCCAGCGGCGTGAATGGCGTGATCCAGAACAGCGCCGTGCCGATCCCGGTGGCGCTTGCTATGCCACCAATCAACCCTTCCCAGGTTTTCGACGCCGATATCGCCGGCGCGACCTTCCGGCGGCCACAGAGCTTCCCCCAAATGTATTGCAGCACGTCGCTCGATTGCACAACCACCATCAGGAAAACGATCAGCAGCAAGTTGTGCTCCTCGTAACCTGCGATATCGAGCGCCAGAAGCGCCGGCACATGCGAAATGCAGAATACGCAGATCAGGAGGCCCAACTGAATTGTCGGCACGCACTCCGCGAGACGCCGGTCGTGAATCGCAACTGGAGCAACGATCGGCATCAGGATGAAGGCGCACACGGGAACAAATATGGAATACAGATCTGACCAGCCGAGCCAGACCAGCAGGTACTGAGCCGGCAGGACAACGAAGAAGCTGAATGCAAGCAAGCCGTTGCCACGACCTGTCGAGACCGGTGCCGTGAATTCACGTAGAGTCACGAACGAGATGATCGCAAACAACAGGGTAATTCCCTCTCGTCCGAACATCAGCGCTATGCCGACGATCGCGACGATCATCCACCATGAGCGGATTCGGGCATTCAAGTTGTCAATAACGCCATGCGGCTGCCTTTGCGCCACGCTGACCTTGAGCACGTAGCCGACCACGGTTGCCACCAGCAGAGCGACGCCGATCCCGGCGAATACCCTGCTCACCTGTTCCGCGACCGTGAGCGCATTCATGGTCAATTCCTTTCCGTGACGGCGAGTCCGCCCAGCGCACCCGCGTGGCGCGCATCAAGGACTACGCACTCGCGCGCGCTCCGTAGCATTGCCATAGCCGTCTCGACATCGCGTGCGCGTCCGGATACAAGCAGCCATCCGGCCAATGCGCAAGCGCTTCTCGAGCAACCGAGGGCGCAACAAACGAGTACCGGGCCGCGCGCGCGCATCCGTTCGATCGTTCGCGCCGCCTGCGCCAGCACATCGGCGGATGGCGTGACAAGATCGAGAACCGGTAGGACGACAAGCGACTTGCCATTCGCGCGTAATTCAAACTCGGCTGTTAAATCGATCACTGCCGCAAATGAAGACCCTGCAAGCTCACGCGCCGACGGCACGCGGCCCACGAACACGCCGTCGGCAACGGCCACAGGTCGCGGATCCCGCCAAGTCCAGACGCGCGAATTGAGCCAGGCGCCCGCGAGGTAGGGTGCGAATAGCCAGCGCGACGCAACGGACATTCGCCCATCCGCGCGTTTCTGAAACGCACCGGCACCAAGAGCTGCATAAGCCAGCGCAACCAGCATCAGCGACACCCCCGCCCATAGCAGCCAGAGCGCCCACCCGCCGAAATTGATCGCGATGGCGATAACCAGCACCGAGCCTGCCGCGTAGCGTGCCGCGAGGCGGAGACGCTGAGGATCGTGCGTCCATTTCCACTGTGACGAGATCGATCGCCCTTCTCCTTCGTCGACGAACGGCCATGCCCACACACAAAGCACGCCGAGCAGAAGGCCTGTCGGAATGTCGATGAAGTGATGCTGGTATGTCGTCAGAACGGAGGCGCACACCAGGAAGAGCCACATTTCCATCACGATGCGCGCGACACCCGCCAGTTTGCGCGCATACAGTGCCCACAGTATCGCGGCGAGCGCGATATGAAGCGACGGCAGCTGGTTGAACGGCTTGTCAAAACTGGCGAGCGCCGCGAACATCGGCTCCCAGAAGCCGTCAGCGACGGGTTGAGCGAACGAGAAGCGCAGCGGGAACAGGACAAAACATGCCACCGCAAGCAATTGCGCGGTAAGCAAACGTTTTGCGTGCGAATCGAGCTCGGCTCGGGACGTGCACATGAAGAATGACAATCCATAAAGGAGGTCAATCGACCAGTACGGCAATATTGTCCAGTCCCAGAACGGAATGCGAGCTTCCCAGTCGAACACCAACGAGGGAATGTATGCCCGCTGCGCGGCCAACCAGTTGGCCAGGCCGTAGCTCATGAAAAAAAACGGCCCAAGAAAGGCGAGCCACGCGAGCGCGCGGCGCCACGGCAATGGGGCCGCGTGCGAAACGGGCCGGGCGACCCGCCCACTCATCGCGTCATCGCCAGCATTCACAGGCGTTGCGCCAAGGACACCGTGAAAATTCCTGACTCGCCGATGCGCTGCGCCAGCTTTCGAAAGCCGGCGGCGGCGACCAACTGATCGAGCTCTTGCTGCGTGCGACGGCGCATCAACCACGCCACGCCACGCCGGTGGCTCGTCAGCGCCCGCGCGATAAGCTCCAGCTGCGGATGCCACGGTTGCCCCGTGTAGACAAGGAAACCGCCGGGCTCGATTGCATCGGCCAGGCCTGCGAGTGAGCGGCGCACTGGGCCGTTGTCGGGCATTAGCTCGTAGAGTCCCGAAACGACACCGAGCGTCGGCTTCGGCGAGAGTGCGGCGAGTTTCTGACGATCCATCGCATCACCCAGGGCGAAACGCGCGATGTCACTGAGGCCTCTTTCGCGGATTAGCGCGTTTCCCTTGTCGACGTTGACCGGGACGTAGTCGCGCAGCTCGATCGAATCAGGTCGCCCGCTCGCGCCATGGACATCCCCGGAACCGCACGCAGCAACCGCGTCGAGCACGTAGCGGCCATGCCCCGCGGCAACATCGAGGATGTGCACGGGTTTCCCGCCAGCGCGCAATCGCGCCATCGACTCACACAGCAGCGCTTCGACATCAAGCTTGCGCTGTCGGATGCCCCGCCAGCCGATCGCATCGAGGTAGATCCGGTCCACGAGACGCCCCAGCGGCGTTTGTCCGCCGGCCCGATTGCGATAGACGTAGTCGAGCGAGCTGCCCGAGTCGAAACCGGTCGCATGGCCGAGGCGAATCCCGTCCGACAGCAAACCCCCAAAGCGTAGGTTGGCGCGTGTCGCCGCCCAATAGAGGCCGCGCGGCGACAACGGAGACAGCGGTGCACCAAGCGCGTCTGCCTCCTCTCGGGTAAATCCAAACTGGTCGGCGTCATCGAGATTGGGCGCCGCGATCGGAGTGGTGAATATGCGAAGCAGGAATGCCCGCATACGATCGACGGCCAGAAGGCGGTCGCGCTCCCCCAGGGTATCGTGCAGAAAGCCGTGCAGCACATGACGTTCCTTGACGCTCGCGCCCAGGCGATCGAAGAACGCGTGCTGCGGCCGGTGATACACGACCCAATCACTTCCCGAAACCAGCAGCTGCGTCGGCACGGTAATCGCCTGTGCATCCGCCACGACACGATCGGCGGCCTCCTGCAAGCCGAGCAGGACATTCACCGAGATCGCACGTGAGAGCAAGGGATCGGAGTCGTAGCTCGCGATGCGCGACGGATCGCGCGTCAGGAACCGCGCCTTGACGTAGCTCTTGACGAAAAAATTGCCGAATAGCCTGCGCATCAATCGCAGCCCCGGCAGCGCGAACGGGACGTAGAGCTTCACCTTGAATGCCGGTGAGGCGAGTACCATGCACCGAATAGCCGGCGCGTAGTCGTGCGCCCAGGTGGCGACGAGCACCGCACCGACGCTCTGCGCGACGATACCAATGTCCCGTGGGGCGAAACCATGCTGCTCGCCGATGTGATCCACGAACGTCTGCACGTCGCGAACCGATGTGCCGAAGCTCGGCGAGTCACCGCGCGCGCCAGGCGATCGCCCATGACCGCGCGAATCCCAGGCGAAAAAATCGAAGTCGGGCAGCGCGAACTCATCGACGAGGTGCGCCATTCGACCCGAATGCTCGTGGCCGCGATGGAAGAGCACGATTGCGCCCCGGGTCGGACCGTGGACGGCCGGCCAGTGCCGATAGAAAAGCTCGACGCCATCGTGCGTAGCAAACGCACGCTCGAAAACCTGCCTTAGCGGCAACCCCATTGCCATATCGGTCATGTCAATCTACCTCCCGCAGTCCGTTCCACACCCGGTTCAAAATGGTCAACACCAGAGCAAACGCCATTGCCGGCAGCGCCAGGGCCGCCCATTCCGGTAGCGGCGCCGCAAGGCCGGCCCAGAAGCCGAGCACGCCGAAGACGAATGCGCGGTCGCTCTTGCCCATCGGCCCATCGAAGCGCCGCGACGCTCCGATCATCGGTCCGAGCGCACCCGCATATTCGCTCAGCAGCGCGAGCACGATCACGATGCCGACCCACAGCGGCGAGAAAGGTGACAGCAGCGCAAACGGCAGATAAAGCGCGGCGTCCGAAACGGCGTCAGACAATTCGTTGAGATACGTCCCCAGCCGGCTTTCCCGGCCATACTCGCGCGCCATTATTCCGTCGATGGCATTGAGCGCCATGCGCACGAACATCCAGGCCGGAATGATCAGGAACCATCGCGGATCGGGAAGCATCATTGCGACGAATGCCCCCGCCGCAATCGAGACAAGCGAAGTCGCGATCGTAATCTGGTTCGCAGTGATGCCGAAACCCGCTAGCGAGCGGGCAACTGGCCGCAGTGACGCCTGAAACTGCGGTTTCAGGGTGTAGAGAGACACGCCAGACCCGCTTGCGTCAGGCAGCCGTCGTCGTG
>Ga0184628_10001570_pt1 | contig 11270 bp, 9 predicted proteins | sample PLM4_5_b1_FD_133149 | JGI IMG/M metagenome (GOLD analysis project Ga0184628, IMG submission 133149) | Groundwater sediment microbial communities from an aquifer in East River, Colorado, USA - PLM4_5_b1 | ecosystem: Environmental > Terrestrial > Soil > Riparian zone | place: USA: East River...
CGATCGGCGGCCGCGCTGGCGGTGACGGCGGGTATCGCCTGGTGCGCCGTGCACGCGTACACGGGCGCCATCTTCGTGGCGGTTGGGATTTTCGTCGCTCTTCTGGTGGACTCGGTCGTTGCGGGCGACCTGCGGATGGCGTGGCGCAACCTGTCGATCATCGCAGCGGTCGTGGCCCTGCTACAGGTGCCGTATGTCGCTCACCAGGTCGCACACCGGTTCGGCGATCCGGCCATGGGGGCCGTCATCGGAAGTGTGGGACGCATCGCATCGGGAACCGAACCGCTACAATTCGCCAGGAGCTGGGGCGCGTACGCGAGCGCCTTCGACTTCATTCAAGCCTCCCCCTGGCAGATCCCGTGGGCCGTGTGGGTACTCGTCGCCTGCGGCGGGATCGTCGCCATTCGCTACCGCCACGATCCCGCGCTCCTGGCGGTGACGCTCGTGCCACAGGTCGCGGCCGTCATCGGGTACGCATTCTTTCTCGGCGGGTTGGAGCACTACTACTACCTCTCCGTGATGCCGGCGGCTGTGCTCACGCTGCTTCTGGGCGCGAGCGCCCTCCCTTCGCCCCGGCTCGCGCGTCTCGTGAGCATTGCACTGTGTGCCGTGTCGCTAGCCATTGCTCCGGCGCGCATCCTGTACGCCACACAATTGAGCAAGCTGCCGGAGTACGGCGCCCTCGTCGATGGATCGCGGCGGATCGCCCACTTCACCGAGCCCATGCGCGCAATACGGACCGTCTTCACGCTGCCCGCCACCAGCGATCCCGAATACGTCTACCGCATCCTCGGCGGTCGCCTCGAAGCGAGTTCGCCATGGGTGGGCGTGATCCACGTGGACGGCAGCGTGTCCTATCGGAAAGATGAGTAGGTAAGATGGCTCTCCGCCAGTTCTCGCATCGCCAATCATGAAGATTGCCGCATCGCAGGCACATCGAACCGTCAGCGCCCTCATGCTTGTTGCGGCGCTCGCCTACCTCGTCCCCTTCGTGCCGCGAGGCTGGATTCCACACGACGAAGGGATGCTGGCCTATTCGGCGGAACGGGTACTGCTCGGAGACCTCCCCCACGTCGATTTCGAGGAGTCGTATACGGGCGGGCTTTCATGGCTGTACGCCTTGGTGTTCAAGGTGGCCGGCGTGGACCTGGTGAACCTTCGCTGGCTCCTGTTCGCCGCCGCCGCGTTGGCCGTGTGTCAGATATACGCCATCCTTTGCCGGTACTTACCGCCGGCGGGTGCCGCGCTCGTGACATGGGTCGCCCTCGGTTGGAGCTTCCCGAACTACTTTGCCGGCCTGCCTTCGTGGTGGCTGCTCGTCTGTGCGCTGACCTCGCTGTGGGCGATGATTCGGTACGGCGAGGTCGGACGAATCCGCCACATCGTGATCGCTGGCCTGGCTGCCGGCGTCGCCGTCGTCATCAAGCAGACGGGCGTATATCTGTTTGTGGCGCTCGTGATCACGCTTCTATACGATGGCGGCCGTTCGAGCGCCTCTGGGCGGATGGCACGCCTGGAGTGGGCGGCGCGATGTGCGGTGGCCATCGGGTCGGTTGCCTTCGCCGCATCCGTGCTGTTCGAGCGTATCTTCCGCGCGGAAGGGCTGTACCTGTTTCTACCAGTCCTCGCCTGTGCGGTCGTCCTGCTCATACCTTCCCGGCAGCCGAGGCCTGCGGATGCGCGTTCTCCCTTCGTCCTCGTCGCTGTTGCCGCGGCCGTGGCAGCGCTCCCGCTCGCGTGCCTGCTGGTGCCCTATGCGATCCACGGGAAGCTGGACGCGTTCGTCGCAGGAACGCTCGTGCTTCCGTTGAAACGGGCTGTGTTTGCCAGTACTCCGATGCCGGGCGCGTCGGCGATCATGACCGGTTTGCCCCTGGCGGCGGTCGTCTTCGCGGGGCCGCGTTTCACGATTCGTCCACAGTCCACCGCGCTGATCTGCTTGCTGTGGGGGGCAGCCATCGCCCTGCCGCTGTTCGCCCTGTGGGATGTCAGAGGTTATCAGCTGATCTGGCAGTCCTCGCGCGCGATTGCCGCGCTCCTCCCGCTTGGAATCGCCTGGCGGCTGGCGTCCGGACGTTCGACTGATGCCGGACAGCGGTCCGCCCTGTTCCTGACGGCGGCCATTTTCAGCTGGATGTCACTCAATCAGTTTCCATTCGCGGCGCCCATCTATTTCTGTTACGTTGCCCCATTGGCGGTCATTGCCGGCGCCGCAACCGTGAGCAGCAAACCGTCTCCCCGATCGCCTGTGTTGCTCTCGTGGATGACGGTGCTGCTGCTATTCGCCGTCTTGAGCGCCAATCGTGGCTATCTCGTAAGCCTTGGCGCCTTCCATACGATCCAGCGTTTCGATACGGATCTGAAGATCCCAAGAGCGCATCTGAAGGTCGACAGTCGTGACGCCGGGGTCTACCGTTTTCTCATCGGGTCCATTCAGGCCCATCTTGGCTATGGGCAGCTCATTGCCGGCCCCGACTGTCCCGAGGTGTACTTTCTCTCGCAAGAGATGATTCCCTCCGGCAGACTGTTCGATTTCTTCTCAGCCGACACCGCCGATCGTGACGCGGACCTCGAGTCGTGGGTCAAGGGAAGGGTCATCGTCGTCAACCACGCGCCGAACTTCTCTCCCCCGCTGTCGGAAGCACTGTTGACGAGCCTCCGTCGCGAGTTTCCGTACGGCGAATCCATCGGCCGGTTTGAAATCCGGTGGCGGTGATGGGTTTCGTCACCCGCCTCCTCGAGCATCCGGCGGTCTACTCTGCGTGGCAGGCGCCATTCGCTGCCGAGAAGTTCGCTCCCGTCGAGCGTCGCCTCAAGCGCCAGCGGATTCGACGTGTCCTAGACGTCGGATGCGGACCCGGAACCAATGCGGCGCGCTTCGCCGGTGCCGACTACGTGGGGATCGACATCAACGAAGCGTATCTTGCCGTCGCGCGTGCGAAGTACCCGGGGCGGTTCATACAGGCGGACCTGCAGACCGCGGATCTGTCGGCACTCGGGACCTTTGATACCATCCTCGTCAACAGTTTCCTGCATCATCTTCCTGACCCGGCGGTCCGGCAGGTGCTCGGGCATCTCCAGGGGCTGATCGATCCCGCCGGCCTCGTGCATATTCTCGAACTCGTCCTCCCTGAGCGGCCCTCGGTGGCGACGCTCATGGCCAGGCTGGATCGAGGCCGCTATGCGCGCCCGCTGGTTGCGTGGCGCGAACTGTTCGAGGCCCACTTCGAACCGGTCGTCGTGGAACCGTACCACCTCGGACGCGGCCTCTGGGCGATGGTGTACCTACAAGGCGGGGCACGACCATGCGTCTCTCGGTAGGGATCCCCGTTCACAACGAGGAGGAGGTCCTCCCTGAGCTGATTCCGCGTCTACTCGCGGTCCTCGACCGCATTCCGGGTGGACCGCACGAGGCGCTCTTCATCGACGACGGGAGCACGGACGGCACACGCCATTTCCTGAAAGGCATCGTCCGACGCGATCCTCGTGTAAGAGTCGTGGCGCTGTCCCGCAATTTCGGCCATCAGGCGGCGCTTGGTGCCGCGATCGATCACGCGACGGGCGATGCCCTTGTCCTGATGGACGGCGACCTGCAGGACGAGCCGGAAATCATCCCGGAATTGGTGCGCCGGCATGAGGCTGGCGCAGATGTCGTCTACACGCGGCGCGAGTCGCGCGAAGAGGGACTCTTTCTTCGCCTCGCCTACCGCCTGTACTACCGAATCGTGTCGTCGCTCTCCGAGGTGGCTCTGCCGCTCGACAGCGGCGATTTCGCGCTCCTCGGCCCTCCGGTGGTCGCCGCCCTGCGGGGCTTGCCCGAGCGCCAGCGATATCTCAGGGGGTTGCGCGCCTGGGTTGGCTTCACGCAGGTCGGGGTGGACGTGTCTCGGCGCATCAGGGCAGCCGGGAGACCGAAATATACGATCTGGAAGCTCATCCAACTGGCGTTGGATGGCGTCTGTTCGTTTTCAGTCGTGCCGCTTCGGGCCGCGGCATTCACCGGCCTGGCCTCCATCGCCGCGACCGTCGTCTTCTCCATGTATGCCGTCTACAAGCGGATGGCCGGCGAGGCCGTGCCGGAGGGATTCACCGCCTCGCTCGTGGTCATGACGCTGTTGGGAGGCGTCCAGTTGCTGTTCCTCGGCGTCATCGGCGAGTACCTGGGCCGTGTGTACGCCGAAGCCAAGGGACGGCCGGCGTACATCGTCGCGGAGATCGTCGGCGGCGACTGATGGATCCGCAGTATGCCGCAGCGTACCAGGCGTTGTACCGGCGCCATTGGTGGTGGAGAACCAGGGAAAAAATCCTGCTCCGGAAGATTCGACCGATCCTCGCGGGCGTCCGTCGCCCAAGGATGCTCGATGTCGGGTGCGGTGCAGCGCTGCTCTTCGACGCGCTGGAACCGTTCGGTCACGTCGAAGGCATTGAGTCCGACCAGGCCGCCGTCGAACAGAGCGGCAAGTGGCGAAGCCGCATAGTCGTCGGCGAGCTGGACGATTCGTACCGACCAACGGCACCTTTCGACTTGATCCTCTTGCTCGATGTGCTGGAGCACGTTCGGGATCCGGATCAATTACTCCTACAGGCCGCCCGCCACCTGACCGCGACGGGCCGCATTCTCGTGACGGTCCCGGCGTTCCAGTGGCTGTGGACTGCGCACGATGATCTGAACCATCACGTGGCGCGGTACACGGCGGACGAGCTGCGTAGAGTCTTCGACCGCGCGAATCTTGTCGCGGTCGAGACCGGGTACATGTTTCAGTCGCTGGTGCTGGCGAAACTTCTGGTCCGCGGGCGCGAAGCGTTGACCTCCAGGGTGGCCCGCGTGCCGACGATCCCTCCCGCCGCGCTGAATAGCGCGATCCAGGCTTGGTTTACCGTCGAGTACGCGCTGGCCGGCAGGTTGCCGTTTGGCGGCTCCGTCGTTGCAATCGCGGCTCCCCGCTGATCGAACCGCTGTCCACCTCGGGTTGAGTTGACATACATAGAACAGCAATGTATACAACGTGTGCCTATGGACATGAGCAAGGACCTGGTCGCGGCGTCCGCCACGCCGCTCGTGCTCGCGATCCTGGCCGAAGGCGACAGTTACGGCTACGCCATCATCAAGCGAGTGAACGAACTATCGGGTGGTCACCTGCGGTGGACCGACGGCATGTTGTACCCGGTGCTGCACCGCCTCGAGCGCCAGGGCCATGTCGCCGCGAAGTGGCGCGAGTCCGAGAACGGCCGGAAGCGCAAGTACTACCGCATCACCAAAGCGGGCCGGGCCCAGCTCGCGACCCAACAACGGCAGTGGCGAGTTGTGGACGACACGCTGCGCGGCATCTGGATGAAGGCCCGCACAGCATGACGACTCCCGCCGATGGCCCGCCACTCGAGGATCAGATCGCGCAATGGCGGATGTACTTGCGCCGCCGAACGGCCATCAACGACCCCGACGTTGACGAACTGGAAGGTCACCTCCGCGACCAACTGGCCGCACTCACCGACGCAGGACTGGCGAGGGACGAAGCCTTCCTGGTCGCGGTCAAGCGTATGGGGAACCTCGACGCGCTGTCGCGTGAGTTCGCACGTGAGCACTCCGAACGGCTCTGGAAGCAGCTGGTCATCACTCCCGCGGCCGATGAGGCCGGGAGCAGCCGCCGCGCCGAGGCGATCGTCGTCCTGAGCCTCGCCGTCGCCGCGGCGTTGGCCGTCAAGGCGCCAGCGCTGTTCGGTCTACGGCTCAGCCCTGACCAAGAAGTGCCGCCTTTCTACTTCCGCAATGCCAGCCTGTTCGTCTTCCCCCTGCTCGCCGTCTACTTCATGTGGAAACGCCGGTGGAATGCTGTGAGCGGGCTCTGGCTCGTGCTGCCCTTCGCGGCCGGGGCGGTGTTCGCCAACGTCTTCCCGTGGGAGACGGTCGCCGTCGACAACGCGCCCAAGGGCCGCGACACTGAGGTACTGACCATGCTGCACCTGCCGATAGCCCTGTGGATGGCCGTCGGCGTCGCGTATGTCCGAGGCCGCTGGTTCGACGATGGCGGGCGCATGAACTTCGTCCGGTTCTCGGGCGAGCTGGCGATCTACTACGTGCTCATCGCGCTTGGCGGGGGCGTCCTCACCCTCTTTACGATGATGATGTTCCAGGCCATCGATATAAATGCTGGGTGGTTCGTTGGGCCATGGCTGCTGCCGTGCGGGGCGGCGGCGGCGATCATCATCGGATCCTGGCTCGTGGAGGCGAAGCAAAGCGTCATCGAGAACATGGCACCGGTGCTGACCAGGCTGTTCACGCCGCTCTTCACCCTGCTGCTGCTGGCATTTCTGGCCACCATGGCGTGGACCGGCAGCCCGATCAACGTGAAGCGCGAGGTCCTGATCGGCTTCGACCTGCTGCTGGCGCTGGTCGTTGGGCTCGTGCTCTACGCAGCCTCCGCGCGCGACCCGCAGGCACCGCCCGACTTCTTCGACGGCTTGCAACTGCTGCTCGTGGTCAGCGCGCTCGTGGTCGACGGGGTGGCCCTTGCAGCGATCGCCGCCCGCATCTCCGAGTTTGGCGTCACGCCCAACCGGGTGGCGGCTCTTGGCGAGAATCTCATTCTGCTCGGCAACCTGTCGTGGTCGGCGTGGCTCTATGCGTGCTTCCTGCGTCACCAGGGCTCATTTGCCGCCCTTGAGCGATGGCAGGTCGCCTATCTGCCCGTGTACTCCGCATGGGCGGCGCTAGTGGTGGTCACCTTCCCGCCACTATTCGGCTATAGGTGATGGTGAGGGAACGAGAGCTTCCGAACGACGCCGTATCTCACATCGCGGGAGCGGGTGTCACCGGGTCATTCGCTTCAGGCTCTCGGAGATAACGCACTTGGCTCGATATCGTCAGGTTGCCGAAAAATGCCGTGATCGGCAAATTTAGGCCAAGCGTTGCCCGCACCCTTGAAATGATCATCATCGCCTGAATGGAGTCTCCGCCCAGTTCCAGAAAACCGTCGGTCGGAGCAACGTGATCGATACCTAGAACATCCTTCCAGATCTGCGAAAGCGCGGTCGCAAGAAAACCTGACTCAATCGTTGCACCCTTCTCCGGATCGCGAGCGAACGGGGCGATGACCCTGTTCCCCAACGCCGCGCGCAAGACCGTACGTTGCAGCTTCCCTGTGGACGATTTGGGCAACGCCGTTGCAAAGAAGATCCGCCTGGGCACCTTGAAGGCAGCCAGCTCGGACGCGACGAACTCCTGAATCTCACGTTCGGAGACCCCTTGCGTCTCCCGCAACACGATCGAGGCCGCGATCTCTTCACCCAGCCTGTCATCCGCGATTGAAAAAACGGCAGACTCCGCAATCGAAGGATGGCGGTTCAGCACACGCTCGACTTCGCCTGGAGAGATCTTCTCGCCTCCTCGGTTGATGATCTCTTTCAGTCGACCAACTATGAAGATGTAGCCATCCTCGTCGATGAACCCTTGATCACCAGTACGCAACCATCCGTCATGGAATGCGTCGCCGTTGGCCACCGCGTCGTCGTCATAGCTCGTGATGATCGTCGGTCCGCGAACAACGATCTCGCCTCGTTGCCCAGGTCCGAGCGTCACCCCATGTTCATCGTGAATGGCCACCTGCGCACCCGTTGGCCGCCCGACAGAGCCAGCCTTGCGAATACCCGGCGGCAAGGGATTGCACGCGATCTGATGGGTCGCCTCCGTCATCCCGTAGGCCTCAATCACGGGCGCATCGAAGTGTCGCTCGAGCGACGTGAGCAGAGCATTCGGCAAGGGTGCCGACGCCGCACGGATGAAGCGGAGCCGAAGCGAGGAACGGACGGCGGTATTTGCAGCGGCTCGCTCGTCGATCTGGTGAAGGAATGACGGGCCACCCGTCAACCAGGTGGGTTGAACCGCCGAAAGGACGCCGAAGAATTTCGACGCATGAAACCTTCCGGGAAAGACGACGGTACCTCCCGACGCAAGCACGGCAAACAACGTCGCCATCAATCCGTGAATGTGGACCAGTGGCATGACGCCAAGTGTTGTGTCCTGCGCCCCGAGGGAGAGGGAGGCGGATATCAACTCGGCGGACTGGCAGATCTGTTCGTGTGAGAGGCTGACACGTTTCGGTCGCGCTGTGGTTCCAGACGTGTGGAGCAGCAGCGCCGGGCTGTGCGGACCGCCGCCTTCAGGCGGAGATGTTGCGGACGCGCTGTTGAGGTTGTTGATATCGCCTCGAAGCTGGAACGGACATCCAGAGCCTGAAGGCGATGCAGGGTCCAGTTGGAGAACGTGCACATCGAGATCTCGCGCGGCTTCGATCGCAGCCGGCGGGGTTTGTGCCGTTGCAACCAAGGCCTTTGCCGTCATGTCGGACAACAAGGCGCTGTATTCGCCGCGTTGCAGCTCTGTGCTCAACGGCGCACAGATTCCGCTCATCGCGGTGGCCAGTATGGCAACGGCCAGCTCGACGCCTTCAGGAATCACGACAGCGATGCGCGCTGATCCTCCAAGCCCGTTTCGTCGCAGTTCGGCCGAAAGCGCCGCCGTCTGGCCATAGAGGTCGCGATAGCTGAACACGATCCCGTCTGGTGCGCAGATCGCCGTCTTTTCTGGACAACGACTCGACTGGTTTTCGAGAAGGTCTGCGATACGGCGGGGGCCAAGAGCACACATTACCGTTCGTTCACCTTAGTCCCATTCAACGCGAACCTTTCGACTGAATGGGTGCCACCAAGTGCCAAAGACGACATAACCGCATCGCGTGCTGCCATGGCGGTCACGCACCTCGACATAGTAGGCGCTCTCATCTTCCGTGCGGAGCCACGCGCGCGGGCCTTCATGGAACCACGCGCCTCGCCAGCTCACGAGCGTGTACCCCTCTTGTTCGCACCAGCGCGTCACTTGCCTGCGCGACCAGATCTTCCCCGTCCATATCAGGACGATCATTGCGAGGATGGTGACAGCCGCAATGAAGAGAGGGTCTGATGATCGAAAAGGCATCGGTGCTGCGACGACTCCTGTTCTTGGAGGTGAGGCGATCTTAGCAGGAGGGACACCGAGGTCGTTCGACCTTCGACCGCTGTATTTGGGGGACTTCTTCTTCAACTATCCGAACGAACCGACGTACCGACGCGGCGCGCGTTGATCACCGAAATCTCACGTAATGCTCATCGGCTGATCAAGACTGAGCGGCGTCTGGCAAGCGATCCTTCCCCACCGCACCGGCAGGCGCCGGTCGTACCGGCGAGGAGGAAGCGCTCGAACCAATGCTGCGTAACTTCATCAAGCGTCGTCGACTGGTGCTCGTGGTGGCAGGCCTGAGCGTTGTTGCGCTGGTTTTCCTCGGCAGGTGGCTGAACGCAACAAAGGTTGGCGGGCAGCAGCCTGCCGAACCGTTCCGCATCGCCGGCAACTTCTACTATGTCGGCGCGAACGACGTCGCGGCCTTCCTCATCGCCGGGCCCGAGGGCCACGTCGTGCTCGACGGCGGCTATCCCACCACCGCGCGCTTGATTATGGCGAGCATCGCGAAGCTCGGCTTCGACATCAAGGACGTCAGAGTGCTGCTGAACTCGGAGCCGCACCCCGACCACGGGGGCGGGCTGACGGTGCTCCAGCAGGCGTCGGGTGCCCAGTTGTGGGCCAGCGACGCGAGCGCCGACTCCCTCGCCTCCGGCGGCGACGACCCAGACATCGTCCTGCCGTTGAGGGCTCTCATCTGGATTGGGGTTCTCGGCTACCCCGCCGCACGTGTCGACCACCGGTTCAAGGACGGCGACACGATTCGTGTCGGGCCGATCGCGCTCACCGCGCATATCACCGCCGGCCATACACGCGGCTGCACGTCGTGGTCATTCTCCGTCCGTGATGGTGACCGAGTCCTGAACGTGGTGAGCGTGTGTGACCCCGGAGTGCTGGCAACGTCGCGGTATCCAGAACAAGAGACCGACCGAGAGCGCAGCCTGCGCGTGCTGCGAGGTCTCTCCGCCGACATCTGGGTCACCAACCATGCGAGAGCGTGGGGCAGGTACCGCAAGTTCGTCGCAAGCGCCGCCGCGAAGAACCCGGTGGACGCGTTCATCGACCCTGAGGGCTATCGCGCCTACATCGACGCCGCCGAAGCGGAACTCCGCGCCGGGCGCGTGCATTAGCCGCAACACGGTCGGCGCCTGCTCCAGCGCCGATTCTGAAATGTCTTTGCGAAACGCGTTCTTATCCCATCCGAGGGCGAACCGGACGCAAGGCGACGTGAGGCCGGGCCCAAGCGACCGAAACCCACTCCACACGCATACTCGCGTGAGCGGCAAGGCTCGGGTGGCGGGAGCGACGGGACTCGAACCCGCTCAACCGAAAATTCGCAAACTGATGGTGGCGTGGTACTTCAGGTAGCAACCTACTGAACCTGAGCGAGTTCGCGGATATCGTGAGTCCACACCAATACACGCGAGGCACCCCCGGTCCTCGTCGGTCGTGGAGACATTGGACTAGGCGCCGACGTCGTTTGACAGCGGAGACATGCTGGAGGGGGGCGAGCCGGCAAGGCCTGCCCCACACCTCCACGCGAGCCGATCGATAGCGTTACTTGAAACGCTCTCCGAAACGCGCCCCCGATAGGAACTCTTTATCGAGCTCGACGCATGTTGGAGCGGGGGGGAGCAGGGCCCCTGGGCTTACTTGACGCTCCATCGGAGAGAGCACCCAAGGCCGGAGAAATGCCGGATCGTCTACCGTCGTCTCGAGCCTGAGCACGTCGCCCTTTCTGGTAAATCGCTCGGTGACTTTTGTGTCCGGGCTCATGGGCCACCCGCGTTCGCTGTACCAGACAAGATCGGGCGCAAAGTCTACGGTCTCGACGACGAGAGTCTCGCCTTCCCAGCGGCCGACGGTACTCCCCCCCAAAATATTTGCGCCTTCGTATTGATCCTCTGATCGCAGCGGTCGCCCATCAAGCGCCACTTCGCGGATTGCCGAACGGGCGCCGCCGTATCGGAGTAATACCTTGTGCGGCATCTGGATGATTTCCGCGGGGAAGCCTCGCTTGATGATGCCGACCTCTTGACAGCCCCAGCCGGGATCGACCGGCCTCTCATACCCGAACTCTTCGTTGTCTCGTACCTGCTCCCAATGTTCGGGCTTGTAGAGAGGTATGTTGTCGCGGTTGGACTTGATGATGATCTCCTGATCGATCTCCAGCCAAAAAAAGTCCCCGTCTCGCACTGCCCACGCGCTTTCATTGGCATTGGCCTGGTTGGGAGCGTTACCGTCATAGAGATAGAACGCTCTCGGCCCTCCGGCCGCA
>Ga0184628_10001571_pt1 | contig 11269 bp, 11 predicted proteins | sample PLM4_5_b1_FD_133149 | JGI IMG/M metagenome (GOLD analysis project Ga0184628, IMG submission 133149) | Groundwater sediment microbial communities from an aquifer in East River, Colorado, USA - PLM4_5_b1 | ecosystem: Environmental > Terrestrial > Soil > Riparian zone | place: USA: East River...
CTCGCGGGCTGGTCGAGGAAGTCCTCGCTAGGCCGCATTACCGGCCGCGACACCGGCGAGCGGCTCGCCGGCAGCCTCGCCGCCGCTTTGCTCGCCCTGCTCGGAGGGGCGAGAATACTGCGCGTGCACGATGTGAAGGAAACCCGGGACGCAGTCCTCATGTTCGAAGCCTGGCGCAAGGCATGACGCGCAAGCACTTTGGCACCGATGGCGTGCGCGGCACGGTCGGCCATGCACCGATGACGCCCGACTTCGTCCTGCGCCTGGGCTACGCCGCGGGCAAGGTGCTGGCAGGTCAGGCCCAGCACCCGGCGGTGCTGATCGGCAAGGACACGCGCATTTCCGGCTACATGATCGAGGCAGCCCTCGAAGCCGGGTTCTCCGCTGCCGGCGTGGACGTGCTGCTGTGCGGCCCTCTGCCCACGCCGGGAGTCGCCTACCTCGCGCGCGCGCTGCGCCTGTCCGCCGGCGTGGTGATCAGCGCCTCGCACAACCCTTACGCCGACAACGGCATCAAGTTCTTCTCCGGTGACGGCTTCAAGCTGCCCGACGCCGTGGAGGCCAACATCGAGCGCACGCTGGAATCGCCGATCGGCTGCAACGAGTCGGCCAAGCTGGGCAAGGCGCGGCGCGTGGACGACGCGGCCGGCCGCTACGTGGAATTCTGCAAGTCCTGCTTCCCGGTCGCGCTGGACCTGCGCGGCCTGCGCCTCGTGGTGGACTGCGCGCATGGCGCGGCCTACAGCGTCGCGCCGAAGGTGTTCCATGAGCTCGGCGCGGACGTAGTGCCGATCGGCGTATCGCCCGACGGTTTCAACATCAACGACATGTTCGGCGCCAGCACGCCGCAGCAATTGCAGACCGCGGTGCGGCTGCACAAGGCCGACCTCGGTATCGCGCTCGACGGCGACGGCGACCGCCTGCTGATGGCGGACGCCACGGGTACGCTCTACGACGGCGACCAGCTGCTCTACGCCATCGTCAGGCACCGCGCCTCGAAGGGGAAAGTCGCGGGCGTCGCCGGCACGCTGATGACCAACTACGCGCTGGAGCAGGCCTTCGCGAAACTCGGCGTGCCTTTCGCGCGCGCGAAGGTCGGCGATCGCTATGTGCTCGAACTGCTGCGCGAAAAGGGCTGGCTGCTCGGTGGCGAGAACTCCGGGCACCTGCTGTGCCTGGACAGGCACACCACCGGCGACGGCATCGTCTCGGCGTTGCAGGTGCTGACCGCGTTGCGCGAGTCGGGGAAGTCGCTCGCCGGACTGACCGCGGACCTGGTCATGTTCCCGCAGGTGCTGATCAACGTGCCGGTGCCGCGCGGCTTCAACTGGGAGACGGATCGATCGATCGCGCAGGCACGCTCGGAGGCTGAGAAGTCGTTGACTGGTCGCGGGCGGGTGCTGCTGCGCCCGTCGGGCACCGAGCCGCTGCTGCGGGTGATGGTGGAGGGGGAATCCAGGGAAGTCGTCGATGTGGCGGCGAACTCGATTGCCGCCGCGGTGCGCCGGGCCGTGGCCGGCTGAGGCCTTGTGCGGAGCGGTGCCAGCGTGGGATCTCGCCTTCACCCTTACCGGCTTGCTGTCGCAAGCCTGTGCGTAGCTGTCCTTTCGAGTTGTGGCGGCGGAGATGGCGGCCCCCCACCAGGAAACCACACTGTCACGCTGGCTTGGGCGGCTAACCACGAAAAAGGGGTCAACAGCGCGGGCGGCGGCTACCAGGTCGCGATCAGCGGCCAGCCGACGATCAACGTGCCGTTCACCGCCGGACTCACTACACCAACGTCCACCGTTACTACATTGTGGACGGGTACTTACACCGTGACCGTGAGCGCCTTCGCGGCGCTGGATGCGCTAGGCGGCAGCAGTGGCAGCCTCAGCGAGCCCTCGCAGCCGTTCACCTTGATCGTGCCCTGAGACAGGCAGGGGACTCCCATGAAAACACCGTTGCGCTCGATGGCCCTGTCCGCGCTCGTCGGTGCTGCCTTGGCGCTATACGCTCAGGTTGCCGCTGCTCCATTTGCGCCGCTCACTCCGGCAGGCGCGGCCGCGTCGCAGTACGTACCGGGCGAGGTGCTCGTGAAGTTCAAACCAACGGCCAGCACGCAGGAGCACTTGGCGGCGATGGCAGCCATGGCGGCCCGTGGACACTCCGTCGTCGCAAGCCTGAATCAGCCCGGCTGGGCGCAGGTCAAGGTCGGCGCTGGGCAGACGATGGAGACGGCGCTCACGGCCTACCGGAACGACCCGAACGTCGAATACGCCCAGCCCAACTACATCTATCACGCCACCGCGGTGCCCAACGACACCCAATACGGTCAACTCTGGGCGTTCAAGAATACCGGGCAGCCGATCAACCCCAACACTTATACGCCCAATGCCGGCACGGCGGGCGATGACATGAACATCGAGCCGGCCTGGGGTCACATCACCGATTGCAGCGACGTCGTGGTGGCGGTACTCGATACCGGCGTCAACTACACCCACCAGGACCTCGCCGCCAACATGTGGAACGGCAGCCCGAACCACGGCCATGACTTTGTCGACAACGACGACGACCCGATGGATCTCGAAGGCCACGGCACCCATCTCGCCGGCATCATCGGCGCCGAGGGTAACAACAGCACGGGCACCACTGGCGTTTGCCAGAAGGCCAGGATCATGGCGGTGCGCGTGCTCGATGCCTTGGGCAACGTGACGACGGCGACTGCCCTGCTAGGCATCGGCTTCGCCGTTGCCAATGGCGCCAAGGTGATCAACATGAGCTTCGTCGGCGGTGGGTCCTTCGACCCGGCGTTCAGCGACGCCATCACCAGCGCGCAAAACCGCGACGTCGTGGTCGTGGTGGTGGCAGGCAACGAGAACCAGGACAATGACGCAGCAGGCGCACGTTATCCCTGCAACTTCATCCAGCCGAACCTGGTTTGCGTCGCCGCGCTCGACCAGAACTACGCGCTGGCGAGCTTCTCGAGTTGGGGAGCAACCAGCGTGGATGTCGGGGCCCCGGGCACCAATATCCTGAGCACGTGGGCCGGTGCGGCGTTGGGCAACACCAGCTACAACACCATCAGTGGCACCTCCATGGCCTCGCCCGAGGTCGCGGGACTCGCCGCGATGCTGCGCGCTTACAACCCGCAGTACACCTACGCCGATACCGTCGGCGCCATCAAGAATGGCGGCAGATCCGTTCTCGCCCTCGTCAACAAGACCACGACCGGCAAGGCGGTCGATGTCATGTCCTCTCTGGCGTATATCAACCCGCCCAAGGGTCTCGCGGCCACGGTGCAATAGGCGAGGCGACATCAACCCGCTCGCTGAGCGCTTGCTATTCGTCTTTCATTTCCATAGTATTGGAAATATGGAAACGAAAGCCGCCGTTCAATCGCTGGGTGCACTGGCGCAGGAATCGCGTCTCGCCATCTTCAGGCTGTTGGTGCAGGCCGGCCCGCTGGGGATGGCCGCCGGGCAGATCGGCGAAAAGCTCGACCTGCCGCCGGCCACGCTTTCCTTCCACCTCGCCGGGCTCACGCGCGCCGGCCTTGCGCAAAGCCGGCAGGATGGCCGTTTCGTAATCTATTCGGCCGATTTTCAGGCTGTGAACGCGCTCGTCGGCTACCTCAGCGAGAACTGCTGCGGCGGCCGCGCGTGCACACCGTCTGCAGGAGACCCGCGTGACAAGATTCCACGTGCACGTCGCCGTGCATGACCGCGCGCGCCGGGCGTTTCCTGAATGAGCCTGTTCGAGCGCTGGCTGACGCTTTGGGTGTTCCTGTGCATCGTCGCGGGCGTCGCGCTCGGCCAGTGGCTGCCGGCGCCCTTCGAGGCGCTCGGGCGCATGGAGGTGGCAAGCGTCAACCTGCCGGTGGGATTGCTCATCTGGGTGATGATCATCCCGATGCTGCTGCGCATCGATTTCGGCGCCATGGGGCAGGTGCGGCAGCATTGGCGCGGCATCGGCGTGACGCTGGCCGTCAACTGGCTGGTGAAGCCATTCTCGATGGCGCTGCTCGCCTGGGTATTCGTACGCCAGGTCTTTGCGCCGTACCTGCCCCCGGATCAAGTCGACAGTTATGTCGCGGGCCTGATCCTGCTCGCGGCAGCGCCTTGTACCGCCATGGTGTTCGTCTGGAGCCGGCTGACGCAGGGCGACCCGTACTTCACGCTCAGCCAGGTGGCGTTGAATGACGCCATCATGATCGTCGCCTTCGCGCCCATCGTCGCGCTGTTGCTGGGGCTCTCGGCGATCGTGGTTCCCTGGGACACGCTGTTCACGTCCGTGCTCCTGTACATCGTCATCCCGGTGGCTATCGCGCAAGCCTGGCGCGCGCTGCTGCTCAAGGGCGGCGGCCTGCAAGCGACGCTCGCGCGCCTGCAGCCGTTTTCGACAGCCGCGCTGCTCGCGACCATCGTGCTGCTGTTCGCGTTCCAGGGCCGGCAGATCCTGGCGCAGCCGCTGATCATCGCCATGCTGGCGGTGCCCATCCTGGTCCAGGTGTACTTCAACTCTGGGCTCGCCTACCTGCTCAACCGCCGCTTCGGCGTCGCGCATTGCGTTGCCGGGCCCTCGGCGCTGATCGGCGCGAGCAATTTCTTCGAGTTGGCGGTGGCTGCTGCGATCACGCTGTTCGGTTTCAATTCCGGCGCCGCACTGGCGACGGTGGTCGGGGTGCTGGTCGAAGTGCCGGTCATGCTTTCGGTGGTGATCATCGTCAACGGCTCGCGCGGCTGGTATGAGCGGGGTGTCGCATGATCGAGATGCTGAATAAAGACTGCTTCTGCATCAGCCTCGACCGGGAGGCGCTGCGGCGAGCGCTGGAGGCGGATCCGGCCGCGCATGGACTCCATCAAATGATCGAGGAGCGTTGCCCGCACTTGTTCGCCACGCTGCCTGTTTTTGTATCGCGCGAGCACGTGGACGCGATGGCGGGCGTGATCCAGGCCGTGGAGGAAGTGATTGCGCTTCCGGCCTATCAGGAGGCCGCGCTTGCCTGGGCGCCGCCGATCGCGCGCCTTGATCCGGGCGCGGCGGGCGCGTTTATCGGCTATGACTTTCACGTCGGGGCCGAGGGGCCGCGCCTCATCGAGATCAACACTAACGCGGGCGGTGCGCTGCTCAACGCCATCCTCGCACGGGCGCAGCGCGCGTGCTGCAAGGAGATCGAGGCGCTGGTGAGCGGACCGGTGCCCGCAGTGGACCTGGAACGCGCCTTGTTCGACATGTTCGCTGCGGAGTGGCGGTGCAGCGGCCGTGCGGGGCTGCCGCAGCGCGTCGCCATCGTGGACGACGCGCCCGCGCAGCAGTTCATGTACCCCGAGTTTCTGCTCTTCGCGCAGCTCTTCAGGCGCTTCGGCCTGGAGGCGGTGGTGCTGGCGCCGGAGCAATTGGTGTTCGAAAATGGCGTCCTGCGCGACGCGCAGGGGCCAGTGGACCTGGTTTACAACAGGTTGACTGACTTCGCGTTCGAGGCCGTGGGGCACGCGCCGCTGCGCGCCGCCTATCTGGCGGATGCCGCGGTGGTCACGCCGCATCCGCGCGCGCATGCGCTGTACGCGGACAAGCGCAATCTCAGCCTGCTCACTGACGAGGCGCGGCTGCGTTACTGGGGCGTGCGCGAGACGGTGATTGCAACGCTGCAGCTGGGCATCCCCAGCACGCAGATTGTTGCTGCAGCGGATGCCGAGCGCCTGTGGGGCGAGCGGCGCAAGCTATTCTTCAAGCCCGCAGCGGGGTATGGCAGCAGGGCCGCCTATCGCGGCGCCAAGCTGACGCGCCGGGTATGGGGCGAGATCCTCGCCGGAAGATATATTGCGCAGGAACTGGTGCCGCCGAGCGAGCGCCAGGTCGGGCCGCAGTCGACCATGAAGGTCGACGTGCGCAATTATGTCTACGACGGGCAGGTACAGTTGCTCGCCGCGCGCCTCTACCAGGGGCAGACCACCAACATGCGCACGGCGGGAGGCGGCTTCGCGCCGGTTCTGACTACACCTTCCGCCGACGCGGATCGGGAACCGCCACGCGCGCCTCGGTCGCAGCAGGAGACTCCGGTTGCAGCGTGACATGCTCGATGCCGAAGCGCTCGCGCAGCAGGAGTTGCAGTTCCTGCAGCGTACGGTCCCAGCGCGACAGGTCGCGCATCACCACATGTGCAGAGAGCGCGACCCGGCTCCCCGATAGCGTCCAGATGTGCAGATCGTGCACGGACCTGACTGCCTTGTGCTTCGCCATTTCCATGCCGACGGATTCCGCTGACAGGCGCAGGGGCACTCCCTCCATGAGCGCATGCACGCTTTCGCGCAGGAGACGCAGGCTGGAGACTGCGATCAGCGCGCAGATGAAGAGCGAGGCGATGGCGTCGATGGGCGTCCAGCCGGTGAGTACGATGACCATGCCGGAACCCAGCGCGCCGACCGAGCCGAGCGTATCGCCCAGCACGTGCAGGGCGGCGGCGCGGGCGTTCATGTCGTGCTTGTGCGGCGCCAGCCATTTCATGATGCCGAGATTGAGCGCCAGGCCGGCCAGCGCGATCGCGGCCGCCATCCCGCCCTGGATTTCTCGCGCTTGACCGAGCCTCGTGCTGGCCTCGTAGGCGATTGCGGCTCCGATGGCGAGCATCGTGCCGGCGTTGATGACGGCGGCGAAGATCTCGGCGCGGCCGAAGCCGTACGAATGGTGCCGGGAAGGCGGACGCCTGGCCATCCAGCCGGCGAGCGCGCCCAGGGCGAGCGCGGCGCCGTCGGTCAGCATGTGGCCGGCGTCGGAAACGAGAGCGAGCGAGCCGGTCCACCAGCCGCCAAGCCCTTCGAGCGCGGCGAACGCAAGCGTGATCGCCGCGGCCCGCCAGAGGACTGGGTCGGCGTGCTGTTGACCTAGCGCAAGCGGGGGATGGGAGTGGGCCATAGTCCGCAACAAAAGTGTAACTTGCAGGCGCCTGCCGAAGTGGGGAATCATGCGCGCCGGCATCCGGAGATTCATTTCGCATGACGATCGCACCGTTCAACGTGCTGTTTCTGTGCACCGGCAATTCGGCCCGCTCGATTCTGGCCGAGGCTTACCTCAATGTCGCGGGCAAGGGTCGCTTCGCCGCCTACAGCGCGGGCAGCCATCCGGGCGGGGAGGTGAATCCGTTCGCCCTGGAGTTGCTGCAGAAAAACCGCATCGACACCGCCGGACTGCGCTCGAAGAGCTGGGACGAGTACGCCAAGCCGGGCGCCCCCGCGCTCGATTTTGTGTTCACCGTATGCGACAGCGCCGCGGGCGAGGTCTGCCCGATCTGGCCGGCGCAGCCGATGAGCGCGCACTGGGGGATCCAGGATCCGGCCGCGGTGCAGGGCGCCGACGAACTGAAGCGCAGGGCGTTCCTGCGCGCGTTCAGCGAACTCTCCACGCGCATCAACCTGTTCATGAGCCTGCCGCTCGGCAAGCTCGACCGGCTGGTGCTGAAAAAGAAGCTGCAGGAGATCGGCAACGCCGGCAGCGAAACGAAGGTGTAATGGCCCTGTAACAAAGCAGCCCTAGACTCGCTCCCGCCAAACGACACAAGGAGCGGATTCATGAAGCGCATCATCCTGGCAGCCTCGCTGCTGGCCGCAATTCCCGCCTATAGCCAGATCGTCAAGATCGACGGCTCGAGCACCGTGTACCCGATCACCGAGGCGGTGGCCGAGGAGTTCCAGAAAGCCAAGAAGAACCAGATCAAGGTCACCGTCGGCATTTCCGGCACCGGCGGCGGCTTCAAGAAGTTCTGTCGCGCTGAGACCGACATTTCAGGTGCCTCGCGCCCGATCCTGAAGAAGGAAATGGACGACTGCAAGGCGGCCGGCGTCGAGTACTTCGAGCTGCCGGTGGCCTTCGACGCACTGACGGTCGTGATCAATCCGAAGAACACCTTCATCAAGCAGCTGACCATCGCCGAGATGAAGAAGATGTGGGAGCCGGGCGCGCAGGGCAAGGTGACGATGTGGAACCAGGTCAACCCCGCCTGGCCGGCACAGCCGATGAAGCTGTTCGGGCCGGGCGCCGACTCCGGAACCTTTGACTACTTTACCGAAGCGGTGGTGGGCAAGTCGAAGTCCTCGCGCGGCGACTTCACCGCGTCGGAAGACGACAACGTGCTGGTGCAGGGCGTGTCGCGCGACGCGAACAGCCTGGGGTACTTCGGCTTCGCCTACTACGTGGAGAACAAAGACAAGCTGAAAGCGGTGCCGATCGTCAACGAGAAGGGCCAGCCCGTGCTGCCTTCGTTCGACGCGGTGATCGCCGGCACCTACACGCCGCTCGCACGGCCGATCTTCATCTACGTCAGCGCCAAGGCCCTCGGCAAGCCGGAGGTGAAGGAGTTCGTGGAGTACTACATGACCCACGGCGCCAAGCTGGCGAAGGAAGTGAAATACGTGCCGCTGCCCGAGGAAGCCTACAAGACGGCCTGGGAGCACGTGACCCAGGGCAAGAAGGGCACGGTGTTCGGCGGGGTCGCCGAGGTGGGCATTACCATCGAGGAACTGCTGCGCCGCGAAGCAAAGCTGTAAACGCGAACCAGGGCCCGCCCGCACGTTGCGGGCGGGCTTTTTGCATCTAGAATCGGGGCTTCTCCACCATGTCGGCCGTGCCGGGCCAAGCTTCGATGCCGATGGCGCCGTCCAACGCCAGCACGCGACTGCAGCAGCGGCGCACGCGCATCCTGCGCGAGCGCGCCATCGAGGGCGTGCTGTTCCTCGCCGCCCTGGTTTCGGTGTTCACCACGATCGGCATCGTCTACGTGCTGTTGAAGGAATCGGTCCTGTTTTTCACCCACGTGTCGCTGTGGGACTTCCTCACCGACACGCAGTGGACGCCGCTGTTCGACGACGCGCATTTCGGCATCATGGTGCTGCTCTCGGGCACCATCACGAGTTCGCTGGTGGCCCTGTCAATCGCCATCCCGCTCGGCACCATCATCGCCATCTACCTGTCGGAGTTCGCGCCGTTCAGCGTGCGCGAAATCGCCAAGCCGTTCCTCGAGCTTCTCGGCGGCGTGCCGACCATCGTCTACGGCTACTTCGCGCTGTTGTTCGTCACGCCGATCCTGCAGTGGTTCTACCCCGCGCTGCCGGGCTTCAACATCCTCTCGGCGGGCATCGTCATGGGGATCATGATCATCCCCTACGTCAGTTCGATCTCCGAGGACGCGATGCGCGCGGTGCCGATGGCGCTGCGCGAAGGCTCCTACGCGATGGGGGCCACGCGCTTCCAGACCGCGACGCGGGTGGTGGTGCCGGCGGCGTTCTCCGGGCTCGCGTCCGCCTACATCCTGGGCATCTCGCGCGCGGTGGGCGAGACCATGATCCTGGCGGTGGCGGCAGGCATGCAGCCCAACCTGAGCTTCAACCCGCTCGAACCCGCGGCGACCATCACCGCCTATATCGTGCAGGTGGCGCTGGGCGACTTGCCGCACGGCTCGATCGGCTACCAGACGATCTTCGCGGCGGGACTCACGCTGATGGTGTTCACGCTGTTCTTCAACGTCGCTGGCCATTTTCTGCGCAAGCGCTACCGCGAAGCCTACTGATGGCCTACGCGAAGAACCTCGAAGAGATCCGCGCGCTCATCGCCAGCCACAAGCGCTGGGACCTGGTGTTCGCCTGCGTTGGCGTGCTGGCGCTGATGATCGGCGTGCTGACCTTCGTCGCGCTGTTCTCCGACATGGCGATCAAAGGCGTGCCGCGGCTGGAGTTGGATTTCTTCACGCATTTTCCCTCCCGCCGCGCGGGCCAGGCAGGCATCCTCTCGGCGTGGGTGGGCTCCTGCCTGGTGATGCTCACCACTGCATTCTTCGCCGTGCCGCTGGGCGTGGCGGCGGGCCTGTACCTGGAGGAATACGCGCCGAAGAACTGGGTCACGGACATCATCGAGATCAACATCACCAACCTGGCCGGCGTGCCCTCGATCGTCTACGGCCTGCTCGCGCTCGGCTTGTTCGTCTACCAGTTCGGCTTCGGCCAGTCCATCCTGTCCGCGGGGCTCACGCTCGCACTGCTCATCCTGCCGGTGGTGATCGTCGCCACGCGCGAGGCGATCCGTGCCATCCCGCAGGGCATCCGCGAGGGCGCCTATGCGCTCGGCGCGACGCAATGGCAGGTGTGCAAGGACCACATCGTCCCTTACTCCACCGCAGGCATCCTCACCGGGGTGATCATCGGCATGGCGCGCGCCATCGGCGAAACGGCGCCGATCATCACCATCGGCGCGCTCACCTTCATCGCCTTCCTGCCGCCGTCGCCGCTCAAGCCGGAGCCGCCATTCGTCTCATTCGATTGGCTGACCTCGCCGTTTACCGTGATGCCGATCCAGATGTTCAACTGGACCTCGCGGCCGGAGGCGGCGTTCCTGGTCAACGCGGCGGCCGCGGGCTTCGTGCTGGTGCTGATGACGCTCGCCATGAACGGGCTGGCGATCTACATACGTTACAGGCTGAGGAAGAGAATCAATTGGTAGCGGTTCCAGCGCAGCTAGCTGCCCCGCCGGGCATCAAGGCCGAGGTGAAAGGCCTCAATTTCTATTACGGCGACTTCCAGGCGCTCAAGCGCCTGAACATGCCGGTGCATGAAAAGCAGGTCACGGCGCTGATCGGGCCCTCGGGCTGCGGCAAGTCCACTTTCCTGCGTTGTTTCAACCGCATGCACGACCTCTATCCCGGCAACCGCTACGAGGGCGAGATCCGGCTCTACCCGGACAACGTCAACGTACTGGCCCAGGGCGTGGACCCGATCGAGGTGCGCATGCGCATCTCGATGGTGTTCCAGAAGCCCAATCCCTTCCCGAAATCCATCTACGAGAACGCGGCCTACGCGCTGCGCGTGCGGGGCGAGAGCCGCAGGGTGACGCTGAACGAGAAGGTGGAGGAGGCGCTGAGGAACGCGGCGCTATGGGACGAGGTGAAGGACCGCATGGACGAGCCCGCCTTCAATCTCTCGGGCGGCCAGCAGCAGCGCCTGTGCATCGCGCGGGCGCTCGCCACCGATCCGGAGATCCTGCTGTTCGACGAACCCACGTCGGCGCTTGACCCGATCGCCACCGCCTCGATCGAGGAACTGATTCACGACCTGAAGAACAAGGTGACGATCCTGATCGTCACGCACAACATGCAGCAGGCGGCGCGCGTCTCGGACTACACCGCCTACATGTACCTCGGCGAGCTGATCGAGTACGGCGTCACCGACGAGATCTTCATCAAGCCGAAGAAGAAGCAGACCGAGGACTACATCACCGGGCGCTTCGGCTAGAAGAATAGGGACAG
>Ga0184628_10001572_pt1 | contig 11266 bp, 7 predicted proteins | sample PLM4_5_b1_FD_133149 | JGI IMG/M metagenome (GOLD analysis project Ga0184628, IMG submission 133149) | Groundwater sediment microbial communities from an aquifer in East River, Colorado, USA - PLM4_5_b1 | ecosystem: Environmental > Terrestrial > Soil > Riparian zone | place: USA: East River...
CGATCGCGAACCAGCCCCGATACACGGCTGAGAAAAATTCCGGCGGCGACGAGAAACGCGGAGCGGCCTACCTCTCCGGCCTTCGCTCGTTTGGAAGGGGCTGTCATCCGGATTGAAGAGTAACATGAGGGAACGATGAAATCGGATCTGCTCCTGTTCAGCGCGGCAGTGGTGGCGGGCGTGATGAATGCTGTAGCCGGGGGAGGGGCGTTCTTCACGTTTCCATCGCCTCACCCGGCCGGACATCTCGTGATTCGCCACGCTCTCCCTTCAGGAGAGGGATTTCCACCCTTTACTTCAAATTCAGCTTGAAAAGCTTGATGGCGTTCGTGCGGCCAACCTGCAGTCTTTGCTCCTCGCTGATCGGCACCTTATCGAACCAGTTTGCCGCGTCTTCCATCTTCTCGAATGGGTAGTCCGCCGAAAACATCATGCGGTCGACGCCCATCACTTCCAGCGCGCACTTAAACGACGGATCGCAAAAGTTCCCACTCGTGGTGACGTAGAAATGATCCAGGAAGTATTCACCCAGATAACGCTTGCCGGTATAACCACGCGGCGAGAATCGCATCCGCGCGTCAAGGCGCCACAAGTCGTAGGGAATGTGCTCGCCGAGATGGCCGATGATGACTTTCAGTTTTGGAAAATGATCAAACAATCCCGAACCACACAAACGCAGAGCGTGAATCGAAGTCTCGACGGCGAATCCCCAGGGAGCACTCATCAGCCACGGGTGGCCCTCATAGGGCTTGGCGCGCGCCGGAATCTGCATCCTCGGATGCATATAAAACGGGACGTCGAGCTCCGACACCGTCGCCCAGAAACTTCGGTACTCCGGAATATCAAAATAGATTGCGGAATCGGGTACATCCTTCTGCGTGAAGCCGTTCACGAGTGCCCCCTTGAATCCAAGTTCCTTCACGCATCGCTGGAGTTCCTTTGATGCAGCCTCGGGATCCTGCATTGGCAGCGCCGCGAATGCTCCAAACTTTGTGGGGTGTTTGAAAACCGCTTCCGCCATGCGGTCGTTAGCTCGCCTGGCCACTTCGATGGCCCGTTTCGTATCGAGGATGGCCTGGACGGCCGGTGCGTTCAGTGAGAGGATGGTGTATTCAATTCCATTCCGCTCCATCCCTTCGAGGCGTTCGTCGCCGATATCGAGAATCTGGCGGGAAAATTCGTCCCACTTTCCAGAGCCCCCGGCAAAACTCCGGGAGTCCTCAAGGGTATCAGGGAGCGACATGTGTTCTTCGAAAGCGACCTTACCTTTCATGATTCATCCATCCTCTTCTAGTTGGGGAATAAGGGGGACTGTCCCCTCATTCCCCAATTTGCAGCATTCCCTGGAGGAGGTCAATCGATCGCGGCCGGTGAATGGAAATTATCCGGTCGATCGTTGCAGGACTCTTTGCATGGGTAGCCACCCGGTTTGTCATTGGTTACGTCAGCCCTGCGCTGCGACTTCACCAACTGAAAGGCGAGGCAGGGCAGGGTTGAAAAAAAACTGCGGCGGCGGTTGGTTTAGAAAAGAATCCATCTCCTGAATGGAGAGGGTGGGCATCAAGAAATGGCGCGCCGGGCGAGGGAAACCGCGCTTTTTGTTCCCCCTCTTCCTCCATTTCAATCCGTTGGAAGCTTTGTATCCCAGAACGTTTGAAAATTTTTCGTGGCATTGTCATAGGCCTGTCGCTTCGCTTCCAGCTCCTCCGAATTGACATCTCCTCCCACACGCTTTAACTGAGCCAACTTGTATTCCACCTGTCGCAACAAATACTCCTGCTTCAAAATCGTACCTTCCACAATCAGCGGGATATTGTGAAACCCGATGGTCTGCATCTCCGAACCGGTGTTTCCAACCTCCGTCAGTTCCGCCGATGAGATTCGGCCGCGTACGGCGCCGGTAAGTTTCCTGAAACTTGTGAGGAAGCCTTCCATCTGATCCATGCGCTGGGCCGACTGTTCCGCAGAGTACAGCTTGAACTCATCCACTCCTTCGAGTCCGTCCGGGTGCCGCTTCTTCAGATTGAGATAGCCCGTAGCCGCAGGATCCTGCGGAACTCCGGACGAATTCTCATGCAATACTGCAAGAGCGTCCTGGGTCTGCGCCCGATTCGGATCCCTGTATACGACGTACGCGAACACGCCGATCACGACAGAGATCACCGCAACCGCCAGCAACATCGCTTTCATTGAAAGATCTCCTGAGCTGTGACAAATTGCTTCATTCCCATGGATGTGGAAGTCTATCGACATGAGAGCTCGCATGCGACCTCTCTTCTTATGAAATGGATATCCAGCGTCCTTCTGCTCACACTCGCGATCGCCGGCCCGGGCGCAGGTCAACGGTCACTGGCGCCGGTTGCGGATTCCATCGTGATTCGAGGTCACACACAGACCATCCATGTATATGGGACTCGAGGCGCCGGCACCCCGGTCATCGTTTCCAGCGGAGATGGAGGCTGGACGCATCTTGCGCCTCAGGTCGCGGAATTGCTCGCGTCCAAAGGATATTTTGTTGTCGGATTCGACGCGAAGGCATACCTGGAAAGCTTTACGTCGGGATCTTCGACCCTGCGCACACAGGACGAACCCGGCGACTATCGTTTGCTGGCTGGTTATGCGGCGCGGGGTTCGATGGAGAAACCGATGTTGGTCGGCGTATCCGAAGGCGCGGGACTCTCCGTGCTGGCGGCCACCGACCCGCAGACAAAGCCACTGATCGGTGGTGTGATCGGACTCGGCCTTCCGGACATGAACGAGCTCGGGTGGAGACTGAAAGATTCCATCATCTATATAACGCACGATGTGCCAAATGAGCCGACCTTCAGCGTTGCGGACATTGTAGGAAGAGTGGCACCCATCCCGCTCGCTGCGATCCATTCCACTCAGGATGAGTTTGTCCCGCTGGCCGAAGCGCAACGTATTCTGCAGAAGGCGGCTCCTCCGAAAAAACTCTGGGTGGTAAAGGCTTCCGATCATAAATTCAGCGGCAACACCGTGGAATTCGATCAGCGGCTCCTAGAGGCGATTCAGTGGGTGAAGCAGAATCAACCTCGATGAGCATCGCAAAAGAACGAATTCAGCGTGCTCTTCCCGCACTAATTGGTCTGTTCCTGTTCTTCATCGCACTCGAAGTCCTGCGGCGCGAACTGCACGCGGTCACGTGGCGGTCGCTGTCGTCGGATGCGCTGAACACACCTCCGCTGCAACTACTCGCAGCTGCAATTCTGACGGCAATGAACTACGCTGTCCTGACGGGCTACGATTTCATCGCCTTCTCCTACATCAAGAGAACGCTTCCACGATGGCGTATCGCTATCGCGTCGTTTATTGCATATTCCATTTCCAACAACGTTGGATTCAGTGTCGTGTCGGGAACCTCGGTTCGATATCGCTTCTACTCCCGATGGGGTGTCACCGTCGAAGAACTTTCACGGATTGTATTTTCCAACACGGTGACGTTCTGGCTCGGATTGATGGCTCTGGGCGGACTGAGTCTGGCACTGGGACCGCCGCCAGATGGACTCCCGGTAGCTGCTGCAACCTTCGTCAAACCCCTTGGATGGTTCCTCGTTGCAGTAAGTGCGGGTTACATCGTCGCGACTGCTATACGCCGCGAACCACTGCGGATTCGAAACATTTCGCTGAATCTTCCCTCGACGAAACTCGCGCTGTCGCAGTTTGCGATATCGACCGTCGACTGGTTCCTGGCCGCATCGGTGTTCTATGTGCTCCTGCCACGGAACCAGGCTCCTTTCCTGGCCGTGCTGGGGGCATTCCTCGCTGCCCAGATTCTCGGTCTGGCCAGTCATGTTCCAGGCGGGGTTGGCGTTTTCGAAGGATTGATGGTGCTGCTGCTGAATCCGTATTTCACATCGGCGGAGGTGGTGCCGGCGCTCGTCATCTTTCGCGCGGTCTACTACTTTGTACCGCTCTCCGTCGCGCTTGTTCTTCTGGTCGGTGATGAAATCCGCCGCCGGAGAACCCATGCCGCAAAGGTAACAGCGTATCTCGGCCGGCTCACAGAACGGCTGGCGCCGATGCTTCTGGCGACATTCACTTTCATTGGCGGCCTCGTTCTGCTTTTTTCAGGAGCCACACCTGCTTCTCCGGGCCGACTCGCATTCCTCAATCGAGTGCTGCCGCTGACCATCATCGAAACATCGCACATTGCAGGAAGTGCAGCTGGAGCGGCACTGCTCCTCTTGTCTCACGGACTGGCGAGGCGGCTCGATGCGGCTTACTACTTCACCGTTTTGGCAGTGTCGGTAGGAATTGCCGCGTCACTGCTCAAAGGTGGAGGATACGAAGAGGCTATTTTCCTGGCGGGCTTTCTTTTGCTGCTCAGGCGTGCCAGGCCCGCCTTCGATCGGAAGGCGGCATTCTTTGCGACGCGCTTCTCTTCCTCGTGGATTGCTGCGGTGGTAGCGGCAGTGGCAGCGTCCGTGTGGCTGGGGATGTTCGCTTTCAAGCATGTCGAATACTCCAGTGATCTGTGGTGGCAATTTGAAACGAACGCCGAAGCTTCGCGATTCCTTCGCGGCTCCGTTGCCGCAGCCACGATGGTGCTGCTGTTCGCGCTCGGCCGTCTACTGGGTCTTGCTCCACATGAAACCGAAGAACCCACAGACGCGGACCTGGATGCCGCTGGAACGATCATCGCCGCACAGAGTTCCACGCGTCCGTTTCTGGTGTACCTCCGCGATAAGGCCATACTGTTCGATGAACGCCGCGAGGGCTTCGTTATGTACGATGTTTATGGGCGGACGTGGGTTGCGCTTGGCGACCCGGTAGGTCCCCCGGCCCGAATGGCCGAATTGATCCGCCTTTTCCTCGAAAAATGTGACGACTTCGGTGGCACGCCGGTCTTCTATGAAGTAAGCACAACCTATCTGCACCACTACGCGGATTTCGGTCTCACGTTTGTGAAGCTGGGGGAGGAAGGCAGAGTCGACCTCGAGTGCTTCAATCTCGAAGGGAGCACGGGTTCCAAATTCCGCCAGGTGATTCGACGCCTTGAAAGAGATGGCGGCGTGTTTCGAATGCTGCCGGCCGCGGATGTGCCTTCCACCATGGATCAACTCCGTTCGGTGTCGGATGACTGGCTGGCGAGAAGAGCGGGAAGCGAGAAGGAGTTTTCTCTCGGGTTTTTCGCACCGGATTACGTTGCTCGATTTCCAGTCGCAGTGGTCGAACGCGCGGGACAAATACAAGCCTTTGCGACGATATGGGAAGGCCCGGGGAAACAGGATCTGTCCGTCGATCTGATGAGGTTCAATCAGGAAGCGCCCAGAGACATCATGGAAGCATTGTTCGTCCATGTCATGATGTGGGGTAAGAATGAAGGCTACCGCTGGTTTTCACTAGGAATGGCGCCAATGTCCGGATTCGAGCAATCGCCAGTCGCACCGCTGTGGAACAGGGCGGGACTATTTCTATACGAACACGGAGAATCGATCTACAACTTCCAGGGATTAAGGGCGTTCAAGGAAAAGTTCAAGCCGGAATGGCAACCGCGCTATCTGGCATACCCCGGTGGTTTGAAACTGCCTCGGATTCTTGCCGACATCGCCGCACTCGTCGCCGGCGGTTACCGACGGATCTTTGTCCGGCGAGGCTGAAGAGGATCTGGAAAAGCAAAGGGAATGATAATCTGCAATGCGGCGGTCCGCTGTTCATTCTCCGCGTGCTTCTTCCTGTCAGATGAGCAAAAATGACGAACTCGCAATATGGAAAAGGCTAAGGAACCCGTAAAACCACCCGTCACCCCATCGCCATACCCCAAAAGGCCGACAGGGCCGGGTCTTTTCAGCCTGCTGAAGCCCTATCGTCACTGGGTCGCCGGAATGGTCGCACTGACGATTGCGGGCAACAGCTTGAACCTGATCGTGCCGAAGATCATGGCGCACACCATTGACAGATACGACCAACCGGATTTCGATCTCTCGAAGATTGTTCTGGAGTTCCTGCTCATATCGATCGGCATCTTCCTTTTGTCGTATTTCCAGAACATCGTTCAGACCTATGCCGCCGAGCGCATTGCCCGGGATCTGAGGACACGGCTGGTGTCCAAGATTTCCGTCCAGAATCATGCCTATATCCAGCAGGTCACCCCGGCAAAGCTGCTGACGAACCTTACGTCGGACGTCGACGCCATCAAGATGTTCGTGTCGCAGGCGATCGCGTCGATTATCTCTTCGGTTTTCCTGATTCTCGGTGCCGGGATACTACTGCTGCTGATCGACTGGAAGCTCGGGCTCGCAGTTCTGGCAGTGCTTCCGGTAATCGGTGGCACGTTTGCCTATGTGCTTGGCAAAGTCCGGAAGCTGTTCGTCAAGGGTCAGGGAGCGATTGACTGGTTGAACAAGGTCATCAACGAAAGCATTCTGGGGTCGTCTCTGATCCGGCTGCTGAATTCGCAGCAATACGAGTATCAGAAATTCCTTGCCGCAAATACTGAAGCCAAGGCTATCAGCCTCAGTATTCTTCGACTCTTCGCCGCCCTTATTCCGGTAATCATCTTTTCAACCAATGTTGCCACGCTCACCATCCTCGTAGTCGGTGGCCGATTCGTTATAAACGGCTCGATGACTCTGGGCGACTTCACTCAGTTCAACAGCTATCTTGCGATTCTCGTCTTTCCCGTCATCGTCATTGGCTTCATGAGTAACGTCATGGCCCAGGCTACGGCGTCGTTTCAGCGCATTTCCGGAATACTGGAAGCGCCGGACCGAAAAGATACCGGTGAATTGACCGCAGAACTTGCCGGGGACATCGTCCTGCGAAATGTTTCCATGAAGTATGGCGACAAGGTGGTGCTCAAGGACGTTTCCATTCAAGCAAAACCGGGCACACGAACTGCGGTGATTGGACCCACCGCCGCCGGAAAGACCCAGTTGCTGTATCTGCTCACGGGATTGATCAAGCCCGATTCGGGAACGGTGGAATTTGACGGGAATACGGTGGACACGTATCAGAAGGCGGCATTGCATCGGCAGATCGGCTTCGTTTTCCAGGACAGCATTCTCTTCAATCTCACATTACGGGAGAACATCGCATTCAATACGTCCGTAACGAATCAGGATCTGGACAAGGCAATTCAGACGGCAGAGCTTTCTGACTTCATCCAGTCGCTGCCACAGAAGCTCGACACAGTTGTGTCCGAACGGGGAACCAGTCTCTCCGGAGGGCAAAAGCAGCGCATCATGCTGGCTCGCGCATTGGCACTCAATCCGAAAATATTGCTCCTCGACGATTTCACCGCACGGGTCGACTCGACGACTGAGCGCAAGATACTGGAAAACGTCCGCAACAACTATCCCGGGATCACTCTGTTGTCGGTGACACAGAAGATCGGGCCGGTCGAAGACTACGACCAGATCATCCTCTTGATGGAGGGAGAAGTACTGGCGTCAGGAACCCATAAGCTATTAATGGAATCGTCTCCGGAATACGTACAGATTTATGACTCGCAGCGCAGCACAAGCAGTTTCGAACTCTTACAGTCTCAGTAGCACATCTCATCAGGCGCCGCAGATCAGCGTCGTCACCGGAATTCGACGTCTGCTCCCCGTGATGAAGGGGGAATACGGCATCGCGATCCAGGCACTGATTGCCGTGATCATCACGTCGACTTCCGGTCTACTCGGTCCGATGATTATCGGCAACACCGTAGATGTGTATTTCCGGAACCGGGACCTTCGCGGAGTGTGGATATCGGCCCTGGTGCTGCTCGGCGTATATCTTGTCGGGCTATGTTCAAGCTACTTCCAGACACAGCGAATGGGCAGCGTCGGACGAAGAGTGTTGTTTAATCTGCGCAATGCCCTGTTTACAAAGCTCCAGGCCCTGCCTGTCGCATTCTTCAACCAGAACCGATCGGGCGACCTCATTTCCAGGATCAACAACGACACGGACAAGCTGAATCAGTTTTTCTCGCAGGCACTGGTCCAGTTCGCTGGAAATCTGTTTTTCATGACCGGCGCCGCAATATTCATGCTCCGGTTGAATCCCCGCCTTGGCGCCACCGCGTTGTTGCCTGCCCTTGGAGTCCTGATTGTGACCCAGCTGATTTCTCCGTGGGTCAAACGCAAGAACGTGAAGAACCTCCAATCGGTTGGAAGCATGAGCTCGGAAATCCAGGAGAGCCTGAACAACTTCAAAGTGATCGTCGCCTTCAACCGCACGGACTATTTTCGGAATAAATTCAACGAAGCCAACGAGCGGAACTTTGCCTCCGCCGTGGACGCAGGCATCGCGAGCAATGTGTTCATGCCCATCTACGGGCTGTCTCAGAATCTGGCTCAGATTCTTGTCATTGCGTATGGCATACATCTGGTAACTGCGGGAACTATGTCGGTGGGCTTGCTCATCGCATTCGTGCTTTACCTGAACAACTTTTACATGCCGCTTCGACAACTCGCAGCCATGTGGGCTCAGCTGCAACTCGCATTGGCCGCCGTCGATCGCATATCGGAGGTTCTCGGGCTTGAACCCAATATGCCTGTGATTGCAGCAGTACCGGCAGCATCCGGCGCGCTGTTGAAGTTCGAGAACGTCAGCTTTGGTTATCGCGAGGGTCAAAGCATTCTAAGGGACAGCAGTTTTACTCTGGAGCGAGGCAAAACTTACGCAATGGTCGGACCAACCGGCGGGGGCAAAACGACGACGGCATCCCTGATGGCCCGACTGTACGATCCGGCCAGCGGGGCGATCCTGCTGGAAGGCAGGGATATCCGCTCTTATTCCCCGGAAGAGCGGACGGAAAAGATCGGATTCATTCTTCAGGAGCCCTTCCTGTTTACAGGAACAGTCCGCGACAATATTGCATACGGGAATCCGCGCTATCGCGATCTTTCCAGCGAAGAGCTGATCGAAGTTCTCAAGCATAACAATCTTGGAGAACTGCTCGTGCGATTCGAGCACGGCCTCGACACGAAGGTCACGTCGAGCGGAGACAGCATCAGCCTGGGACAGAAGCAGCTGATTGCCTTCATGCGCGCGGCGCTGAGAAATCCCGAACTGCTGATCCTTGACGAGGCCACCGCCAACATCGACACCATCACCGAACAACTTCTTCAGGACATCCTGAACAAACTGCCGGCTACGACAACCAAGGTCATTATTGCGCATCGCCTGAATACCATCGCCAATGCAGACGAGATTTTCTTTGTGAATGCGGGAGAAATCACTCCCGCTGGATCGATGGAACACGCCGTCGACATGCTCCTCCGCGGCAAGCGCGAGAGCTGAATTTGGGAATGAGGAGACTGACCCTCTGTCCCCGCATTTCTTAACGGGTGATGGTTTGGTTGGTAATTTTGCCGTTAATGGTAAGGTTCGAAAATACGATGTCTTTCACGTTTTCCAACATGTCGGGTTGAGCCACATTCTCAAACTTGCAATCCTTTAAACGAACATTTGTCACCGGCGTGTGTGCATAGCCGCGAAGAGACAGCGCATTTCGACTCTTCTGGCTCGTCACATTGCGTACTTCAATGTCACGCACAACAGGGGGGAATTTCCCTGTGTCGCCTTCCTCATAAAGGAAGTCCACGCTGACGACGGCCTGGCTGACCTGCCCGATTGTCACGTCTCGCATGAAGATGTGCTCCACCACACCCCCACGTACGGAATTTGTTTTGAAACGAAGGGCAATATTCAGATTCGGGCTGTCCATCCGGCACCGCTCGGCGAAGATATTGCGGGCTCCGCCGGAGATCTCGCTGCCGATAGTCACCCCTCCATGGCCGTCCTTCATGGCGCAATCACGAATAATCACGTTTTCGATGGGTACGCCGACACGGCGGCCATCGTCATTGCGTCCGGACTTGAGTGCGATGCAATCATCACCGGTGTCGAAGGAGCACTTTTCGATGAGCACGTCCCGGCATGATTCGGGATTGCATCCGTCGTTATTTGGGCCGTGACTATTGATCGTCAATCCGCGGACGATGACATTCGTCGACAGGACGGGGTTGATTTCCCACATCGGTGAATTCACGATGGTAATTCCCTCGATCATCACGTTGCGGCATCGATAAGGCTGAATGAAGTTGGGCCGGAGAAATGAACCCTCTCCAAAAATCCGTTCCGCTACAGGCTTACCGGCGGTTGCCGCATCCACGAGCTGTCTTCGGGCGGCATTTCGGGTCCAGTCCCACCAGTGAGTGGCATCGGCCTGACCATTGAGGGTTCCAGAACCGGTAATGGCAATGTCCTGCTCATCAAAGGCATAGATGAACGGAGAGTAGTTCATCAATTCTGTGCCTTCGAATCGCGTGTAGACGAGCGGGAGATACTGCTTCGGATCCGTGGAAAATTTCACAACCGAACCTTCAGACAGGAAAAGGTTGACGCGGCTGCGCAGTCGTATCGGTCCAGTTTCCGTAATCCCCGATGGTACGACGACCCGCCCGCCACCAGCGGCGCTGCATGCCGCTATGGCTTCATTCAGGGAGACGTAGCGTTTCGCGTCGAAGTCCCGACTCGGAAACGAAGGCTCCTTGATGCGGGCAAGAATTGCCCTGGTTTCATCCCATGGGTCGCCGCTTCCGCTTTGTGCTGGAACCAGCGGCAAGGCTGCAGCGGTCTTCAGGAAGTCGCGTCGGGTGAACTGCAGGGTTTTCATGCGGGTGAGCATAAGAAAAACCGCGGAAAACTACAATGCCGTCGCTGGATTCTCCCCTTTTCGAGCCCACCGGGTTACCTGCGTCCTATGCCATCCGGCGAAATGCTACCAACGGTGTGCCTTCACTCACAGTTTCGGCCTGAATTACCGATGGGGAAGCCGTGGCGCGGGCTTTCCGAGCTTTTTTTGGAATTGCGGTACACAGGTGGTCATCGAAGCGTTCAATGATCCAGGTCTTTCCACACGTCTTACAGGTCTTTTTCTGCATAGTGCTTCTATTGTAGATCGGATTGCCTGTTTTCGTTGTATGTCCTGTATGGAAGGACGCGATCGATCCTGCTTCCCCAACGTTGGGGAAGCAGGATCGATCTCAGTACACCTTTGCAAGAATGTCGATCATGAGCCCGGTTTTGGAGTTCATGAGAATGATGTTGCCCGCGATCGCAACGCGCTTCTGGCCTTCGGGCAATTTCATCAATTGAACTTCCAATACCGGCGGAAGCGGTTGAATCTTCTGCTGCAAGCCCGGAGGAAGCGTGCCGTTCTTTTGCAGTTGTTTCTCCAGACCCGGCGGCAAGCTTTCTCTCTTGGCAAGGCCCGGAGGCAGGCCACTCAAGTTGGCGGGTTTTGAAAACC
>Ga0184628_10001575_pt1 | contig 11258 bp, 19 predicted proteins | sample PLM4_5_b1_FD_133149 | JGI IMG/M metagenome (GOLD analysis project Ga0184628, IMG submission 133149) | Groundwater sediment microbial communities from an aquifer in East River, Colorado, USA - PLM4_5_b1 | ecosystem: Environmental > Terrestrial > Soil > Riparian zone | place: USA: East River...
AGAGTTGAGCCGTTTTTTACTGACCCTTTCATATCCGAAACGGACGTGTTTTATGGCGATGTTAATTCTATGTATCCTTTCGCAATGCTTAAGCCAATGCCAATTGGCGAATTTGATAGGGACGATTCGCGATATAAGCCGCATTGGCAAAACGAAATTGGTTTCGTTGATGCGACCGTCACAATCCCGGATAACACGTATCTTCCCCCGCTTCCGTGGCGGCACAGAAACAAGCTCATATTCCCCAACGGAACATTTCGCGGAACATGGGAAGCTGAAGAGCTTTCACAAATCGAGCGAATCGGCGGCACAGTGCAGTATGTGCATTGCGCTGTCTGGACGGAAGGAAGAGAGATTTTTGCTCGTTACGTCCGCGAGCTTTACAAATTACGAGACAAAACCCGCGCAGATTACGACCCCGGATTAGCAGCGATTGCCAAGATTCTTCTAAATGCGCTCTATGGAAAATTCGGTTCGAATTTCGACCGCGAACGCATTTGGATTTCCCCCACGGTCGATGAAATTGAAGAGAAGCGATTGCGGGATATGTGCGACGAATTCAAGAATCTATATCTCGAAGACGTGTTTGTTTATCCGCAATATCTCATTCCCCAAATCGCCGCGCGTGTTACCGCGCTAGCGCGTGCGCAACTTTGGGGGCTAATGCAAGACGCATTAGCGGCGGGGGCAAAGCTTTTCTATTGCGATACGGATTCCATTGTTTCAACCCACGAATTTAAATGGGGAGGCGAACTTGGACAAATTAAGCTTGAGAAAGTTGCGCGCATGGGACATTTCGCGGCGCCCAAGCTCTATCGGTTTGGCGATTCGGAATCAGACGAGTTTCGCAAAGCGAAGGGATTCGGAAAGGGCTTTGGTAAGAAGTCTGACCGAAGTGACTGGGAAAGGATTATTGACGGCGTTAAGGTGGATACATCCAGACTCGCTAAGCTTAAATCGTGGGCAAGCTCTGGTAACGGACCTAGAGTTTCCAACGTTGTTAAACAGCGTAAAAGCAAATACGATAAGCGGCGTGATTTGGGCGGCGGGAATACTGCCGCGTGGATTGTAACCCCTGGCGGGTTGGTATAGTCGGTATATATGACAACGATAGTAACCAAACAAGGTAAGGTGTGACATGGCAAGATTGAGCAAGATGGTAGACAAGCTAAACGTTGAATGGCAAAACATTCCCGTCGAAACTCGCGACGAAATTTTGCACAACATTCGAACGGCTCACAAGGCGATGTTTACCGTCGCCAAGTTGCTTCCGTCGTCAATGACGGAAACGTGTTTGAATCTGGCGAAAGCGGCGGCGCAAGCTTCAATTATGCCGTTTGGCCCGGGGGTTGAGGGGGTCATTGTTGAAATCTTGGGGGCGATTCCAGAGCTTTCGCCTTATATTCGCCAACTGCTTACGGATTAAAATGCGCAATATAATCGAAATTGTTGCGCGCATTCTAATCAAGGTTTTGATTCCTATCTATTTTCTTGCGCTCATTACTTGGGGCGCAATTCAATCGTTTAATATTCAGCGTGAAAAGCTGCAAACGGAACGGTTTAAGGTATTGATTGAAAATTCCGCTTCTGTGCAAATAGTGCCGCAACCACAAACCCCCGGGAGTCAAATCTAATGGGTGTCGTAACCCGGGCCATCGTTACGCAACCATCAAACCCCGGTTATGATGCGGGGTGGGTTTTTACGTTTCGGAAATGTCCAGAATGTAAATCACCGTTGAATATCGAAAATGAAACCGATTCCAGTTTCGATTTTTCGTGTTTGGGTTGCAGCGTCGAGGGTAACGTTAACATGGGGGGAATCAATGGAAAGTGAATTTCCAAAGTATCGTCCGATTCCGCGATTCTGCCGGGAAATTAGAATCACGGAAAAAATCGATGGTACGAATGGACTAATTTTCATTGAAGATAATCCGCTTCATGGTCGGACGTTGGCTTGTGGTTCCCGAAATCGATGGTTGCGGCCTGGTAAGGATGATAATTACGGGTTTGCAAGTTGGGTTGATTATAACGTTCAAGATTTGATGCGGCTAGGGCCTGGTTACCATTATGGGGAATGGTACGGAAGCGGGATACAGCGTGGCTATGGGTTGCATGAAAAGCGATTTATGCTTTTTCAAACCCCGGAAGTGAAACCGGATTGTTGTGAAGTTGCAACGGTGCTTTATGAGGGGGAACCACGCGGGTTATGGGCACCTACAATTGAAACGGCGCTTTATCGTTTAGAACATGGTGGTTCAAACCATGTTCCGGGGTTTATGAACCCCGAAGGAATTGTTATTCAATGGGCGAAAGCTACGGGCCGCCCACAATTCAAAATAACTCTAGATGGGGACGGACATAAAAATGGGTAAGCGCGGACGTAAACCACAATTCAGGCCGATTCCCCCGGCAAGCGCGGGCGGCACGTATCGGCTGTATGTTCCCGGACGCGGAGTTATTTCGCTTGAAACGACCGACGAAAAAGAGGCTTGGACAAAAGCCGGGCAATTTTCACAAAGTTATGCGGCGGGGGCAACGCATGCAACCCCTACGGTTAGTCCGGACAACGGTTTCGACACTGTAAACGCCGCACCAATTCCACAACCTGCCGCAAAGGATATGCTGTCAGCATGGATACAATCGTCGCCGGAATCTACTGGACCTTCGCAACCGTCGTTACCTTCCCCCTTACCGTCTCAATCTGCGCCGGAATCTTCACCGCCTGGTTCATTGGTTCCGTCGCCAAGTATCTCGGACAAAGTCAACGCGGTAATGGGGCCGGACAAGCGGGCAAAGATTGCGAGCATGCTAGCGAAGGGTGTAACGCTGGTAAATGTGGCAGGGACCGCGTGGTGTGTGAAGCTGCTAGGAACGATTCCGAAGATTGAAGATGAAGATGAAGCCAAAGACGTCTTAAAAATCGGTTGGGAATTGCAGCTAGAAGAGTTGTTTGTAAATCATCCGCCACAACCATGGATGGTTATTCTTGGCGGTACCGCGGCGCTTGGTGTTGGCATGATGCTAAACGGTGAAAGGATTAAGAAGGAAGATAAATCCAAGCTTCGCCCCCCGGAAAGGGTGGGGGAAAGTTTGATTGGCGATGACCCAACGTCATAACCCGACGGAAGCATTAGAGGCAATAACGGCAGCGGCAAAAAAGGGGGATGGCTGGCGGCATCTTTGGTTAGGCACTTCCGGGTTTGGGAAAACGTACGCAAACAACCTATTTATTAAATGGGTGTTGCGTACGCGGCGTGCCGCGCTTGTCTTATCGTTGGACGATAAGAACAATTTCCGCGCCCAATACGATGGCGGAACGTACCGCATAAACCCCGACGATTTGCGCGCCCGTCAACCGACGGGAAGTGAACCTGCAAATCATATAGTTTTTAGGGGGGTGGCGTTAACTCGGAAGTTTAATCACGGTTGCAGTGCTAGCGACGTTGCCCGTTTAGGGCAAGACATTGTAGGAGTTTCGCAAGGGCTAGTTGTCGTCAATATCGATGAATTGGCGGATGCGACAAACGGGGGGCAAGCTTGGACGCGGGAAGATGGCGCAGAATCGCCAATCACGCAAGTGTACCGAAAGGGGCGGGGGGTCGGGTTATCCATTTCGGCAACCACGCAATTGCCGCAATCATTGCCCCGGGAAGCGTTCGGCCTGTCCGATACAATCGCGATTTTCAGATTGACCGGACGTGAAATAGCGTATCTGTTAAAAGCCAAAGCAATCACGGACGAGTTAGCCGCGGTTATTCCAACGTTGCAAATCGGGGATTTTATCCTTTACGATAAAAATCAAGTGGAGTGGAATGGCAAAATATACAGATTCTAGGCGAGCAATCGACCTTTGTACATGCGGGCATTCAAGGGGGCGGCATTGCCTGATGTATGGTAATGGAGAATGCACCTATGAATCATGGGTTTTCGGCGAATGTAAATGTCCGCGTTTTTTTCCGCACCCACAACCGAGGTTAGAAAATGGGGAAGCAATCGACGATTCGCAAAATCCGGAAACGGATTAAGACAGAGGGCGGAGTTTCGGCGAAGCATATTCAGGAAATTTCTGTTAACGGCTATTCGTTGATTCTGCGTTCGGACAAGCAAATGATTAAGGTGGCGAAAAATGTATAAGGTTTATATCTTTACGCTCGTGTCACAATACACCGATGATTTCGGCGAGCTTGTTACCGGGCTGGCAATTACCTTTAAGGGTAAATGGGTCGCCGGAAGTTGTTCGCAAACGGTTGACGGGGCGCTTTCCTATCTCGAACGCATGAAAGCGAAGATTGCAGAGCGCGTTGGGCAGCCGATTGAAAACGTGGAACTAATCCGGGAATGGCCACCGGATTTGATTCGAAAAGCGTTCGAAACAATGCCTTAAAAAACTAGCTAAATGCGATGGCCTGACAGCATTTAGAGCGTTCCCATCGACGCAAGTTTTAGGGGGGTGCCCGACGGGGCGCCCCCTTTTTTATGCAATATGTGACCATACGTTACGCTACATGTGTTGTATATACTTGTATATCAACGTATGGCAGTGTATCGTCATGGTTCCTAAGGGAATTTCCCCAACATAGGAGTGTAAACAATGGCGTTTCTTAAGAAGGTGTTTCCGTTCTTTCTGGTTGCCGTCGGGGCCGTCGTCCTTTACGTGAAGGTTGACGCGGTCAAGGCGCTTTTCGCAAAGGTTGGGCTGTAAGAGTTTTTCTTACAACCCCTCAAAGGATTTTAAACAATGAAGGTTCATACGACTCCGAAAATCCATGAGCTTGTTTCGACGGCGGGTAAGAACCCCTCTGTTACGCCGTCGACTAGCTCATTGCAGACCGCTACTTTTAACCTGAATACTCTTCCGACCGGAAAGGCGGGAAAGTTCTGGTATTACGCTGCTAGCGCGGTGACTAAGGTTGTCACCACGTTTGACCAAGCCGCGATGGGTGGTTCCGTCGTGAATCCGGACAAGCTTTGGAAGGTGATGGCATCTTTCCAGGTTTCTTGCCCGATTCTTGGCGAGCTTTACCCGCATAGAAATACCACGGGGGCGGTACTGGGAAATATTATCCAGGTTTTGGCGAACGGTTATAATCAGTTTCCGCTTAACGCGCAAATTGCGGCAGCGGATGGTGATACTACCGTGACGCTGTTTTACCGAATTCCGTTTGCTATGGAATTTCTAAAAAAGCCTCACGAGACTGCGATTTGGACGGGTATGCTGGAAGGTGGCCAGCTTGAATGCAAGCTTGCTCTTTCCAACGTTTGCGATGGCGATTCGACGGGCGCCGTGCTGAAGGCCCCCACGAATTTCCGTTGCTGGCTGGAATTGATTCCTTCGCCCGAAGCGGTCATCCATACCCCCGCGCACTTCCGTATTTACGAAACCCCCGGTTCGACTACGCGCCACCAGTTGCTCGACATGGGCGCGCCCGACGGTCTGAAGGGTATCGATATCGGCAAGGGTGCGGGCCTTCCGTTCCTGGCTTATCTGACGGATGCCACTGGCATCGGTTTGGGTGGCGCGGATGGTGTCGACAATATTACGGGCCTGGACATCAATTGGCGAGATCAGGACCGTATCGATGCGCCGGAGGCGTTTATGGCCGCGCTTTATATGATGAAGCGGCGCAACGTTTACGGTAACGGCGGGGGCGCGGTTGGTACCACGATTCCGCATGACAATGGATGGCCGCTTGCTCTTTCTGGCACCAATGGGCCTACGCTCATGGGCGCGCAGAATTATCTTTTCCCGGTTATTGCCCCGGGATTTGAGAGTGAAACGAGCAAGTTTCAGAGCGTAAAGGGTGCGCGCGATATCAATTTCGCTTACACGTCCACCCCCTCCGCTTCTGCTAAGTGGCTCTCGGTGGAAATGCCCGTTTTTGAAGCGGGTTTCAGTGAGGGTCTGAAGGACCTTCTTTTGGGTGGCTCGCATCCTGATGCGGTGCTTGAACCTAAGACGCTGAATAAGCAGGTTGGCGGCGTGCACGGTGTTGGCAAGCTTGCTTACGTCCGTCAGAAGGTGACTCTGCGAAAGTAAAGTAGTTCCCGGGGCAACTATGGCCGGCTTTGTCCGGAGTATGATGGTTGCCCCGGTTTTAGCCCCGATATTCCTAGCGGAAAATCAGCCAATCCAAACGGTTGATAGCTTGGAGCGAAACCAAGCGGGGTTGCCATGAGAATTTTAATCATCGTTGCGGTAATCATTGCGATGGTCGTAACGGTTGCTTACGTTACTCGCCACGCATGGTCCGAAGAGTTGCAGGAATATATCGCGCAAACCGCGTCCGATGCAATTCACTCCTCCGGACCTTCTGAACCTTCTTTTATTAAGGGGTTTGCCGGCGGGGTTGCCAAGAAACTCATTAAATTGGAGTTAAATAGAATCTAATGCGTACCGTCCTAATCATCGTAGGGGTTGCGGTTGCTGGCGCGGTAGCAATCATTATTTTTAAACGGATGAATGGCATCGGGCTGGAAAATCTCGGTCCCCCGCCCCCGCTCACCAAAGACTGCGGGTCAATTTCCAATTTCTTTTCGGGCCACGTTGGGCGCAAGAATGCCATCGCTCCGTCGGTGATTTCAAGCTACACGGGTGCGTCTAAAGAGCAAGCGCAAGGGATTGCGGATATTGCCGCAAAGTTTGATGTTTCCCAATACGCCGAAAAATATATCGGTGAGAAAATCGCTGGATGGTTTTGCGGTAAGGATTTCGGCGATATTCTGTCGAGCATTGGCGGCGGAATTAAGGACGCGGCTGTAGCGGTAGGGGAAGGGGTAAAGGACGCGGCAGTAGCTGTCGGCGAAGGTGTTAAAGATGCCGCCGTTTTTGTCGGCGAAGGGGCGAAGGATTTGGCAGTAGGCGGCGCTAAGGGTGTTGCGTCCGGGGCGAAAGCGGCGGGTAAGGCAGTTGTGACTACCGCAAAATCCGACACGACTAAGGCAATTGCTACGGGGGGCCTTTCGCTTTTGTTTGGCGGTAAGAAACGCCCAATGACGGAAGCTGAAAGGATTGCCGCGGCGAAAGTTACACGTCCGGGAGTAGAACAAGCGACGCGCAGCACATCTACCGGAACACGTACCGCGCACGACGCGGCGAAACCACTTCCGAAACCTCAGGCACCAATCGTCTATGGTACTTCTGCCGAGCAAGCTTCAAACGCGGCGGAAAGCGCGGCACGCGCTAGGGCCGCAGCGGAAGCGGCAGCGAAAAATCCGCCGGCAATCACACCCCCGAAAACTACCACGTATAGCCCGGCAACATCGTTTAAAACTGCCGCCCCGTCATTTAGCACTTTGGGGCGGAAAACTTTCTAATGTGGAAAACGATTGGGTACATCGTTATTGGTGCAATCATTACATGCGTCATAACCCACATCTATGATTCAATGAAAAAACCTTGCGGCTGTAAGGATTAAAATGAAATCCGTTTTGTATGTTTTGGGCGCGCTACTTTTGATTGCGCTTTTGTGTGCAACGTTCTTTTCCGCACCCCCTGAAATGGGGCGCATTAAAAAGGAAATGTGTATTAATGCGGATGTAATGGACGACGAAAATTTCGGTAAACAAGTTCCCTGCGATTAAGGAAAATTATGAAGACTTCACATATTGTTCTATTGGTTATCGGACTGGCTTTTGTTGGGTTCCTGGTTTACTGGTTTGGTTTTCGCACAAAGCCAAAGCTTACGGTGCCCAAGCCTAGCCCGGCAACCGCGCAGAGTGACGGATTTTGGGGCTTTGCTTCAAACATCGGCAAGAAAGCTTTCGACACTTTCGGCGAGGCAGTTGTTGATAAGTATTTGAAGGACGATGACGAGTAATGACTGTTTCAACAAATAACGAAGCGCGCGTTGCGCTTGGCGGGGTGCTAAACGCAATTCATCGGCTGTATGCAAACACCGATGATATTCAGGGAATGTTTACTGACGGAATCCGTAGTCAATTTTTCGTTTTGCTGGACCAACTGCGAACGTATACAGAAAAGACTTACAACGGGCTACCGCTTAACGGGAGCGCACTTAACGCCACTGATAAAAAGAAACTGGAATATATTCAATCGTCAGCAACTTCGCTCGCGGATGATATCAACGAATCAATCGGCGAATTCGATTTTGATATTGTAGACGCGGTGATTGAAGGAGTGGACAAAGCGATTAGCACGGCAACTAAATTGCCGGGCGATGTTTTGGGAGCGCTAATTCCGTGGTGGGTTTGGGTATTGCTCGCGGTAGTCGCTGGCGTTGTCGTTTTGGGTTTTTTGGGTAAAATCCCGGGAGTTTCATAAAATGAACAGATTCAATCCGCCCCGTCGCATTGTTCCTCCGTCGAATTTCCATGCCGCAAGTTCGCTTGCCGCGGCATCTTCCCGCATGGGCGAAGGTTTGGGGGGTATTTATGTTAAGACGGATTATAAAATGCTGGCAATGCCAAGCGGTGATACGTCGTCAAGAATGACGATGCCGGATATCACGACTAGAACGAATAAATCCGGGAGTCTTATCACGGATTATTTGCTCGAATTTAGTGGAATGACTCTGCAAAGCGGAATTTTTCTTAACTCCGAAATTGAATGTCCAAGTTCGCGCATCCGTGTAGCGTTCGGAATAAATACGTTTTTTGCGGTGGATTCGCCAACGTATTTTGCTTCACTCGGCGGATATGCTTTCGCGAACGTTGTTCCGGGGGTAAAAATTAAACAAGTTACTCCGATCGGAATTCCGGGGCAACCGGGTAGTGATGTCAGCGAGGTGATTTCGGGGCAACCGATTTTCCCTTACGCGTCACTTCCCGTCGCTGGTCCAGAAATTTTTGACCCGAACGATTATTTGATTGGCGGATATGACGGTACTGATACACATTCCGGGGGCGTTGCGACTCCGAACGGAATTGGCTTCCCTTTTTCGTTTGAAGACGAAGCGGCAGCAACTGTATACAGGTTGCGCGCGGGCGTATTCAGTGAATTTGCGGGAGGTACGACGGGATTTACGGGACCGATTTATTCATGGGCGCGCTGGGAAATCATCGACCCCCGAAGCAAAGAAGATAGCGAAACACTTTTGAGTGAATGCCGTTTGAGTGCGCCGCCGACGCAAATCTTTGCGCCTATCTAAATGCATGCGTTACGCAAATATTGGTGGGCCTTTGCAATTCTGGGAATTCTAGTTGTGGGCGGATTTTTTCATACGGAAGTTATGCGGCTTTTCCGCCAAGCATTTTCGCGCGGCGGAAAAGTTGTTTCCGGCTGGAATTACAACAAAGCCACTGGGGTAGTGGATAGTCCGTCGCCAAGCGCGGCAGCAAATGAAGCGGGGGTAAACCTCGACACGATTTGTTTAGCCGCGATGATTTCAAGCGAACATGGGAATGATGCGCAAGCGTATAAGGAACAAATCGCGTTCGCGTGTATCAATGAGGCACGCGCGCGCGGTAAGAGCGTAAGCGCGCTTTTGCTTGCGGCAAATGAGGGAAGACATTCGGGCAAGTTTGGTTCCCAAGCAAATATAGAAGGGGGCGAGCCGTATAAATCAGACAAATACGCATCGACAAAGGTCGTGCCTTATGAGGATGATTTGGCGATTGCTTCCCTTGCGCTTTCAGGATTGATTGATGATTACACGGAAGGTGCGCGACAATTCGATTCCCCGAAAGCGCAAGATTCTTTGTATGCAAAGGGGAAATATTCGCTTGATGCGGACGGGCTAGCAGCAAAGCGTCAAAGTGAAGGAAAAATCGAAGTGAATCCGCCCGACATTAACCCGCGCATTCTGCGCTTTTGGAAGGTTGCTTAAATGTCAAATCCAGTTGGTATCGGTTCTAGACCGCTTGCGGGGAGTGGCGATAGAGGGCGAAATACAACCGTTACGGTGCCGGATAATTCCGTCGCAACCGTTAAGCTTCAAAACAGCGCGGTGACGACCGTCAAGATTGCGAACGGGGCGGTTACGCCTGCTAAGCTTTCTAGCAAAGCGGCAATTAATGAGTTTCTTGAGAATTTAATTATCCGTAAAAGGGGAGCGGATTTGCCTGATGCGCCCATCACTATCCAACCTGTGACGGATAAATGTTCGTTGTATGTGTTGCAAGATGGCGTGCTTACTGCAAATCGCGCATTGGCGATGGGTATTGCAGGATATCTATCGACATTGGATGTTTTTATTTTGGTGCTTGATACGTCGGCGAATATATACACGATTACAAACGATGTTGGCGCATTACTGTATACGCATCAGGGAAGCGTTACGGGGCCAATGGTTTATCAAATGTATGCTGCTGTTGCAGGCAAGTTTATTGCGAATGTCCGCGGTTTCGTCGTCAATCCCTTCATTTAACGGACGGAAAAAACATGGCACTCATCGAACCACATATTTTAACGCAATCACCATATTTGATTGACCCGAGTATAGCGCTTGTTTCTGTCGATGCATCGGACGACGACGTAGATATTAGATTACCGCTCGCAGCACAAAATGCCGGACGTGAAATTACGATAAGGTTACGTACTGGCGGTAACGTAGTAACTTTGCGTTTTAGCGGCGACGATGTTTTGGACGGGGGCGTAGGTGGAGAGCCATCGCTAGCAGTCGCTCAAGGCAAGATTTGGGTAAAGGTTATTAGTGACGGCGTTTCCTCATGGTGGGCAATGTCTGGTGATTATTTTGACAACGATTAAAAACATGTTATCTGAATATTGGAACGTGATAATTGGAATCTCAATCCTCGTCTTCGGAATCGTCTCAAAAATTTTCGGGGGCTAATGCACTTGTTTGCATATTTGGAATTGGGGCTAGTGTGGGGCTTTGCGTTGCTGGTTTGGTTAGCGGCTTGGCGGCAGTGGCATCAATTGTTGGTATATGCGCGCGAACGGATATCAGCGCAATCTTCGAAAAATTCACCTCAAAAGGAAAATAAACAATGAGTTTTCTACGGCGCATCAATTTGTCACCTCCGCGTAGCATGGCGCAGGAACAATCGCGCAAAACCGTTACGCAAGCGGTAGGCAATGACCGTAAGACCGGAAACGACGGCAAGCGGCTGGCGATTTCCCCGGGCAATGCCGGGCCCCCGGGAACCAACAACGTTAAATCATCTTTGGACGCGGGATTTATGGGGCGAAGTCGTAACGTTTTGGACGCGATTAATACTCCCAGCAACCGCGGCGCGAGAGCGTCAACCGGACATGGTGCGCCGCTTGGTTTGCCGCGGTGGGGCCGTGCGGTTTCAGCGTCGGGGGCGGCGCCGTCGGGTGCGCGGCCAACGCGGGG
>Ga0184628_10001576_pt1 | contig 11250 bp, 35 predicted proteins | sample PLM4_5_b1_FD_133149 | JGI IMG/M metagenome (GOLD analysis project Ga0184628, IMG submission 133149) | Groundwater sediment microbial communities from an aquifer in East River, Colorado, USA - PLM4_5_b1 | ecosystem: Environmental > Terrestrial > Soil > Riparian zone | place: USA: East River...
CAGAACACCGGGGAGTGGCTGATGGAGGCCATTCGGACCCTAAAGCATTACGGCAACACACAGCGAGAAACGATGAGGATGGGTGGATGAGCAGAAGCAACCCGCACGAAGGCGTACAGAATCCGGCGACTCGTTATTTCAAGTGGAATGGCGAGAACGGCATCATCCAGTACTACGACAGGGACGCGAAAGAGAACGTCGATGTCGGTAGCGATTTCAAGTTCCTGCTACTAGACCAGCTTGGCACTGTGCGCGGATGGCATGACGCCAGCCAGAGCGGTATCTGGTCGAATGAGGTGAAGGACACTCGCGCCGACGTGATGATCGTGAAGGCGTTCAAGGGCGGCGAGCTCGCATCTGGCCTCTATAAAGACATCAAGGACCGTGTCAACGCGCAGGGTGGCAGATTTAACGCCAGTTGCTACATCGCCTACAAGGGTGATAGCGGCCTCTCTATCGGATGCCTGCTCCTGAAGGGTGCGGCGTTGAGTGCCTGGATGGAGTTCACGAAGGCCAACCGCACAGACCTGTTGAAGAAGGCTGTACGCATTCACGGATCCACCGAGGGCAAGAAGGGCCGGATCACTTTCCATGCTCCGGTGTTCAAGGTAGTGGATACATCAGAGGAGACCAATGCTGCGGCGACTGCGCTAGACATCGAGCTGCAAGCCTTCCTGTCGGCCTACTTCAAGAAAAACAAGAAGGAGCAGGTTGCGGCACCGCCCGCACATGTCCGCGATGAGGATGTCATGGACGACGAGGACACAATCACGCCACGCACAGCGCCGACTGATTACATTGCAGAAGCGATCGACGACTCTGATATTCCGTTCTGATCATGTCTAACGCTTCTACTCGTTCTAAAACCAATCGCTGGGTAGTCCTGTCGCCGCGTGAGGAGATGGCGTGGATGGACAGGACCACCACAGACGACACGTTGATGCATGACCTCGAGGCAAGCGCGCGTGAGCGTGGGTTGGTGTATTGCGACGAGTGCTGTGTCTGGTTTGAGACGAATTGTCTCTGCGTTGACCCTCACAGGGATGACTACTAGGAGGAGTGATGGTGACGAAGGAAGAACTCGATCTGTTACTCGCTGGACTCAAGGCTGATGTGGCGCGCATGAGGCCAACGCCACTCAGCATGGCCCTGGCCGCTGATGTGTTCTGGGCCGAGGATCCGCTGCCGGTAGACATTGAGCCACCAGAGCCTGATGGTGAGGCATTCCGTGGTGGTGAAGCCGCGGCGTATGAGCGTGAACAGATGGCAGATTGGCAGAGGCTGAAGTGAGTAGCTTTCTCATCCTCGGCATCACCGCAGTAGTGGTTGGCGTGGTGTTCGTGCTGATTGAACTCGGCCTGAAGAAAGGATCGGATCATGCCATTGGCGGTATTGCTCTTGAGTGGCCTGTGCCTGGGTTGGCTTGGCATCAGCGCGTTCGCGATCGCGTTGCTCAGGGTTGGCGCGCGGTGCGATCACATCGCACGAAAACAGTCTACGTAGATCAACTGTACGAACAGTACCACCCCCGAATTTCAGCTATCCGAAAGGTCGTCAATGCGCGCCAGTAGTCTGCTTGTGTGTCTCCTGTTGGCCGGCTGCCATGACTCAGTGACGGCTGCGCCTACGCAGGTCAGTTCTGTCGCGGGCGTGCCTGCTGCTACTACTTGTGCGCCATTTGATGTGAAGTGGCTGATTGATATAGACGCGTCAGGGCCGATTGTAACCCTAGCCCCTGTCCAGTTGAACGCCACTGACTATCAGGTCGAGGAACTCAGTGGAAACCCGTGGCAGTTCTTTGCTTCTGGTGGCTGGAATGTTCCGCCGTTTCCATTCAGCTTGCCAGTACATTTCGACATGCGCTATCGGATTGCGGCGCGCGTGAATGGCTGCTGGTCTACATGGCACGAGTTCACCACTGGCCCAGTTAACCCTAATGCCTCTGGCGATGACAATCTGACTCCAGTCGGCACAGTGGACAGGCACTACTCCCAGACCCGCTGTGTGCAGGCCAAAGACATGGTGGCGGGTATCTCCGAAGTCCTGACGTTCAACGCTCCTATGGGCTCCTATCGCGTCACAGCCACTACCTGGGACAAGTTCCACAAGGCAGGCTATCAGGTCGGGCAATTGGAGACCGCCATCATCGCTGGCTTTGGGGTCACTGAGGACATTGGCGACCTCGAGACCAGCCACAGCACGTCATGGACGACACGGCTCCCGATTAGTGAAATCAGGGTGACTGGTAACGCCGGCTCATTGCATGGCGATGGCGGCGCGGTCTGCGTAACTGTGGAGGAACTGTGACCAACACCAACTGGCCCAATCACATCACCATCACGAACAGTAAGCGCGATCCCAAGCCACGCACAGAAGGCTCCTGGTGGATCGGCAAGAGCAGGGAAGAGCTGAACAAGACCGCGCATGAGCTGTTCCCGGCAGCGACCACTGGCGAGACTTTCAGCGGCATTGGCTACTTGGCCGCAGAGAAGCACGGGCTAGTGGGATGAGTGTTCTTATTTTGATTAGCCATTGCTGGTTCTGTGGCGAGTGGAGGCGTACTGACATTCGCTGCGCGTCTTGCGGTGAATGGTAATGGACTACACCGAGTCCCAGATCCCCAAGGTCAATAAGCATGTGCAGACCAAGGCCATGCGTGATGCCCTACGGAAGCGCATTGACAGGCTGGAAAATGCCAAGGTCAAGGAGCGCAGCGAGGGTCAGTGTGAGATTTACTGGACGGATGGGGCAGTAGAAGTTCGGTGCTCATGGGATGCCTCTCAAATTCACCACATGTTGAGCGGCAATGGAGTGCGGGCGCGCGGACCAAGTTTGCTTAGCGAGCACAAGCAACATTGCTGTGCATCTTGTCATCACCTGATCACGGTTAAGAAGCTGCGGCGTGTCGGTGGTGAGGCTCCACATTACACAGATACCTATAGGCGGGTGAAGTGACACCCTACTATCAGGATGAGGCTGTGACCCTGTACTGGGATGATTGCCGCGAGATCCTGCCTTATCTGAAGTCTGTTGACCATGTGGTCACTGACCCACCTTATTCAGAGTGGGTCCATGCGAAGGTGAGGCGTGGCGGAAGTACTCATGCGCCAGACCGGACTGACGGCGGCATTTTGCGGCCAGTTGTTTCAACATCATCCGTGCTTGGATTCGATGCGATGACACCAGAATTGCGTGAATGGGTCTCTGTTGAAATAGGCAGGATCGCGCAGCGGTGGGTGTTGGTGTTCTGTGACGTTGAGAGCCGAAGCGACTGGGAATATACACTCGTGAATGCCGGCCACATTGAATATGTGCGCTGTGGTGCATGGGTTAAACTCGGCGCGACACCGCAATTCACTGGAGATAGGCCGGCGAGTGGGTTTGAGGCCATCGTGATTGCTCATCCTAAAGGCCGGAAGCGGTGGAACGGTGGCGGGGCGCACGCGGTCTGGTCATATCCGGTCGTGAACGGTAGTGGCCGCTGTCATACCACTCAGAAGCCAGAAGAACTGATGCTGGAGTTGGTGAAATTGTTCACCGACGAAGGCGACCTCATTCTTGATCCATTCGCAGGGTCTGGGACCACATTAGTCGCAGCCAAGAGATTGGGCCGCAGGGCCATTGGTATCGAGCAGGAAGAGAAATACTGCGAAGTAGCCGCGCGCAGGCTGTCTCAGGGTGCCTTAGATTTATTTTCAAACCAGGCTCTACAGAAGCCTAGTCACCAGTTGACAATAGAGATTGAGCCATGACCAGAGAGCAGCGCTCAGCCCAGAGTAAGCGCGCACAGGTCAGCAGGGCTATTTTGATGGGGTTAGGGAAGTGATGGGGAGAACTGCATTGAATCATCTGGATGACGTGACACCAGACGACATCATCGAAGTAGATGAGGACGGCACTGTGATTGCGGTTGGGCCGCAATGGAAAGCACGCGCATTAGCCGCAGAAGCCTCCCTCGTGAGTCTCAGGTCCGAGATCGAGCAGGTAGTGAAGCAATGGGAGGCCGATGCAAAGAAGGCGCACGAGGCCGATCTTGCCCTTGAGTCCGATGGTCGTCTCATGGATGCGGCATCAGAGGCCGCGCGTGCTTTTGAATTGCTCAAGTGCGCCAAGGTTCTCGCGGCTCTCGCGCGTGGAGGTGAGTAATGGGCGCATTTGATGACGCGGTGCGAGCGATGACGATTTGTGCCGGATGTGGACACAAATTGAGCAGACACACCGAGTACGCGCGCAGGGGAAAGAACAGGCATGGCAGCAGACTTGTCTGCACGGTGGATAAATGCAAGAACTGGGATCAGTGCCGAGTGCGACACCCGCAGTCAAAGGACTAGCCCATGCGCCTGACCGTAGCCATCCTCCTTCTGGCCTCTCCAGCCTACGCCCAGATGCCCACTTCTCACAAAGTCGGCCTGTCTGCGTATGCTGTAGGCGTAACCTTAGACCTACACAGTACCTATGTAGTGCTGAATCAGGGTGGGCATGAGAACAACCCTGTCGGCAGGCTGACCCAGGATCACCCTACAGGAACGATTCTGATGGGGGCTGCGCTGGATGCGGTGGCAGTACCACTGCTCTATAAGGTGTTAGGTAACAGGCATCCTAGGCTGACCACGGTGCTCCTGGTGAGTGCCACGAGTGTCAGGTTGTGGTGTGCGGCTGGGAATTATCGGGAGATGAGATAGATGGAGCGCATTGGCACTGACATTAATAAGGCTGACCCGTTGGTGTGTATGGCCGTTGGCTGCGCACGGAAGGCGATCTATATCAACCCACATCAGCGAGGAGCCAAGAGCCAGAAGCGTGGCTACTGCTCGCTTCACAAGTCGATGGCTGTCCCAACTAAGAAGGGTGCGGCTAATTCAAGCGCTGAGTGGGTAGTAAATGGATTAGGGCTTGACTAAGGGCGAAGAGGAGGCGCAAGATATGCGGAGTGGGGTAATAGGCGCAAACCTACCACCCCTCCCCTAACCCCCAAGCTGTGTGAAGCAGCAAGGCGGCTGATTAGCAAGTCTACCACCTTCACAACTAACGTCACGCAGAGGCAGCTAAGCGGCATGGCTGCGTGGTTGATTTGAGGCTACATGGCGATCTCCCCAGCCTCAGCGTGGAGCGCAACTCCTAGAGCGCGGAGAGGGGCGGCTGTTTGGTGGCCCTGAGAGTCTGGGAGAGTGGACCGACCATAACCGAGTCCACCCTGAGTGACTGGCCCGAGTCCGAATTGCATGGCTAGCACATTCAGGCAAGCTGCTGCCCTACGGCGATAGCTTTGCCTGAATAACAAACCCGGAACCGATTGCATAACAGGGAGTACAGAAGATGAATGAAGCGAAGTGGATTGAGTTGATTCAGGCGATGGAGCAGTGCCTTCAGGCGATCGACACCATCAAGGCTCAGCCGCAATGGGCTGATCCGCGTGGATTAGCGGTTGCTGCTACGCATCTTGAGACGGCCATGCTCTGGGTCGCCAACGCGCGGAAGGAATAGGCGCATGTTCCCAGAAGAAACGCACCAGAGAATCATCAAGGACATCGACAACATTGAGGGTCAGATGTTTGCGCTGTACAGGTCCCTGAATCGGCTTCGGCTGAATCTTCAGTCTCAGTGGCGCGTGCTGCCGAGTGGCGAGAAGTGGAATCAAGAGAGGCAAGAGAAAGAGCGCGGCATCTAGCGCCATTGGGAACCGATTGCATGGCAAGAGAAGAACAAGAGGTACAGAGCATGAAGCGATATGACCTCATCACGAATTTCAGGTGTGGCGCATCCATTGAGGAGATGGAGTTAGCTGATGAAGGCGAATGGGTGCGCTACGAGGACATCGCCGATTGCGCGCTTTGTAGTATTGAAGACGGGCTAGTCCGTGAGTGGGTAATGAAGGCACGGGCCGTAGCTAAATCCAAGGGTTTACTCCCAACATGGTGAGCATTTGAGTAAGGCCCTGCTCACCACATTCGACGTGCTGTATCAGCGCAAAATTGGCGCACGGTATCCCGTGAATGGAGTTGACCTGTGAGTCGTAGAACTCGGCCGTTCACGCCATACATGGACCCAGATGAACTCAAGCGGTTCATGTCGCACGTTCGGCGCGAAGGCAAGTGCTGGGTATATGACAGTAGGCGTAAGGACGGATACGGTCAGGTGGCAATGCGTGGCACAACGTACCGCGCGCATCGGCTCTCGTATCGTTACTTCGTCGGAGAGATACCGATCGGGAAGGAGATAGACCACAAGTGCCGGAATCGGGCGTGTGTGTTTCCGGACCACCTTGATGCTGTGACTGGTAGCGAAAACATGAAGCGCATCCCGTGGGCTGTAGTGCGGCCAAGAAAGACGCATTGCTCGCGTGGCCACGAGTTGAGTCCGGATAATCTCTATACGTACCAGTATCGTGGATACGAGCAGCATTGCAAGGCGTGCTCTGGTATCCAGTATCGGTTAAGGCGCGAGCGGATGGGCGCGGCGTGACTGGGTTTGATGCCTTCTGGTCGCACTACCCGAGAAGGGTCGGTAAACTGGTAGCGATGAAGGCCTACGAGAAGGCCATGAAACTAGCAACGCACGAACAGATTATGGCCGGAGTGGAGCTCTATCGCGCGCACCTTCCTCGAGAGGCGCAATATATCGCCCATCCAGCAACGTGGCTGAACCAAGGGCGATGGCTGGATGAATACGAGGATGCCGTGCTGTTGTCGAAACTTAAGGCTGCGCCTATCAGTGCTGTATTGCCCATGCTGGCAGACCCGACATGGCGACCATCAGTGGACTGCATACATGGGCGCGGCTGTTACACCAGGGCAACGTGTGAGGCGTATGAGCGGAGTAAGGAGAAATCAGCGTGACATTGCGCGGTAGGCTTCGCAAGGCACTTAAATCGCTGTCGCTTATTGACACATGGAACGACAGATCAGGCGAATTACCCGATGATATATGCGATTTACTAGACGAAGCGATGGGCCTTATAGCTGTGACTACTGATGCAGATTCGTTAAGTGCGTTGAAAAGCGCCGATAATCTACGCATTTTAACGATGTGGATCACGAACACAGACAACAAAGGCTTGGGCGCTACCGCCCAACAGGTGGCCAACTGGCGTCGAGTGTTGGATGGGGCGTATGAGCGCAATCGTGGCGAGAAGCGGGAGCAATCAGCATGAGTGAGGCGTATGAGCGCAATCGGGAAAGGACCGCATGATTATTGATAGGCCAACGCTAGAGTTTGGCATTCGCAATGCCATCGCCACGACTGCCGATAAGCATCCATTGCGCGGTGCTCAGGCTGAGGTATTGGTAAAGGCCATCGCTGACGAACTCATCGTGCTCGGGTTTGGTTGTAGGCAGATCAAGCCATGAAGAAACTCAGCCAGATCAGCCCATCAGTGGTCCCGCAGTGGGAAGCATGTGAGCAGTGCAAGCCCAACGGCTGGGTGGTAGCCAAGGGTTGGGTGACTGGGCCTCCAAGCATGAAGCGATGCCCATGTGTCAAGGCCCATGCTCAGCGTGTAGCCGATGCGCTTAAGGCCCAGGGCAAGCGATGAACAAGTTTCAGAGTTCAGCCTTAGCCGCGATGGTGTGGACTGTTGGCCTAGCCATAGTTGTTCCACCAGAAGGATCGCAGAAGGTATTCGCGCTCGCGCTGTTGACGTGCGGATTCCTCATGGTGACGTTTGGTAACCCGGATCAGCCCAAGTGAATAAGCTCAGATGCAGGGTTGACGGGAACCAGACCGCGATCGTCATGGCGCTGCGAGCTAAGGCGTACGGCATACCAGAGCCAGTAGGCGAGCACAGGTTCCACCCTGTACGGCGCTGGCGCTTCGACTGGGCGTGGATAGATGCCAAGGTGGCCCTAGAGGTCCAGGGAGGTCTGTTTGTGCAAGGGCGGCACTCCAGGGGGGCGGCATTGATGAAGGAGCACGAGAAGCTGAATGCGGCTGCAGCCCTTGGATGGCGGGTGATGTTCTGCACGCCTCAACAGTTACGATCAGGTGAAGTGCTCGAGATGGTCAAGAAGGCACTAGGGGTCGCCGCATGAAGGCTAAAGTTGTGTCGGCACTGATGGCTAAGGGATGGCCAGTGGAGACGCTGACACACGGGCGCATTCTGGTAGGCGTCAAAGGCCTAAACATCCTGTTAATGCTCAAGGGTAGGTGGATCTACGAGCAGGATTGCTTTAGAGCTATGTGGCATGGCCAATGTGCCACAGTGACGAGTGCCGAGGATGCGGTGCTGATGGTGCAGACCATCGTCAAGGCGAACTGGGAGCAGTAATGAGCGCACTTGCTGGGTTTTGGGTTGCGGTGGGCTTGGCTATATTAGGTGCTTATATCCACGGTGGCTGCGTGGAGTTGTCAAAGGCACTGTTTTTTGTTGGCGACAAGATTGGCCGCAAGCCGTGAGCTACGACGACACCCAGATAGGCGCAAAGCTCATCAAGTGTGCAGGATGCGGGAAGGTGAGCTACATGACCCACCCACAGCCGAAGTGCGCCAAGTGTCGCAAGAAAATCGTGGACGAGCTGACACGAGAAGCGCAGGAATTGGGTATCTACGACGAGTAGACAACAGTGTCGGGAGGCGAAATGAACAACAACGCTGTCGACGAAGGTGGCCGTAATTCAAGAACACGTGACAGAGAACGGCCAAAACGCCAGCAATCCGTGGAGGTCTCTGCTGTCGACGCCTCTCAACCGATCAGGCTGAGTGATGCGGCGTGGCATTGGATTAAAACAGGCGAGTGGGTCGACGCGGTAGATCCCCATGCTCGTAGTACGGGAAAGCCGGTCACGCGCGACAAAGATAGAGGTTAGTGGCCTGATGCTGGTAGGCGAGTGTCTGAGCAGCCTTGCCGATCCCAGAAGTGACATCAGGCCACTCAACAATCAGGAGAAGGGAGCTAAGGGGATGAATAAGCCATGGGCTTTTTGGCTGATTATGGTGGCCTCACCATTCGCCGGGCTCCTTATTGGCGGGATACTTAACCTACCAATAAAACTCGATCGAATAGCAGTCGCTGTCGAGTTGATTGCTCATAAGTGCCAATAGCCGCTAAGTCCTGATAGGAGAACTTGAGATGATGGGCAGAACAGCCTTGAACCATGTGGATCAGGTGACGTGCGAGCATGTGTGCAAGCCTGCTGAGCCAGTCTGCGAATGCTGGCTACTCGCTGATGCTCCAGCCGATGACTGCCCAATTCATGGCGGAGGCGTGGTCAATAGATGCGAGTGTGGTAGATTCATCAGCCTTAGACCTGTCGAGAATCCGACACGTTCAATAATCTCGAACAGCGAATAAACCTGAACAAAAGCCTTGACACTGTCGGGATACCGGCTACCATATCTAGTGTCGTCACTCCTCAGCCTCCTAAGCCGGTAGGGTCTCGTCAACCTTACCGGCGCTTTACCGCATGACTCCACAAGATACGTCAGTCGTTGGCAGCCTATTGTGGGCCATTGTCATTGGGGTGATCGTGGTTGCTGGCTACTTGATTGCCAGTGTCAGGGGTAGCCATTGAGGCGCTGGTTAATCGACCGTGCTATCGGACTGGCGCTGATTCTCATCGTCGCTGGGCCAATCGCCTATGACGCGGCCTACCCAGTCACGGCTCAAGCGGCCAGCCAAGGTGGCACCCCCAAGCTCCAGGTCGGGAAGATTTACGATGCCATCTATCAGTGCCAAAGGTTAGCGGTACAGACCGATCAGGGTGTGGCTGGGGTCGATGCGTGTTATGCCGAGGTCTGGTTAGTGCTCGAGCAAGGCAAAGACGGCTGGTACCGCATTGGTGATCTCAAGGCTGGCGCTGAGTGGTATGTGAACCTGAACAAGATAAGCGCTATTCGGGAGCATGTGGAGAAGCCTGAGCCAGCCTCCACGCCAAGAGATGTGGACCCAGGCCCACGCATTCAGGCTGAGTTATGACTAACAAGCCAATGAACATGGCCGAGTGGATAGCTGCCGGTAAGCCTATTGGCGCTATCGTGTTGGCTAAGCCAAGCGAGTGGGAGCAGGCTGGTATTCCATTCCAAAGGCCTGTGTACCTTGGGACTATCACCACCTAATGGCTGATGATGTCTACCTGATTGACGTAGAAGTGCATTTCGCTCAGGGTGACCCGATCATTGAGCAGGTGATTGAAGGCCAAGGCATCGTCTCACCAAGCGCTATCTCGATCGACATTGGCCCGGGTGAGTCAGTTAAGTATTTCATCGATGGCGCTGTGAACTACCGCAAGGTGACCAGACGCAAGCTCGAGCCAGAGGTGAAGCCAGGATGGGAGTGATCCATACACAGTTTTACACGCCAGAGCAATGCGCCCGCCACAACTGTGACGCGCTCTACCGTTCCTGTTATCCAGAGCGCAAGAAATACTTCGCCCTACTCGACAGCATCAATGCCGCCATGAAGCGCTATTGGGCCACGCGATGAGCAGCCTGAAGGACAAGCAGAAGATCGCCAACCTCGAGCGCAGAGTAGCCAGGCTCGCTGATGCCTTAGGGTTTGTGATGCAGAAACTGACCAGCACACAAGCTAGTCCCATCATTGGCGGTGAGGCTAAAGTGTTGACTATGGCGGAGTTATACGCCAATACGGTCAGCGCAAGAGAACAGGCTGAGAAGGCGATACGCGCTGTTGAAGAGCTAGCAACGATTCAATAGCCATTTACAATGCCGTTTCAAAAAGGCAAGAGTGGCAATCCCAAGGGTAAGCCTATCGGAGCCAAGACCAAGATCACACCCGAAGTCCAAGCCCTGAGTCGAAGCATCCTCGAGCAGCCAGCCTACCGAGAACGAGTGAAGAGACAAGCGGTCGAGGGCACCCTCCACCCCAAGATTGAATCCATGCTCTGGGCCTACGCCTACGGTGCCCCACAGAAGGAAGAAACCAACCAGAGTGGCATCACGGTCAACCTGGGATTCTTACAGCTACCAGAGCCCACACAAGCCAAAACATTAGCTATTTCAGAGGCTATTGAGGTGAAGGTGATTACCGATGGCCAAGAGTAGCGTGCCACCAGCTATTAAGGTGCTGCAAGTGATTGAGGCTAGGCACCTCCAAGGCACCGGCACACCAGAAGACCCCTACCGCTGGGTCATGACCTACTACAGCATGGATGGTGAAGTGCTCGCCGAGAAGGACACACACACACCAGACCAAGTTGAGCATGGATAGAAAGTATCCACAAAATGAGGCGAAGGCTACAGACCTCATGCCAATCACATGCGCGCGTATGTATAGGGATTACATAGCGAAAGTGGATC
>Ga0184628_10001578_pt1 | contig 11247 bp, 13 predicted proteins | sample PLM4_5_b1_FD_133149 | JGI IMG/M metagenome (GOLD analysis project Ga0184628, IMG submission 133149) | Groundwater sediment microbial communities from an aquifer in East River, Colorado, USA - PLM4_5_b1 | ecosystem: Environmental > Terrestrial > Soil > Riparian zone | place: USA: East River...
GTCGTTACCGACAAGGTGGATCGTCTGCCTCCAAATTCGATACTTGTCGGTCGCTCCAATCGTCACCTGAAGAAATCAGGTGTCTCCGATCGCGTGCTTCAGACCCTTCTGCCGAGTCAGGGACGAATTGAAGTCATGGGTCCTGCCAGGGGCCGGGGCAGCGTTGTCGTCATCACCGGTGCCGATGATGCGGGAGAAGCCGCAGCGTTGTCGCATGCTGCTGAAAATCTGCCGTTTGTCTGGAAATACGGAAAAGACCGCCTGCACCTTTCCTACATTGAGAAGGATCTCAGACGTTTTTTTTCGCAGCGATCTGCATCGGGACAAGCCGCAGCTGCGCTCTGCAAAGCAAGAGACGCCGTTGGAAAACTTTCAATTGCGGAAAAAGCCTCGGCCATCCTAAACGTTCTAGTGGAGAACGACTGCCGGCCATGCCTGGACTATATCGAGACGCAGTTTCCAGACTTGAAAGTGAATGCGGAAAATCAAAGCGTGGAATCCGGGCCGTTGATATTTGAAGAGACGCATCACCTGCCATGGGAAGTTGAAGATGCCCGTCGCCAGATCATGAAGACTGTAACCCCGGTAATCCGGTCCGGATCTGCGGTCGAAATCGACCTTCGCATCAGTGAATCGCCGGAAATACGAGCATCTCTGGAGCAGGAAATGCGAATACTCCTGCTCAGCCTGGGAGCGGATCCCGCTGCACTAACCATCCATGTTATTGCCGCTCACAAACAGGCCTTTTGCTGGATCGATGAAGTCCTGAAGCCCAGGCTGAAACACGCTGCTCGAATCCGTATTCAGTATCGGGAGATTGCTCCGGATCCGGTCGCAGCGATCGAATCGTCACACCGATGGCTTCAAGAGCTCTATCCGATAGATGAAGTACTTTCTCGGGATCTCGGGATTCCACTGGATCGCATTACATTCCAGAAGTCGAACATCGACCATATGGCCACCTACACTGTGTTTGCCGAAGACAGTTCAGGCCAGTCGATTCTCAAGGAGTCCTTCGAACCACGATTCGTCCTGCGAACTATGTTCGATTCGATTCCGGATTACGCACAAGTTCGCGTCAGTACGGGATGGCTTCAGGCAACTGTGGACGGTGACGTAATTGCGGACGAACAAGTCGAAACGGATCCGGAAAGATTCTGGAATCTCTATCAATCGAATACTCTTCCGAAGATTCATCAGTACATTCTGAAACTCTACGCGGGCAGGCCATTGCCCGAATGCGCGCCGCATTTCGGTACGTTGGAAGTGGAAATCTGGTTGAGCGAACCCGACTACCGCATCGGAATCTGTGAGGAACGCATTTCGACACTGGAGGCGCTCCACGAAGACATTTACTTCGAAACACTCCTGTTCTTCGAAATTCTCGGGCTGCCTGATCCGGGACGCATCATTCCGCGGGTTCATCGTGCACGGGACGGTCAGGGCGGGCTGTCCCGCATTCGATTCACCGGAAAGGCAGGGCCGAATCCTCGCGTGGATCTAACATGGAAAGACCGCGACGGGAAGACATCCCGCTACACCGAAAACCTTTTTCCGATTCGGAACGGCAAACCGCAGATCACGGGACTCACCGTCCAATCCGGATATTCCTCAGTAGTTTGTCTCGAGATATCAGGAGTTCCAGTCACGAGGGAGAACGTCGAACGATTCGAAGCCATCCGGGAATTTCACGAACATGGAGTTGGACTGAACTGGATTTCATACGAAGACGTCGATGTACTAAAGTTTGGTACGACCGAGATCCCCAGAACGTCTTCCTGTTTTAGAAAGCCGCGGATAGAACCGCATCCCAGGACAGATGAAAGAGAAGGACCTCCTATCGTCCAATGGGACAATCCGATTGGCCCAGCCGAATGCGAGCAACTCATCCGCAGGCTCGCTGCATTTCCGGAAGTGCGTGCGTTTCACGTGGGAACGTCTTACCTCGGACATTCCATATGGGCTATTGAAGTAGTCGCTCCATCGAAGGGGAAATACATTTCACAAGCGCGAGCGACTGTTGCCAAACCGGTGCTGTTCATCACCGGCCGCCAGCATGCCAATGAGGTTTCCAGCACCTCGCATATCCTGAAGCTGGCGGAACTGCTTGCAACGGATCCGGAGATTCGAAAACTTCTGGACCATGTTCATTTCATTCTTCATCCCATCACCAACCCGGATGGCGCCGCACTGGTCGATGAATTGTGCCGCGATACGCCGGACTTCATGTTGCATGCGGGCTATCTTGGCGCACTCGGGTCGGACGTCACCAGCGAACAGTGGTCGGAAGATCCGCGATACCCGGAAGCACATGTCCGACCGGACCTCTGGAGAATGTGCCTTCCGGACATCGTCCTCAATCCCCACGGATATCCGTCTCATGAATGGGTGCAGCTTTTCGCCGGCTATACGGCCTGGGTCAAGTCTCGATCCGTGACGCAAAGAGATTGGTGGATACCCCGAGGCTGGTTTATCCCGGGCTTTGCGTACATGCAAGGATCGGGTGAAGCCGCCCTCAAAGTCCGGGACCGGACGGCGGCGGAAATGCGAACCCATCTGGGACCGTGGAATGAACAGATGTACCGGCGCTATGCAAAGTATGGCGCGCATGATCCGGCAATTTTCAAAATGCAGTTTTGCAATGAGATGCTTGTCTATTCCTCACCTGAAGGGCTCCGGCCAAAACACGACGGATTCACGTTCATGCAGCGTTATCCGCAAGTCACCCTGCTGGAAACCGTATCCGAAGTTCCAGACGAGGTCGCACGTGGAGACTGGCTGAGGACGCTGGCTCAAGCCGGTCTTGAATTCAGTCTGGCTCACGCGCGATATCTCGCGGAAAATCAAGCAAGGCCGGAGCGGACCATTCAGCACACTACAGGTGAGACGATTCTAAAATTCAGTCGTACTCGTCCCTGGCAGCCTTTAAAGTAGTGAACATGAAAGACGCGCTGATTCAGGAACTCGAAGCGTTTCTGCACCGTGAAGATTTCGGAAGAAACTGGGACGGCGCCTACCAGGATGTGATCCCCGCAATTCGTCGCTACTTCGAAACCAACGGATTCGAGACTCGTTTGCTCAGCGAATGGGAATCCCCCTCGCGGGATACGGAACTGGTCGCAAGCCGGGAACAGATTACCGTACACATCCCCTGGGCGGAGGATCGCAACGGACGTTCGGTGGTTCACCTGAATACGATCCAGGTCCGGCAGAGCTTGAGAGATGTGTAGGCTCCCGAAGGGAGAGGGTGGTGCGAAGCACCGGGGTACAAAAACTTTCTACCCCTCACCCGGCCCTCCAGCCTGCTGGCTGTCGGCCCACCCTCTCCCTTCGGGCGAGGGATTTGCATGAGCTATGAGGTCGTCCTGTTCGACGCCGCAGAAACATTGTTCACAACACGTGGTACCGTCGGCGAAATCTATGCCGAAGTCGCCCGTCGCTACGGCTCCAGTTCCCCCGCATCATCAATTCAGGACGCGTTTATCCGCCAGTTCCGGCACTCCGGTCCCCTGACGACCGACAATGAAAAGCTGTGGTGGAAGGAAGTCGTCTATCGCGTCTTTGACGATGTGGGTATGGTCGCCGATTTCGACCGGTTCTTCGAAGAAGTCTACGAACAGTTTCGCGACGGCCGCGGCTGGCGCTTGTTCCCGGAAACAATGGAGGTTCTTGAAGAACTCCGCCGACTCAAATACAAGCTGGGCGTCATATCGAATTTCGACTCACGCGTGTATTCGGTTATGAAAAGTCTGAAGATTCTTTCTTTCTTCGACTCGGTCACGATTTCCAGCGAAACCGGCTTCGCCAAGCCGCATCCCGAGATCTTCAGGGCTGCAATCTGCGCCGCTGGAGTTCCTGCCAATCGAATCCTATTTGTCGGCGACAATCTGGCCGACGACGTTCGGGCAGGTGCCGCCGCCGGGCTCCACACCATTCTGATCGACAGGCACGGCCGGTATCCCAGCTCCGGCGATGTTCCAATGATCCAAAATCTCCGCCAGGTCGTAAATCAGCTCTTGACGCGCTGCTCGTGAAAGCTTACCTTCTTAGGATGTCCGACCGTAATGGTCGTACATTGAAGAGGTCCGGCGCAGTATGTTCCAGTTATCCAAAAAAGCAGACTATGGGCTCATTGCTCTCAAGCACTTAGCTCAACATACGGACGGTTCCGTGAGCGCGAGAGAGATCGCGGTGGAGTACAAAATACCTGCGCCGCTCCTGGCCAAAGTGCTGCAAAAACTGGCCCGTAAGGGTTTGCTGGTTTCCCAGCAGGGCATCAATGGCGGCTACGTGCTGGCACGCGATCCATCGAAGATTTCGATCGTGGATGTCATGGAAGCGATTGACGGTCCGATTGGAATGACGCCCTGCGAGCGAGGATCCAGCTGCGAACAGATTGACCACTGCTCGGTACGCGATCCGTTGATGAAGCTCAAGGTCAAAGTGGTCCGGATTCTTGGAGATACCTCGATTCATGAACTGGCGATGAACTAATGGGATCAAGGGGAAAAAGGGCTTAAGGGAAAACGGCTTAAGGAACAGAGGAAAAAATGAAGCTACCTATATATATGGATAATCACGCAACGACGCCGCTCGATCCCCGAGTGCTCGATGCCATGATGCCCTACCTCACCGACAAGTTTGGCAATGCGGCAAGCCGCAATCACCAGTTTGGATGGGATGCCGAAGCTGCCGTTGAAGACGCCCGCAAGCAGATCGCCCTTCTGATCGGGGCCGATCCTCGGGAGATCGTCTTCACCAGTGGCGCAACCGAATCCAACAACCTGGCGCTTAAGGGAGTGGCAGGGATGTATCGCGAAAAGGGCGATCACATAATCACGTGCGTGACCGAACACAAGGCGGTTCTCGATTCCTGCAAACACCTGGAGAAGGAAGGTTGCAGGGTTACGTTTCTGCCGGTAAACGATAAGGGATTCGTCAGTCTCGATGATGTCCGCAACGCCATCACTGAAAAGACAATCCTGATCTCCATCATGACCGCGAACAACGAAGTCGGCGTAGTTCAGAACATCAAGGAAATCGGAAAGATTGCTCGAGAGCGCGGGGTGCTGTTTCACACCGATGCGGTTCAGGCTGTCGGAAAGATTCCTTTCAACGTCAATGAGATGAACGTCGACATGGCTTCCCTTTCGGCGCACAAAATGTACGGCCCGAAAGGCGTCGGCGCTCTCTATGTTCGGCGAAGGAATCCGCGCGTCCTGCTGACACCGATTATCGACGGCGGCGGTCACGAACGCGGCATGCGATCCGGCACGCTCAACGTTCCCGGTATCGCGGGTTTCGGCAAGGCGGCGCAGATTGCACGCGAAGACCTGGAAAAGGAAATGGCCGAAATGTTCCGCATGCGCGAAAGACTCCGAGCCACGCTGGAACGCGAACTCGACGAGGTTTACATCAACGGCGATCTCGAGAAGCGCCTCCCGGGAAATCTGAATATGAGTTTCGCGTATGTCGAAGGTGAGTCTCTACTGATGGGCATTCATGACATCGCTGTTTCATCCGGATCAGCCTGCACGTCGGCGAGCCTCGAACCATCCTACGTTCTGAAGGCGCTGGGCGTCGGCGAAGATCTGGCACATACATCGATTCGATTCGGAATTGGACGCTTCAACACGGATGAGGAAGTCGACTACGTCGCAAATCGCGTGATCGAAACTGTTCGAAGGTTAAGAGAACTTTCCCCGCTGTATGAAATGGCGAAGGAAGGCATCGATTTGAAGTCGGTCCACTGGGCTGCAGAATAGCGCTGCGGAATAACGTAAGGAGAACGAAGAAATGGCTTACTCAGACAAGGTAATTGAGCACTATAACAATCCCCGTAACGTCGGCGCGTTGCCGAAAGACGACGATAACGTCGGGACCGGGCTGGTCGGCGCACCGGAATGCGGCGACGTCATGAAGCTGCAGATCAAGGTCAATGCGGAAACCGAAATCATCGAAGACGCCAAGTTCAAGACGTTCGGCTGCGGCAGCGCCATTGCCAGTTCGAGCCTCGCGACAGAGTGGGTGAAGGGCAAGACCGTCGCAGAAGCGCTGTCGATCAAGAACACGGACATCGTGAAGGAACTCAGTCTGCCTCCCGTGAAGATCCACTGCTCGGTTCTTGCCGAGGATGCGATCAAAGCGGCAATCACAGACTGGAAGAAGAAGCACGAGTAGGACGCCAAAATATGGCAATTGAAATTTCTGACAATGCACTCACTGAAGTGCGCCGAAGGATGGAGAAGGAAAAAGTCGACGCAGCAGGCATGCGCGTCGGCGTCAAGGGCGGCGGCTGTTCGGGCCTGTCGTACAACCTGAATTTCGAAACTCAGGCTCGTACTGGCGATAAGGTATTCGAACGCGATGGTATCAAGCTGTTCTGCGATCTCAAGAGTTATATCTATCTCAACGGAACCATGCTGGACTACGACAGCGGACTGATGGGTAAAGGATTCGTCTTCATGAACCCCAACGCCAAGAAGAGCTGCGGCTGCGGGAGTTCGTTCTCGACCTAGTGAACTACTTCGAAGTATTCGATCTTCCAAAGATCCTCGGCATCGAACCCGGCGTGCTTGAAAAGAAGTTTCACGAGCTAAGCCGCAAATATCATCCGGACTACTTCACCACCGGCTCGGCCGAGGACAAGCAAAAGGCTCTGACCATGACTTCCCTGCTGAACGACGCATACCGAACACTGCGGCACCCCGTTCGCCGCGTGGAATACCTGCTGGAGCTGGAAGGATTCAAATCCGACGGCAGCAAAGTCCCGAAATCATTTCTCATGGAAATGTTTGAAATCAATGAGCAGGTCGAGGAAGCGCGGTCCGGGTCCGCCACTCCGGAACAGATTGCAGCGGTAAGGAGCGATATCGAAAGCCGTGCGGCCCGATTTGATTCCCAAATCGAGAAGGCTTCTGCAGAGTGGGATCGTCTGGTTTCGAGCCATAGCTCGGATGTGGAGCTCAAAGCGCAACTGTCCAAGCTGACGGAAATTTTATCGGCGTCTTCATACATTCGTAATCTCGAACGGGACCTGGAGGGAACCGCTTAATGTCCAAGATCGTTGGAATCGACCTCGGCACCACAAACAGCCTGGTCGCCATTGTTGAAAATGGAGTGCCTCGCGTCCTGCCGGGCCGCGACGGCAGCAAACTCGTACCATCTATCATTCATTTTGAAGAAGGCGGCGAAATCCTTGTGGGCAACAGCGCAAAGGCGCGCCTTATCGAGAATCCAAAGAACACGATCTTCTCCATCAAGCGCTTCATGGGCAAAGGCCTTGAAGATGTCCGTGACGATCTTCCGATGCTCCCCTTCGATGTCGCATCCGATAGCGAACATGTCATTCGACTGAAGATTTTCGGCCGGGATTACTCTCCACCTCAACTTTCTGCATTCATTCTCAGAGAACTCAAACAGAATGCGGAGGCGGCGCTGGGCGAAGAAGTGGTCAACGCGGTAGTCACAGTTCCGGCCTATTTCAATGACGCGCAGCGTCAGGCGACGAAAGACGCCGGCAGGATCGCCGGACTCGATGTTCTGCGTATCGTCAACGAACCCACGGCTGCTTCGCTCGCGTATGGATTGAATGAACGCCAGCACGGCACCATAGCAGTGTACGATTTCGGCGGGGGAACGTTCGACATCTCGATACTCAAGCTGAGTGAAGGAATCTTTGAAGTGCTCTCCACCAGCGGCGATACGCATCTCGGCGGAGACGACATTGACGAACTGCTGATCCGGCTGGTCATGAATGACATTGGCGGAACTCCAGATGCTTCAACAATTCCCTCGATACGTAAAGCCGTGAACAAGGCGAAGGAAGATCTCTCGTCGGCCGATTCGACGGAAATTGTCATCGATAGCATGAAATTTCATCGCAAGATCACCCGCACGGAATTCAATGCCTTGATCAGTCCCATCGTCGAACGAACTCTGAAGCCCTGCCGACTGGCGCTGAAGGATGCCGGGCTGAAACCCGACGCGATCAGCGAAGTCGTCATGGTGGGGGGCTCCACTCGCATTCCGCTCGTTCGCGAGCGCGTTCAGGAGTTATTCGGACGCGTCCCACACACGGAACTCAATCCCGATGAAGTTGTCGCACTGGGCGCAGCTGTTCAGGCCGACATTCTCGGGGGCGGAAAGCGCGACATGTTGCTGCTGGACGTTACTCCCCTGTCGTTAGGCATTGAAACCATGGGCGGCGTGTTGTCGAAAATCATCCCACGCAACTCCACGATTCCAGCCAGCGCGACGGAATTGTTTACGACATATGTCGAAGGTCAAACCAATGTGAAGATTCATGTCCTGCAGGGCGAGCGCGAACTGGTCAAGGACTGCCGAAGCCTGGCGCAGTTCGATCTGAAGAATATTCCTCCAATGCCTGCGGGCATGCCTCGCATTGCAGTGAAATTCCTGATTGATGCCGATGGCATTCTAAACGTCTCCGCGCAGGAAGAACGCACAAACAAGTATCAATCCATCGAAGTGAAACCGACGTACGGCCTTACTGATGAACAGGTCGAAGGAATGATTCTGGATTCGTTCGAATACGCGGAAGCCGATATTGAAGCCCGACAGGTGATCGAGGCCCGCAACGAAGCCGAGCTCGTTCTCAATGCGACTGAGAAGGGACTGCGTGACGAAAATATCAGCGAACTTTCAAACGAAGAGCGGACGGAGATCAATGCAGCCGTGTCTCACCTTCAGGAAAGTATGAAGAGCGACAGCCATACCGTGATCCGCGAGGCCATCGATCGATTGAGCAAGGCCACGCAACGACTCGCCGAATTGAACATGAATTCCGCCATTCGAGTCGCCCTGAAAGATAAACGCGTGAGGGAAATCCAATGAATCAGCCACTCACCTGGACCAGCATCGAAGATCTCGCCATTGCACTTGCCGACAAACATCCGGACACCGATCCACTGACCGTTCGCTTCACCGATCTCCACAAATGGGTCATGGCTCTCGAAGGCTTCAGCGACGATCCCAAAAATTCCAACGAGAAAAAGCTCGAAGCCATTCAAATGGCCTGGCACGAGGAGTGGCAGGACCGCAAAGCCTGATCGAATTCGAGGGACGGGGGTATGAATTCCCCCTCCCCGAATTCCTACCCCCGTCCCCCGAATTCTTTGACAACTGCCGCTGTCGTGCTTAATATGTCGTCACGCGACATGTCGCTGGAGGACGTATGGAGCAGTTGCCGCTGACCGAGCCGGTTTTGATGGTGTTGTTGAGTCTTGCCGAACAGCCGCGTCACGGATATTCCATCATTAAAGATGTCGAGCAGATGAGCGAGGGGCGCGTGATGCTCAGTACAGGCACGCTGTACGGAGCCCTTCAGCGTCTTCTGGAGCGTGGATGGATCGAACGCTTCGAGGAAGAGGACTCGTCTCGCGATCGACGCGCCTATCGTCTGACCACGCTAGGTCGGCGCAACTTGAAGCAGGAGTTTGAGCGGATCAGGCATCTGACCAAACTTGCCAGCTTGCGCATTTCCAGGAAGAAGGCATGACCATGCTGCGCTTATATCGTGTCTTGCTACGGTTATATCCCGCGCGGTTGGTGGGGGAATTTGGCGAAGAGATGGCTGCTGTTTTGTGCGAACTGCAGCGCGACTGCCGCGCCGAAGGATTTGCTGCCCGCCTGCGGTTTGGTGTGCGCGAAGTTTCCGGATTGCTGACCGGAGCGTTGCGCGAACAGCTCTATGAACGGGATCGGAATCTCTCAGGAGGTACTATGCGTTCTTATCGGTTTCCTCGTTGGACCATCGTCATGATGATCCTGATTTTTTGCGCTGTGAACACTGCCATCGAAAAGGGACGACTGGCTGCCGTTCAATTGTCCGGTGGGCCTGCTAGCTCACACTGGTGGACTTTGCCCGGCGTATTCATGTCGGTGTTTGCATTCCTGGCCGGTGTCGGATTGATCGGCTATTGCGTCCTGCACGTGTTTCGAGTAGCCCGGAGCGGCAGGGGGCAATAGTCTCGAATTAGCCGGACGCATCACTCAAGTCCTGTAAATCTGGACGCGGGACAAACATTCGTTGTGATGCCCCGAGAAAATGGAACATCCCCATGCCTGGAATGTCCCATTTCTCTTCGCTACTGTTTGTCGAAAACCACGGTGGAGGATATCGGCTTGCCGTCGGCGTCAGTCCCTTTAGCGGTTTGAGTCATCGTCTTGCCGTCAGCAGAAATCACGTTTTGACCTGCTACGTGGTATTTCCCACCGGTCTTTTTAACTTCAAAGCTCGTTGTATTCGCATCAATTCGTTTGACAGCAAGTACGTCAAAAGCCAGGCCGGTGGCCGGATACTCCTTTCCATCATATTTGTATGCAAACGAACCTTTGACAGCTGTACCATCCGCGAGTTGTCCTGTCCTTGTAATTTTCATTCCACCTTCCAGAGTTGCTTCCCGCACATCGGTTTGGCTCTTGATGACATATGAACCCGTGAAGGTGGACTTGGCGGCATTGAACTTCCAGGTTCCAGCCGAGCTATCTGCAGCGACCATCACCACGGCCGAGAATGTCAGGACACTCAACAGCAAGAACACATTTGCAATGATTTTCTTCATATTTTTCCTTTCAGAAGCATGCATTTAGCGAAGAGACTTTTCGCACTCGGCTTTGCTTGCCGACAGGTCAACCAGGAGGAACATTTGCGAAATTGGGCAGAGGATATGCGAGATGGCCGAGCGGGGCAATGGTTTATCGTTCCATTATCGTTCCACTGAGTGATGTCTCCTGGTTTGTCTGCATGTTGGGAGAGTTACCCCATCTGCGGCTCCAACTGCATAACTTCCGCCAGGAAAATCTCTTTATGCAGAGCTCAAGTCTTTTGAGGCAATCCGCCGACAAACCCATGAATCGTCTAGGCATTGCTATAAGTCAATGAGCACAGCTCCTTTAACAAATCTGCTGCAGAATACCGCTTCGCTCCAGTACTCTCCTTGTGATTAGATCTCGGGACAGCACGGGCATGAAACTGAAGCACCTCACAATAATCCTGGCAGTCGGTCTGGCCGGCGCTGCGCGGGCCGGTCAGCCCGGAATCGCGCCCAGGCCCATTCTCGCACCGGCTGCCGAAACCGCCGCCGTTGTGAACCAGTATTGTGTTTCCTGTCACAACGAGCGACTCATGACCGCCAACCTCGCGATCGATCGCCTGAACCCGGAGAAGGTGCAGCAGAATCCTGAGACGTGGGAGCGCGTGGTTCGGAAGTTGAGAACCGGCAC
>Ga0184628_10001579_pt1 | contig 11245 bp, 9 predicted proteins | sample PLM4_5_b1_FD_133149 | JGI IMG/M metagenome (GOLD analysis project Ga0184628, IMG submission 133149) | Groundwater sediment microbial communities from an aquifer in East River, Colorado, USA - PLM4_5_b1 | ecosystem: Environmental > Terrestrial > Soil > Riparian zone | place: USA: East River...
AAACTCCTTAAATCATTCTCATTCGCCGGCCACCGCAACGGCAATTCACCATAGCCGCAAAGTCGCGGTTTATCCCTCGCATCTCATTCTTAAAAAAAACGTAAAAATCCGCAAAAAGTTTCTTTACAATCGAACCAGCCTGCGTTATAGTTGCACAAATACAAATATTTTTGGTCTGGTTTTTGGTTTATTCCCGTCAGCAGTAGCATTTTCCTCACCTTTCGCAAACACGAACATCTTGCTTCATTTGAAAAGCGCATTCACTTTGTTCTCTCTTCCGGAAGGAGGTGAATATTTTGCTTGTCAAACTTTTTAAGAAGCTCATCGATACCCGCCAGGTAAGCGGCATGGCGATCCCGCGCCGGGCTCCACCCGGGCGCCTACCGCATCTTGGGCGGCATTTTTCATGACGTCCGGACATGAAAAAACAGTCAGGTCTGATCTAACCCTGACAATCTCACATATTAAAGAAGACAAGCTAAAGGAGGATGTGTAATGCAGGACTTAAAAACATATCAGGGAGAGGCAATACTGGATCGTTCGGGGCTGGTCCGGGAAACACCGGGGACATACGTCGAGCAGTTCGATAAGAAGATCGATGACTATATGGGACGGCTGGGCGGGCTTGAATTGCAATGTTCGAACCCGGCAGCGGACAAGGAGAAGCTTCTCGAAGAGATAACCATGCTCACGAACTTGATGCTCGAGTCCTGCGCCCAGTTCGAACGGGAAGTAAAGGACCCCCTTGCCGTTAAGAACGCCCAGGTCTACTTTCGTGAAAAAACACATCCTATCCTGTCAAAAAGCTATTTGATCAACAGAACCAGGATATGGCCGAACGGCCAGCAGGGTGATTATATGACCCTGGAACTGGCGTATAAAAATATGCCCATGTCCGAAGGCATAGGGTATTATCTGGACAAGTACCTGCTCTCCTCGGCGCTCGGCGACGGTGTGCGTGATCGTGTCTCGAAATTAAAGGACCTCCTGAAGGACGAGCTGATGAAAAGACGCGAGCTGAAAGTCCTCGACGTTGCCTGCGGTTCCTGCCGGGAAGTTTTCGAGCTGGCGCCGGAGATCAAGTCGTCAGGGGCCAAATTCACCTGCGTTGACCTGGACCCCAATGCCCTCGACTATTCCCTCGATCGTTTTGCCTATGCAGGCCTCTCGTCAGACCATGCTGAAACTATCCAGTACAATGCGCTCAGGATGTTTGACAGTGAACTGGCGCATACCGAATTCGGGAAGCAGGATATCATTTACAGCATCGGATTTTTTGATTATCTCCCCGACGATTTCCTCGTAAAATTACTGGGCTCCCTTTATACGATGCTCAATCCCGGCGGAAAACTGATTGCGGCTTTTAAAGACGCAAACCGTTACAACGCGGAGCTCTTCCACTGGCTTGTGGACTGGGACGGGTTCCTGCAGCGCAGGGAAATAGACTTTGAAAAAATTCTCCGTGACGCCGGCATACCCGACAATGCAATATCGATGACGCGCGTTAATTCGGGCTCAATCCTCTTTTATTCCGCTACAAAACAGTGATAAAGGCGGAGGCATGATTCGTTGACCGGAGGCAGTTCTTTTGCCTTGTCACGGCATTGGTAAAAGTGTTATAAATGCCGATGTCGAACCATCGTCATCACGCCCCTGTTTCCAGGGCGGCGAGCAACTAAGCGAACAGTCAACAGCGGAGAAGAGCCTGAAAAAAAATTCGCTTCTCGATAAGGTGGCGATCGTAACTGGAGGGACGCGAGGCATCGGACGCGCCATCGTTCTTGCTGTCTGCGAAGAAGGCGCGGATTGCGCCTTTACCTATTCCAGCGACAGTACCGCTGCAGAGGCCCTCGCTCAAGAGGTCCGCCTTACGGGTAGAAGGCCGCTTCCCGTCCAGCTTGACGTGCGGGATTTTGAAGGCGCAAAAGCGCTTGTCGAACAGGTGAAACAGGTTTACGGCAGGCTCGATATCCTGGTGAACAATGCGGGGATCACGAAGGACAAGTCGCTCATGACGATGAGCAAGGAGGACTGGTCCGACGTGATCGATACGGACCTCACGGGCGTTTTCAACACGACCCGTGCGTGCATCATAACGTTTCTCAAGCAGAAAAGAGGAAACATCGTCAATATTTCGTCGGTGAGCGGCATACACCCCCTCCCTGGCCAGGTCAATTATGCGGCGGCAAAGGCGGGGGTAATCGGCTTTACGAAATCACTGGCCAAAGAGGTGGCGCCCTACAATATCAGGGTGAACGCGGTTGCCCCCGGATTCATCGACACGGAGATGACCGCAGGGTTCAGCGAAAAAACCAGGGAAAAGTTCTTGAACCTGATTCCGCTCCACAGATTCGGCACTGCCGAAGAAGTGGCAAAAACCGTTCTCTTTCTACTCGGCGACGAATCGAAGTACATCACTGGTCAGGCCGTGCAGCTTGACGGGGGATTGGGGATTTAAGTCGAGAATGCATAATAACGTCGTCATTACCGGCATAGGGGTTCTTTCACCAATTGGGCTAGGTAGCACTACGTACTGGAATGCTTTAGCTGCTGGAAAAACCGGGTTCCGACCCATCACCCTTTTCGACGCAATGCCCTTTCGTACAAACATTGCCGGGGAGATCACTGATTTCGACGCCCTTGCAATTCTTGGAAAAAAAGGCCTGCGTGATCTTGACAGGAGCACAAAGTTATTAACCGCTGCTGCAAAGTTTGCGATAGAAGACAGCAAACTTGAAATCACCGAAGCCAACACGCATTCCATGGGGGTTTCAATCGGAACAACCTTCGGCAGTCTTCACAGCATTTCTCAGTTCGACCGCTCAGGCCTTATCGAAGGACCGAGAGCGGTAAATCCATCCCACTTCCCCAACACGGTCATCAATTCTCCTGCCAGCCAGGTGTCAATCCGTTTCAAGATCAAAGGTTTCAACACAACCATATCCACCGGCTTCTGCGCCAGTCTCGATGCCGTAGCGTATGCCGCCGATTTTATCAGGTTGAATAGAGCCGATGTTGTGCTTGCCGGCGGTGTGGAGGAATTGTGTGAAGAGACCTTTATGGGTTTCGATGCTCTCGGCTGTTTGTCAGGCGTTGACGGAACAACGCCCCGCTCCTGTCCTTTTGATGCGAAGCGTAATGGGTTCATTCTGTCCGAAGGAGCCGCAGTCCTGGTCCTGGAGAGCGAGGACCATGCGCGAAGCAGAGGCGCTGATATCCTTGCGAGAGTCTCGGGTTATGCCAATGCTTTCGATCCCGCAACCGACTTTTCCTTTCTTCACGCAGGTAGAGGGTTGAAAAATGCTGTGCAACAGGCCTTGAAAGATGCATCTCTTCAACCAACACATATCGATTACATCAGCTCCTGTTCCAATTCTTCAAGAGGGTTGGACAGTATGGAGACACGAGTAATAAAGGATGTTTTTGGGCATCACGCATACAAGGTGCCGGTTAGTTCCATCAAATCCATGGTTGGCGAAACATTCTCCGCTTCCGGCGCACTGTCACTTGCATCGGCTGTCGGTGCAATTCGAAAAGGACTCATCCCGCCCACTGTTGGCTATTTCGAGCGCGATCCTGAATGCGATCTTGACTATGTCCCGAACGAAGCAAGAAATGCTCAAATAAAAAATATCCTCGTAACAGCGATTGATCCCTACGGGCAGAACACGGCGGTCGTACTGGGAGGATACTAGGGTAAGACACATCAGGGAGCAGGCATGCAACTTGACTTCGAAGAAATTAAAAAAATCATTCCCCAGCGATTCCCTTTCCTCATGATCGACAGGATTCTTGAGCTCGATCCCGGGAAATACGCCATCGCCGTGAAGAATATTTCCGGCAACGATATGGTCTTTCTCGGTCACTTCCCCGACAAGGCTATCATGCCGGGGGCGCTCATCCTCGAAGCTATGGCCCAGACAGCGATCGTTCTTTTTGCGGCGACTGGCGCTAGCTCCAGCATTGGGAAGAAACCGCTCTATTACTTCGGATCGGTCAAGGCCCGTTTCCTCCATCCGGCAGTACCCGGTGATCAGTTGAGAATACGGGTTGAAAATGTAAAATCCCTTCCAAACGGCGCATATGTTTCAGGTGAAGTGTTCGTCGGTGATGTTAGAATATCTGAAGCGGAGCTGGTTTTTAGCGTGAGGCATGATGACTAAGCGAGTTGTAATAACGGGACTCGGCGTAATCTCTTCCATCGGGATCGGCAAGGATGCATTTTGGGCTAACCTGCTCAAAGGGGTGTCGGGTATCAGCCCAATTACGGCTTTTGATACAACAAATCATTTCACCCATAACGGGGGGGAAGTCAAAAACTTCGAACCGCAGCAGTATATCTCTGCGGACAAACTTACGACCATGAATCGGGCAACGCAAATGGCAGTGGCCTCGGCCAAGCTGGCTGTAAGCGATGCCGCACTGACAGACGAGATGCTGTCACTCCCGTCTACGGGCGTTTCGCATGGAACGACGCTCGGCGCCGCACAAGCAATCGAGGAGGTAGACGCCAGGCGCACTCGCAACCAGGAAATCCCGCCGGATTTGTTTTATCAAATGCCGCCGCATGCCGCTCCATCGGAAATAGCCAGGGAATTCGGATGTGGCGGCCCGCATGTTATGATTTCCACAGCCTGCGCTGCGGGCAATTATGCAGTCGCGTACGCGTTCGATTTGATCAGGTTAAAAAGGGCGGATATCATGATCGCAGGCGCATCGGACGGGATTTCACGCATTGAATATACGGGTTTCAATCAGTTTTCGGCGGTAGCTCCGGAGCGGTGCCAACCTTTCGACAAAAACAGAAAAGGCATGATGCTGGCAGAAGGGGCGGGGATGCTGGTATTAGAGTCATTGGAAAACGCCTTACGACGGAATGCCACAATCTATTCAGAAGTGATCGGCTATGGTCTCAGCTGCGATGCTCATCACATGACCAATGCCTCGATCGAAGGGATAACAACGTGTATACGCAAAGCATTAGAAGAAGCGAGCATCACTGCTGATGATGTTGACTATATAAGTGCTCATGGCACCGGGACAAAAGCAAATGATCGGGCCGAATGCGCCGCCATCAAGGAAGTCTTCGGGGCTCGATATAAATCCATACCCGTCAGCTCGATTAAATCCATGCTCGGCCATACGATGGGCGCGGCCTCTGCCCTGGAAGGGATTGTATGCGCGTTGGCGACAAAAAATAACGAGATTCCACCAACGATCAATTTCGAAACAGTAGATCCGGAATGTGAAATTGATTGCGTGCCCAATAAGACAAGGCAACACCGCGTTAATATCGCGTTGAACAATTCCTATGCCTTCGGAGGCAATAACGCTTCCGTTGTATTTAAAAAATTCATTCATTAAGGAGCTCACGACGAATGGGACAGGATATTGAAAAAGAGATAATCGCCATCATTGCTGACGTTTCGGGATTCGAAGAGTCGGACATAACCCCTGATACAGACATCGTCAAAGACCTTGAGGTAGACTCGATCAAAGCTATCGAAATCACTGTGGCGATCGAAAAAAAATTCCGTGTTTCGATCCGCGATGAGGATGTCCCGAAGATAATTGCGGTGAAGCAAGCCGTTGACCTTGTTGAAAAGCTATTGGTGAAGGCCTAGTAACATTCCGACTTAAACCCCATGACGGCTCCTTTTCGGCGCTGGGATCCGCATCATAGTTGCGGACATTCTCGATTAGAAGCGGGGACGCATGACAGGGCCTTAGCTCTGTTTTGACGGTCTTTATCCGCAAGCGCATTATCTGAATTACCGTGAAGATAAAGTTTATATATCCGAAATTCGACAAATTTTTAGATACCTACCCCGACCTTGCCCAAATGCCGGCTATCGCTGCAATCTGGTCATTCCGGATGCCCCCGGCATTAGGCATCCCCATAATGGCCGGGCTGACGCCTGGTGATATAGAGTGGCATGTGCAGGATCAGAATGTCGAAGAGATAAACTTCGATGACGATTCTGATTTGATCGCTATTAGTTATTTTACACCCCAGGCCGGCTATGCTTATGAGATCGGTGACGAATTTATGCGACGGGGTAAGACCGTTATTGCGGGAGGGATGCACCCTTCCATGATGCCGGAAGAGGCTTCCCAACATTGCAATAGTTTATGTATTGGAGAAGTGGATACCATATGGCAGACTATTATTCAGGATTTCCAGAACGGACAATTAAAACCATTATATAAGACCTGCCAATTTCCGTCCCCAAGTGAAATAAGGAATCCCAAGCTTAACGTTTTCAATGAAACAAAATATGACTGGCATGCATCGCTTGTTTCAATCACCCGCGGATGCCCTTATAACTGTAATTGGTGCAATATCCCAATATATCAAGGACAAGAGATACGCTTTCGACCGATAGACGCAGTAGCAGAAGAAATCCGCAAATTATCCGGCAAGGAGTTCTATATAACAGATGACGTGATCACTTGGAACAGGGAATCAATCAATAAATATATGGTAGAACTCTGTGACAGGATCAAAGACTACCAGGTAAGTATGTTCTTATCCGGTTCTCCGGCCATGAACAAAGACGCCAGATTTTTACGTGCTCTAGCCGGAGCAGGGTGCAAAAACATGTACATTGTTTTTGCAAGCGACACCTACAGTAAAATGTTTTATAAAAAAAATAAAGCAATTTGGGGTAAATGCTCGGACCTTGTTCATGCTCTGGAAGATCACGGCATCCGTTTTTTTGGTTCTTTTAGTTTGGGCTATGATTTTGTCGGGGAAGAGCAGTTTGATTTAATACTGGAATTCTGTCAACAAGCCAAAGTAAAAACAGCCGAATTCTTCATAGCAACTCCATTTCCGAATACACCATTCTGGCATCAACTGACTGAAGAGCATCGCCATATAAGTCCAATTAACTGGAAAAAATATAACTGTGCAAATGTTGTCTTTAAGCCAAAGCTTATTTCAGAAAAAAAACTTCTCGACGGTTTTCTTTATCTTTGGAAAGAATTTTATAAAAGTGCCGATTACCATGAATACCTTGCGACCTTCCCCTCATTGCATCAGAAAGCTGAAATTATGTCAAAATTTCAGGACACCTCAAAGGACACGTAGATGTCTCAAGTACAGACAAGTTACGATGCCATCATCATAGGTGCAGGCATAAGCGGCCTTGTTTGTGGTTGCTTTCTCGCAAAGGCCGGGATGAAGGTCCTTCTTATTGAGCGTCATAATAAACCAGGAGGATACTGCACCTCGTTTAAAAGACAGGGTTTTACATTCGATGCAGCCGCTCACTCATTTGGGGGAATGATTTACGGAACTCTTGGAGGAATTTTCAACGAACTCGAGCTACAAAAAAAAGTAAAAATAAAGCGCTTCAATCCTTCCGATACGATAACAACACCGGGCTATAGAGTGACTTTTTGGTCTGAATTAGATAAAACAGTAGAGGAATTTCGGGCTGCATTTCCCGATGAAAGCCAAAACATTCCGAATTTCTTCAATTTTTTGATTGATCCCACCCCGCTCTTTTTAGCTCGTATAAGAAATTGGACCTTTCTGGATTTATTAAATCAATATTTTACCAATCATAAATTAAAAACGATCCTCTCTTTCCCATTATTTGGAAATGCGGGACTGCCTCCATCGCAAATGTCCGCGTTCCTAGCAGTCAAAATCTTTAAGGAATTTCTTCTGGACGGCGGATATTATCCTGAAGGCGGGATGCAGGCTTTGCCTAACGCTCTCGCAGAAAGATTCGAGGAGTTCGGTGGTGAACTTCGATTATCCCATCAGGTCAAAAAAATAAAAACTAAAGAGACTGGCGTTACAGGCGTTGTCTTGGAACAAGACGGTTTTATACCGTCTCAGTACGTGATTTCAAACTGTGACGCGAGACAGACTTTTCTTGAATTGATAGATAAAGAGTGTATCGGTCGAGAATTTTTTGAAAGGCTCGATACTATAACGCAAACACTTTCTACATTCATAATATATTTAGGAGTCAGTAATGCATCTACCATAATACCCACCAAGAGGAACATGTGGTTTCTATCTCAATATGATTTAGACCTCGCATACCACGATGCAAAAAAAGGTGATTTTACAAATATAGAGAGATATTTGGTACATGTGGCGCCAGAACAAAAAACGGTTTCCGCCTATCTCAATGTCCCTTTCAAAGACAAAAAATACTGGGCCGATAATAAAGAGAAACTACTGGAATCCCTGATTGAAAAAATAGATACTCATACTCTTCCCGGCTTGGCTAAACATATCATATACAAGGGAGCATCAACGCCTCAAGATCTTTATCGGTACACTTTAAACTACAAAGGCGCTGCTTGCGGATGGGAAAATACGCCTGCTCAGCTTGCTTTCCCCGACTTCAGAAGGCCTTCTTTTATTCAGGGCCTTTACCTTACGGGACATTGGACAACACATGGCCTGGGAATCCCCGGAGTATCTTATTTGGGTTATGATACGGCAAAACGTATTTTAATGAAGAAAAAATTAATCAATAGATAAACAGGCTCTGACGTCGTTCAATCTTTTTAATAATACTTGCAATACAATAAGTATTATATTAAATTAATACTATGTCAAAAGAAACTTACATAGATTCAAACATAAGCAAGCAAATATATCAGTGGTCGGGCATCGTGTATTTGACTGCTGCTTTTCTTAATATGTTGCTGAGCCTTCTCGACTATATTGTAACGCCTGCTAACTTTAAAACCTTTCTGACATATCGAGCTGTTACCTCCGTTCTTTTTATTCTCATATATTTCGTCAGCCGTAAAAAAATGAACAAGATTTATCAAACCGGCTTGCTGCTACTGGGAACAATCATCATTTCAACCATGATCGAGCTGATGATTATGAAATTCGGCGGACACCAATCGCCTTATTTTGCAGGTCTGATTTTAACCATAATTTATGTTCTGGGATTTATGCCCCTGAATATGATAATGAGCATGTGTGCATCGCTTATTATTTATGGAATATATTTGATACCAATCATTGCATACGACACTATTTCAAATAAACCTTTTTTTATTTCAATAAACGTTTTTATCTTGTCTATCATCTCATTTGTTTTAATCTGGAAATATTTCAGTTTAAAAGGTTTTATAAACGAAGTCGGCCTCAAATATGACCTTGAACAGCAGAAGAAACAGCTTGAAGTCTATTCCACCCAGCTGAAAGACATGGTCGCGGACAGGACAAAGGCGCTCAACGAATCCGAACAGTGGCACCGCTCGCTCTTCTCGAACGCGACGGACGGCATTGTCGTCCTGGACCGGAACGGCATAATTATAAACGTAAATGACAAGGCCTGCGAGATGCGCGGATTTTCGCGCGATTCCCTGGTCGACACCCATATACGGCTGTTAGAACGGGACGAAAGCTTGGACAAAATGTCGGAGCGAATGCGCCGGATTTTTGCCGGGGAATCGCTGGTGTATGAAGCCAAACATAACAAGAAGGATGGCTCCTCCATCTTTCTCGAGATCAGCTCCAAGGCCATCACGATAGGCGATGTTGTCTACCTGCAGTCGTTTTACCGCGACATCACTGAGAAGAAAAAAATGCAGCAGCACCTGTTCCAGTCGCAGAAGATGGAATCCATCGGGGTCCTTGCCGGCGGTATCGCTCACGACTTCAACAATATCCTGACGGCCATCCTGGGCCACGTGGAGATCATCCGCAGGTTCACGTCCCTGGATGAGAAAGCGGGCCGCAGCCTCACCGTGATCGAAGATGCGTCCCGCAGGGCCGGACGGATGATCACGAAGCTCCTGGGTTTTGCGCGCAAGAGCAAATACGAAATGGCCCCGATAAACATAAACGACGTCGTGTATGACACGGTCAAACTGCTCGAGCAGGTCATCGACAAGCGGATCAACCTGAGCGTCGAGCTCGAAAACCGGCTGCCCACGGTCCAGGGCGACGCCAACCAGATGGAACAGATCATCATGAATTTTATCGTCAATGCGCGCGACGCCATGCCGAACGGCGGCAGTATCGTGATCAAGACGGCGGCAAAAACCGTCAACACGGGCATGCTGGACGTGCCGCCCTATGTGCAGCCGGGGGAATATGCCCTCTTGAGCGTTTCCGATACCGGAACGGGCATTCCCGAAGACATCGTGAACAAAATCTTCGAGCCGTTCTTCACGACAAAGGAGCAGGGAAAGGGCACCGGGCTGGGCCTTTCCATGGTCTACGGCGCCGTCAAGGACCATCAGGGATATCTCGCGGTGAACAGCACGATCGGCGTTGGAAGCGTGTTCACGGTGTACGTGCCCGCCGCGCCCGCAGCGGCCCCCGCGGAAACGAAAGCGTCGCCGTCTCCCGCCAGAGGCAAGGAAACACTGCTGGTTGTCGACGACGAGGAAGATGTTCTGGAGATCATGAGAGAGACATTGGAGGGGAATGGGTACAAGGTGTTCGCAACCAGCGAGTCAACCGTTGCCCTGGATATCTACCGGAGGATCTTTCATGAAACAGCCCTCGTGATCACTGATGTCGTCATGCCCCGCATGGACGGCAAAGAGCTCATCCGGCAGATAAAAATGATCAACCCGGCGGTGAAAGTTCTCGCGGTTTCAGGGTTTATGAAGTATGTCGCGGACAAGGAGGAGATCCGGGACATTGAGGGTTTTCTCCAAAAGCCCTTCGAATCCTACAACCTGCTTTCCGTGGTGCGGCGGGTGCTCGACGGGAGATCAAAAAGCAACGTCACCTCCCTGTAAAGCGTCCGCTCACAGTTTGTTGCTCATCATGCAGATAAAGACGAGGATCCTGGCCACGGCCTTGTACAGTGCCGTGGGGATATCCCCGATATGCTCGTCAGCTTGTACCCGAAGTACCCCCTCGCCTTGTTCAATCTCGGATGTACCTTTATGGAGCTGGGCCTCTATCGGGCTGCCCTCGAAACCACCCGCACGTCATACGATCTGGACCCGGAGTACAAGGAATGCGTGAGGAAGATATTGCGCCGTTGGATCCGGCGTTCGTTCGAGGCTGCAGCTGGCCGGTGCTCTTGTCTCCTCCTTCCTGACCGTAATCTCTGCGTCTTTGCGCGTCTGATCGGCCGCACAGGAAAAAACTTTAATCGCTCTTTATTGGCGCGTTTTTTCTGCTGCGGCGCTGTACGTTTTATGATCCCCTTTTTTTTCCTAAAGTTCCCCGGGAATACTCCGATAAGATGAGCAGTGGTCCGACCATTTCGCGACGCCGGGCTGTGGAGGTATATAT
>Ga0184628_10001580_pt1 | contig 11242 bp, 11 predicted proteins | sample PLM4_5_b1_FD_133149 | JGI IMG/M metagenome (GOLD analysis project Ga0184628, IMG submission 133149) | Groundwater sediment microbial communities from an aquifer in East River, Colorado, USA - PLM4_5_b1 | ecosystem: Environmental > Terrestrial > Soil > Riparian zone | place: USA: East River...
ATGAACATCCGGCCGATGCTGCCGGTGCTGTACGAGTTTCCGAAGGAGATTGCCGAGCACCCGGGTGAGTGGCAGAAGCCGGCCAACTGGCCGATGGTGATGCCGAACCTCGGCCGGCCGACGACGCTGGAGAGCCTCGTCCTCGACTGGGAGGCAGAGAAGCAGAAGGGCGAGCACGCGATGCGCATCTGGGCATCGCAGCAGCTCAATATCGAAATCGGCGTTGGCATGCGGACCGATCGGTGGGCCGGCGCCGAATATTGGGCCCGCCGGGCAGATCCGATGATGACGCTCGAGTCCCTGCTCGATCGCTGCGAGGTGGTCATTGTCGGGATCGACGGCGGCGGCTTGGACGACTTGCTCGGGCTGGCGGTTCTCGGGCGCGACCGTCAGAGCAAAGAGTGGCTGTGCTGGTCGCACGGTTGGTGCCACGTAGGCGTGCTCGACCGTCGCAAGACGATCGCGCAGCAGCTGCTCGATTTTCAGGAACGGGGCGAGCTGACGATCGTTGAAGATGATCCGTTGGCCGACGAATTGGCCTCGACGCTGCGTGACCGGTCGGTGGCGAATGATGATGGTGACCTCCAGGCGCGAGGGCTGCTCGATGTCCGGATCGCTGTCCTGCGTGGGTACATCCTCGAGCGAGGCTTCCCTTCTGATATCGCCGGCGTCGCTGAGATCGTCAAACAGGTGAAGGACCGCAAGCTGCTGGCTGAGGTCGCGGTCGACCCGGCCGGGCTTGGCCTCATTGTCGACGCGCTCGAGCAGATCGGGGTCACCCAGGAAAACAAGCTGCTGCAGGGCGTGAGCCAGGGCTACCATTTGATGGACGCGATCAAGACCGGCGAGCGCCGGCTCGCGAACGGCACCTTCTGGCACGCGACGTCGTCCCTGATGGATTGGTGCGTCGGCAATGTGAAGATCGAGCCGACGGCGACCGCGATCCGGGCAACCAAGCAGAATGCCGGCGACGCGAAGATCGATGTCTGGGCGGCGATGATCAACGCGGTCGACCGGATGTCGCGGAGGCCGGCGGCACCGCCGCGATACAAGGTGCACTTCGTCGGCGGCCCGCGCGCGGCGAGCACCGCCTAAAAGAGGTTCATCGGTCCCGGTGAAACGGGTTCGGGTTCTCCTGCCCTCGGGGGCTCGTTTCCCCCTTGCTTCGCGCTTGGGGCTTGGCCGGCCGGGACCGGTGGGCACTATCCTCCCTCGCTGGGGTTAAGCGAGGCGTCAGCGGCCAATGACGTAAAGCGCTCCACCTGCCTCTTCGGAGGCTCTGGAGCATCTCCAAAATGCAACGAGCCTATTCGGTCTTCACCGTTAAATCGGTCAACGAGGACCAGCGCGTCATCGAGGGCATGGCGACCACCCCGACCCCGGATCGGGTCGGCGACATCGTCCAGCCGATGGGTGCCAAGTTCTCGCTCCCCCTTCCCCTTCTGTGGCAGCACCGATCTGGTGAGCCCGTCGGGCACGTCGAATATCTTAAGCCATCAAAGGATGGCATCCCATTCCGTGCGCGGATCGCTAACATCGACGACCCGGGCGAACTGAAGAACAGCACTGATAAGGCGTGGCAGGCCGTAAAGCACGGTCTCGTGCGCGGCGTCAGCATCGGCTTCAACGAACTAAAATACGCCTTCATGGAGAATGGAGGTATCGAGTTCTTGGAATGGGAAATGCTCGAGCTGTCGCTCGTCACGATCCCGGCAAACCAAGACGCGACGATCAACACCATCAAATCTCTCGACCGGCAAGTGCTGGGCGCGTCTGCCCGAAGAGCCCTTCCCGTTCGTTTGCTGCTGCCGCCCGGCGTCACGGGGGCTTCTGTCACGATCCAACCCAAACAATCACCGCCCGGCGTCTCGGGGGTCATCCAACAGGCGCGAGATGCGCCAGGAGCTCACGAGATGAAAACGCTTGCCGAACAGATCACGGATCTTGAGACCACTCGCGTGTCGAAGTGGGCTGCGCTTGAGGCCATTCAGACGAAGGCTGGCGAAGCCGGCCGTACCAAGGATGCCGCCGAACGCGAAGAATTCGAAACGCTGCGCGACGAGATCAAGCAGCTCGACGACGAGCTGAACGATCTTCGCGACCTTGAGAAGATGAAGGCGATTGCATCCAAGCCGGTTGGCGAGGTGCGAGGCGCGGTCGACGCCGCCGCGGCGCGTATCCCGTCGCTGTCGCCGGCGATCGCGGTGAAACACGAAGAGAAGCTGGCTCCCGGCATCGCTTTCACCCGGTTCGTCAGCTGCGTCGCGCTCGGCAAGGGCAACCTGATGCAGTCCATGGAGATTGCAAAGGGTCGCTACGGCGAGAGTCACGAGATCGTCGGGCTGCTGAAGGGCTGCGTCGAACGCGGCAGCTCGGTCATCACCAAGGCGGCGGTCGCGGCCGGTACCACCGGTGACAGCGCGTGGGCTGGATCTCTGGTCGCGCTCTACCAGCGGTATACGGGAGATTTCATCGACTTCCTCCGTCCCATGACGATCCTCGGGAAACTGGGGGTTGGGGGCGTTCCAGGCTGCACGATGGTGCCCTTCAACATCAATATCGCCGGTCAGACCAGCGGCTCGACCGCCGGGTGGGTTGGTGAAAGCCAGCCGAAACCGGTGACCCGCGCAGGGTTCACCAACGTGAACCTGGGCTGGGCCAAGATCGCGGCGATCTGCGTCCTGTCCGAGGAGCTCGTCCGCTTCTCGAGCCCGAGCGCGGAAACGCTGATGCGGAACGAACTGGCGAGGGCCGTTGCCGAGCGGGCCGATATCGACTTCATCGACCCGAACAAGGCCGCGGTCGCCGGGGTATCGCCGGCGTCCGTCACCAACGGCGTCGTCGCGATCAACTCGACCGGCAATGACGCAGACGCGATCCGCGAGGATGTCGCCCTGCTGATGGCGCCCTTCATTAACGCCAACATCTCGCCGAGCGGTGCGGTATGGATCATGTCGGCGGTGCGCGCGCTACGCCTCCGGCTGATGCGCAATGCCCTTGGCCAGCGGGAATTCCCGGACATCACGATGACGGGCGGGACGCTGGAAGGCCTGCCGGTGATCGTCACCGAGTATGCGACGAGCGACTCGAACGGTGACGACATCATCCTGATGAACGCGCCGGACATCTGGTTGGCAGACGACGGCGAGGTCACGATCGACGCCTCGCGCGAAGCCTCGCTGCAGATGATGGACAACCCGACGAACGATGCGGCGAACGGCGGCCAGCCGATCGCGACCTCGATGGTCAGCCTCTGGCAGACCAACAGCATCGGGCTCCGGGCCGAGCGGTTCATCAACTGGCAGAAGCGCCGCCCGCAGGCGGTCCAGGTGCTGAACAACGCGAACTGGGGCGATCCCGGGTCGTCTTAATCTAGTCTAGCCTAAGCCTTTACCCGCGAAGGTGGCCCGGTCGAGCGATCGGCCGGGCTGCTCTTGGAGAAAATATCAAATGGCCAAAGTGAAGCTGATCGCGCTCCGCAAGATGATGTACAACACGCGTCATCTGCAGTTCGGCGATCGATTTGAAGCAAGGGCCGTTGATGCCGTGGTTTTGACGGATCTACGAAAGTCCGCGCGCGTCGACTACGAGGCGCCGGTGATGCAAGCCGCCGCGGCGCAGCAACCGCCGCCGCCGCAGTCCGAGCAGGTTGCATCCGCTCTCGCATTGGCCGATCTGCGCGCCGAAGCGGAAGGGCTAGGCATCAAGATCGACCGCCGTTGGGCCGAGGGCCGGCTGCGGCAGGAAATCGACAACGCTAGGGCTGCCGTCGCCCAGGCCGCGGAGGCCCCTCCCGAGCCGCCAGTCAGCGAGCCGGTGGCTGAACCAGAACCTGCGGCCGGGCCGGCGCCGCTGATGCCATCGGCCGAGGACGAGACGGCTGCCACATCGGGCGCCATGACCACGACGTCGACCGGCGGTCTGTTTGGGTTGCCGCGCTGATGCGTGAACAACAGATCGCCGGGCTGATTTTCGTAATCGGCCTGATCTGCTTTGCCGCCGGCATCTATCTGATCGCTGGTACAGGCCTCGGGCTGGTCACTGCCGGCTGCTGCATGATTCTGCTCGCATTCGTTTGGATGGTCGGGGCTAGAAATGGCCGGTGAGACCCTAGCATCGCTCGGCAGGTCATTATCGTTCCTCCGGACGAAAGCCACCCTTTCTCCGGTAGACGCAGGCGTATTGAGCCGGGCCGGGGCATGGTTCCCAATCATTCGGGAGAGCTTCACCGGCGCTTGGCAGCGCAATGTGACGCTCGCCCAGGAGCAGGTGATTGCGTTCCACGCGGTATTCGCATGCATGACGTTGATCGCGTCAGACATTGCGAAGCTGCGGATGAAGCTGGTCCAGCTGGAAGACGGTATCTGGGTCGAAACGACCAGCCCGTCGTTTTCGCCGGTCCTGCGGAAGCCTAACCCGTACCAGAACCGGATCCAGTTCTGGGAAAACTGGATGATGTCGAAGCTGTCGACGGGCAACATGTATGCCCTGAAACAGCGCGATGCCCGCGGGATCGTCACCAGCCTCTATATCCTCGACCCGATGAAGGTAACGCCTCGGGTCTCCGATGATGGGCAGGTTTTCTACGAGCTTCGCCCCGACAATCTCACGGGCATCACCAGCCAGATTATCGTCCCGGCCCGCGAAATCATCCACGACCGGATGAATGCAGGCTTGTTCCATCCGCTGGTCGGGATATCGCCGCTCTATGCCGCCGGCTTAGCGGCGACGCAGGGGCTGCAAATCCAGAACAACTCGACCCGGTTGTTCCGAAACAACTCGATGCCGGGTGGCATCCTGACCGCGCCAGGCGAGGTCCTCGAGTCGGATGCCGAAGAGATCAAGGCGGGTTGGGAGGAGAATTTCGGCGGCGAGAACATGGGCCGGGTGGCCGTTCTCGGCAACGGCATGAAATTCGAGCAGATGGCATTGACCGCGGTCGACGCTCAGCTGATCGAGCAGTTGAAATGGGCGGCCGATAACGTCTGCTCGGCGTTTCATGTCCCGCCGTACAAGATCGGCATCGGCGAGATGCCGAAGTTCACCAACGTCCAATCGCTGAATGTCGAGTACTACCAGCAGTGCCTGCAGAGGCACCTCGAGGACGGCGAGCTTTGCATGGACGAGGGGCTCGGCATCGGCGAGGGCGTCGGCGACCAGCCTTATTACGGGACCGAATTCGATACCCCGAACCTGCTGCGGATGGACAGCATCACGCAGATGGAAGTGCTCGATAAGGCCAAAAATATCCTGACGCCCGACGAGCAGCGCGGCCAGCTTGGGTATCCGAAGACCGTGGGTGGCGACGCGGTCTACCGCCAGCAGCAGGATTACAGCTTAGAAGCTCTTGCGAAGCGCGATGCGCTACCTGATCCGTTCGGCTCTGCCAGGCCGCCGAGCTCAGACCCGGCTGCCTTGCCGCCGCCGGCGGCGCCGATAAAGGATGGTGCTGATGGACGGACCGAACGGCGCCGGGCAGCCGAAGACATCTACCGCAGATCCCGGCAGCTCCGAATTGCTTAGTGACGCGCTCGCCGATGCCCTAGGCATGGTGGTCGCTAAGCAAGCCGAGGAGTGGGCGCGTGATCGCGATGTGATCACAGCCGAGGCCAAGGCGATTATCGCCCAGGCCGGCGTGGTGATCGCGGAATTGCGTGCCCAGGTCGTCGAATTGCAGGCGGCGCTGCGCCAGCGCCACGACGAGGAACTCGAGCGCGTCAAGGCGGCGCTTGCGCTGGTCAAAGACGGCGCGCCTGGCCGCGACGTCGACATGGCCGAGGTCGAGAAGCTGATCGAGACCAGGGTCCAAGCCGAGGTCGAGCGCCGGATCGCGGCGCTGCCGCCCGTTGCCGCCGGCCGCGATGGCGTTGATGGCAAGGATGCCGAGCCGCTGGCGCCGGAGCAGATCGCTGAGGCCGTCGAGGCCTACTTGGTTACTAACCCGCCGGTCGCCGGTCGCGACGGAACGGATGGCAAGGATGCTGATCCTGACGCGATCGGCGCGGTGGTCATGGCGCAGGCGCGCACGATGATCACTGAGGAGGTGCAGGCCGCGGTCAAGGCAATCCCAGTGCCGCAGGACGGTTACACGCCAACCGAGGCGGACCTCATGCCGTGGGTCGAGCGGACGGTCCAGCGCGCGGTCGAGGCGTTGCCGCCGGCCAAGGACGGCGAGCCGGGCCGAGACGGCAATGACGCGCCGGCGGTTGAAGTCATAGAGCTCGCAAAGGCTGTGATGCCGGAGCTTTCGTCATTCGTTGTCGACTATCTCGAAAAGCATCCGGCGCCAGCCGGGAAGGACGGCGAACCGGGTTCTCCTGGCCGCGATGGCGCTGACGGTAAGGATGCCGATCCGGTTACCAAAGAGCAGCTGATCGAGGTAGTTCTTGCAGAGCCTATGCTCGAGGATATGGTCATACGGTATTTGACGGCGTTCCCGCCGAAGGACGGCGACCCGGGAGCGCCGGGCGCGCCGGGCAAGGATGGTGCTGGCGTCCGCGAGTTTCTGATTACCCGAGACGGCAACCTGATCGTGACCCGAGACAATGGCTCGACGCTGGACCTCGGGGTCGTCGTCGGCAAGGATGGTCGCGACGGCAAAGACATTGAGCTCGAGCAGCTCGGCAAGATGATCGAGGGCGAATTCCAGAAGCGTCCGTGGCCGAAGGATGGTCGCGACGCCGAGCCGATCGACGCGGTCGCGCCTGACGAGATTGGGGCACAGATCAGCAAGGCGAATTACCTGCTCGCCGAGTCTCCTCCGATCGAGTCGCTGAAATCATACCCGGAGACTTCGGGAAACCGTCGCATCCTGATCAATCGCGACGCGAGCGGTGCGGTTCAGGCTGATATCGTCCACGACTGACCATGGATCCCATCCGCCTATCAGTTGGCTCGCGTGACGCGATCCTCGACGCGCTGACCGGCCGCATCGATGCTGGTGGCGCGGGGTCGATCCGGCTCTATGCCGGGCCGATGCCGGCCGATCCCGACTTGGCGCCGACGGCGCAGCTGCTGGCGACTGTTGCGTTGTCCCCTGCTGCCTTTATGCCATCCGTCGATGGGCTGGCAGAGGCCGGGCCGATCGAGCCAGGGACTGCTATGCGCGCTGGAGTGATCCGGTGGGCGCGTATCGTCAATGGCGGCGGCGAGGTCGTATTCGACTGCAGTGTCGGCACCGACAATGCCGTGGTGGTCATGAACACGACAGAAACCTTTGTTGGCGCTCCAGTCGTCCTACGTGCTTTCAAGCTGAGGGCCGAGGCCGGATAGGGACGTGGCCGCCACAACCAGATTAGGGCCGGGTGGTTATCCGTTAGCTTCGGCCGCGCCGCCGCTGCCGGCACTCGGGCTCGCTTTTGATCAGGTAATCCCGGCCTTTAGCCAGGCGGCCGCGGTCGCGGTTGTCGACGAGGTCGCATTTGATCAAGCGATCCAGGCGTTTACTCAGACCGTAGCCCTCGAAAGCGTCGTCGAGGTCAGCGTCAATCAGCTGATCCCCGCGTTCAATCAGTCGGTCGCGCTCACCGGTCCCGTCGAGATCGTCGTCACGCAGACGATTCCGGCATTTTCGCAAGATTTCGAGGCCGCCAACCTCGCGCCTCCGCCCGCGCCCGAGGCACCCGCGCCGCACGGCGTCATCGGTACACCCTTCCGGCCCGGGCCGATCCATCGGCTCTTCGCCACGGTCGACGGCGTGCTACCGCCGATCACGGGCTCCGCCAGCGGGTTCATTCCGCTGGTCGAGGGGACGGGCGCCGGTGAATTGCGTCGAGGTCTGTTCGTTGCGGATCCGGAAATTGCCGGACATGGCGTCGGCGTCATGCGAGGGTTCCTCGCCGAGGGCCGAGGCGAGGGCGTCATCCGCCAGTTCGGCGTTGGCCAGGGGCGGCTCGGCATGATCGGCGGGTCGGCAAAAGGCACTGTCGAGCTTTTGACTGAGGAAGAGATGATCGCAATCGTTCTGGCGCTGGCTGCCTGATGGCCGACTCCTCACTCCCCAGCCCGAAATACACGATCTGGCAGGCAATCAATGCCTGTCTCAGCCTCAGCGCGCGGGCGATCGAGGAGGTGCGCGCGCTGGCGGCGCGGCCGCCGGTGCCCGGCCGGCCCGGCAAAGACGGCCTGAGCGCAGAGGACTTCGACATCGAGTATGACGGCCAACGCACGTTCACGTTCAAGCTTGAGCGCGGCGACGTGAAGAAGCAGTGGAAGTTTGTCATACCCTTCCTGCTGGACGCGGGCGTCTACCGCGAAGGGCAGGCCTATGAGAAGGGCGATACGGTAACCTTCGGCGGGTCGATGTTCGTCGCCCAGGAGGATACCAGCGACAAGCCGGAGACCAGCAAGGCTTGGCGTCTCGGCGCCAAGAAGGGCCGCGACGGCAAGGACGGCCACGTCCGTGGGCCGCAGGGACCGGTCAAGCTCGGGTCGTGAGAGGAGACCCTGAATCTTGACTTTTGGCATCGGCCATGTGGGGCATTTCAGTGCCGGCGATAATGTAGGGGAGATCACCCTATCGACGCTGGACTCAACCGGCGTGTTGGTGCTGTTCGTTACCGCCAACGATGCCACAGCCCCCGTTGTTTCGAGCACCACTTTGGGCAGTTGGGGAGACCCGCGTGCCCAGAGAGCTGAGGGCGACGGGATTTACGAATGGACGAAGCCATTTTCGTCGAAACTTACCAATGAGGTCATTAGCTTTGTTGGTTTCACGGGTGGCTTCATCACGATGGACGCTATTGAGGTTCGCGGCGTCCCGCCAACCTCGTATTTCAACACGGACGCAAGCCTCCCATCTTCGGCTGGATCGCTGCCGTTAGGCGTCAACACAAAAGAACCAGACGCGCTCATCCTTGCAGCCCTCCGGCTGACGAATACGCCAGGAATGGCGGGGGCCGGATGGACGCTGATCAGCGGCCTCGATTATCAGGTCGTAGAATACAAACTGGTGACCGCCGCTCAGGCGGCTCTCGCAGTCACGCTGGGTGATGCTGGAGACTCCAACGGCATTATCGTAGATGCGTTCATCCCGACGCCGCCAGTTGTCGAGCAGACGGTGGCTAACATTAAGGGCAGGGTCAACGTTTGGCGGCGCCGCGCAGACGCGTTATCAGTAGCGGCCGCAGGCACCGATATTCAAGTATTGGGCCGGATGACAATCCATCCAACGTCAGTCGATGCACGGGGACGCCGGCATAATTGAATGCGGCCAAAGTGGTTTCCGGATTGGACCGGCGAGACCATCGTCGTGGTGGCCTCGGGGCCCAGCGCGGCCGCGGCGCCGCTCGGGCTCGGTAGAGGCCGGGCCCGCTTCATTGCGATCAACGACTCCTGGCGGCTCTGTCCGTGGGCCGACATCCTCTTCGCCGGCGATTACAAATGGTGGGAGCTGCATCAGGGATGCCCAGAATTTCTCGGTCTTCGGGTTTCGATTGACCGTCGGGCATGCGAGTTCAGCGATTGGGATATATGCCGGCTGCGGGGCTACCGAGCAGACCAGCGGATCAGCTTCGATGCCGGGATCGTCGGCGGCAGCAACTCAGGGCTCAACGCGCTGAACCTCGCTGTGCAGCTGGTGCCGTCGAAGGTGCTGCTGGTCGGGTTTGACATGAGGCTCGATGCCGGCATCCACTGGCACGGCCTGCACCCGCCCGAGACGATGAAGAACCCGACCGAAAACCTGGTGGGAAAATGGCGTAAGGCGATGGACAACGCCGCGGCGCCGATCGCCGCCACGGGCATCCGGGTCTTCAACTGCAGTGAGACGTCAAACCTGAAGCGGTATCCGAAGCTGGAATTCGCCGAAGCCATCGATGCGTAAGCGGGCGTGTCTGCTGATCCGGACAGATCTGAAACCGCGGTGGCAGGCGTTCCAGGCCGGTCTGCAGCAGGTTGGTTTCGACGTGATCCCGCACGAGTTTCACGATCCGCAGCCGCAGGACGTGCTGGTGATCTGGAACCGGCACCGGCACAACGGTCTTGCGAGACGCTTTGAACAGGCTGGCGCGGCGGTGATCGTGTCCGAGAACGGGTGGGTCCGGCGCATAGATGGGTTGAAGACGATTGCGCTCTGCCGCGGCCACCACAACGGCGCCGGCGAGTGGCCCGAGGGTGAGGAGGACCGTTGGTCGGCGCTGGGCGTCGAACTGCAGGCCTGGCGGTCCGATGGGGAGCACGTCCTGGTGCTCGATCAGCGCGGGATCGGCGAGCCCGCAGTGGCCATGCCGCGGGGCTGGACGGCGTCAGCGGTGTCGCAGCTGCAGTCGATGACCCGTCGCCGCATCGTTGTCCGGCGGCACCCCGGCAACGCGGAGCCGCCTCCGGAGCCTGACTGGAGAGATTGCTGGGCGGCGGTGACGTGGGCGAGTGGCGCTGGCATCAAGGCCATCATCGCCGGCGTCCCGGTCTTCTACGGCCTTGAGCGTTGGATCGGCGGTCCGGCGGCGCGGTATGGCTTGGACGACATCGAGCGACCGTTCCTCGGCGACCGGCTGCCGATGCTGCACAGGTTGGCCTATGCTCAATGGACGCTCGAGGAGCTGACGACCGGCGAACCTTTCGCGAGGCTCCTTGCCCTATGAAGGTCTGCGTCTTCCAGCACCAGCATGCACGATCGCGGAAGCTGGCAGACGTCTTCGAGATCGCCGCCAAGCGGATGGGGTGGGAGATCGAGCGCACCACCGAGGCGCATATCGTGCCGCGCGCGGACATGCTGCTGGCCTACGGTTGGGTGAATGCGTCGATGTTCGATGCCTACCGCAGGGCTGGCCTGAATTACATCTACGCCGACCTGGGGTATTGGGCGCGCAAGCGCGACAGGAACGATTATGGTGGGCTGCACAAGCTGGTGGTGAACGGCCGGCATGCCACCGAATATTTTCAACGCCGACCGCGGCCAGGAGATCGGTTGCAACTGGCCCCGCCGCTGCAATCTTGGCGACCGCCCGGCAGCGGCCGGAACATCATCGTCGCCGGGCTATCGGCGAAAGGTGCCGTCGGCCACGGCATGCGGCCATTGTCTTGGGAGCACGAGGTCATCGCCAAGCTGCGCCAGCTGACCAAGCGGCCGATCGTCTATCGCCCGAAGCCGTCCTGGAAGGACGCGCGGCCGATCCAGGGTACGATCTTTTCGCCCGGCGACCGGCCGATCGAGAGCGAGCTCGCAGACGCGCATGCGCTGGTGACCTTGAGCAGCAATGCCGCGATCGACGCCCTGGCCTACGGCGTGCCGGTGCACGCG
>Ga0184628_10001581_pt1 | contig 11236 bp, 14 predicted proteins | sample PLM4_5_b1_FD_133149 | JGI IMG/M metagenome (GOLD analysis project Ga0184628, IMG submission 133149) | Groundwater sediment microbial communities from an aquifer in East River, Colorado, USA - PLM4_5_b1 | ecosystem: Environmental > Terrestrial > Soil > Riparian zone | place: USA: East River...
CCGTCGGGCCCCTGTCGAACCTCGCGAACGCGCTGGTGCAGTTCGGTGAGCATGGATTCGCGGCGGACTTCTTCATTCTTCTCATTGATGACGAGGCGCTGCAGATGCCCCGTCCCCGGAATTTCACCCACGCGCATGGCGCCGACGAAAACATTTCCCTTCCACGCGGGGAACTTGTCGCCCGTGTAAAACGCCATACCGGATGGCGCGATTGCCGGGATCCAGGTGATCAATGGCATTTCCATACCCTCCCGATACGGATTCTCGGAAATGCGCGGCCCGGCGTAATCGCGTCCAAAGCTGACAACTGGCCATCCGTAGTTCTTCCCCGGCTGAATGATGTTTATTTCATCACCGCCATTGGGCCCGTTCTCGTTGTTCCAAAGCGCGCCGTTCATGGGATTGAACACGAGAGCCAGGGAATTCCGATGGCCCATCGAGTAGATCTCCGGTTTGTATCCCGTGCGGCCGGCAAATGGATTGTCCTTCGGAGCGCTGCCATCGTCATTGAGCCGCAGCACTTTACCCATGTGGCTGTTCGGATCCTGAGCACCAGTCCCATTCGATGCGCCGGTCGTCATGTAGATCTTGCCGTCGGGTCCAAATGCGATACGTGAAGCGGAACCACCTGCGCCATCCCATGGCGGTTGCGCGACGAAGATATCGTGCACGTCGGCTAGAGTCTTACCATCAAACGTCCCGGTGGCCAGGGTTGTCGCAACGAGAGTGTCGGAGACATCCTTCGTGTAGGTGAAATAGATCCGCTTGTTCTCGGCATACTTCGGATGCAGAACAAGGTCCAGCAGGCCCGACAATCGAACAGCATGAACTTTGGGCATTCCATCAAACGGCTTTGGGTCCAGCACGCCGTTGCGGATAATCCTCAGTCGTCCCGCTCGTTCGGTGACCAGGATGCTTCCATCCGGCAGCCACTGCATGCCCCATGGATGGGACAAGCCCCTGGCCACCACCACCACTTTGATCTTGTGCTGTTCCGCCGTGTCAAAGGTGAAGGGTCCCTCTCCCAGTTTCGGGACTGGTACTCCGACAGGTGCGGCAGCAGGCGCTACACGTTGCTGAGCGGAGCCGGCGCCCGCCATCAGTAGCATGGTTGCCCAGATAAGCCCGCAGGCGGCCAGACGCGTGAAAGACATGGTGAGTTTCATTGATGAAGTCCCTACGGTTTTGGCGTGATCTTCACGATGGTGATCACCCAGTGTTTGCCCTTTTCGACAAAGAACTGGTGTGGCATGTTGGCCGGTATATAGAGTGTGTCGCCGACGGAGACCGGGTATCGCGTTCCGCCTTCGATAGAGTCTCCTCGGATTTCGTCCGCCGCGCCGGCCTTTCCGCCAATCATTTTACCGCCAACCAGAATGACGCCTTCTCCTTCAAGTACAGAAATGAAGTCTGCCTGTTTTTCATGAACCTCGGAACCCGAGTCTCCGGCTCGATAAATCATCGACGCGGAGGCGAGCAATCGCACTCCCGCCATGTGCGTGTCCGGACTGACGCGAGTTCCCGCCTGAGTGCCCAGATCCGCCAGCTGTTTGGCGCTCCAGAAAACCGGAGTGACCGGATCGCCAGCAGCAGCCCCGCCTCGTGGCGCTTGTGCCGTCAGAACAATTGAGCCCAGGACGACCACAAGAACACCGGCACCAATAAATGCGCGCATGAAAACCTCCCTGAAGTGCCGCCATTGTACTTTCTAATGACTGCCATTGCGAGTCGAAGTCGTTCGCTTGGGACAAGCGGTTTGTTCGGCGTATAGTGTGCCGCATGAACCGGACAATGCTCCTTGGCGTCTGTTTGGCGCTGCTTCTATTTCAGTCGGCTTGGGTGGGCTACACACAAAATGCGAAGCCGCCCGGTCCGCTCCGCATCGAAAAAGTAAAAGGCGATCTGTTCATGATCTCGGGCGAAGGCGGGAATGTAGCAGTGGATGTGACCAGCGATGGCGTCCTGCTGGTCGACGACATGTTCGATCGAAACCACGCGGATATCCTGGCTCAGGTGAAATCCGTGACCGACAAGCCGCTGAAGTACGTGATCAATACGCACCAACATGACGATCATGCCGGCGGCGATTTCAAGATGCTCCCGATCGTAGAAGTCATCGCGCATAAGAATGCCCGCGCAAATCTCGTCGACATCAAACAGCCCTACTACGAAGACACGCCAGGTACTCCCATCGGCTTGCCGCGCGTCACGTTTTCAGATGAACTCTCCGTGAACCTCGCCTCGACGGAAGTACGCGCAAAATACTTCGGACGCGGTCACACCAATGGCGATGTCGTCGTTTACTTCCCGGATCTCAAAGTGATTCACACCGGAGATCTGTTTCTCGGCCGTCAGGCCGGGCGTGGCGGAGCGGCCCAGACCAGGCCTCCGGGTGTGAATATCTACGTGGACTATGCACAGGGAGGCAGCTTCCTCGACTGGACGAAGACCCTGGACGGAATACTGCAGCTGGATTTCGATACCGTGATTCCGGGACATGGACCTGTTTCCACAAAAGCGGATGTCGTGAAGTTCAGAGCAGATCTCGAAACCATGAGAAATCGACTCGCGGGACTGGTGAAAGAAGGAAAGACCAAGGCCGAAGTGCTACGCGTACTGGAAACGGATTACGGCTGGAAATCCACGGGGTGTCCATTGACTCCACCGACGGCAGGCTGCCTGCAATTCCAGCAGTCGGACGCGATGATGGCGGAATTGAAACGGTAGGCACTTCCAGCTGGAGTGCTCACTGCATGCGGGAGATTGCCGAAGCTATCGGTACGACAATCAGCATCAGCGCCCATGATGCCAGGGGACCGACAACAAATACAAAAGCGCGCGGCGAGCCCGTGGGGGGTAGGATCAGCCCTCCGTAGAAAGCCAGGCAACTCACCGTGACCACGAATGTTGTGAGGTAAAGCGCCACTCGCGTCAGATTCGGCCAACTCTTCGAAACGACATTGGCCCATGCCAGCGCAACGAACGGCAATAATATCCAGACAACGAAAACAACTGTCAGTAGCGGCTGTGAGCGGCCACCCGCGCGGATTATCAAAATCTCCGAGCACACGGTCCCTGCAACGACCACGATGAGGGCCACGATGCGCAGCAAGTCAAGGCCGCTGCTACTGGCCTTTTCACGGCTCGAGTTGATGCCTGTTTCACCGCCACTATCGGTCTTCATTGACTCTCCCGCCCTTCACAACTCTCTGGTCATAAACACGCTGTTTGGATCTTCAACGTAGTCTGCAAACGGAGCGCACGGTTTGAATCCAAACCGAGAGTAGAGGCTGCGAGCCGGCGCAAAGGCTTCCATTGAACCTGTTTCGAGACTCAGCCGCCGATAACGGCGCTTTCCGGCCACTTCCAGAATGTGATGCATCAGTGCCGCGGCAACTCCTTTTCGCAAATGGGCGGAGGCGGTACGCATGGACTTGATCTCACCATGCCTGGCATCCAGCTCTTTTAGTGCTCCGCAGCCCAGCAGTTCCGAATTCTGCCAAACTGTCCAGAATGTGATTTCGGGCCGGCGCAGCGACGTAATCTCCAGGGCATGCACACTTTCAGGCGGAGAGTGCTCGTACATACTTTGCAGATGTTCCTGCAGCAACTGCGAAATCTCGGGACCGCTCAAGTCGTCGACTCGAATAATCATCAGAATCTGCAGCGGGTGTTCGGCCGCGCGACATTGATAACTACCACATCTGGCGGGGAAGTAAATTCGAATTTCCTCTCTGTCGGTAAATCCGATTCGTTAGACTGGTTGCAATGATTGTCTATTCGGGTCCGCTGGACGACACCCATCTGCTCATTCAGTTTTTCAGACGCGAAGCTCCAAATCTCCGGATCCTGCGGAAGTTGATCGTGTCTCGGGACAAAACCGTTGTACTGGACGTGAACCGCGACGGAATCGAATTCCCCGGTCTGACCTTCGATTCTCCGGGGCTGGAAAGACTTCTTCAGGACCTTGGCGTTGTCTTCAGCCGCGATTCCCTTTACGAAGGGACGAGCACGCCAGACGGCGTGAAGGAGTTCGGACTCGGCGCGGTCTGGACCTGGGGACACGACAGCGTGTAGTAACTGAACGGCCAGAATAGGCTCCAGTCCCACTTTTCTTGATTTTCCATTTGCTCCCAATGATGGGAACATGTTATTCATTCACGATGCGGGTTCTTGGCGGAGACACTTTGAACGCTTATGCAAAACGAAAACCGCGAAAGAGGGAATGCCTGCTGGCGTTCCGCGCGCTTGTGGAAGCTGCGAGCTGGCCGGGTGCGAAGGATGTGGAAGCGGAATTTGCAAAAGTTGTCATCCTGACGCCGCCGGACCGCGTTGCGTTCGATTTCCCGGACGAGGATCTGCGCATTGAGATGCGCCTCAATTGTGATTTGGGTCTGGCGCGAATATTCGGAGTCGGACCATCCGTGAGCAAAAAGGGGAGAAAGACATGAGTGATCCGATCCGTCCCATTCGCACCAAAGCGGATCATGCCGCCGCGCTGGCGGAGATCGATATGCTGTTCACCGCGGCGCCCGGAAGTCCGGAGGCAGATCGGCTTGAAGTGCTTGCTGTTCTCGTCTCCGAATACGAACGAGCTCAAGGGACCGAGCTTTCGGCGCATCCGATTGAGGTGCTGACTTTGGCCATGAAGGCGCAGGGCCGCACGCAGGCAGAGCTGGCCGATCTGCTCGGCTCGCGCTCGCGTGCGTCCGAAGTGCTCAGCCGTCGGCGGCAGCTTTCCGCCGCGATGGTGGAGAAGCTGGCGCAAGCCTGGGCAATTCCCGCCACGCTTCTCTCCGCTCCCTACGCTATCGACAGCCGGCTCATGCGAGCCCTGAAGACGGGCGTCGCAGTGCTTGCGATCACGATCGGGCTCAGTGCCGTTGCGTTGGGCGGCCTGGTGGCCTGGTATGGCTCCGATCTTCCGGATACGGACCAGATAGCAGCGACGCTTGCAGGATCAACCGCAAACATTCCTGGCTTTACGCCGTTGGATGAATTACCGCCGGAAGTGATCAAGGCATTTCTCGCGGCCGAAGATGAAGACTTCTACGCCCATGGCGGCTATTCACGCACCGCGATACTGCGCGCGGCGTGGCACACGGTCCTGTCGAACAAGCTTCAGGGTGGCGCCACGATCACTCAGCAGGTTGCGAAAAATGTACTGTTGAAGGAGAGCCCCTCGATCGGACGTAAGATCAAGGAAATCATTCTCGCGCAGCGGCTCGAAAAGGCGCTGACAAAGGACCGTATCCTCGAAACCTGGTTCAACGTCATCTATTTTGGCGGAAAGGAATACGGCATCACCGCAGCGGCGCAACGTTATTTCGGAAAGAAGCCCGGCGATCTTTCCATCGCCGAAGCCGCCTATCTTGCCGGACTGCCCAAAGCGCCCAATGTCTATCGTCTCGATGTGGCGGACAATCTGATTCGCGCCAGGGAGCGCCGGGATTGGGTGCTCACCCGCATGGCGGCTGACGGCATGATCACAGTCTCCGCGGCACGCTTCGCCTCGGCGGAACCGCTGACGACGCCGGGTCGCTAGCAGACACAGTCGCGAAGTGACGGCCCCGTATTCGTACAGGAAATCCCAGGGGGAAATTTTTCTTCGATTACTTCCCGAAGATCCGGTCGAGTAGTGAGGGTTTTGCCTTCAGGAGGATCTCCAGCTCTCCTTCATCGAGATAGATCCCGCCGCACTTCTTTGAGGTGCAGCGATCAATCACGACGTTGCCATGACGCTGCTCCGCGAGAGCGGATCCACACTTCGGGCATCGCATCCAGTGTTCCTTTTTCTTGTGTTCGGCTTCGGCCTTCGCCCGTTGGGCTTCCGCCTTTGCTCTCAGCTGCGCGACCAGTTCCTGATCCTTGCGATGAAAGTATTCGTCTTCCTTGCTGTAGCCCTGGTCTTTGAGATCTTCGCGCATTCGCTCCCCTCCAAGTGTGATTGTTTCCAGAACCTGGCATCCTGGTCCGGAGCCAGCCAATGCGTTCGCACCTGAAACCCGTGTGCTTAGTTCCGGTGAGTGTCGGACTTGCTGGACTTTCCAACCAGGAAGTACCCGAGCGCGAGTGAAACGATCAGCGCGCCCAACCCGATCAGTTGTGAGGCCTCGACGTGGTCGTACTCGACCTGGATGACGTGCCGGCCCACCGCAATCAATCCCACGATCATGATCACTTCGACGCGGACCTGGTGTTCGTGGAAGTAGACCTTCAGCGTCTCGATAAGTTCCAGCCCCAGAACAACGACGAGCACTCCTCCGAACGCGCGTTGCATCACGGAGTGGAGATCGTCTGCGTTGTCGATCGCGGCCCAGGCGACCGGCAGTCGCTTGAAGAAAAGCAGGAAGAGCTGTGCCGTACCCACCGTTACAGCGGCAACGAGCAGGAGTTGTAGCATGGCAATAATCAGCGCTTCGAACTTTCCGATGAGACGGTTACCTAACGATGGACTCAACGCGAACCTCCTCTTGTGGTAGGGAGACTAGCCGAGCCGCAGCCCGGATGGCAAGCGGGATGGGCTGACCCTGCCATGAGTTACAGTTCCTTTGTCAGTCTCCGCTCCTCTTGAATCGCTTATACTTACCTGCCATTGCCGAGGCGAAGAAACTGAAATTGAATACCGAAACGATCCTGATCGACAACCGCTTCTGCCATGGAAATATATGACACGAATTGAAAAGCGGTTTGAAAAGCTGAAGGCGGAGAAGCGGCGCGCGTTTATTCCATACATCACAGCCGGGGATCCAACCTGCGAAATCACGGGCGATCTCATTCTGGGTCTGGAGAGGTCCGGAGCCGACATCATCGAGCTTGGGGTCCCGTTCTCGGATCCGATAGCCGACGGCCCGGTCATTCAACGCGCCACCGAACGTGCGCTGTCTCAACACATGACTCTTCGAAGAGTGCTGCATGTTGGGAAGGAAATCCGCCGGCAGTCGGAGATCCCTCTGGTCCTGTTCAGCTACTACAATCCGATTCTGCGATACGGCCTTGAGAATCTGGCTCGCGATGCCGCCGAGTGCGGATTTGATGGCGTGCTGGCGACCGACCTGACAGTGGAAGAATCCGGTGAATACCGCAAAGCGATGGCTGGCGCGAATTTGAACACCATATTTCTCGCGGCTCCTACAAGTTCTCCGGAACGATTGAAAAAGATTGCACAGGCTTCCAACGGCTTTCTCTATGCTGTTTCCCGCACGGGTGTCACGGGCGAAACTCAGGAACTTTCTACCGAACTGCGCGGTTTTCTCGAGGAACTCCGGAGGTATACCCAAATACCGATCGCCGTGGGATTTGGCATTTCACAGCCCCAGCATGTAAAGGCCGTCTGGCAGGTGGCAGATGCCGCCGTTGTGGGCAGCGCCATCGTGCGGGAAATTGAACAGAACATCGGGCGCGATGATCTTGTGGAACGGGTGGCCCAATTCACAAAATGGCTGAGAGGCGAAGCGGCATGAGTATCGAGGACTGGCGAGAACAAATTGACGATATCGATCGGAAGCTCGTGAGTTTGATGAACGATCGAACGACATGTGTGATTGAGATTGCGAGGATCAAGAAACAGGAAAAACTGAAAGTCGTCGATCTGGACCGGGAAAGAAACGTATACCAGAATGTTGAGAAAGAGAATCGAGGCCCCCTCGATGCGGGAAGCCTGACTCGAATTTTTGGCCGCATAATCGAAGAATGCCGACGAATAGAAAAGCATGTCACTGGCGAGAAATAGCGATGAGTATGTTGAATGAAGCTGGATAGCGGCTTTCCAACCACCGTCACCGTCTACGGTACCGGACTCATCGGCTGTTCCTTTGCGCTCGCACTGAAGCAGTCCTTTCCCGGCGTTCGCGTCTTTGGGATCGACAACGAGCATATACTGCAACGCGCGCGAACCACTGGAGCCATTGAAGGCACAAACTCCGTTTCGCCGGAAGATCCTGATCTGATCATTCTTTCCACGCCTGTGGGCCAAATCCTGCGGCTGACTGGAGAATTGCAACCGGGGCGGTCCATCATTCTGGATGTCGGAAGCACCAAAGTCGATATATGCAGGAAGGCCGAAGACCGGCGACTACCCTTTGTCGGCGGCCATCCCATGACGGGTTCGGAACGTTCGGGCCCTGAAGCCGCATCCGCGGACCTGTTCAAAGGCTCGCGATTCTTCCTTTGCCCGATTTCCTCGACGCCATCGGGCGCCGTCTCGCAACTGGAGAATCTAATTCGAACCATTGGGGCCTTGCCGTATGTCGTAAGCCCCGGAAATCACGACAAGCTGGTGGCGGAACTCAGCCATCTTCCGCAGATTCTTTCAACCGCCCTGGCCGATCTCACCGGCGAGCATCGCGAATTTGCGGGACCAGGCTGGAAATCCGTTACTCGTCTCGCCGCGAGTCCATTTCATGTGTGGCGGGATATCCTGATGACGTCCGGGGCGCTGCCTGCTGAACTGGAAGTGTACATACAACGCTTGCGCGACATACTCGATGCTTTGGAGCGCAAGGATCTGAATCAGCTGGAATCCATATTCCTGCGTGCAAATAAATCTGTACTTGATGGCCCTCACTGATACTTGATTAACAGGACATAGTTATGAATATTGCGGTAATCGGAACAGGATACGTCGGTCTCGTCGTTGGAAGCTGCTTCGCGGAAAGCGGAAATGAAGTTGTATGCGTGGATAATAATTCGGAAAAGATAGCCAACCTTGAAAAGGGCATTATTCCAATCTATGAGCCCGGCCTTCCCGACCTTATTGAACGCAACGTCCGGGACGGCCGCCTGAGTTTCACCATGGATATTCGAAGCGCCGTAGTGCGTTCGAAAGTTATTTTCATCGCAGTTGGCACTCCGACGACTCCCAGCGGTGCCGCGGATCTCAGCGCCGTCTACGCGGTTGCATCAGCAATCGGGATGGCGATCGATGGTTACAAAGTGGTCGTCACAAAATCCACGGTGCCGGTAGGGACAGCGGATGCGATTCGGGACTTGATCCGCAAGGAGACATCTCATGAATTCGATGTCGTCTCGAATCCCGAATTCCTGAAACAAGGAGCGGCGGTGGAAGACTTTATGAGGCCGGACCGCATCGTCGTGGGATGCGACAATCCAGAGCCTGCGGAAATTCTCCGCGAGCTCTATAGTCCGTTTGTCCGTACCGGAAGTCCGATCATGGTATCGGATGTCCGAACAGCGGAGATGGTAAAGTACGCAGCCAACGCGTTTCTTGCTGCCCGCATATCGTTCATGAATGAGATCTCGAATCTGTGCGAAGCCGTCGGTGCCGACGTCGACCTGGTAAGAAAAGGTCTTGCTGCAGACGCGCGTATCGGCCATGCATTTCTCTTCCCCGGAGTCGGGTATGGCGGCAGTTGCTTCCCTAAAGATACGCGGGCGCTGATTCAGACGGGACGTGAGCACTCCACCCCGATGAGAATTCTGGAGGCCGTCGAAGCCGTGAACAACGACCAGGCTCGGCGATTTGTCGAACGCGTCGTTCGACACTTTGACGGCAACATCCAGGGAAAACGGTTCGGAGTCTGGGGACTCGCATTCAAACCGCGAACCAACGACATGCGGGACGCGCCTTCCATCACCATCATTAATCAGCTTCTTGGAAAGGGCGCTGCAATTTCGGCATATGACCCCGAAGCAATGGAAGAAGGAAAAAGAATTTTCGGATCTCGTATCGAATTCGCGCCGAACAACTACGAATGCCTCGTTGGCACCGATGCTCTGCTGCTGCTGACGGAATGGCAGGCATTCCGAAATCCGAACTTTGAACGCATCAAGGACTCCATGCGCCGACCGGTCATATTCGATGGACGCAATATCTATGACGCGGGAAGCCTCATGGATCTCGGGTTCATCTACTACGGTATTGGGAAGAGAAAATGAAAATTGTCGTCACCGGCGGCTCGGGTTTTCTTGGCAGCCATCTTTGCGAAACTCTGCTTGGGCAAGGCCATGAAGTGGTCTGCCTGGACAATCTGGTCACCGGAAGAGCCGAAAATGTTGCGCATCTTCTCGGGAATAAGCGATTCACATCTGTAAAACGGGATGTCACCGAACAGATTGATGTGGATGGCCCGATAGACGCCGTTCTTCATTTCGCTTCCCCGGCATCACCCGTCGATTATCTCGAAATGCCGATTCAGACACTGAAGGTCGGCTCGCTTGGAACGCACAAGACTCTGGGGCTTGCAATGGCGAAAGGCGCGCGTTTCCTGCTTGCCAGCACATCCGAAGTCTACGGGGACCCCGTCGTGAATCCGCAGCCGGAGAGTTATTGGGGCAACGTGAATCCAATTGGACCACGCGGCGTCTACGATGAAGCCAAACGCTTTGCCGAAGCCATGACCATGGCATATCACCGATACCACGGGCTCGATACACGTATCGTGCGAATCTTCAACACGTACGGCCCACGAATGAGACCGAACGATGGACGCGTTGTGTCGAACTTTATTGTTCAGGCGCTTCAGGGGAAACCGATTACGGTTTACGGGGAGGGCCTGCAAACTCGCAGTTTTTGTTACGTCTCCGATCTGGTCCGGGGAATTCTTGCCTTGCTGACGGCAGAGCTTACCGAAGACATTCACACGCCCTGCAATATCGGCAATCCGGAAGAGCGCACGGTAATGGATCTTGCAACAAAGGTGATCGCCATGACCGGAAGTTCAAGCGCTATCGAAAAGAAGGAACTGCCAGTGGATGATCCTCAGCTCCGATGTCCCGACATCCGTCGAGCTCAGTCCATTCTGGGATGGAGGCCGGAAGTCGGCATCGATCAAGGTTTGACGCAGACCATTGAATATTTCAGGAAGGTTATTTAGCCTTGATTCTAGTGACTGGCGGGGCTGGATACATTGGAAGCCACGCCGTAAAGGCGCTTCGACTAGCCGGATATGCGCCTGTAATTTTCGACAACTTCTCCACCGGGCATCGATCCTTTGTCCGCGACACTCCCTCCGTTGAAGGCGACCTCCGCAATCCCGAAGATCTTGCAAAAGTATTTGCGCAATACTCCATAGATGGCGTCATGCACTTCGCCGGTCGGGCGCTGGTCGGGGAGTCCCATGAAAAACCGGAGTTGTATCACGAGATCAACGTGGTCGGAGGATTGAATCTGCTCACTGCTATGGACAAGGCGGGCGTGAAGCACCTCATTTTCTCGTCGACATGCGCCACCTATGGAATGCCGGATAAGATTCCGATACGGGAGGAAACTCCGCAA